>Ga0073936_10010914_pt1 | contig 11079 bp, 7 predicted proteins | sample AliMusrvi5mmetaG_FD_87041 | JGI IMG/M metagenome (GOLD analysis project Ga0073936, IMG submission 87041) | Freshwater lake bacterial and archeal communities from Alinen Mustajarvi, Finland, to study Microbial Dark Matter (Phase II) - Alinen... | ecosystem: Environmental > Aquatic > Freshwater >... | reverse complement strand
GCGTTGCATTTTGAGGTGGCGTCGCTGAAGCCGAGCGCGCCGGGGAAGAACTTCGGCGGCATCCGTCCGGCGGCGGGGGGACAGCGGTATCAGGCCACCAACTGCCCTCTGCAGCTGATGTTGCAGGTGGCGTTTCGCGTCAAAGCCGAGCAGATTCAGGGCGGGCCCGCGTGGGTGCAGACGGAACCGTTCGACATGGACGCGAAAGCGGAGCGGCCGTCGAGCACCGAGGAACTGCATGCGATGCTGATCGATCTGCTCACCGAGCGGTTTCACCTGCGTTATCACAAAGAGAAAAAAGAAATGCCGGTCTACGCGCTGGTGGTGGACAAAGGCGGGGTGAAGATGACTCGGCATGAGGCCGCGAATGCCGGCGAGCCGTGGATCGACACGAATATCAGCGGTATGGTGCGGGTAAAACTGAAGGCGATTTCCGCGCCGATGGATTACGTCGCGTTTCGGCTGGCGCAGATGCTGGACCGGCCGGTGGTGGACTTGACCGGGCTGCGGGGCGGTTACGATTTCACGCTGGATTACACGCGCGAGTTGCCGCCGGGCGTGCCGGAGAATGCGCTGCTGAACGGCGCGCCCATCGACACGTCGGGGCCGACGATCTTCGCGGCCGGGCGGCAGCAACTGGGGCTGGAGTTGAAAGCGCAAAAGGGCTTCGCCGACGTGATCGTGATCGATCACGTGGAGAAGCCCTCGGAGAATTAGGCTTGCATCCGATCAGATCGGCGCCATGATGGGCGGCGTGCCGGACGACTTCTTCGGCGCCATCGGGTTCTGGGCATAGCGCGTCAGGTCGCGTTCCATCTGGCGGAGGCTGGCTTCATTGACCGGGTCGGCGTCTTTGAGACCGGCGACCGTGGTCCGGATGTTGGCGAGTGAGGCCATCACCACCGCTTTGACGTCCGGCGTGGCGTTGGGGCTGGCGCCGAGAGTCATCACCGCGTCGAGGAAAACGCGCTGGGTCTGGCGCTGCATCGAACGGAGCATGCCGGCCGGCGCGGGCGAGCCGAAGACCTTCTTCGCGCAGGCGTCGATCATTTCGGGCAGGGTGAGAGCGTTCTGCTGGCGATCGGCAAAGCCGATGAGACGCGCGGCCGTTTCGGGCTCGAAGATCTGATCGAACACCAGTCCGGCGATGGTGCGGGCCGCGGCGAGGTGGTCGAAGGCGGCGCCGGTGGAGGACTCCATGTTTTCCTGATCGGGACCGCGCGCGCCGCCGCCACGGCCGCCCGACACGCTGCGGTCGACGGCAACGGTGAGGCTGGCGAGCAGGGCCTCGGGGATGGCGAGGCTGGCGGGATCCACGTCGTCGAGCAGCAGGCCGAGGATCTCACGCTGTTTGGCGGCGGGCACGATCTCGGTGGCCGGGATGGACTCGCCCTTCACAGCGAAGTTCGTGTACAGGCCGCCGATGTAGCGGACGCCGCTGTCGATGGACCAGCGGTGGTGCAGGTAAGTCATCCAGAGGCGGATGCCGCGGAGGTCGCCGAGTGGCTCGCCATCGCGCAGAACGCCGGGGCCGTAGTTGGCGAGCAAAATTTTGCGCTGCGCGGCGGCCTGGCGGAGGTATTCGGCGGGGTCGGGACCGTCGTCGTAGCGGTTCCAGCGGGGGTCGGTGGAAGGCGTGAAGAGCAGGCCCGCTTTGCGCATGTCTTTGATGATGTTTTCGAGACCGGCCTGTTCCTGCGCGGGCGGGAATTCGGTGTAGGCGTAGCGCACGGTCATGATGTCGTAGGCGCCGATCTGCTTCTGGTAAGCGTCGGTGAGATCGATCTTGCCGTTCACGACCTTGAGCCGGGGCGACGGGTACTCCATGACGGAAGCGCGGTCGTTCATGCTCGAGTTCCAGTTGTGATCGAAGCCGAGGGTGTGGCCGGTTTCGTGGGCCGTGAGCAGCGCCTGGCGAAGCAGCACGAGTTGCTGTTCGGTTTCGGGCGTGGAGTACGGGGGCAGGCCGGCGTCGAGGAAGCCATCGTCATCGCCCCCGCCGCCGCGCGCGGTCTGCGGTTCGTAGGTCTGCCAGTAGCGGCTCACGGTGCGGACGCGGTCGGACTCCAGGCGCACGCGGGCGGCGAGGATTTCACCGGTGCGGGGATCGGTGAGACCGCCGCCGGTGGAGTAGCCGCGCTCGTCGCGATCCACCCAGTAGATCTGGTTGTAACGAACGTCCATGGGGTCCATGTCGGCCGGGGTGTCCTTGATCTGGAGCGCGTTCTTGAAGCCGGCGGCCTCAAAGGCCTTGTTCCACCAGAGGAAGCCGTCTTTCATAGCTGAGCGGGTGGGCTCCGGAACGGCGGCGTCGAGGTAATAAACGATGGGCTGTTTCGGCTCGCTGAGAGCCGCGTTCGGATCCTTCTTTTCGAGGCGATGGCGGCGGGCCCATTCCACGACGTTGGAGGAAGTGGGCGGGAGCGAGTAGTCCACGAAGCGGATGCCCTGAACGCCGATGCGGGGATCCGTCTTGCGCGGCTTGTAGCCGGTGGGCGGCTCGACGAAGCTGTAGTGCAGGCGGCCGGTGAGCACGCGCGATTCGGGCGCGGTGCGGGCGCCGCCGGTGACGGCCTCATAGGTGGCGGTCACTTCCACTTCGCTGTTCTTCGGGAAACCCTTGGTGTGGGGCAGGTAGATGGCGCTGCGGGCGGGATCGAAACGCCACGTGGTGCCGGCGATGAGTTCCACGGCCTGGGGACCGCGACCGCCGCCACGTCCGCCACCGGCGCTGGCTGCCGCGAAACCGGCGGAATCGCGGACGACCAGAGGCGTGGCGTCCACAATAACTTTGCCGGCCTCCGTGCGGATAACGGGCAGGCTGGCGATGATGGAATCCGGGAACGAAGCGTCAATGCCTTTGGCGATACCGGGTCCGCCGGTGCCGGCGCGGAAACGCAGATTCTTCTGCACCACCATGACTTTGGGGCCGACGCGCTGGAACTGAATCACGCCGCCTTCACCGCCGCCGGCCCATTCGAGGCCAACGCTCCCGGAGCCGCTGCCCTTGGCGACAGAGGTGAAGTAGAGGATGTCCTGGTCGAAGCGGGTGAGTTCGAACAGCAGGCGCCCCTGTTCGGCATCCCAGAGCATGGGGATGTAACCGTCGCGGCGTTCCGGCCCGGACTGGGCGCTCAGAACGCCTGAAAACAGGGCGATCAGGACGATGGACTGAGTGAAAGAGGATTTCACGGCTTTCTCCTTGAGGATGGGCCACAACTGGGTGGAGGAAACGGCATGATAGCAAATGGGCCGGTGACCAGAACAGGACGCCCGCATTTACTTCCCCCGAAAAAGGAATAAAATGGCGGACAGGAGATCGCCCTTCGCGGAATGGATGGTTCGGAAGGCGCAGCCGAAGATCTGCACAGCGGTCTTCGGCGGGCCGTCTCGATGTTACTCGAGGCGATGTCGTTGAATGCGGTTCGCTACAATCCCCGGGAACTGGCGCAGTTCCTGACCACGATCGACGGGTTTCGGGCACAGTTTGAAAGCGCGCGGGACGCCGCGACGGTGCGGGGCATCTGCGGGTCGGCGGCGCGGACGCTGGAGATCTACGCATCGTCAGCGGAACGGTTTCACCTCGCGCGGCGGGAGCAGGCCCGAAAATCCATCACGTCTCTTACCGATACGGTGATCCTGGTGTCGCGTTGCGGCTGCGAGACGGCCGAAATGCTGCGGGTCATCCGGAATGAGATGGAAAATGCCGCCGACGCCGAGGAACTGACCCTGCTCAACGCGCGGCTGAACGGTTGTCTGCAGAAGATTGCCGAGGAGGCTTCGGCGGGGCGCAGGCAAGCGGCGGAGGAGGATGGTCGCGATCCCCAGGGGGGCGCGCCGGTGGCGTGGAGGAGTCCGGCGGCGGAGTCTTCGCTGCCCGCCGCGGATGGCACGGGCGGGCGGAATCTGGTGGATCCGGTGACCGGGCTGCCTTCCGCGCAAAGCGGTGTCGAAGCGATCCGCGCGGCGCTGGAGAGGCCCGGCAGGCCGGGCTATATTCTGTCGTTCAGCCTCGAACGAGTGCAGGCGATCAATCTCCGGTTCGGATATAAGGTGGGCGACCAGATCCTGGTTTATTTCGCGCAGTATTTGGCCCAGGAGCTGAACCCGGAGGACGCCTTATTCCGCTGGCGCGGGCCGGGCTTTTTTGTGCTGTCGGGCCGTGAGGGGAATGAGCGGGAGTTGACGGCAACCGCCAAGAAGATTGGCGGCAGTAAGCTGACGCATTCCATCGCGGTGGGCGATCGCGAGATCTCCGTGCCACTGGCGAGCACCTGGAAGCTGGTGGCGCTCTCGGAGTTCACCGATGTGGACGGGGCGGTGATGTGGCTGGACGATCTGAGCGCGGGGATGAGCACGGAGGCACAGCCTGTGCGCCGGCGGATGTCCCGGCCATGACGCGGCGAATCTAAACGACTGCGGCGCCGCGTTCCAGCAGGAGCGCGCGCAGAACCGCGCGGTGGCAGCGCGACTCGTCTTCGCAGTAGCAACCGAGGGCGAGGTTGGTGTGGTGGGAAAGCGCGGCCAGCAGGTCCAGGTCGTGGGCGGGGCCGGGTTCGCTCATCGCGCGGCGGAACTGCTTGCGGAAGGCGGCGAGATCGGCTTCGGAGGCAGAGTGCAGGGCTTGTTTGACGAGGTCCGGCGTGGGCGCGAGGTTGGGGAACCAGACATCGTAGTAGTCGAGACGGGCGAAGTCGGCTTTGGGGACTCCCCGCGGGGGGCGGCGCACCGTGCCCAGACGTATTCCTTCATCGGGGTGGCGGGGCGTGCCGAGCTGGACGATGCGGATGGGCATGGAATGATTGAAGCACGGGAGTCAGCCATTCATGGATGCCACAGTGCCATGCCATCATTCTATGGCACAATCATGTAAGGGTTAACCATGAAGAACTTCCACCTCCCACTTCCGGACCACACCTATGCGCAGTTGAGGACCGAAGCGGAACGAACACAGGTGCCAGCGACAGTTTTGGCGCGTGAGGCAATCGATGTTTGGCTGGGGCATCTCTCGCGAGTCCAGAGACATGCTGAAGTTTTGAGCTACGCTTCCGAGACTGCCGGTTCCGATTTCGATCTCGATACCGATCTGGAATCGGCGAGCATCGAACACCTGGTGAATACCGGCAAGTAAGCCTATGAGGCGAGGCGACATTTATTGGGCGGACCTGGTGCCTCGATCAGGATCCGAACAGACGGGTCGACGTCCGGTAGTTGTCGTGTCCCACGACGGCTTTAATCAAACGCCATCCTGGAAATCAATCATCGTTGTGCCGCTCACGACTTCCGCGTCGCAGGCCAGAAGAGGGCCCACGGTAGTCGAAATTCCCGGCGGGAGATCTGGTTTATCCACCACCGGCATTGCAATCTGCCACCAGGTGACGACTCTGGATCGCGCCAAGCTGACCGAATGGATCGGCACGCTGGCTCCGCCAACCCTGAATGCACTCGAAAAGGCCTTAAAGGCAGCGCTGGACCTTAACTGAACGAAAAAAGGCGGCGCTTACGCGCCGCCTTTCCTTTACAACCCTGCGTTCCGGTTACGATTACGCGGTACGGGACTCGGCTTTGCCACCGCCGAGAATCGCACCCTGGGCCGCCGCGAGACGGGCGATCGGCACACGGTACGGAGAGCAGGAAACATAGTCCATGCCGATCTTGTGGCAGAACTGCACCGAACTCGGCTCGCCGCCGTGTTCGCCGCAGATGCCGATTTCGAGCTCGGGACGGGCGTGCCGGCCTGCGTCGACGGCCATCTTCACCAGCTTGCCAACGCCTTCCTGATCGAGGACGGCGAAGGGATCGGCTTTGAAGATCTTTTCCTTCTCGTACTCTTTCTGGAATTTCGTATAGTCGTCGCGGGAAAGGCCCATCGTGGTCTGGGTCAGATCGTTGGTGCCGAAGGAGAAGAACTCCGCCGAGCCTGCCACGCGGTCCGCCGTGAGAGCGGCGCGGGGAATCTCGATCATGGTGCCGACCATGTAGTGGACGGTGACGCCCTTCTTCGCGAAGACTTCTTCGGCGACGCGGACGACGATCTTCTTCTGGTTGTCGAATTCCTCGACCGAACCGATCAGCGGGATCATGACCTCGGGGATCACCTTCACGCCCTTCTTCGAAACGTCACAGGCGGCTTCGAAGATGGCGCGGGCCTGCATTTCGGTGATTTCGGGATAGGTGACGCCGAGGCGGCAGCCGCGGTGGCCGAGCATCGGGTTGAATTCGTGGAGCTCTTCGACGCGGTGCAGGAGTTCCGGCAGCTGCTTCTTGAGATCCTTCACGGCGATCTTGTAGCGGGCCGAGATTTCCTTCTTCATCTTCGTATCGGCGTAGGGCAGCAGGGCCGAATCGACCAGAAGATTTTCGCGCTTCGGAAGGAATTCGTGGAGCGGCGGATCGAGGGTGCGGATCACGACCGGGTAGCCGTCCATGGCCTTGAAGAGACCGGCGAAGTCGGCGCGCTGAATCGGCAGGAGCTTCGCGAGTGCCTTGCGGCGGGATTTTTCATCGCGGGCGAGGATCATCTCGACGACGTGCGGGAGACGATCTTCGGCGAAGAACATGTGTTCGGTGCGGCAGAGGCCGATGCCTTCGGCGCCGAACTGGCGGGCGACTTTGGCGTCGCGGGGGATGTCGGCGTTGGCGCGGATGCCGAACTTGCCGCGGAACTCATCGGTCCAGCTCATGAAGGTGCCGATGAAGTCGTGGTTGAGGTTCGGTTCCACGGTGTTGGCGTGGCCAAGGTAGATGTCGCCGGTGGTGCCGTCGAGCGAAATGAAGTCGCCTTCTTTGACGGTGATGGTTTTGCCGCCGACCTGCGCGGTGAACACCTTCTTCTTCTCATCGATGCGGATTTCGCCGGCGCCGACGACGCAGGGGCGGCCCATGCCGCGGGCCACGACGGCTGCGTGGCTCGACTTGCCGCCGATGGCGGTGAGAATGCCCTTAGCCACGTCCATGCCGTGAATATCGTCCGGCGTGGTTTCCTTGCGGACCAGCAGGACGGGTCCTTTGGCGACCATTTCGACGGCGTCTTCGGCGGAGAACGCCACGCGGCCGACGGCGGCGCCGGGCGAGGCCGAGATGCCGGTGGTGAGTTTCACCAGGTCCTTCAGGGTCTTCGGATCGAAGACGGGGTGCAGCAGCTGATCGAGCTGGGAGGGCGCGACGCGGAGGATGGCTTCTTCCTTCGAGATCATGCCTTCGCCGACCATGTCCACGGCGACTTTGACAGCGGCGGGGCCGGTGCGTTTGCCGTTGCGGGTCTGCAGCATGTAGAGCTTCTTGTCCTGAATGGTGAACTCGAAGTCCTGCATGTCTTTGTAGTGCTTCTCAAGGTTGGTGGTGATTTCCTTGAGTTCCGCGAAGGCTTCCGGGAGGATGGCTTCGAGTTCGGAGATGGGCAGCGGGGTGCGGATGCCGGCGACGACGTCTTCGCCCTGCGCGTTCATCAGGAACTCGCCGTAGAACACCTTCTCACCGGTGCCGGGGTCGCGCGTGAAGCCGACGCCGGTGCCGGAGGTCTCGCCCATGTTCCCGAACACCATGGCCTGAACGTTGGCGGCGGTGCCGATCTCGTCCGGGATCTTTTCCATCTTGCGGTAGTAGGCGGCCTTGGGATTCCACCAGGAGCCGAACACGGCGCCGACGGAGAGGTTGAGCTGTTCGCGCGCGTCTTCGGGGAAGGGCTTCTTCGTTTCCTTGAGGACGAGCTTTTTGTAATCGGTGATGACGGCTTTGAGGTCTTCGGCGGTGAGGTCGGAATCGGTCTTGACCTTCATCTTCGCTTTGCGGGCGTCGAAGATGTGGTCGAACTTTTCCATCTCGATTTCGAGCGCGACTTCGCCGAACATCTGGATGAAGCGGCGGTAGCAATCGTAGGCGAAGCGCTCATTACCGCTGCGGGCGGCGAGGCCGGCCGTAGTGGTGTCGTTCAGGCCCAGGTTGAGAATGGTGTTCATCATTCCCGGCATGGAAAAGCGGGCGCCGGAGCGAACGCTGAGGAGCATGGGGTTCTTCGCGTCGCCCAGCTTCTGGCCCATTTCTTTCTCCAGCTTCGTCAGGGCTTTGCCGATTTCGGTCTGTACGGAATCGGGGATCTGCTTGCCGTTGGCGAAGTAGGAATTACAGACGTGGGTGGCGATGGTGAAGCCCGCGGGAACGGGCAGACCGGCGCGGGACATTTCCGCGAGCCCGGCGCCTTTGCCGCCGAGCACTTCTTTCATCTTGCCGTCGCCGTCAGCCGTGCCGCCGCCGAAGGAAAATACGTTTTTGCTCATTTACTCTCCAATTTTGAGGAAACTACAATTTCTGAAAAATCCGCGATCGTGGAAAACCCGACCAGCATGGTGTGAAGCAGGGTAAGGCGGTTCTGGCGAACGGCCGGATCGGACGCGTTGACCAGAACTTTGTCGAAGAAAAGATCGATTTCGGGACGCACCGAAGCGATCGCCGCGAGTTGGGCGCGGTAGTCGCCGGGCGCCGCTTCCGCCGCCGCACGGTTGTGGACGAAGGAGCGATACAGGGAGGTTTCCGGTCCCGCTTCGAGGAGGGCCTCGTCGATGGAAACGGACGGTTGAACATCGTTCTGGCGCAGGATGTTCTTCACGCGTTTGAAGGCCGCGGCGACCGGCTCGAAATTCTCGGTCGGGCGCACTTCGCGCAGGGCAATGAGGCGGTCTTCGACGTCGATCAGATCGTTCCAGCCGGTAGCGATGACCGCGTTGACTTCGTCGTAGGCAAAGCCGCGAAGTTCGCGGAAGTAGTTGCGGATGCGGTCGAGGAAGAATTCTTCCAGCTGCGCGTCGCCGCCCAGCAGCGAACGAATCGGCAGGCGCAGTTTGCCTTCAACCAGGATCTTGATAATTCCCTGCCCCGCGCGGCGGAGCGCGAAGGGGTCTTTCGAGCCGGACGGAATGAGTCCGACCTGGAAGCATCCTCGCAGGGTGTCGAGCTTGTCGGCAATGGCGAGCAACTGACCGGACTGCGTGCGTGGAATGGAGTCTTCCATGCTGACCGGTTTGTAATGGTCGTAGATGGCGGTCGCGACTTCTTCGGGCTCGCCCTGAGCGCGGGCATAAAGGCCGCCGATGACGCCCTGAAGTTCGGTGAACTCCTTGACCAGTTCGGTGGTGAGATCGGCCTTGCAGAGGAACGCCGCGCGCTGCGCGTGGGCGTCGCCGCCGAGTTCCTTGACTAATTCCACGGTGCGGACGGTCTTTTCCAGATAACTCCCGAGTTTTGCCTGAAATGTCACGTGGGCGAGATCTTCCACGCGGTCGGCCAGGATCTTTTTCTGGTCGGTGTCCCAGAAGAAGCGGGCGTCGTTGAAGCGCGCGCGGAGGACGCGCTGGTTGCCGTGGACGATCAGGCCGTCGGGATCGCCGTCCGTGTTCGTTACCGCCACGAACTGCGGGGCAAGATTGCCGTCCGGCGTTTCGACCGAGAAGTATTTCTGGTGGAAACGCATCACGGTCGAGAGGACTTCTTTCGGCAACGTGAGGAACTCGGTGTCAAACGAGCCGGTGATCGGGGTCGGCCATTCGGTGAGATTGACCAGCGTGTTCAGCAGGTCGTTATCGCACTTGTACCTGGTCGGAACGGCGCGGATGCGGGCGCGGCGCTCGTCGGCGGAGAGGATGACGAAGTTGTCGCGCAGCGACTGCTCGTAAGTTTCGAAGGTGACCGGGAAACGCGAAGCGCCGAGCTTGCGGTGTCCGCTCGACTGGTTGCCGGAAGCGACGCCCGCGATTTCGAACGGAATCACGGTTTCGCCGAGCAGGGCAACGATCCAGCGGATGGGGCGGATGAAACGCGGGCCGCCTTTGCCGGGCCAGTACATGCTCTTCGGGAACGGCGTTTTCAGAATCAGCTGGGGGAGCGCCGCGGCGAGGATATCGAGAGCCGGGCGGCCGGCGATTTTCCGAATATAACTGTATTTTTCGTTCTTGCCGTCGGAAACGATTTCGAGCTGGTCGACCGTGACGCCCTGTTTGCGAGCGAAGCCTTCCACGGCGGGCGCGGGCGCGGATTTGGCGGGGCCCCAGACGCGCTCTTCGGCATCGGGTTCGCGTTCCACCAGACCCTCGGCGCGGACCGTGAGACGGCGCGGAGTGGCATCCGTGCGCAGCCTGGTCTCGCCCAGTTTCAGGTCGGCGATCGCCTTGCCGAGATACTCCAGGGCGCCGGCCAACATCCAGTCGGGAATTTCTTCGCAGCCGATTTCGAGAAGGAGATTCATGCCTGTTGCTCCACCCAACTGGCGGCTACGGCGACCGCGAGCTTACGAACGCGCGCGATCATGCCGACGCGTTCCGTCACGCTGATCGCCCCGCGGGCGTCCAGCGTATTGAAGAGATTGCTGCATTTCAGCACGTGATCGTAGGTGGGCAGCAGCGGGAAGCGGCGTTTTTCCGCGGGATCTTTGGTTTCGGCGCAGAGGTCGAGCAGGCGGCGCGCTTCGCCCTCATGGATCTCGAAGAGCTTCCAGAGTGTGGGCACGTGCGCGGTTTCGAAATTGTAGACCGAGTACTGCAATTCATCGTTATAGCGAACGTCGCGGTATTTCACGCCCGGAGTCCACTCGATATCGTAGACGGAATCGACGCCCTGCAGGAAGGCGGTAAGACGTTCGAGGCCGTAGGTGATTTCGGCGGGCACAAGGTCGAGATCGATGCCGCCGCACTGCTGGAAGTAGGTGAACTGGGTGATTTCAAGGCCGTCGAGCATGACCTGCCAGCCGACGCCCCAGGCGCCGAGCGAGGGGTTTTCCCAGTTGTCTTCTTCGAGTTTCAGGTCGTGTTTGCGGAGGTCGATCCCGATTGCTTCGAGGCTGCCCATGTACTGCTCGATCACGTCGGCAGGCGTGGGCTTGAGGATCACCTGCAGCTGCATGTGCTTGTAGAGCCGGTTCGGATTGTCGCCATAGCGCCCGTCGGCGGGGCGGCGGCTGGGCTGCACATACGCGGTGCGCCAGGGTTGAGGGCCGAGGGCGCGGAGAAACGTTTCGGGGCAGGAGGTACCGGCTCCGACTTCCACATCGTAGGGCTCCTGAATGATGCAGCCCCGCTCGCCCCAGTACTG
>Ga0073936_10010911_pt1 | contig 11081 bp, 8 predicted proteins | sample AliMusrvi5mmetaG_FD_87041 | JGI IMG/M metagenome (GOLD analysis project Ga0073936, IMG submission 87041) | Freshwater lake bacterial and archeal communities from Alinen Mustajarvi, Finland, to study Microbial Dark Matter (Phase II) - Alinen... | ecosystem: Environmental > Aquatic > Freshwater >... | reverse complement strand
GGATCGAAAATATCCTCAACTTCAAGAACGACTATCCCGAATTTCAGGTTTATAAGTTGGAACAGAATTATCGTTCGACCCAAACCATTGTCAATGCCGCCAACAGCATCATCTCCAAAAACAAGAACCAGCTGCAGAAAACCGTTTTCAGCGAGAACGATCCTGGATCAAGGATCAAGGTACTCAATGCGCTAAACGATCAGGAAGAGGGATACCTCGTGGTGAACGAAATTTTTCAGAAGCGGATGGCAGAACACGATAACTATTCGGATTTTGCCATTTTGTACCGCACCAATGCCCAGTCGAGGGTGTTTGAGGAGGTGCTTCGTAAACGCAACATTCCCTACAAAATCTATGGTGGACTCTCTTTTTACCAACGAAAGGAGATCAAAGACCTGCTGGCCTATTTCCGGCTGGTGGTCAACAACAAGGATGATGAGTCCTTTAAAAGGGTGATCAACTACCCGGCCCGGGGAATCGGGGCCACCACGATTGGGAAGCTGGAAGAGTATGCTTCCGGCAACAATGTCAGCATCTTTTCCGTTTCCATGGATCCGGTAAGTCTGCAAAAAGCGGGATTGAACGGTGGAACAGCCAGAAAAGTAATGGATTTCGCCCTTCTGATCGAAAATTTTGCAGAGCGCTCCCTCTCTCTGGAAGCTTTTGAAATGGCCCAGCGAATCGCTTCGGAAACCGGGATTTTGTCTGAATTATACCAGGATAAATCGCCCGAAAATATCAGCAGGTATGAAAATACCCAGGAGTTGCTGAATGCCATTCAGCAATTTGGCATCAGTGCCCTCGAGGAGGGACACTCTGCCCTGCTAGCCAATTTTCTGGAGGAGGTATCCTTGCTGACAGATCAGGACAACGAAAAGGGGGAAGATTTTGACAAGGTGACCCTGATGACGGTGCATTCCTCCAAAGGACTGGAATTCAACAATGTATTCATTGTTGGTCTGGAAGAAAATCTTTTCCCATCCGGCTTTACTGGTACGCTGACACTTCCCGAACTGGAAGAGGAGCGCAGGCTTTTCTACGTAGCACTCACCCGCTCCAGGCACCACGCCTTTCTCTCTTTTGCGCAACAGCGTTTCAAATGGGGCAAGACTGAATTCTGTCATCCCAGCCGTTTCATCGGAGAAATTGACCCGCAATACCTCGACATCGAGAACAGTCGCTTCTTCCAGCACCACCTTTCTGAAGACTCCACCAGGACCCACGGCGGATTTAACAGGAATAGCCCATCATCAGGCGACCGGGGTGGTATCAGCTCCCTCAGGAGTGCCCCTACCCTGGGTGCAAATTACAGAAAAACCAACGATGCTCCATCGGGTGAACAGTTCCAGTCAGACGATCCCAACTCCCTACAGGTTGGAATGATCGTGGAGCATCAACGATTCGGCAGAGGCAAAATTATTGATTTGGAAGGAATTATGCCTGAAATGAAGGCGAAGGTGTTTTTTGCCAACGCCGGCGAAAAGCAGCTCTTGCTCAAATTTGCCAAACTTAAAATTGTGGAGGATCTCACCTGATTCTTTAAAACCAATGGGACCTATACTCGGGTTCGACCCCTGTAGAAGGAGACTGTATTACAACTGTCTGCCTGACCTTCCTAAAAAAACAAGCCGGTACACATAGAATGAACCGCTAAATGTGTAACTTTGCCCGATAGATTAATAATTGCTTTCACAAGAGCACATAACTGAAATTCACGATGTTCAAAGATTACAACACCCAGCGTACCAAGATGAAACTTCCGGAATATGGAAGGGCCCTTCACAAAATGGTAGAGCACGTCCTCACCATTGAAGATCGCGATGAGCGAAATCTTGCGGTAAAATCCATCATCGATATCATGGGCATGATGTATCCTTATCTGCGCGACATCAACGATTTCAAGCACAAACTCTGGGACCACATTGCCATTATGTCGGATTTCAAACTTGACATCGACTATCCATATGATCCACCGGTACCGGAGACTTTTACAGAGAAACCCAAACACATTCCATACAATCAGTCTGACATCCGCTTCCGTCACTATGGAAAAATCATGGAATAGCTGATCGACAACATCTCCAAGATGGACGACGAAAATCCATCCAAAGAACTGGGAACAGAGCAGTTGGCCAATCAGATGAAGAAATCCTACCTTACCTGGAACAAGGACATGGTGGAGGATGAAAAGATTTTTGATGATCTGAAACTGATTTCAAGAGGCAGACTGAAAGCCAGGGAAGACATGCATTTGCAGGAAGTGACCGATATCATCAAGATCCAGAAGAAAAAGACAAAAGTGAGTACCGGCCAGAACCAGAACCGGAAACACAAATAGATCGCTTCGGCTGCCATGGCAAGATTCATCATCGAAGGAGGAAATTCACTTTCTGGCGTACTGACCCCACAGGGAGCCAAGAATGAAGCCCTGCAGGTGATTTGTGCTACTCTGCTTACCCCTGAGACGGTCATTATCTCCAACATTCCGGAGATCAGCGACGTCTTAAAGCTGATAGACATCCTCAAAAATATGGGCGTTGCCGTCGAGCGGCTCGAAAAGGGAACCTATTCCTTCTGTGCTGCAACGGTCAATGTCGAGGTGCTAACCTCTCCCCTCTTTTTCCAACAGGCTGCCGCATTGCGCGGATCGATCATGATCATTGGTCCGATGCTTGCCCGTTACGGAAAAGGGACCATCCCCCAACCGGGAGGCGACAAGATCGGCAGACGAAGACTGGATACCCACTTCCGTGGATTTGAATCCCTGGGTGCCCAGTTTATTTTCGATGCAGAGAATGCACTCTTCCGTGTTGAAGCCAAAAAGCTGAAAGGGTGCTACATCCTGCTCGACGAGGCCTACGTAACCGGAACCGCCAACCTGATCATGGCAGCGGTCATGGCAGAAGGCACCACCACCATCTACAATGCGGCCTGTGAACCATATGTTCAACAGCTTTGTCTGATGCTGACCCGGATGGGTGCTAAGATCAACGGTATTGGCTCCAACTTGCTAAGCATAGAAGGTGTTACCTCCCTGAAAGGTTGTGAACACCGCCTGCTTCCCGATATGATAGAGGTAGGCAGCTTCATCGGTTTGGCAGCGATGACATCCTCCGATCTGCTGATCAAAAATGTCGGATACGAACAGTTGGGCATCATTCCCGATTCGTTCCGGAAAATGGGAATAGAATTGATCAAAAGCGGTGATGACATCAGAATTCCCGTGCAGGATCATTACGAAATTGAATCTTTCATCGATGGTTCCATCATGACCATCGCCGATGCCCCCTGGCCAGGACTCACCCCCGACCTTTTAAGTATTTTTTTGGTAGTGGCCATTCAGGCGAGAGGCAGTGTCCTCATCCACCAAAAAATGTTCGAGAGTCGGCTCTTCTTCGTCGACAGACTGATAGACATGGGTTCAAAAATCATACTGTGTGATCCCCACCGGGCTACCGTCATCGGACTCGACCGATCCCACCCACTTAGGGCGACCCGAATGACCTCACCAGATATCCGTGCGGGGGTCGCCCTGCTGATTGCTGCGCTCTCGGCCAATGGCACCTCTACCATCGACAACATTGACCAAATTGACCGTGGATACGAAAGTATTGATGTCCGGTTAAACGCCATCGGGGCAAAAATCAAAAGAGAATAGTCATTAAAGCTGTCAGCGTACAGCTTTTTTTTGTGTCAAAATGTCCGAATCGAGGCCAATGGCAAGCTATTTGAAGGGATAAAACAGATTAGAATTAAGTTGCAAGAATGACAAAGAAAAGAGACGAACACAAGAAGGAGGGGAAGGAATTTGAGCAACCAACTGTTGATCAGTCGGGTAGAGAAGCTGTCCCAGAGGTTTCCAGCAAAGAAACAGAACTGGAAGACAAGATTACCGAACTAAATACGGGTCTGGCTGCAGCCAATGACAAATATCTTCGCCTTTCGGCGGAATTTGACAATTTTCGCAAGCGAACGTTGAGAGAGAAGATGGACTTGATGAAGAACGCTTCTGAATCGGTCATTGTCAATTTACTTCCCGTCATCGATGATGTGGAACGCGCCATGAAGGCTATCGAAATCTCAGACAACCTTGAGACCACAAAGGAAGGCATAAGCCTGATATACAATAAATTCAAAGATTTCACCAAACAAAATGGCGTGGTAGAAATGAATGCCAAAGGTTTGGTTCTGAATACGGACCATCACGAAGCGATCACCAAAATACCGGCTCCAAATGAAGAGTTGAAAGGAAAGATTGTGGAGGTCATTCAAAAGGGCTATATACTGAATGACAAGGTCATTCGCTATGCCAAAGTGATCATAGGAGAATAATCAAACGGCTTCGCACTACAAATAAACAACCAATGTCAAAAAGAGATTTTTACGAAGTCCTTGGGGTCTCAAAAAGCGCTACGCCTGAAGAGATCAAGAAAGCCTATCGTCAAAAAGCCATCCAGTTTCACCCGGATAAAAATCCGGGAGACAAGGCTTCTGAGGAAAAATTCAAGGAAGCTGCAGAAGCTTATGAAATACTGAGCAATCCGGAGAAAAAACAGCGCTACGACCAATATGGTCATGCCGGAATGGGCAACCAGGGAGGATTCAGTGGTCAACACATGACGATGGATGACATTTTTTCCTCTTTTGGCGACATTTTTGGAGGCGGTGGCTTTGGCGGTTTCGGAGGTTTTGGAGGCGGTTCCCGTGGACAACGGGTCAATCGTGGTTCCAATTTACGCATCAAGGTTACGCTCAATCTGAGTGAAGTTGCAAACGGATGCGAGAAAAAACTCAAGGTCAAGAAATACATCTCGTGCGACAGCTGTCACGGAAGCGGGGCAAAAGGCAGTAGTGGACATACCACCTGTTCCACTTGCAAGGGAAGTGGCCAGGTCACCCGCATCAGCAACTCCATTTTCGGACAGATCCAGCAATCCTCTGCCTGCCCGACTTGTAATGGAGAGGGAAAGATCATCACCCAAAAATGTGAAAAATGTTACGGGGAAGGTCTGGTTCAGGGAGAAGAGGTTGTTACCATAAAAATTCCGGCAGGGGTCGGTGAAGGAATGCAACTTTCTGTCGGAGGCAAAGGCAATGCAGCAAGGCGTGGCGGAGTGCCCGGAGATTTGTTGGTACTCATTGCTGAAGAAGATCATCCGGAGTTAATCAGGGATGAAAACGACCTGATATTCAATCTATTCCTTTCATTTCCTGATTTGGCGCTCGGTCTTACCGCTGAGATACCAACGATCGACGGAAAAGTCAAGGTAAAAATTGAAGCCGGGACACAGCCTGAAAAGATACTTCGCCTTCGTGGCAAGGGAATCCCGGATGTGAACGGCTACGGCAAGGGTGATTTACTTGTTAAGATTCACGCCTGGGTACCGCAAAAACTCACCTCCGAAGAGAAAAAACAGCTGGAAAAATTGCAGCAGCTCCCTAATTTCCTGGTTCCTGAAGAAACCAGGGAACGCAACTTCTTTGACCGGGTCAAAGGAATGTTTGAATAAAAAAGATAACCCGTTCCTATTATAAGACAATAACTTGCAAACGCAAAAATTCATCTGAGTGCGTTTTGCCCTGAGCCAAAAGAAAGGCCGTCTCTACCCATAAAAGAGACGGCCTTTCTTTTGCTGTTAGTTTATTAACCAACCAGAAGTATCCATTCCCATAGCTGGAATATTCCAGGTTAATACCAGCCACAATCACCAACTATTCATCACTCAAAACCAGAGCTTACTACAAAATAGATTCCGGGAACTCTTACTTTCAGTCAACTTTTATTCTGGAGGGATGTACATTCATTTTGAATAATTATACAAATGTCCACTTTTTGTCCCATTGCTACTGCACCCTTTAAATGGAATCAAAGTATAGATTTGTGTGTCGACTTTTTTTTCGACCAAATCGAATTTTTGAATGAATAAATCCATCTTAAAAGATGGTTCCGCTTTATCGACAACCTAAAATTAATTACGGGTGAACCACCCTTTAAAAACAGTTAGTAAAATGAGAAATTTAGTAAGGATTCTGGTAGCTTCCATTTTTGTGATGTTCATGTGTGAATCCAATGTTCAGGCACAGGGACTTAAAAATGTGTTCGGTAAGAGTAAAAAAGTAGTCAACAAGGGAGTTGATACAGTCGACAAAAGTGCATCCACTGTCGAAAAGGGAAAAGCAACGGTCGATAAAGGAAAGGCAACCGTCAACAAAGCCAAAGGCACCATTGGAGGAGCCAAATTGGTGATGGGAAGTGCGAAATCCCTGTTAAGCAATCCAAAAGCATTTGTAACTCACCCAAAAGAGGCCATCGACCAGGTGAGGGGAACGGTTGAAGTCGCAAAGGCCACGGCCAACCAGGCGAAGAGTACCGTAAATGATGCAAAGAGTGTTGCCAAGGATGCGAAAAGTACTGTCAATGACGCAAAAAATATCGCCAAAGGCCATAGTGAGCAAGTAATGGATGCCAAGACTGCCAAAGCGGCAAAAGCAGCAAGTGCTGCAGCGGAAGCGAAAAGTGCTGCCAAAACGGCAAAGACTGCAACCAAACCTGCGGCAGGTGCACTGGATGAATCGCATTGGTGATCCTTTTGGTAAAACCATCGTTGTCATCCGCCCCAATTATCCGTAATTCCTCACAAAGCATTGAACAAGTTCCCCGGACCTTCCTTTGATACTGGCAGAAATTAACAAGGAATCCGATTATCCATTACAACACGCTAATCCCTCGGCCTGGCAATCAGCTCTGGCTCCATTCAACATATATTCCATGATAAAATTTAACAAATTTTTCCTCGCCTTCACCTTTGTTGCATTATCCTCCGTTCTGGCAGTTGCACAATTTTCGGAAAGAAATATCAGCGAATCTGCCTTACTGAATAGAAAATTCACAAAAGAACAAGTCTGGGATGCCCAGCGGAAACCCGCCTTTCCGTCTGCCGGGAAAGACTGGGAATTATCTAACCTGAAGGGCGCTTATGACATCGGCACCAAGTCTGCTCTTGATTGGGGGCGCAGTGGCGACCGCTACCTGATGTTCGTCCTGGAACCAGACCGCTTCAGTTTTCCGGAATCTTTGAAAGACAATGAGTCAGGAAGAAAATATTGTCTGTCACTCAGACAGTTTGAACACGATGGCCACCTGGTAAAGGTTATTTCCAGATGGGGTAAGCTGATCGGAATTGGTACTGCCGGATTTTTGTACGAACAGGAGGGCCGATTCGGAACCCTCTTCTCCATGGACAGAAGAAGATCAGGAGAGAAATTCTCCTACCGTACTGAGGTTGCACAAGTCGAAAACCTCTCTCAGGTGTTGAAAGAGCGGAAGGACGAGAGAAGACCAGAGATGCGGGAGGAAAAGAAGGAGGAGCGCAGGGAAGAAAGAAGAGATGATTTCAAGGATGACAGAAGAGCCGAAAGAGCCCGTGAATATTATCGTGCACACGACTCAAGATCTGATTTTCTGAACAGAAAATACACGTATGAAGACGTTTGGGATGCACAACGCTCACCTGCCTTCCCAATTGCCGGCCGTGACTGGAAATTATCCAACCTGAAAGCCCCATACGATGTGAGCAACAACTCAATGCTCGATTGGGGAAGAAACAGGGAAAGGTATCTGATGTTCGATTTGGAGGAGGATCATTCCAACCACGGAGGAACCTTGACAGACGACGAACATCGCTCGGGGAAGAAATACAATGTTGCGTTGAACCTTTTCGATCGGGATGGGCGATTTGTAAAGACGGTATCCAGATGGGGAAAACTGATGGGCTTTGGATCCGGAGGATTCATGTATGAACAAGAAGACAGGCTGGGTACCTACTTCACGACCGAAACAATAAGAACGGGTGGATCGCTGATTTACCGGCCGGAAATCGACCAAATACGAAATCTCTCCTCAATTCTCGGGGACGACCGCAAACTGGGAAACTTCTCTCACCACCGCCATTAAACCACAACAAGGGTGCCAGTTTCAACCGGCACCCTTGTTATTTTTAGTTAAAATTGAAGTAGTTACAAAATAAATTTGTTACTTAGCGAACCAAATGTGCCGTTTTTCGTTTTATAAACCGGATGAAGAGAGTTTTTTCCCTGTTGTTTGCTGTGCTGATCCTGCTTTCCGGGATGCACTTGACGGTGGCCTCTCACCTATGTGGTGGGGAACTGGCTGCGGTAAAGTGTTCCTTTACCGGCGAAAAGGCAAGCTGTGGTATGCAGGAATCTCAGATTCCAGTTTCAAGTAACGGGGCCATTGAGTCTGACTGCTGCAAAAACAGAGTCACCGCCTGTGAATCGGATGGCAACTATTTCTCTCCTTCCAACAAAATCGCTGAGATACCCTCTGTTACAGCACCCATTTTTGTGGCTGCACTCAGTAACAGCATGCAGTCAATCGTTCTGTTAAAAACCTATCAATCCATGGTAGGACCGCCTGTTACAACTCCTAGTAATGTGGTAGAGCAAAGTTTTATTTGCATTTTTATTATTTGATTTTTTGATGTTCATTCAGAAATACGGCTTCCAAAAAAAGTCCGTATAAATTGTTGCACATTCCTATAAGATCAAAAAATCAAAATTCAAAAAAATGAAAACTTTTAAAATTACACTGGTCGCCCTGATAGCTCTTTTTCTTGTTACGAATACCTATGCACAGACAGGTACAAAAAGCAGTGCAGTAAAAATGGAATCAATCAAGGTTTCCGGAAATTGTGGTATGTGTAAGGAGCGCATCGAAGCTGCAGCCAAGGTGGATGGCGTGACCAGTGCCAGATGGAACAAAGACACCAAGATGCTGACACTCGCCTACAATCCAACGGTAGTAAAGAGTGAAGAGGTCCAGAAAAAAATTGCAGCCGGGGTCACGATACTGAAAAGTTCAAAGCCGACGACAAGGTCTATTCCAAACTTCCCGGCTGTTGTAAGTACCGGTAATCTGAAAATCAGTCTTTTACGTTATTTGAAAATGTACAGGTGAGGAAACTTCGAACTTCGATGTTTCTTCCCTGCTTCATTCCCATTTTCAAATTTTCAAATCTCCACATTTTCAAATTCTCCCCATGTTCAACCGACTCGTCAAGTACTTCCTCGAGAACCGGCTGATTACCTTCCTTCTACTGTTCACTTTCGTGGTTTTGGGAATGGTATTTATGCCATTCAACTGGAAAACGGATCTGTTTCCAAGGGATCCGATCTCCGTGGATGCCATTCCGGACATCGGGGAAAATCAGCAGATTGTCGCCACCGAATGGATGGGACGTTCCCCTAGAGACATCCAGGATCAGGTAACCTATCCACTTACCACTGCGCTACTGGGGATACCAGGAGTCCAAACCGTCCGGAGCACCTCTATGTTCGGAATGTCCTTCATCTACCTCATTTTCAAAGACAATACCGAATTCTACTGGAGTAGGTCGCGCATTCTCGAAAAGCTCAACTCATTGCCTTCCGGTACTTTACCGGTCGGGGTGCAGCCAACGCTTGGTCCGGATGCCACCGCACTCGGACAAATTTTCTGGTACACCCTTGAGGGGCGCGACCCAAAAACCGGAAAGCCAAATGGTGGCTGGAACCCCCAGGAATTAAGGGCCATTCAGGATTTTTATGTCAAATATGGTATTACCACGGCCGAAGGGGTTTCCGAGGTAGCCTCCGTGGGAGGTTTCAATAAGGAGTACCAGATCGATCTCAACCCTGAGGCCCTCAAAGCTTATGGCGTTTCTGTGATGGAGGTAATGAATGCCGTTCGTAAAAGCAATCTCGACATTGGCGCAGAAACGATGGAACTGAACAAGGTCGAATACATCATCCGGGGATTGGGATATGTGAAGAGCCTGGAAGACCTCGAACTATCCGTGATCACGGTCAGGAACAATGTTCCTGTTCGTATCGGGGATGTCGCCAGGGTTGCCTTTGGACCTGCCACCCGCCGTGGCGGACTGGATAAATCAGGTGCTGAGGCAGTTGGGGCGGTCGTAGTTGCCCGCTACGGTTCCAATCCGATGGCGGTCATTGGAAATGTCAAGGAGAAAATTAAGCTTCTTGCAGCCGGCCTTCCCCAAAAAACTTTACCCGATGGCACCCAATCCAAGGTAACCATTGTGCCTTTCTACGACCGTACCGGACTGATCATGGAGACCATCGGCACGCTTGAATCGGCCCTCTCCCACGAAATTCTGATCAGCATCCTGGTAATCATTGTTTTGGTAATGAACCTGAGGGCTTCACTGATTGTGGCGGGGTTGCTGCCAATTGGCGTTTTGATGACCTTTATCCTGATGCGGCTATTCGGTGTAGAAGCCAACATCGTCGCACTTTCAGGCATTGCCATCGCCATCGGCGTGATGGTCGATATTGGCATTGTCGATGTTGAAAATATTCTCCGTCACCTTGAAATGCCTGAAAACAAAGGCGTTCGGGGAAAAAAACTTCTCTCTGTCATTTATCTGGCGACCACAGAAGTGCGGGCCGCTGTGGTTACCTCCATTGCGACCACCATCGTCAGCTTCCTGCCCGTCTTTGCGATGCAGGCAGCAGAAGGAAAACTGTTTCATCCTCTTGCCTTCACGAAGACCTTTGCGCTGATCTCCGCCTTCATTTTGGGGATCGTCGTACTCCCAACCCTTACCTATCTCTTCTTCTCCATTCGGACAGATACGAAAAAAATTAGAAGGATCTTCAACGGATTGCTGATGGCCGCCGGAATGTTGGGAATGATGATCTGGCACATCTGGCCCGCCCTGGCCTTGGTAGCCGTGGGAATCAATAACTTATTGGATTTTAAATGGCCGGAATCCCGGAGGGAGTATCCGAACTATCTCAACATCGCCATCACCGTGCTGGTAGCCGCCTGGTACCTGACCATGGAATGGTTGCCCCTCGGTGCGCACAATAGCATCCTGGCCAATTTTATTTTTGTAAGCGGCATCATTGCTCTGATTTTGGCAGCTTTGATGTCGATGGTTCATTTTTACGAAAGGATCATGCGCTTTGCGCTGGCAAACAAGCTTAAATTTCTGGTCATTCCCGTCGTTACCCTGCTATTTGGACTGCTGGTCTGGCTTGGCTTTGAGAAAGGTTTC
>Ga0073936_10010910_pt1 | contig 11081 bp, 8 predicted proteins | sample AliMusrvi5mmetaG_FD_87041 | JGI IMG/M metagenome (GOLD analysis project Ga0073936, IMG submission 87041) | Freshwater lake bacterial and archeal communities from Alinen Mustajarvi, Finland, to study Microbial Dark Matter (Phase II) - Alinen... | ecosystem: Environmental > Aquatic > Freshwater >... | reverse complement strand
TCTGCTGGCTCCTTCCGGCAGCACCGCCTCCCTCTCAAATCACTGTCAACAAGCGGAAAAAACAACTCCAATGTCCTATCTTTCGGAACAGCTGTTTTAAAGCACGGAGCGTTGTATTTGGATCCGATTGCCACTATTACTGCGCAAGGTGATCCGCATCCCTATTGGATTCTCCAACGTCACGGGCATGCTGTTTCCACTTATCCCTTGGTCGTGCCATTGTTGCTTGCACCTTTTTATGCGCCTGCCGTGGCCTGGCTGAATCTTCGTGGATGGACGGAGGATCGCCTGGATAAGGCAGCCAGGCTGATGGAGAAATTCAGCGCGGCTATCATCGCCTCGTTGTCGGTTGCGCTCATGTATTGCCTGCTGCGCCGTCGTGCCGCCCCCGGGACCGCCGCACTGCTGGCCGTTGCCTACGCATTCGGAACCAATGCCTGGATGATCGGCAGCCAGGCACTCTGGCAGCATGGTGCCGGGGCATTATTTCTTGTGGCAGCCTTATACCTCCTCACTGGTGCTTGCACGAATCAGCGCGCACTGGCAGCCGGTCTGCTCTGTGGGCTGATTGCCTGCAATCGTCCGCCCGATGCCCTGTTGTCTGTTGCACTGGGCGCATACGGATTGGTTTGGGCGCGAGGCAGAAGGCGCTTTCTGCTGGCGGGGGCGGCAGCGCCGCTCGCCCTGCTGCTTGTCTATAATCTGGTTGTCGTCGGGGAACTGGTGGGAGGATATGCGCGCAAAGGCGATCTCAGCACTTTTCACTACGGGCTTCTGACCGGCGTGACCGGTCTGCTCTTCAGTCCGGCTCGGGGCCTCTTCATTTTTACACCCTTTCTTCTTTTCCTGCCTTTCGGAATCCAGTCGGTTCTCTCTGACCACAGGTTTCGTCGGCTCGACTTGCTGTTGCTCGCAGCCATCGTCCTGCAAGTGCTCTGTTATGCGAAACTGGACTGGAGAGCCGGGTGTTCCTGGGGCCCCCGGTGGCTGACCGACATTCTGCCGTTGATGATCTGGATGCTGGCGCCGGTCATCATCCATGCAGGCAGGCTTGCTCGGATCATTTTTGCCATTGCGGTTATTTTTTCCATCGGGGTTCAAACAGTGGGAGCCTTTTGGTATGCGGGAAAAAGCGACGAGATCCTCATGGCGGAGGAAGGAGATCCCGGCCACATGAAAAGCGTCTGGGATTTCAAGAATACGCCTTATGTTGTGGAACTGGCGCACAAGCCCGCACCAATGGGAGTCCTTCATAGCGTGAACGGCCACATCGACACCGTGCAGGCAAACGGGAGCAGATTGGATGAAATCCCCATCGGGTCCGAGGTGAAAATTGAAGGGTGGTCTCTTGCCGACCTGCACACTCCGGCCCGGGTGACAGTATCCTTGATGCCCACTGGAAAAACCAAATGGCGTGGGCCGAAATACTATCCCGTGGTGCAGATCACGGATTTTGGGCCGCGCCCCGACGTTTCGGAAGCCATGCACTGCGCCGGTCCCTCCGCATGGAGCGCGACTCTGCGGACGGATGGATACGATCCCGGCGAACATGTGGTGGTGGTAAACGCAAGGGCAAGCGACCTAGGAGAATTCCACCCGGTGGCCCGGAGGCGTGTCATGGTGGTCGAAAACGATCACCGAGGAGAATCCGTCACGACGGCTGAATTGGACGCGGCGGCAAAAGAAGCCCAGGCACACTTGATAGCCAGCCAGCAACCCGGAGGTTACTGGCTCACGGGCTACACACAGACCGACCGATTTGCTCATCCTAAGATGGAAATGAATACGTTTCTTGGAGCAATGATGATCGATGTCCTGCAGCCGGTCGCCGTGAAAGTCGGACTCCACGAAACCCTGGAGCGCGCACGCGCGGGGCTGGCTGGCCAGATCGAGTCCGATGGTTTGGTGCGTTATCATGGCCGCCCGGATTCTCCGACGATTCCGGCGCTGGGCTGTGTCATCACGCCCGATGCTGACGATACAGCCCTGGCCTGGAGAATAGCTGGCGGGGGAGATCAATCCTTGCTGCCGGGTGTGCTTCGCATTTTGAAAGACTATCAGACACCAGAAGGCCTGTTTCGAACCTGGCTTGCTCCCGTTGACAAGTATATCAGCATTGACCCCGGCAAAGATCCAAACCCTGCAGATATCGGGATTCAAACGCATGTGCTGATGTTTTTAGATGGAGTGGACAAGCTGGCTGCCTGCGCATTGTTTGAAGCGCTTCAACGGGTGATCGATGACGGTTCCCATTGGGTGTATTACAAAAAATCCCCTCTTGTTCCGTTGCTGAGGCAGGGCGATCTTTGCAGGCTCGGCTATCCGCTGACACTTCCGCCGGGCAGAATCCAGGCATCGGTGCCGGGTCAGGAGCCCTGGGTGGCGGCCTGCAGGCTGATTTCATCGAATTCCGCCGACAAAGCGGATATTTCTGCGGCCGCAAAACTCCTGCTAGGGCACCTTGCGTCGGACCATTTTTCGGAAATAAAAAAAATGCCGCCGCTTCTGTATCACAACGATCTCAGCGCCAGGGCGAGCCGGTTTTATTGGTCGGAAGACTTCGGGTACGCGTTGTGGTTGAGGCTATATTCCCAAGGCCAGGACGCTCGGACCACGGGCGCGATTCGCGCAGCCGATTGAAGGGAATCTCGATGGAAGTCGCACACCGGATCAAGGCACGGGCGGGTTGCGCAGCAAGGGTCATTTGGAGCCACCTTTCGTGCATCCGCTTCGGGGAGGTGATCGTGATGCAGGGCACGCCGTTGATGGGGGCCGTTTTGTCGGCTGCAAAACCGTCGCCGGCCATGATTCCCACCCTGGCAGTTTTTATACCGGCCGGCTTGTTGCTGGTGGCCCACATCTGGACACTGAATGACTGGTCCGATTACACGGGGGACCGGGTCGTGGCAAATAAGCCTTCCCAAGCCTGCGCATCAAAAGTCACACGGGCAGCCCTGCTCCAGATTTCCATCGGATTGCTTGTTGGAAGCCTTGCTCTCTTTTGTCTTTTGCCATTGCGGACACTGATCATCGCTGGGATCATTGCTGTTCTGGGGTTCGCTTATTCTTTTCCTGGAATTCGCGCAAAGGGGGTGGTGGGGCTCTCCTCTTTGGCTCACCTTGCCGGAGGAATTTTCCATTTTCTCCTGGGTTACTCCCTGTTCGGCAACATTGACGGGCGCGCCCTTTTGATTTCCATATTTTTCTCGCTGGTTTTCACGGCAGGCCATGCCACGCAGGAGGTTCAGGATTACGAGGATGATCTGTCATCGGGGGTCCGGACGAACGCGGTGGTTTTCGGCAAAAAACCGGTGTTCCTGGCTGCATTCACCGGTTTTGCCATCGCGTTCCTGTATCTTCCGTGTCTGGCTGTTGCGGGCATCGTTCCAGACCGGCTTGGATTTTCTGCGTTGTTTTTGCCGCTCCAGGCAGCCTGGACTTTCCATGTGCTGCGCAGCGGTCTTACCCGCGAAAAATTGGAGTGGCTCAGAGCGCGCTACCGGGTGGTCTTTGGATTGATAGGATTGAATATAATATCCTTGTTATTCTGGCCAGGTTGTCCGACGAGTGCGAAGCTCGCCGGGCAGATCAAACTCACTGAGGCCGGGTTCGCGTGGCTGGACCGCGGCGAACACTCCGCCGACTGACCCGGTGTCCGGCTCAGTTGGCCGGACCGACTTTGCCGCGCAGGTTTTTTGTTTCCGAGCGGCGCCGTTTGGATTCGACCATGCGGGCTTTGGTCCCCCGGGAACGCTTCGCTTTCCGGCGGCGTTCGCGGGAGGCTTCGGCGAGGGCGGTGAGTTTTTTCTTCCGGGCGGACTCGGCCAGTTTTTCCTCGAGGCGGGCGCGGGCGAGGACGCGGTTCTGCGACTGGGAGCGGGAATCCGAGGCCGTGACGATGAGCCCGGTCGGGATGTGCTTGAGCGTGACGGCGGTCGAAACCTTGTTGACATGCTGGCCGCCGGGCCCGCTGGAGCGGTGGAAAATTTGCACGAGATCTTCGTCGCGAAGCCGGATCATACGAGAGAGTTTCACGCGGAGTTTGAAATTCTGCAAGGACTGTGATGGAATGCCGGCCCACATGAATTTCCGAACCACCCGGCAGGAAGGCAAAACTCTGGACGAGATCGAGTCCGGCGGGTTGCGTGTGCTCATCGAGCGCCAGGGCGCGGAGATGGTGAGTTTGGCCTTGGATGGCACGGGCTTTTTGTATCGCGACGGGGATGTCTCCGCGCCCGCCTCCGGCTGGGCGAACCATGCGACGGTCATGGGATATTTCCTCCACCGGCTCTGGCACGAGCAGTCGGTCTACCGTCGCTCGACCATCCGCGGGGGGAACCACGGGTTCCTGCGGCATTTCGATTTTGCCGAACCGGAGCGCTTGTCCGACGGGCTCGCCTACCGGGTGGACGCGGACCGGGTTCCGCCGGAGGCGTATCCGCTGCGGGTTTCGCTCACGTTGAGTTACCGGATCACCGGCACCGGCGTGCGCGTCGAATTTGAATTTGCGAACGAGGAGCCGGAGTTGGATGCACATGTCAGCTTCGGGCTCCATCCGGGATTTGCCGTTGGGAGCCTCGAAGAAGCGAGAGTGATCCTCCCGCCCGGGAAATACGTGCGCCACTTGGCTCCCGGAAACTTTTTGGACGGGATGACGGAGGTGTTGGATTTTGCGGGCGGCGAATTTCCGTATCCGAAAAAGGACCTGCCCGGATCGTTTATCCTCGGAATCGAGGGGGTGGAGAGCCGGACGTTCCGCATCGAGGATCCGCTGAGGGGCACAGCCCTCGCGCTCGATTTTTCCGAAGTGCCCTACGTGACGTTCTGGAGCGACTCCGACAATTTTCTTTGCATCGAGCCCTGCTGGGGCCTGCCAGACAGCAACCCACCCGTGGTCTTCGAAAAAAAAGCCGGCATCCAAGTCATTCCGCCCGGCGGCATCCTGAAGCGCGGATTTTCCATTCAGCCAACCATCCTCACATGCTCACATCGCTGCTAGCCTTCACCATCCGGATCGCCCTCGTGGCGGTCATGACATTTCTCTTCGTTGTCCTCTTCGAGCACGGCCCCGCAAATTACCTGGAAAACATCCAGGGGGATTTCACCAAGTTGATCCAGTTTGCCAGCCATTCCGCCCCGTCCGCCCCGGAAAAATCTTCCAACCGCGGGACTTGATGATCCGGCGGCCCCCCGCTTAAGTCGCAATCCCTTATGGCAGTTAAGACCGAGAAGGATCTCCCTGAACAGTTTCGTGCAACATGGCTCAAAGCGATGAGCGCCATGCAGCTCCGGAATTTCGGCTACGCGGTCCAACTCCTCCAGCCGCTCCTCAAGGCGCAGCCCGAGTTTCTCGCCGGACGCCAGCTTGCCCGCAAGGCGGCCATCGCGAAGACCTCTGGAAAAAAGGGCGTCCTCGGCGGGCTTTCCAGCGCGTCGTTCAGCACGATGAAGGTGCAGGGGCTGATCAAGAAGGATCCCGCTGCTGCCATGGATGCCGCAGAAAAAATCCTCGAGGGCGAGCCCTACAACGTGCAGGTCAACCAGCTCCTCCGCGAAGCGGCCATGGCCGCGAATATCCCCGAGGTGGCGGCGTTCGCGCTCGAAACGATCATCGAAGCCAATCCGCGCGAAACAAAAATCCTTCACGAACTCGCCCGGCACCACATGCAACAGGGGAACCCGCAGAAGGCGGTCGAGATTTACAACCGGATCACGGAAATTACCCCGAACGATCTCGCCGCCATCAAGGGAGGGAAGGATGCTTCCGCTGCAGCCTCGATGCAAAAAGGCGGGTGGGAGCGCGAGGGGGCGACCTACCGCGACCTCCTGAAAGACGAGGACCAGGCCGTCACTCTCGAACAGCAAGCCCGCGTCGTGCGCAGCGACGAGATGATCGAGCAGCTGCTCGAAGGGCTGCGCGCGAGAATCGAGCGGGAGCCCGAGAGCGTGGATGTCGCCCGGAAGATCGCGGAACTCTGCGAGCAGAAGGAGGATCTCGAAAACGCGACAAACTGGTATAATTACGCGGCCAGCCTCGCCGGAAATTCCGACCAGGCCCTCGTCCGCAAAGCCGCCGACCTCCACCTCAAGCAGTTCGATATCGCCATCGCGGCCCGAGAGGATTTTATCGCCGCAAACCCGGAGTCCGAAGAGGCGGCCCAATACAAAGCGGATTTGGAATCCCTCAAAGCCCAGCGAGCCGAAATTCTTCTCGAAGAGGCGAACCGGCGGGTGGAACGGAACCCGACCGACCTGCCCGCCCGCTACGATTTGGGCGAGATTCTCGTGAGCCTGCAGCGGTATCAGGAGGCGATCCCAGAGCTTCAAAAGGCGCGGCAGAACCCGAACGTCCGCATCCGCGCGATGTGCCTTCTGGGCCAGTGTTTCACGGCGCGCGCGATGTATGACCTTGCGGCGAAGACGCTCTCCGACGCCGCCGCCGAACTCACGCTGATGGACGCGGTCAAGAAGGATGTCGTTTACAACCTGGGGCTCGTTTACGACAAAATGGGCGACAAGGAAAAATCCATCGCCTGCATGAAACAGATCTACGAACTCGACTACGGATACCGCGACGTGGCGGCGAGGGTCGAGGGTTCGTATTGACGTTCAGGCGGCCCGCGTCATGAACCCTGCGAGGAGGCGGGTGAGGACGACTTCATCGCTCGCCCGGCTGGTCACCATTTGAAGGTTGGCCTCGGCGCAGCCCTGGAATGCCCGGTGCAGCTCCGCGGCGGTGTAATGGACCGAGTTTCTTGCGGCGATCCCGAGCGGGTAAGTATTCAGCGTCCCGTCTTTTTTCCTGGGGAGGTGCTCGATGTCGGCGGTGTTGAGCCGGTTCAGAGTGGAGGCGAAGAACTGCGGCTGGGCCGGTGGCTGGAGCTTGTGGCGCGCCAGCAGATCCTTCATGAGAAGAAGATTCCGGACCGTTGGCACGATCGAGGCGAGCAGGATGCCGATCCCCTTTTCGCCTTGGCGGAGGAGCTGGGAGAGGGTCTCCAGCGCGAGCGGCAGGTCGCGCGCGGAAATGGCGTTCCCGATATCAAAGATCCCGCTTTCGCGGGTCGCCGGGACCAGCGCCCGCACGTCGGGCGCTTCGATCGGATGGCCTGGGCCGAACGCCGTCTCCAGTTTGTCCAGCTCGTTGTCGAGCTGGCCCGAATCGAGACCGACCCGCGCCGCAAGCGCTTCGACAGCCCCGTGCGAGATTTTGAGCCCGCGGTCATGGGCTTTCCCGGCCGTCCAGGAAATGACCTCCTCCTCGCCGGCCCGAAACCCGAGATCCGGTTTGTCGTGGAGACTCGTTTTGCAGAGTTTGGTGAGCTGCTTGTAGGCCGAGCGCCGCTTGTCCGGCTCGGGGGCGCTTATCAAAAAAATCACCCCGTCGGGCAGCGGCATTTTCAGGATTTCGCAGAGCGCCTCCAATGCTTCGGTGACAGAATCCGAGCGGCCGGTGACGGTGTCGGCAAGGAATGTGGCGCTCTTCAGCCAGACCAGCTTCGAGCCTCCCAGAAACGGCAGCGTCAGCAGCGCCTGCGACGTCGCGTGGATTTTTCCCACCGCCGCGTCCACGGTATCGACCGCGCCGTCGATGGTCTCGAGGCCGAAGGCGTCGGCTCCGGGTGCCAGCTCCGCCGCGAGCGCGACCGCCGCCTTTTTGACGGCTGCCTCGTCGGAGCCCGTGACGAAATAGGTGGTGGAGATTTTCGACGCCATGCGCAGAGACTTTAGGCAGATCCCGGCGAAATCGCAAAACGGGTTTTTAAGCCCGTGTCACCGGGGGTCGGTGATCCTGCCGAGGAAGAGGCAGGCGGAGGTCGGGATGTGCTGGATGGCGAAAAAGAACGGGCGGTCCACGCGGACTTCGAGGGGTTTGCGCTGCACGGGCATCGATGTCATGCGCATCATGACGACCGCGGTCGCGGCGGCGGCCTCGACGCCTTTTTCGTCGAGGGCGAAGAAGGTCTTATGGAAAACGTCCGAGAGGTAGAGGTAGTCGTCCGGTTTGCGGGGGGCCATGCCGTCAAAGTCCGCGCTTCCGCGAGGGATGTCGAAGGCGGCTTTGATGCCGAGCGACTTCAGGGTGTCGGCCAGCGAGATCGTCGGCGGCTGGAGCTTGAATTTCGGGAGGAACAGGCTCACATCCTGTCGAGGCAGGCTCGCGCACTTTTCCAAAAGGTCGGACGATGGCGGCTCCGCGGCACCCGGATTTTCGGGGAGCAGGATGAGAAATTGAAATTGCCCCCCGCGAAACGGGACCCCCACGGCTTGGAACCCCGGAAACTCCGCATACCCGAACGAGCCGGTGCGGGACATCGTCGGCACATCGGCTTTGTCGCGGCCTGAGACGAGGAACGGGAGATCTTTCGTCGCGCCTGGGGCGAACTCATCGGCCCACGGGATTTTCAGATAGAGCGCGTTGACCAGGACGAGGGTGGTCGTCTTGTCGAGCGCGTTCTGCGGGATCAGGTTTTGGATCCGCTTTTCCGTCTGCTGCTCGACCCATGCGTTGATGAGATCTGCGGCCGCGGACGGATTTTTTTGAAAATCCAATTCTTCCAGAGGTGCGGAAAACTGGAGCTTGAGCAGTTCGAGAAACGCGGGGCGGAACGAGAAGCCGGTCGCGCCGAAGAGCCGGTTTGCGACATGGAGCGAGGTCTCTTTCCCGCCTCGTTCCTTCGATGCGACCAACTCGGCGTCGAGCTTCTGAAATTCGTCTGCGAGTTCCGCGGGGTTTTTGGGAAAGTCGAGTGCCTCCGCCATCTGGCTCATCGTGGAGCCGTGCGCGCCGGCGTATGTCATCGCCAGCGCGGCCTGGATCGAGTAGGGAGACAGGCAGATGTTCCCCTGGTTTTTCTGCTCGATGGCGCGGAAGATCCTGATCCCGCCTTCGTTGATGGCCTGCGCGGCCGTGGCTCCGGCGGTGGAGTGAGAAGCGATCATCAGGAAGGGGAGAAGCGACAGCAGGGTGGTTTTCATTTGGCGGCGGCGGGAGGCTCCCCGGGAGAGGCCGCATCCTGCGTCTTGGAGTGGAGGACGCTTTGGATGAGGCTCTTTGTCTGGGGATTGTCGAAGAGGGTTTTCATCGCGGGCGACTGCATCAGGGCGTTGTAGTCGCCGGCCTGGATCGCCTTCATCACCTGCGGGTCGTTCATGACCGCTTTCACATCGGGGTTCCGGGAAAAATCCATCACGGCGTTCATGCCTTCGCGGGTCGAAACCAGATCCTGCACCTTTGAGGACAACGCGGAGCGAATGGATTCCAGGCCTGTGGCTCCTGGCGATGGCTGGGCGTCCGCGGTCTCGCTCTTCGGGGGTGCCGACGATGCGTCGGCGCCTTGGGCGGCGGTTCCTTCGTTGTGGATCGAAACCACCTGGCCGGTCGGAATTTTCATGTCCCCTAGGGCGGGCGACTTGGCGAAGTAGAAACCGCCAGACATCTCTGTGACCTGTGCCCGGACCACACTGTTGTCCTTGAGGGTGATTACCTGCAGGTCGTTGTCACCTGCAGGAAGGAGCGGGGAAATCCCAAGGAGCGCAATTGCAACCAGCCGGAGAGTCATGGCGTTCGCAGCCTACACCGGTTCAGAAAACTTTTCTATCAAAAGGTAATGGGTCACCCGGCCCGGCTTGAAACCCGGAGGGATGGCCGCCGTGAAGTCCCGATTTTTTTGGAGAAAACAAATGGGCGCTGACAGAGCATCGCCCTCCAGGCCACAGATCACCCCAGCCCGAGCAGGGCGAGGAGGTTGAGGCCGAAGGCAAACAGGAGCGCGCCGAGGAAGATGCAGACCGGCAGGGTCAGGACCCAGGCCATGAGGATGTTCCGCAACGTGGCCATCTGGAGGCCGGAATGGTTGGCCGCCATGGTGCCAGCGACACCGGAGGAGAGAACATGCGTGGTGCTGACCGGTAGTCCGAAATGGTCGGCGACCAGGATCGTGCACATGGCGACGAGTTCGGCGGCCCCGCCCTGAGCATAGGTCAGGTGGCTTTTGCCGATCTTTTCGCCGACGGTGACGACGATCCTCTTGTATCCGATCATCGTGCCGAGCCCGAGCGCGAGGGCCACGGCGTATTTCACCCAATCCGGAATGAAGTTCGTGAGTTGTTCCCCGTTTTTCTGGAGCTTGGCGGCAAGCGCCTTGTCTTCGGGCGTCGAGAAGCTGCCGGTCTTTTGCAGTTTAGCGATGGATTTTGAAAGGAGGTAGAGATCCGACCGGACCTCGCCGCGATCCGCGTCCGGCAATGTTTGGAACGTCTTCGAGTCGCCGAGCCTGCGGTGAAGATCCTCGCATTGATCCGAGAGGGCGGTGAAAACTTTCGGGGTGACCTTGCCCGAGGGTTTGATAAAATCGGTCAGGGTATCATCCGATTCCTTTTCGTTCAGGGCGCTGCCGTCGCCGGATTTTGCGAAGATTACCTCGAGGGCCTTTGCGGATTCGGCCACGTGGGCAACCTTCGACGGGCTGGCTGTAATCTTGAGGGCATAGGTGCCGGGAAGGATGCCGACGAGGATGAGCACGATCAGGCCCATGCCTTTCTGGCCGTCGTTTGATCCGTGCGCGAAACTGACCCCGGTGCAGGTGAGCATGAGAAGACCGCGGATCCAGAGCGGGGGCGGGGTTTTGCCTTCCGGAGCCTTGTAGAGTGCCGGGTTTTTTATCAGGGCCTTGCACAGCAGCAGGAGCAACCCCGCCACGCAAAACCCGACGACCGGCGAGATCAGCAACCCCAGCCCGACATCCTGCGCCTTGGCCCAGTTGACACCGTCGGTCATCGAATGCGTCGGCCCCATCAGCGAGTTCGCCAGCCCGACCCCGAGGATCGAGCCGATGAGCGTGTGCGAGCTCGATGCCGGGAGCCCGAAATACCATGTGCCGACATTCCAGAGAATGGCGGAAATAAGCAGCGCAAAAACCATGGCGAAACCGGCTGCGGACCCGATGTTGAGGACCAGCTCGACGGGCAGAAGGGCGACGATGCCGAACGCCACCAGCCCGGAGGACGTGAGGACGCCGATCAGATTCCAGATGCCCGACCACACGACCGCAGGAGTGGCCTTGAGCGTGTTCGTGTAG
>Ga0073936_10010907_pt1 | contig 11081 bp, 6 predicted proteins | sample AliMusrvi5mmetaG_FD_87041 | JGI IMG/M metagenome (GOLD analysis project Ga0073936, IMG submission 87041) | Freshwater lake bacterial and archeal communities from Alinen Mustajarvi, Finland, to study Microbial Dark Matter (Phase II) - Alinen... | ecosystem: Environmental > Aquatic > Freshwater >... | reverse complement strand
TGTTGAAGTGACAAGGATGATGGATGGCGCTTAATCTTTTTACCAGCAACCGGATGGAAGTTCTGGTTGATGCTCTTGGTACGACGTTGCGGGAGCCTCCTGCTTCGGCTTTTACCAGAGAGGTGATTGTTGTTCAAAGCAAGGGAATGCAGCGGTGGCTTTCGATGCAGCTGGCATCCCGTTTCGGGGTATGGGCTAACGGGCATTACCCGTTTCCGAACGCCATGGTTCATGAGCTTTTCGAAAGATTCTTTTCTCCTGATCCTGATACATCTTTTTTTGCACCTGAGGTCATGACCTGGAAAATCATGCGGTTTCTGCCGGAACTGCTCGATACTCCCCCTTTTACTACGCTGCAACACTATCTTACCGATAACCGAGACGAGCTGAAGCTGTTTCAGCTTTCAGAAAAAATTGCCGATACGTTTGATCAGTATACTATCTATCGTTCAGAGATGCTTCGAGAGTGGACGGCTGGAGTTCCAGATGGTAGTGAAGAGAGTTGGCAGGCAATTCTGTGGAGGAAACTCATTTCCGGCAATAAGGGAAAGCATCGGGGAGAACTGAAGGAGCTGTTCTGCAGGCAGTTGAAACCGGAAGCACAGGGCATGAAAGATATTCCTGAAAGGATTGCCCTTTTCGGCATTTCCTATCTGCCGAAATTCCATCTTGATATATTTTCGGCGGTTTCGAAAGTGACAGAGGTGAATCTTTTTCTTTTGAGTCCGACCAGCGAATACTGGGGTGATATTATTTCAAAAAAGGCTATTGCAAGGCTTTCATCGTCTGAGCGTGCGTTGCGGAGTGAAGGTAACCCGCTTCTTGCTTCACTTGGAACGATTGGGCGGGACTTTTCTGATATGATAATAGACTTGAGCGATGAGGCCTTTTCCCAGCAGGAGAAGTATCTTGATCCAGGGAACTCAACGTTGCTCCATGCTTTGCAGTCCGATATCCTGAACCTGTCAGGAACCGGAGAGAAAGGCACTAAAGAGATTCTTGATCCTGTCGACCGTTCACTCTGGATTCACTCCTGTCATAGTCCCCTTCGTGAAATTGAGGTACTGCACGATAACATCCTCTTTATGCTCGAAAACATCAGCGAACTGAGTCCCAGGGATATAGTGGTCATGACACCCGATATTGAGACCTACTCTCCCTATATTTCCAGCGTTTTCGGAGCTGGAGTAGAAGGCTCTCCGGGACTTCACTACTCGATTGCGGATCGGCGGATGATGAATGAGGGCGAAATAGCCCGTGCTGTTCTGAATGTGCTTGCTCTTTTCGGAAGCCGTTTCAGGGCATCTGAACTTTTTGATCTGCTTGCTTTGCCACCGGTACGTCGACGTTTCTTATTGGATGAGGAAGATCTTGAAATTATCCGGGGGTGGATTGAAAAAACGGGAATCCGATGGGGAATGGATGAAGGAGACCGTACCAGTAGAGGATTTCCAGCTTATCGGGAAAACTCCTGGATGGCTGGACTTGACCGCCTGCTTCTCGGCTATGCCATGCCGGATGAAGGTGTGCTTTTCAATGGCACCCTGCCCTATGATGACCTTACCGGTGCTGCAGCAGAGACGCTCGGCAAGTTTGCGGAGTTTATTCATGCAGTCGACAGTCTGGTTGATAGCCTTGACCGTCCTCGTTCTATAAACGAATGGTCCCTGCAGTTTCAATCGTTGCTGAAAGACTTTATTGCACCTGACGAGAGTTCTGAACGGGAGTATGCAGCAATTGCAATGTTGGCCGAACAGATAGCTGAGAGTGCAGCTCTGGCTGAGTTTACCGGTGAAGTCAGTTCAACGGTTATTCTTTCCTGGTTCAGATCACGACTTGAACAGCAGGAACAGGGCATGGGTTTCATGACCGGAGGAATTACCTTTTGCGCCATGCTTCCCATGCGGAGTATCCCTTTCCGGGTTATCGCCCTCATCGGTATGAACGACTCTGCCTTTCCACGTCAGAGCAGACCTCCCGGATTTGACCTGATGGCCCAGAACCCTTGCAGAGGAGATCGATCACTGCGCAATGAAGATCGATATCTCTTTCTTGAATCCATTCTTTCAGCACGCGATCTGCTCTATATCAGCTATGTAGGACAAAGTATCAAAGACAACAGCGAGTCTCCTCCCTCAGTTCTTGTCAGTGAGTTGCTGGATGCTGTCCGAAGGGGTTTTTCACTTCCGGATGAACGTTCCGTTGAACAACATCTTGTCGTACGTCATCGCCTTCAGGCATTTAATCCGGAATATTTTTCCGATGCATCCTCTCTCTTCAGCTATTCGCTTGAAAATTACAAGGCACTTATTGAAAAAGAGCACAGCCATGCTGTTCGTCCGTTTATAGGTGAACCACTTAAACCCCTCCCGGATGAGTTTAAATCTGTACCGCTTGAGAAGCTGTTACGGTTTTATGATAATCCATCGGGATTTTTTCTTGAACATCGGCTTGGCATTCGTCTTGAGAGAGAGGCAACGCCGCTTGAAGATAGAGAGCATTTCGCTATAGAGGGGCTTGAGCTTTACAGCCTGAAGCAGGAGCTTCTTGAAGTTGCACTTGAAAGGGGTGATCCCGAAGGATTGCTGCCGTTACTGCGAAGCAGGGGAATGCTTCCCCCGGCACGTCATGGTGAACAGCTTTTCAACAGGATTCTTGAAGAGGTAAAAATGTTTGCCGGAGTTGTTCTTGAAAAAACCGGCGGTGAATCGCCGCTGGCACCGCTTGAGGTTGACCTTCAACTCGGCGGATTCCACCTGACTGGGAGGCTTGAACGTCTGTGGCCGCATCGTCAGCTGCGTTATCGGTGTGCTAAACTGAAAATGAAAGATCAGATGAGGAGCTGGATTGAACATATAGTATTGAACGCCATGGCTGCATCGGGGTATCCATTGGAAACCACTCTGGTGATGTCGAGTGATATCAGGAATTTTACGGCGTCGTCCGGTGCTGCAAGCCATCTGGAAAAGCTTCTTAAGTATTACTGGCAGGGTCATTCCCGACCGCTGCATTTTTTCCCGCGGTCATCTTTTGCCTATGCAGCAAAGGAATCCCTTGATGCGGCCCGTAAGGAGTGGAGGGATGACACGTTCAACCGCTATCCGGGAGAGGGTTCTGAGCCCGCAATCCGTCGTTGTTTTGGCTCTGCAGAGCCTTTTGATGATGAATTCTGTTCGCTTGCGGTTGAACTGCTGAAACCTATGCTCGATAATAGTGCTGAGGGGTGAACAAAATTTTGTAATAGGACCTTTATGTCCTATGTGACTTATAGGTCTTATAGGGATGAAAGAGAAGGGAGATAATTGTTTGATGGGGGATTATGCGAAGACTGGAACATTCCATTGTTGAGCTCTCGGGTATGAACCTGATAGAGGCAAGTGCCGGAACTGGTAAAACCTATGCTGTTGCCTCTCTCTATCTGCGTCTGCTGGTGGAAAAGAAGTTGCGGCCTGAACAGATTCTTGTTGTAACCTATACCGAAGCCGCAACGAAGGAGCTTCGGGCCAGAATCCGCAGCCGTATCAGGGAAGCCATAGAGGTCATGGAAGGAGCGGAAACGAAAGATGCTTTTCTCATCTCGTTTTACGATAAGTCCCTGATAACAGGAATAACAGCCGTAAAAGAGATTCTTGAAAGGGCACTTGGCGATTTTGATACTGCTTCAATTTATACAATTCATGGTTTTTGTCTTCGGGCACTGCAGGATAATGTCTTTGAAAGCGGTTCACTTTACAATACAGAACTGATACGTGATCAATCGGAAATGCTTCAGGAGCTTCTGGATGATTTCTGGCGGATGCACTTTTTCAGTGCCTCCGCGCCCCTGCTCAGTTATGCGCTTCAGAATAAAGCTTCAGAACTCTTCAAGACTCTTGTGAGTGGACTTCATGGGAGTTACGGAGTCAAGGTTATCCCTGAATACAGTGACGAGGAAGTTGCTGCGATCGAAGCGGCATGCCGCGACGCAGGCAACAAAATCGGGCAGATGTGGCGAGAGAGAAAGGAGTCCGTCAAGGAGCTCTTAATAAGTGATAAAGGATTGAGCAGAGCAGCAGAAGCATACCGGATAACCCTTGTTGAGCCGCTATTTGTCAGAATGGATGCATTTGTTGAAAACGGCAATCCTTTTGACATATTTGATGGGTTTTTCAAGTTCACCATAGCAGGCATTACCAAAGGCACAAAACCGAAAAGTGCACCTCCCGTTCATCCTTTTTTTGATCACTGTGAAACACTGTTTGCGGCCGTAAACCAGCGGTTTCTTGCTCTGCAGGCTGAACTGGTAAGTTTTTACCGGAAAAATCTGCCGTTACGCAAACAGGCCGGAAACGTCCGTTTTTTTGATGACCTTCTTGAAGATCTTTATCGTGCGCTGGTTTCTGAGAGCGGGGGAATGCAGCTTGCCGCTCTGCTTCAGAAAAAATATGCAGCTGCACTGATTGATGAGTTTCAGGATACCGATCCGGTACAATACGACATTTTCAGAACGATCTATGCCGGATCTGATGCCCCCCTTTTTCTGATCGGCGATCCCAAACAGGCGATCTACAGTTTCCGTGGAGCTGATATTTTTGCCTATATGAAGGCGGCACGTGAAGCTGACAAGGCGAAACGCTTTACCTTGACTGAAAACTGGCGTTCAACACCTCAACTGCTTAATGCCTTTAACATTGTATTTGATCAGCAAAAAAAACCATTCATTTACGAGGGTATACGTTACCATTCGCTGAAAACCGGAAGCGATCAAGAGTGCAAGTCGGAGGCTGCGTGCGACATGGCACCACTGCAGATCTGGTTCATGGATTCCAAGGATGAAAAGAGTGGCATGCTGACAGTAGATGACGGTGGCATTATTGCTTCACATGCAGTTGCCAATGAGATTGACCGTCTTATACTGGAAACGAAAGAGCATGGAACAAATAACCTTCTTATCGACGGGCGACCCGTTACGGCGGGAGATATTGCTGTTATTGTGCGCACTCACAGGCAGGCGGGAATTGTCCTGAATGCTCTCAGGGCAAAAGGTATTGCCGGTGTAATGCGCAGCGATATGACCATTTTTGCAACAACGGAAGCTGAAGAGGTGAGTATCCTGCTTTCGGCGTTGTGTGATCCGGGAAACGAAACAAAGGTACGGTCAGCACTGGTCACTGATATAATGGGTAGATCAGGTAACGATATTGCAAATCTGATTGATGATGAAGCGCAATGGGCGCAATGCCTCAGGGATTTCCATTATTATCATCACTGCTGGAATGATCGGGGATTTATGGTGATGATTCGGGAGTTGATGGCAAAGGAAGGAGTTCGTGGACGTTTTCTTGGTGCGCCGGATTTAACGGGGGAACGCAGACTGACTAACCTGCTGCACTGTTTTGAGCTGCTGCACAGCCGGGAACATGAGAAAGGACTCGGTATGGAAGGGTTGTCTGCCTGGTTCTCGGAACAGCTTGGAGCTGCAGATGAAGCGGAAGAGTATCAGATCCGCCTTGAAACAGATGAGTCAGCTGTTAAGATTGTTACCGTGCATATCAGCAAAGGATTGGAGTATCCCGTAGTGTTCTGTCCCTTTCTTTGGGGTGAGGTCAGCAGTAAGGGAAAAGTGCTTATGTTTCATAATGAGGATTGGCAGCTTGTCAAAGATTTCGGTTCTCCCGAGTACGCATTTCACCGTTTGACAGCAATGAAAGAGTCGCTTGCCGAAAGCCTCAGAGTACTCTATGTGGCCCTTACAAGAGCAAAAAAACGCTGCTATCTTTTGGCTGGAAAAACCCGCGCGGAACTATCACCGCTCAATTATCTCCTTCATGCATCCAATGAAACAAGGGAGGCGGAAAATCAGGCCACGGCTCTTGCAGCACAATCCACAACCTTGAATTCACAGAACATGGCTGCGCAGCTGCAGACTCTGGCGACAGCTTCTGAAGGGTCAATCGGATTCAGGCTCATAAGCAGTCAGGCTGAAGAACATGCTGTACGCCACACTGCGGCAGTTGCAACGGAGAAGAGCAGCACTCCTCAGCTGCATACCTTCACCGGTACCGTCGACACCAGTTGGCGGGTATCAAGTTTTACATCATTCAGCCGCCATGAACAGAAACACTCTGAATTGCCGGACCGGGATGAAATCCGGACAGGAAGTACACAAGAGTTAACAGGAAATAGTGAAAAAAGCATTTTTACTTTTCCGCGGGGAGCGCAGGCGGGAATTTTCATGCACTGGATTTTTGAAAAACTGGATTTCGCTTTTCCGACTGAAGAAAAAGTCCGTGATCTCGCAGCAAAAGGTTTAGAACGATACAGTTACACACCCGATTGGCTGCCCCACATTACAGCAATGGTTCAGAACGTGCTTATGGCATCTCTTGCAGCTGGAGAAAAAAATTTCACTCTTGGCTGCCTACGCCCGGGATGCTGGATAACTGAACTGGAGTTTTTCTTTCCACTCAGATTTCTCACCTCAGCTCTACTCGGAGAGTCTCTTGCCCGTTATGGCGTTATTCTTGGCGGTGTCGACCCTGCTGAACAGAGTGAAGCGCTGCAGTTCAGACCGGTAAAAGGTATGCTGATGGGATTTATCGATATGGTGTTCGAAGAGGGGGGGCAATATTACCTTCTTGACTGGAAGTCAAACCACTTGGGCAGCATGCCGGAGGATTACGGACAGGATGCAATGAAACAGGCAATGGAAAAGAATCTTTATTCCCTTCAGTATCTTCTTTATACAGTGGCGCTTAACCGTTATCTCTCATTGAGAGTTCCAAATTATCGATACAGTACCCATTTTGGAGGAGTTATTTATGTTTTTCTTCGTGGCGTAAACAAGGAAAATGGCGAAACTACAGGGTTTTTCCGTGCACTGCCGCCGGAAGAACTTATTGAAGAGTTGACTCAACTGTTGATGGATCAGGAAAGATAACATGGCCATTATGTTTCAGGAACGAGCCATCGACCGGCAGTTTGCATCCTTTATCTGTCAGCAGAGCGGAGTAACCTGTGATCTTTTCCGTCTTATTGTTTCCCTGCTCAGCAACGCAGTCGGGAAAGGCAGCATCTGTCTTAACCTGGCTCATTATGCCGGTGAAACGGTCTCAGTTGATGGAAAAGAGATGGTTTTTCCGGATGTTGATACCCTCAGGGAGCTGCTGAGGGGTAAGTCGACAATGGGCTTACCCGGTCAGCACAGACCATTGATTCTTGATACATCTGACCGTCTCTATCTCTACCGGTACTGGCGTTATGAGCAGGAACTTGCCGGGAGAATTCTGCAAAAGGCATCATCCGACGCAGGTGGTATTGATGAACAAGTTCTGCGTGAAGGACTTGCACGTCTTTTTCAGGAATGTTCAGAAGAAAAGATTGATCGCCAGAAGATGGCGGCATCGGTTGCACTGCATAAACAGTTCTGTGTTATTTCCGGAGGTCCAGGTACCGGTAAAACCTCGACGGTTGTCCGGATTCTTGCACTGCTGCTTGAGCAGAAAGGTGTAAGCAAACAACGGATTGCCATGACCACCCCGACAGGAAAGGCCGCTGCACGCCTGAAAGCTTCAGTAAACGATATCAGACCAATCCTTGACTGTTCAGAAGAGATAAAGCTTGCAATTCCTGACAATGTTGTGACGATTCAGCGCCTCCTTGGCGCCGTTTCAGGTTCATCCCGTTTTCGCCATTGTGCCCTTAACCCCCTTCCATTCGATACCGTTATTGTTGACGAGGCATCAATGATTGCATTGCCACTCATGTGTGCACTCGTTCAAGCTCTCAAGCCAGCTGCCCGTCTTATTCTTTTAGGTGACAAAGATCAGCTTGCCTCGGTTGAAGCAGGAGCAGTCCTTGGTGATATTTGCAGCGCAGGGGAGGAGGGGAGTCAAGCTTCGTCATTAAGCAGTTCATTGGTCAAGCTTGAAAAAAACCACAGATTTCAGGCTGGAACCGGTATTGCGGAGATCAGTCGCACTGTTAATGCCGGATTGGACCGGGAAGCATTGGCTTTGCTGAAAAGCGGGACTCTGAACGGTATTGCCTGGCAGGAACTGCCGCCCCGGGAGGAGTTGAGACGATTACTGACAAAAAAAGTGGTCGAAGGATTTCAAGGTTATCTTTCTGCAGATTCACCCTCAAAGGCTCTTGAATGTTTCGACAGTTTTCGAATTCTCTGTGCATTGCGCGATGGACCTTACGGAGCGCTCGGTCTTAACAACAGTGTTGAGAGTATTCTGAGAAGGGAAGGCCTCATCAGGCAGGAGAGCAGGGGATACCGAGGGCGTCCAATTCTTGTCACGGTCAATGACTATTCGATGCAGCTTTTTAATGGCGATACAGGCATACTTTTTCCTGACCCTGACAGCGGTGGTGCGCTCAGAGCCTTTTTCCCTGATCCTGAAGGTGGAGTCCGCAGCATAATGCCGGAAAGACTGCCTTTACATGAAACAGCATTTGCCATGACTGTCCACAAAAGCCAGGGATCGGAATTTAACCATGTGCTGATGCTGCTGCCCCCGGTTGACAGCGATATTCTGACCAGGGAACTTATCTATACCGGTATAACAAGAGCAAAAGAGAGCGTTGAAATCTGGGGGAGTGACGGGGTATTCTGCAGAGCTGTCAGGAAAAAAACAGAACGACAGTCGGGTTTAAAGGAAGCTTTACTCACTTCAATTTAACCGTCATAAAATCCACAGCATTGGCGACTTCTTCATCGGTCAGGGTATCATTTCCACCTTTAGGCGGCATGACTCCTGTCTTACCTTCATATCCTGCTATTGACTTTTTTACCATTGCAGCCACGCCTGGTGCAATACGCTCACGCCACGCCTCCTTGTCTCCAGGTTTCGGGGCGCCTGACACACCTGCATCATGACAACCCGCACAATTTGATTCGTAAATTTTTTTGCCTTGTTCAATTTTCTGTTCAGCTAAAACCTCGGCCTTTGATTCCAAAGCTTCATCTGATGGCGGAAGTTTTTCAGGGTTGCAGGCACCGAGGGAAATAAGTCCGACGATAAAAAAAACAGGCAGAAATAATTTCATTGTCATCGTCTATTTCTTCGGCTCCCAGTAACAACGCTTTGGCGACACAATCAACTCTTCATCTTTCAATGCTTTCAAAGCCTTATCAACCTCTTTGCGATCCAGCCCGCTGATTTCCGTAATCCGGCCGGCATTGAGAGGAGTGCCCTCTTTTTGCATTACCTCAAGAACAGTATCTTTTGCGCTCATGTTTCCTCCTGGTCTAAGATGGTGTTGTTATTAATCTCAATTCGGTTAATGTACATCTTTTTGCATAATTTCGACAGAGAGTGCAACCATATCCTTAAGGAAGGGTTTCCTTTCCCTCCAAAATTGATCAAAAGGCTGATTCCATTGATTGAGGATGATATTAGTTGTAAATTAAGTGTTATAAAAACTTAATATAATCTTGATACTTAACGTTTCTCAGCAGAACTCGGCAGGTTACATAACTCAAACCACAGGAGGAACAGCAGATGAAGAAAAAATTTATCTCTATAGTCGCAGCAGCTCTGTTAGCGTTGCCGTCACTGGTACATGCGGCTCCAATCAAGATAGGTTTTATCAATTCAATTACCGGCAAAGAGGCCCAGATAGGTGAAAACCTGACCAATGGTGCGGCCATGGCAATTGAAGATCTGAAAGCAAAAGGCATTCAGGTTGAAGTGATCAAAGAGGATGACGGTGGTGACCCGAAAAACGCCCTTGCTGCTTATGAAAAGCTTGTAACCCGTGATGGAGTTATCGGCGTGGTCGGGCCATATACATCCGGTTCTGCAAATGTTGTTGCTTCCAGGGCTGACCAGTATCAGGTGCCGCTTCTTGTACCTGCCGCTGCGAAGGAAGATATCACCATGAAAGGGTATAAAAATGTTTTCAGGCTTAATGCTCCCGCCAATGTTTATTCAAGTGTTCTGATGACGGCAGTGGCAGCCTACAAGCCGAAAACCATTGCCTATATCTATGCGGCCACTGATTTTGGCGTGTCAACGGTCAAAACTGCCCAGGAGAATGCTGCAAAAATGGGTTTAAAAGAAGTCGCTAACGAAAAGTACCAGCAGGGACAGCCTGACTACCGCCCATCCCTTGCCAAAGTTAAAGCTGCAAATCCGGATCTCATATTTCTTGTTTCCTACGATGCCGCTGCAATACTGCTGATGCGTCAGGCCAAGGCGATTTCACTTACGCCAAAGGCGTTCCTTGGTGCCGGTGCGGGGTATACAACAGCTCAGTTTGCCCAGCAGACAGAAATATCCAACCTTGTGGTTTCTGCCACCCAGTGGACAGATGATGTCAACTGGCCAGGTGCCGGAGACTTCGCTCGTCGTTACAAGGCAAAATATGCAAAAGAGCCATCCTATCATGCTGCCTGCGCTTATGAGGCAATGAGGATCATGGTTGAAACTGCTTCCAAAAATAATACCCCAGCCAAACTTCGTGCCGGCCTTAAAGCGGGAAGCTGGAATGGTATTTTAGGCCCTGTAAAATTTGCAGACTACAACGGCTTTACAAACCAGAACAATCACCCGATGCTGGTTCAGCAAATTATCAGCGGCAAGTATGAGACTGTTTTTCCTGCTCAATTCAGCAAGAAAAAGCTGGTCTATCCTTTCACTCGATAAGTTCAAGCGCCATACGTTCATCTAAAATCCAGAGACAAAGCGCCTTCATACATGCTGAAGGCGCTTTGTTATATCCTGAATTGAACGATCTGAAAAGGAATATCGCCACATTTATTTCCGGCCAATACCGCTGCCATTTTTTCCTCTCATCCTGCGCAAACTTCTTGCATCGTCATCTCTGGCAGTAGCAGCCACGCTGGACACCTTAAGGATCCGGCTTGAAACTCTCCAAGATGAAAAGGTGCAGAACGACCCGGAGTTGGCTGAGGGAATCCTTGAATCTGAAGAAATCGAGAGTGATCTGCTCGATGAAATTCTCGCTGAACCGGATGAAACTGACAACAATCCTGAACCACTTACGATTGACAGGCCGAAACTCCGAGAGGAAATAGAGATTTTGAAAGGGCTTGCAACATGGGCCCGTAGAATTACCAAAACCATGAAAAT
>Ga0073936_10010906_pt1 | contig 11082 bp, 11 predicted proteins | sample AliMusrvi5mmetaG_FD_87041 | JGI IMG/M metagenome (GOLD analysis project Ga0073936, IMG submission 87041) | Freshwater lake bacterial and archeal communities from Alinen Mustajarvi, Finland, to study Microbial Dark Matter (Phase II) - Alinen... | ecosystem: Environmental > Aquatic > Freshwater >... | reverse complement strand
CGCCTGTACCGGCTGTCTGCTTCAGAAGCTCTTCCATATCGCGCAGGTCATGGCCGGAAATCAGTATACCAGGGTTGTTGCCGACACCAGTCTTTACCGTTGTGATTTCAGGATGTCCATAGGTAGTGTTGTTCGCTTTGTCAAGCAGGGCCATTGCCTTGACGGCTATGCCACCGGTCTCCAGCACCAGTCCGGTCAGTTCGTCTGCTGACAGCTCCCTGGTGAGTGCCGCTAGACCTTTAACATAAAAAGCGTAGATGTCGTCATCATGATAGTCGAGCACTGCCGCGTGGTCGGTATAGGCTGCAAGACCCTTAAGACCATACAGCACAAGGCTTTTCAATGAGCGCAGATCTTCATTTTCACTCAGGCTCTTGATTCCGACGGTAAGGGCTTTGGAAAAAAAATCATCCGCGGTAGTGCCGGTCCAATGTGCTGCATCATGATGTGGCAGATGATGGAGCGTTGCGTTCAGTTCATCACGCATCTCCAGAGTCCTGCAAATCTGGGCTACTATGGCATCCTCGTCAAAATTGGTGTTGGTGACCGTGACAAAGAGCGACTCGCTGATGAGCTGACCTGCCTTTCTTGAGATGCTTCCCTCCATTTTTTCGGCAGCCAGTGCAAGGCCTTCGGTCGCATAGACCAGCACATCCTGAAGCTGAGCCGTAGAATCATCTTTTCCGCATACCCCTCGCACCGTACAACCTGTGCCATGGACACTTTCCTGACATTGATTACATGACATTCCCATCGTTCTTTCCTCCATTATTGGTTATTGTTTCTTTCCATCCGGTGACAGTATCAGAGCCATTTTCCTGTCTCCTGCAGCTTCCTCGCCATCACCCATTTTTTCTTTCACTATCGCCCTGTTCTTATACGCCGTACACAACAGCCTTCTGTTGGTTGGCTTTCGATCGATGATCTCGCTGAAATCCTGCATGGCGCCATCCAGATCACCACTCTTCATCCTTGCCATACCTCGATTCCCATATGCGGTTATAGCTTCACGGAACCGGAGGCCTATTTTCAGTGCCATGGTGAAATCACCGATAGCGCCATCGTAGTCTTCGCAACTGCTCCGGGCATTGCCCCGGTCATAGTATGCTTCGGCGTTCTCAGGATGTTCGGCAATGATACGGCTGATCTCCGTGGCCGTTCCCCTGTATCCACCCATCGCATCTTTCAGCATTGATCTTTCCTCATTACTGTTTTATAACAAAATTACAGACCCGTTTCATACCCATTCTTCGGATATTGTCTCACCATGCAGACTGATAACCACCTTTTTTACCGGCACCTTACGCCTGGCTTTTCGTTGCGCTTCGGCGACAATCGACATCAGACCGCCACAGCAGGGCACCTCCATGATGGCAACGGTGATGGTATTGATATGTGACATATCGATCATGGCGGCAAGTTTGTCAACGTAGATGTCCATCTCTGAATCAAGTTTCGGACAGGCTATCGCAAGACTTTTACCCCGCATGAAAGAGCCATGGAAGTCGCCGACAGCAAATGCCGCACAGTCGGCTGCCAGCAAGAGATCAGAACCCTGGAAATAGGGAGCTTGAGGCGAAACAAGGTGAAGCTGAATCGGCCACTGGCGGAGTGCGCTTTGAACGGCTGCTTCCGGCTTCGTGGCAACCGCTGCATCGGATTTTCCATGAGCGTTGAAGTCTATGGTCCTGCTGCCTGGACATCCGCCGGCGTGCGCTGCATGGTGGTGACCTGCATGAGCATGCTGCGTTGCCGGTTGGCGAACTGCTTCACGTTCCAGCGGATTCGCAATTCCCTGCTCTTCGAGGTATTCAAGCGCCTGCTGCACAAAGTCGCTCTGGCCGTGATCCATCAGATGGTGCAGATGAGCTGCTATGACATTGGGGCCGCCCTTTGCAATGCTCTCATGCATGACGCGCTTTTCGTCATAGGGTTCAGCCTCACGGGTTTCAATCTTCATCGCTCCTGTCGGACAGTGGCCGATGCAGGCTCCAAGTCCATCGCAAAAAAGGTCGCTGATAAGACGGGCTTTCCCGTCAATCACCTGCAGCGCCCCCTCGGGACAACCTGGAATACAATCGCCGCATCCGGTACATCGTTTTTCATCTATAGTGATAATCTGTCGTTTCATCGTGGGTAACTCCTTTACTATGGTTTCAATGCCGCACCTTCAAGATCCTTGAGCAGTTTGCCGATGGTAACCTTTTCAAACTCGCTCTGTACAACCTGCTCAATACGCATAATCTCATGGCGCAGAACACAGCGTGCACGATTGCCGCAAATCTGCTTGCGGAACATGCACTCCGACACCTGCACCTTGCCCTGAAAAATTTCAATCAGTTGTGTCACGCTGATGGTATCCGGATCCTTTTCCATCATAAAGCCGCCCTGAACACCTTCTTTTGAAACTATCAGGTCGTGGCGAATCATCTCCTGCAACAGACGACGCAGAAACTGGTAAGGGATATCGTTCTCAGTCGCGATTGACTTTGCAGACAGATACCTCCCCTTCTTTGCAGCAAGCGCCAGCAAGGCCCGTATGGCGTAATCCGTATTTTTTGTGAGTACTTTCATAGCAGTTCTTTTAATTGATACTAATATAGTATCAATTAAGAACAAAACAATATTTTATTTTAATAATCCCTCCATGCCTGTATTTTTCCTCATAAGAGTGAAAGCAAGGGTTAGTTGCGTTACATTCAGTACATTTATTTCATAGACCAACCATAAAAAAACAGGCTGTAAAAAATGGCATTCGAACTGGACCCTGGATTGTTTGAGAACGCTGAATGCAAAGGAATAACCATCAAAATCGTCGGTGTCGGCGGTTGTGGTTGCAATGCATTAAACACGATGATTGAGAATGAAATCAACGGAGTTGAATATATCGCATTCAATACAGAGCCTCAGGAGCTGCTGAATTCCAAAGCTCCGGTACGAGTGAGAATCGGTAATAACGAAGTGAATGGAATTGATTTTGGCGTTACTTTTACGAAAAGCCCTTTGAACAACCCTCTGTTTTCTGAAGATGACCGGGAGCACATTGCAGCTCAACTGCACGGGGCGGATATTGTCATTATTGCTGCAGGTATGGGTAAAGATACCGGAACCATGGCCGCCCCATTGATTGCCCTTATTGCAAGAAATATGGGCATTCTCACCGTTGGGCTTGTAACGAAGCCATTCAACTGCGAAGGTAAAATGAAAGCAAAGACAGCTGAGGATGGCATTGCTGAGCTTCGCAACTATATAGACACAATTATACTGGTCGATAACGAAAAGATTATGAATGGCGCCGAGGAGAACACAACCGTCAAAGAAGCGTTCAATCTGGCGAATGATGTCATGTTCAGAACTGCGAAAGGGATTGCGGACATTCTCAACAGCCGGGGACATATCAATGTCAACTTTGGTGACCTGTGCGGCCTGTTGAAGGGAGCGGGCGACGCAGTTATCGGAACGGCTGTTGCATCGGGCGAACGACGTGCCCTGAGAGCATCAACCGATGCTTTCAACAATCTGCAGCTTGACGGCATTTTGGTGAAGGGCGCAAAAGGTGTCTTGGTGAACATTACAGGTGAAGTCACCATGAGAGACATGTCTGAGGCCATGACCTATATTGAGGAGCAGGTCGGTAGTGAAAGTACCATTATCAACGGCTACATTGACAAAGCAGGTATTTCGGGTGAAACAAGAGTAACGGTGATAATAACCGGATTCAAAAGAAAGACGATTGAAGAGCCATGGCAGGAGTCTCCAGGATCAGGAAAACATCCTATATCAGACACTACAGGTCATGGCGCAAAGACATCTTCCACAACTGATTACTCCATTCCGGCATATATCCGAAGGCAGAAAACGACTGATGAAGCAGATCCCCAGAAACAAAATCCATTATTTACAAGCACTAAAGAACTCAGCGCCGATAAAATTCAAAAAGGTTTGCCGGATACACCCGCCTATCTGCGCAGAATAAATAACTGAATCCAGTTGGACTGCTGACACCGGCATAAAACTCAACGAGATCTCCGCAAGAATCAACAGCAAAAAAAGCTTCGTTGAGTTATCAACGAAGCCGGATTGTTAAGCTGTCTGCCACTATTTATACCCATTATCTTTTAACCATGCTTTCGCATTGCTGTCTCCATGATCTGCCGCCCTTTTAAAGTCTGACAAGGCACTATCTTTATCTCCGAGAGCGAATTTTGCAAGAGCACGTTGATAATAAGCTGCTGCATCTTTAGGGGTGGGATCAACATCTATAGATTTTTTAAAGTCTCCTTTTGCTCCTTCGATATCACCTATGGATCGTTTGGCAAACCCTCGATTGAGATACGCCTCAGCAAATCTTGGTTTAAGTTCCAATGCTTTTGTGTAATCTGAAATAGCACCATTGTAATCCTTTGCTTTAAACTTTGCCTCGCCGCTTATGAGAAAGCTTTTAGCATCAGTTTCAGCAAATACTGCATTATTGGAAAGCACCAGAGAAAGTATTGCAATAAAAAGAGCGCGTAAAATATTATGCATTGTTTACCTCGTTTTTTGACTATTGATGATTATTAAAGTAACGCTTCAATCGCAGGTGCGATATTTTGAGCTACAACTGTTACAATACTCCAAGGCATCTTAAACGGCAATTAAAAGGTTCTTAAATTTTGCTTAAATCTACACGTTGCGCATATGAAAATCCATTATATTTCATGCAGAAGAGGTAACAGTTTTTTTTACGTCTAAACAATAACTACTGGCGTTTTGACTGACTGAGGAGATATAAATATGAGTCGAGGCATTTCATTATCATTGTTGGTAATCGTTTTATTTTCTTTGTTCGGATGCTCAACCGTAAGGGATGGTGGAGGTCCGGTACCATCCTTTGATGTCATGCAGGATCTGAAAGCGCTTGAAACCGAGTTCAGCAGTGCTGTTGCTATCAAAAATGTGTACGAAGGCGGTGCGACAATTGAGAAACGGGATAAAATGATTGCCGGTCGTCTGGTAATGATGAATCTGCGCTATCTTCAGTTCATTAAAAGCTTAAACGCCGAAAGACAGTTCATCGACTCTGCAAGCGATGTAGCAATCCTGTCGCTGAACATCGCAGGGACGGCCTTGACACCCGCCAGTACAAGAACTGCGCTTTCGGCCATATCTGCCACTCTTGCAGGCTCGAAGAGTGCCATTGACAAGCACTATTATTATGAAAAGACCATGCCGGCCCTCATTGCCGCTATGAATGCACAGCGAAAACAGGTACTCCTGTCGATTTTGCAGGGCATGGGCAAACCTCTTGAAATATATAGCGTCGAACAGGCAATAACAGACCTTGATTCATATTATTATGCAGGCACGTTGTTCGGTGCCATCAATGCAATCCAGGTTACGGCCAGTGCCCAGGAAAAGAATGCCACTGAAGAAATAGAGGGTATCACGCGGGCAAGAATTTCCCGACTTCTTTCCAGTCAAGCTCGCACACAGAACAAAAAAATTGGAGATGCTATCGAGGGGCTTACAGATATCACCAAAGATCTTCCCAAAACTCAGACCTTACTGAGCGATTTAGGCCTCAATGGGTTGAGTTTCAAAGATCTGCAGGCCGCTAAAAAACAGTTGAGAGCCATACTCAGAGAGCGAGGTCACGATGAAACTAAAATCCAGGACCTTTTCACCATCTTCAAGAATAACCACCTCGTGAATTAGGAGGCAATATGAGCATGTATTACATCGACATATCAGGCCAGTTCAGCATCGACCAAATAACACAGGCACTGCAGGATGAGGAAAACCTCTTCTCGGAGTTCAAGGACAGCACAGTAATTACCGCGGATGATCTCTCAGTCTTGAACCATGCCAGGTTTGCAGAATGCGATACGCGACCGATAAAACCAGTAATTGTTCTGCTTGAAGGAAGTACAGCTCCAGCGGGAACAAGCAGGTTCTGGAACGGCACCATGGTAATTGGCGGCACCAGCAGAACAGTGGCAGCATTTCGTTGAAGACATGACGATGACCACAAGTATTTGCCTAAAATAAAATACGATTTACTGATGAAGCAGTTTCTGCATAATTTCAAGAAGCTCGCTTTTCTTGATGGGTTTGGTAATAAAGTATTCGCAGCCGGCTTCTCGTGCTTTTTTTCTGTCTTCGAGTGATGTAAATGCTGTCTGGGCAATAACAGGAAGCTCCGGATGTGTTTGCTTGATCAGCCTGGTCGCATCATATCCGTTCATTTCAGGCATTTTGATGTCCATAAGCACGATATCTATTTCTGGATGTTGCTCAATCAGTTCAAGAGCTTCCCTTCCGTTCCCGGCAAACAGAATCGTGAAATTTTCACCTTTCAGGCTGTTTTGCAAAAGCTGTCTGCATATTTCGTCATCTTCAGCTACAAGAACAGTCAATCGAGATAATAACTCAGTAGATCCATGAGTATTCCCATCTTCCTCATCACATCGTAATACCTTGGATTCGGAAAGGCTGTACGGAAGTGTGAACAGAAATCTTGCACCTCCGCTCTCTGCAGGCTCAACCCTGATCGTGCCTCCAAGCATCTCAACGAATGCCCTGGATATGCTCAGTCCGAGACCTGCTCCTTCATGAGGACGGGAAAGAGAGTTGTTAACCTGCCTGAAACGGTCGAAAACGCTCTCTTTCATCTCCTCCGGAATACCTATGCCGGTATCTTCCACAAAAAACTCGAGCATCGCGTCAGTTCTCGTATAGCCGATATCAATGTGTCCTTCATTGGTGAATTTTATAGCATTCTGTATAAGGTTTGTCAGTACCTGTTCAAGTTTTTTAGCGTCAGTTTCTATGATGCTTTCGCTGTCAGGAAGTCCATAGCTGCAGTTCAGCATCAATCCTTTTTTTTCAGCGCCGGGTCTGAAAAAAGCACAGAGATCATAAAGCTGCTTATTAAGTGATGTTTCAGATATACGCAGCACAATCTCCTTGGCATCAATGCGGGAAATATCAATAAGATCATTAATGAGGTTGAGCATACGCTCGCCGCTCTGTTGGATGATGTCAATATATTCCTGCTGTTCATCACCGGACAGATGCGGCTCCTTAAGCAGTTCTGAAAAACCGAGAATGCCGTTCATCGGGGTGCGTATTTCATGGCTGATATTAGCAAGAAACGCGCTTTTAAGATGGTCGCTCTCCTCTGCTTTTTCTTTTGCCTCGACAAGGTCGTCCCAAAGTTTTTTCTTTTCTGTGATATCCTCCTTTACTGCCACAAAATTTGTGATCTTGCCGTTTTCATTTTTAATGGCCGAAACGACCGCCTGTTCCCAGTAAAGTTCACCGTTTTTCTTCCTGTTTTGTAATTCACCCTGCCAGATATTTCCTGAAAGAATTGTGTCCCAGAGATTTTTATACACATCTATCGGCATCAGACCTGACTGAAGAATCCTGGGATTCTTTCCTTTCACCTCTTCGATCCCGTACTCTGTCAACAGCGAAAAAGAAGGGTTCACATATTCGATATTTCCTTCATAATCAGTAATCATAACAACCGCCGGGCTCTGAGTTATCGCAACACTCAGCTTTTTCAACTCATCCTCGGCATGTTTGCGTTTGGTGACATCGATTAATGAGCCGGCGATAACATCCGGGTATCCATTTTCACCTCGCACAAATTTTGCAGTGTTACTCAGCCAGGCAATCGTGCCGTCCATGCGAACGAACTCTGCTTCAAAATTATTCACAAAGCCTTGTTTCTGGATCATATCCCTCAGTTGCACGCCATCTTCCGGGTGAACGTAGAATTTCGTTGTATCCTGTTCAAACCATGCGTTTATTTCTGAAGCCGGGCATCTGCTTAGATCGAGACAACCCTGGTTTGCGCTCATTATTTTGCCGTCCAATGTAATCTGATATAGTCCAATCGGGACTCTTTCAAAGAGCTCCCGGTATTTTTTCTCACTTTTCCGTAATGCATTTTCGTTCAGCAATCGTTCCAGTTCTCCGGAAGCACGGACTGAAACCATTTTCAGAATAGCCTCAGCCATCAGGTGATCGGTAAGCGGGCGTCGTCCGATGACGGCGATCAGACCGATCGGGTTACCGGAGTGATCCCTGAGAGTTACTCCGACATAACTTTCAGCTCGCAGCTCCCTAAGTAACTGATCGTGTGGAAAAGTCTGGCTGACATCCGAAGGGAAACAGCAGATATCATCTCTGACGACATCACCACAGGGTGTGTCTTTCAGTTTGTATTCCTCATTATCTTCGAAATGGTTGTCACACCAGAATGCAAGTGTTCTGGCTGTCAAACCGTCTTCTTCAAGAAGGTTAATACAGGCAAGGTCCAAGTCGAGACACTCGGCAAGGTAACGGGCAAGGGTATTAAAAAACGGTTCATCCTGCGAAAGGTAGCTCGTATGTGATAGAAACAGCAGCACATCTTCAATTTTTTTACGGGCCGTGATGTCAGTGCCTATACCTATCAGAAAGGGATTACCATCAATTATTACTCTCCGCGCACTCATTACAAACCAGCGAAATTCAGGTCCGCCACGAAGAAGTACTCTCCCCTCTACACTTACGTCAACACCTTGCTCAAATACATCTGTAATCTTGTCCTGAATGAGTGCCCGATCTTCTGGATGAACGGTTGCAATCACCTGCATATTCGCCATCTCGCTTTCCGTTTTCCCGGCAATGACATCACGGTCAAAAGCATTCCAGCCTGCATAGAAGCCTTTCGCATCGATTATGTAAAAAGGACCGGGAATACTGTCGATAATGGTTTTATTGAGCGCCTGCGCTTTATTGCATGTTTCCTGAACCTTTTTCAATTCTGTTATATCGGTAAGGATTCCTCCGTAACGCGTGACCTTATCATCATCCCCTTTTAAAGGTGTGCCTTTGGACAATACCCAGTGATCCCTGCCGGAACTGTCCCGGACACGCCATTCTATGGTGAATTCCTCCTCTTTTTTTACAGCATCGAGCACGATCTTTTCAATCATGTCTCTGTCCTCAGGCACAATTAATTCTTTCCATAGCTCAAATGTGGCATTACGGGAAGCTTGTTTCAAACCAAAACTTTCAATCGCTGACCACACGTTATCCGACCAGATGTGTTTGTTGGTTTCTAAATCCCACTCCCATGTGCCGGAATGAGTTGCATCCATAATAAGATGCATACGTTCATTCGTGACAAGCATTGCATGTTCTATCTCTTTAAAGCTGCTGATATCAGAGAGGATAACCTGGCATTCATCACCGTTTTCACTGATTACGGCATCAATACTCACGGGCAGATCAAAGCTTCCGGCTCCTTTCAAACGAAGTGACTGAGAGTGTTTTGATTGTGGATTTTGGAATACCTTATTGATGAGTGCAGTAAACGCATGATGGTCTTCAGAAGCGACAAAATAAACCAGTTTTTTATTCAGCAGCCGCGAGCGTTCAGTGCCAAGCATCTTTGCAGCCGTCAAGTTCAATGCAAGTATCGAACTGTCGCGTGCTATCGTCAGATAACCGAGAGGGGAAAAATCATAAATATCGGTATACCGTTTAAGACTCTTCTCCAGCTTAATTTTTGACTGTTCCAGCTCCTCCTGCTGCATTTCGAGTTCGATCTGATGAATCTCAAGCTCATGAATCATCCGTAATATCTCCTCAGGTGAAGAGGAGAAATCCGGTTTTTTGACTTGAAGAAGTTGATGACGCTCTTCAGCGAGACATCTTAAATCAGATGAAAAGGTTGATTTATTCCTGGTGTGTTGCTTTTGCGGCATGAGTGCATTATCTCACATTACTTCAAAAAATGAAATACCGTACCACTGAAGCTGCTTTCCAAAAGAGGGAGCAAGAAACAAAGTTGCCAAAAAGTAATTTATTAAATAGTTCCTGAATTCCACCATTAATCCGGTAATTCCGACAACGCTTCCCCCCGCAAGTATACTTCTCTTCTAAAAGTAAAATTGGAATAATCAAATATAGCTCCGCATTTGAGGAAGTGATAAAGATTCTTTTTTGATAAGGGAAAAAAACAAGAAGAGATAATGTCTTGATTTTAGTTGAACTGGAAGAAAAAAGAAGATGAAATCAATAATAAAATGGTAACCTGTTGTACACCGCTCTATGATTGCAAATTCAGGTTACTATGAGGAAATTGATTCATGATTGTGAAGAAAATAGCACCGCTTCATCCGGGAACTGTTCTCCTCGAGGAGTACATCACACCTATGAACCTTTCCGAAAAGAGAATTGCAGAGGATATCCACATTCCGGTTTGGCGCATCAACGATATTATAGCAGGAAAACGGAGTATTACGGCCGAAACCGCCCTTCGGCTGGGACGATATTTCGGCACACCCGCCCATTTCTGGTTTGGACTTCAGATGGATTATGACCTTCAGGTAGCCCTCAATAGCGAAGGCTTAAATATCGAACGGGATATCAAGGCCTATGACGAATCAAGGTTGTAAGGTTTTCACTCCTGTCAATAAATAAGGGGCTATATCTCTTTTACTCGATTGCCAGATAGTGCTTCATGGCAAGCTTGACAGCGTCTTTATCTGATTGTGACAGAATCCCATGGCGATCAGTAATGAGTTGTTTGTCAAGCGTAAAAAGCTTGAAACGAACCTTGCAAGGGACTATCAAATTTGCACTCTTCCAGTCATGCAATTGAATATCACTAGTCCATATACTGTTTTTTGCTGTCGTAATCATGGCCAGAATGAGATGATCATGCTGATTGTTGAATGAGTTACCCGAAACGACCAATGCCGGGCGACGTTTTACCGCCAGTTTTTCGGTAAAGGGAAAAGGAACGATAACAACATCAAACGGCTCAAAGTGCATTCCATGCCTCCTCATCTTCGGGTGAAGACCATTCACTAAGAGTTTCCTCTATTCCTTTCAGATATTCATCTGCTGGTGATTTGATTTTTCTGATAATTACATGATCTCCTTTGAGTTCAAACGCTAGAGTGTCGCCAGTGTTCATATGGGCAGCTTTGCGTATTGAGACCGGGATGGTTGTTTGGCCTTTGGCGGTGATTCTTGCGATGTGCATGTCTGCTCCTTTATTGTAAGAATTTCTTATAAGTAAGAATGTAAGGCAAT
>Ga0073936_10010905_pt1 | contig 11083 bp, 8 predicted proteins | sample AliMusrvi5mmetaG_FD_87041 | JGI IMG/M metagenome (GOLD analysis project Ga0073936, IMG submission 87041) | Freshwater lake bacterial and archeal communities from Alinen Mustajarvi, Finland, to study Microbial Dark Matter (Phase II) - Alinen... | ecosystem: Environmental > Aquatic > Freshwater >... | reverse complement strand
CCCACGTCTGGGCGCGCAGGCTGGTGGCGGTCAGCAATAAAACGCTGGCGGTGAGCAAGCGGCGCGTCAGGGGATTCATGGGGAGGTCTGGTTCGGATCTATCAGTTGCAATTGACACGTTGCCCGCCGCATCCAGCCAACAAACCGAGCTGGGCGCAGCGAACCTAGCCACGCAATCGGTTATTTCGCCGGAGTGCGAGCAAAAAATGAAAAAAGGAGCCTTTTAGTTGAAATTGCCGGTTTGCGGATCAATGGCAGGCTCCCGGGGTACCGGGTCGAGCTGGCAGCGGCGGGGGTGCCCGCCAAATCCCCCGCGGCGTGGCTCTCCCAGAGTTGCCGGGCCAACTCTCCAGCCGCGGCGCCTGCCAACCAACGTCGCCGGCCATTCGTTCTCCCTGGCGTGCCGGCTTGAGCCGGCGTGTCTGGGTTTCAGTTCGAGATTGCCGGCAACCTCGAACTGATCGGCGGCGGCGAGATTGAGCCCGGTCAGCTCGAAGGTCGCTTGGGGATATTTCGCCCCATTGAGAAAGTCCTCGCTCTTGAGGTGACCGGTGAACTTCTCGATAACCCCTCAGTCCCCCTCCAGTCCCGCATCCGGGATGTGGGTGAAGGCGATGCGCATCGGCGCGCTGTCGCGACTTTCCTGCACGCTGCCGTAATAGATCACCTTGCGGCCGTAGCGCGCCCGCAGCTTGTCGAGTGCGGCATCGAGGCGCCGGTGTTTCGCGATTTCGGTGCTGGTGCCGGCCGCGACATCATCCCCCGCGTCGCCGGCGTCCCGGAACAACTGCGGGGTGTGGTTGCCTTGTTCGCAGAGACGCGTGAGGACCACGCCCACTTTGAGGATGAGGCAACCGGGCTCGGGCCGGTCGTGCCAGAGCCGCTCCATCAGGTGGATGAGAGTGATGGTGGTGTCGGTTTCCACCGTGTGTGCGTCGGCCGACCATGACGGGCCTCTGACAAAGCCGAGCTGCAAGGTGAGCGAGCCGGTTAGCAAATGTGCGGCGCGCAGCCGCTCACACGCCTTGTGCAACAACTTGCAGAGGATCGGCCAGGCTTTGTCAGGCGTCCGGCTGTCGGGCGACAGCACGTGACTGTGGCCGAGGGACTTGCGGGACGACGGCAGGTCCGGGATTTCGTCGCCGCGCAACAAGTGCCACAGGCGGTCGCCGAGGACGCCGCCCCACGCCTTGTGCAACTCGGGCTTGGTGGCGTCACACAGGCGTTCGACCGTGCGGATGCCAAAGGAATGCAATTGCGCCTCCATGCGGCTGCCAATTCCGGTGAAGTCACGGAGCTTGAGCGGATGGAGGATTTCCGGCAATTGGCGCTGCTCGATAATGAAGAGTCCGTCGGGCTTGCGCATCTTGCTGGCAATCTTGGCCAGGTAGCGGTTCGGCCCCGCGCCGATGCTCACCTTGATGACCGGCGACACGTCGCGGGCCACGGTCGCTTTGATCTTTTTGCCGATCGCCTCCACCGTGGCCGGTTCGCGCAAGTTGTACGGAAGCCAGGCCCACATTTCATCGATGCTGAGCACGGCCTCGACGTGGATGCAGTCCTCGACCGCCGCAACGACTTGATGGTGGATGCGGACGTATTCCGGTGGCTTTGCTTCCACGATAACAATGCCGGGGCACAGGTTGCGGGCGTCGCTGATGCGGGTACCGGTTTTGACGCCGAATGCTTTGGCCTCGTAGCTTGCGGCGATGCAGCACGAGGTTTCCGCCATCACCGGCGCCACCCCCACCGGTCTGCCGCGCAGGGCGGGATCCAGGTGCTGCTCCACCGACGCGAAGTAGGAATCGCAATCGACGAACAGGGCGGTGAGGGGATGCTCCACAACCGGAACAGATGTACCGGGCAGGGTGCAAGGTCAACCGGAAAGTGGGAACTTGCTTGGCCAAGGGCGGGAGAAATGGGGTTGCTGGCACCGCGGCCGACTCCAGGCCGTGAGTCCGCCGGCAGCGTGAGGCCCACTGACTGCATGGAGAGAAGGGAAACACCCCATATCGGGCCGGGCCGATTTCCGTGAGTGTCGTGCCGTGCGCGGCCTCGGGGATCTGCAAACATGCAACGTGGCGGCGAACCAACCAACTAACTGATACTAGAACCGCAAACCCATCATGAAAAAAATCATTTCACCCGAGTCTGGAAGTGTGGTTCTGATGGCCGCACTGGTCGCTTTGCTTGCAAGCACCTCGTCCTGGGCCAAACCGGCCAACCACGGCGGCAAGGGGCCGGCGCCTGTCGAGCTTGGACTCGCGGGCACTTTCGTCATTCTATCAGAGTCGGGAATCTCAGCCACTGCGGGCAGCGGAATTGGCGGAGATATCGGAGTGAATTCAATTGCAGCAATTGCCCTCACCGGATGTGGATTGATCATGGATGCCTCGGGCGAATTCTCAAAATCCCCGCTGGTGGACGGCAGCGTATGTGCGGCCGACTATGCGGGTCCCACTCGCCTGGTAATGACCACGGCCGTGGGCGACATGGTGAGCGCCTACAGGGACGCCGCCGGACGAAAATTGCCCGATGCCACTGGCCTGGGAGCCGGAAACATCAGCGGACTGACCGTAAAGCCCGGCCTCTACAAATGGGCTGGCTTGGTTCAGCTAGATCATGGCGCAAGTGTCACTCTCTCGGGCACGCCAAATGATGTCTGGATCTTCCAGGTGGGGGAAGGCCTCACCTTGGGCAACGGCGCCCATGTCGTTCTAAAGGGCGGCGCGCAGGCCAAGAACGTGTTCTGGCAGGTCGGCACCCAGACCACCCTTGGAACAAGGGCTAGTTTCCAGGGAATCATTTTGAGTGGGACTGCCATCGTCCTGAACACCGGCGCCGTACTGACCGGCAGGGCGCTGGCACAGACCGCGGTTACCTTGGCTGCCAGTGAGGTCGTGCAACCCAACAAACCTAACAGCTGTGGACGTTAGGGCCATCAAGAGACTGCTTGTTTCATCGAGAGCATCGATTGCCAGGCCTAATCCTGCTCCAGGCTGTAGTCTTGCGGCGTGCGGTCTGGCGTTTTGCCCATGGCCTGGCGTGCGGTGAGCGCTTCCAGCACGGGTGTGGGCACGTAGCGGCTGACGCTCTCATGCCAGCCGTGGGGTCCGGTGAGGCCGATGACCATGTTGGAGGAGAGTTCGGCGATGTCGCGCGGCGGCATCAGGAACACCGTGTCGATCTGCGGTGCCATATCGGAGTTGATGTGGCGCATCACCCGCTCGTATTCATAGTCATGGGTGGAGCGAATGCCGCGCAAGATATAGTCCGCCTCCATCAGTTTCGCGTAGTCTACCAGGTAACGGTTGTCAAAATGCGCGATGATGAGCCGTTCGCAGGGCCGGGTGGAGGCCCGCAGCAAGTCGAGGCGCTCCTCCACGGTGAAGGTGTAGTGCTTTGACGGGTTCTCGCCAATGGCCACGATGAGGATGTCAAACAATTCCAGGCCACGCTCGATCATCCACAGGTGACCATTGGTGGGCGGATCAAAGGAGCCAGCATAAACGGCGGTGCGCATGGCGCCAAGCTAGCATCGATTGGCCCCATGCAAACCCCAAACTGCCGGGAACCGGCTTGATTGTGCTTGTGGCCGGGCTGTTGGAATTGTAAACTCACCCCAGCGACCCCTTTCATGACAACGCGATTTTCCCAGATGTTTCTTGCTACATTGCTTTGTGCAGGCATCGGCTGGGGCCAGGCCCCGCCCGCCAGCCCGCCCAATTACCATATCCGCGAATGGACCAACACCGAGGGCAAGACCCTCACCGCGGAGTACCTCGGGGTGCAGGGGGCGGATGTGGTTCTCAAGTTGCCTGACGGAACGATCACACCCATTGCGCTGGTCAAGTTCTCCGCGGCGGACAATACCTTCGTCAAACAAAACCCCTTGCCATATCGTGCGCCTCCGCCGCCTCGCGCGCCCTGGCCGGCGTGGACGGGGTGGCCGGCGGAGGTGCAATTCCCGATGTCCTTCGTCGATGTCAAGGAGTCACCCGGCGCGGCCGGTGCGTACGTTTATACCACCGCCCACTTCCGCTTCACCACCAACGTCAACCTCGGCAGCAGCTTGATGAAGGATTTGGCGAAAGTTTTCGAACTGACCTATTGTCTGCAGGCCAAATCGCCCTTGGGCATTCTCGCCACGCCTGCCAACGGCCTGTTTGAGGCACGGCTGTTTGGCACCCTCCAGCAATACAAGGCGGCCGGCGGCCCCGCGACGACCGCCGGGGTCTACAAGCCTAAGGAAAAGGTCTTCCTGGCGCCGCTGGATTTGATGGGGGTGCAACCCGGCACGTCCGGCTGGCGCAAAATTTCACAGGCCGACTATGATCCGTCCACCGTGATCCACGAGCTGACCCACATGCTCACCAACGACATGCTCGACAACTTGCCGGTGTGGGTCAACGAGGGGTACGCCGAATACATCAGCTGCATCCCGATGGAGAGCGCCTCATTCAAGGTTTCCAAGGACAAGATCAAACAAGGGGTGATTGACCGCATCGTGAATGACTACGAAGTGTCCCAGCGGCGCAAGGTCAAGCTCAAGGGTGCCGAACGCAAGGAGTTTCTCAAGAGCGACCGAGTTCCACTGTTGTTTGACGTTGCCGACGTGCTGCAGATGACCGACGTGGAATGGGCCACTGGCAGGACGCCCAGCGAGCCCAATCCCGTGCGCGGCATCCAGCCACCCATCATTTCCGCAACGAGCATGCCGAGCAATCGGATGCCCCGGCTCTATCTAACGGCCCATTTGATCCTCTACTATTTTATCCAGATTGAGGGTGAAAAAGGCGTGGCCAAACTCCGTGGATTTTTGGATGAGAACCGGCGGCTGCTCGCGGGCTACCATCAATACGTCGCGGACTTCAAGACCTATGAGGAGCGCATGAACGATTTCATGAAACTCCCCGGAGTAAGTCGCTCTGGTGACCGCATCCACTACCCTGGCACCCTGGTGCCACCCACGGCGCCCGAGGCCCCCTTTACCGATCCGAACAAGGTGAAATTTGGCGGGATGGGCCACCTGCTCGGCGGGGAATCGGCCCAGGTGGTCGGCAAGCGCATTCAAGCTGCCCTGCGCCAGAACCTCGACGTCAACCTGCAGTTTCCTAGCAGATAACCAACCTCTCGACGCCCATGCAAGCACCGGCCCGCCGCCTCGCCCTGTTAGCCGCGCTGTGCGCACTGACCCTAACCGCCGGCAGCGCCCTTCACGCGCAAGACGCCGCGGCCTTGCAAGCGTGGACAGCCACGGATGGGCGAGTCATTCAGGCGAAATTCGTCAAATTGGATGGGGCAGCGGTCGTGGTCGAAAAGGATGGCCGCCGGTTCACCGTGGCATTCGCCAAACTCAGTCCGGCCTGCGTGGCCTTGGCACGCCGCTTGTCGCTCGCCGGTGATGCGGTGCCGGACGGATCCGCTGACGCCCGCCGCGCCGGTGGGTTTCGCGCTGATTCCAGCCGGTGCCTTCACCATGGGGGATACGCTCGACGGCGACAAGGATGCCACCCCGCACCAGGTCACCCTAACTGGGTTCTACATGCAAATCAACGAGGTGAACCAGGCCCAGTGGAACGCGGTGCGAACGTGGGGTCTGAAGCATGGTTATGCGGACCTGGCGGTGGGTACCGCCAAAGCGGCGGACCATCCGGTGCAGTCGGTGTCGTGGTATGACATCGTCAAGTGGTGCAACGCCCACAGCGAAAAGGATGGACTCACGCCATGTTACAGCACCGGCGGAGGGGTCATGCGCAAGGGTGGCAGCCCGCCGGACTGCAACTGGAGCGCCACCGGCTACCGCTTGCCGACTGAGGCGGAATGGGAAAAGGCGGCGCGCGGCGGGGTGAGTGGCAAGCGCTTTCCGTGGGGTGATATCATCACCCATGCCGAGGCGAATTATGGCAGCGACAAGTCCGTCATCTACGACCAGAGCACCACCCGCGGTGCCCATCCCATCTACAACACCGGCAAACCGCCGTTCACTTCGCCCGGCGGCAAGTTCCCGCCTAACGGCTACGGGCTCAACGACATGGCCGGCAATGTTGGGGAATGGTGCTGGGATTGGTATGGCAGCTATCCGTCCGCCGAGGAAACCGATCCGCGCGGCGCAAGCACCGGTTCGTGCCGGGTGGGCCGCGGCGGCGGTTGGAACAACGGCGCCAAAAGCTGCCGCGTCGCCGCCCGCGGCTTCGGCACCGCCACCAACTCCGGCACCGTGGGCTTCCGCACCGCCCGCAGCCTGGCGCCATGACACCGCAGCGGTTAGAGAAATCCCCCCGTTTGATGCTCAGGCCGGGCTGAGCGAGAGCGGCGGGCAGCATGCCCATGCTGCCTGCAACCTCCCATTCCACAACGGATGCAACGTATTGGAAGGCGCCGCCACGCCAGGTCTCGTTAGCCTCCCGAGTAGCTTGACTCCGGCGCGACCCGTTAGGGAGCGACGACGTTACCGTCGTCGTGCGGAAGGATCGACCATGAGTCGAGCCTTCGGTATTCATTCATGGGCAGCGCTTCCACCACCACAAAATGTGGTGGCTCCTCATCGTGCCCAAGGTGCTTTCGCTGTTAGGGTTAACGGCGGTCCAGAATCTGGAACAGGTTATGGGCATGATCGGTCCACAGCGGCACGTCCAGCGCCCGGGCATAGGGCGGCGGCAGCGGCGGATGGGCCCGGATGAACGCCGCATCCTTGGTTAGCAACAGGTAGTCCGGTCGATAATGACCGGGCCGCTCGCCCGGATCGACGCACTGCCGCGTGGTTAGGAAACCGAATTCCTTGGCGAGCCGCTCGACCACCGGCGCGAGATTCAGGTAGCCGTTGGTGATGTGAACCGCAATCACGCCATCGGGCTGGAGGTGGCGCTGGTAAATGACAAACGCCTCGCGGGTGAGCAAATGCACCGGCACCGAATCGCCGCTGAAGGCGTCCAACAGCAGCGCATCGAAATGTTGGTCCGGCTCATGCTCTAACGAGAGCCGCGCGTCCCCCAGCGCCAACTCGAACTTGCCGCCGCGCGCCTCCAGGTCATCGATGAAGGTGAACCACTTGCGCGCCATGCTCACCACCGCCGGATTGATCTCATAAAACCGATAGGTCTGGCCCCGCTCGGCATAGCACGCCACCGTGGCGGTGCCCATGCCGATGATGCCGACCTTCGCATCCGGCTTGGCTTGCAAGGCCTCGAGCATCATGCCAACGCCGGTTTCGCGTCCATAATAGGTGAGCGGTTCACGGCGGCTGGCCGGCTCCATGTCTTGGCGGCCGTGTTCGGTGCCGCTGCAATACAGCGAGCGGACATGGTCTCCCTGGTCATTGGTCCAGGCTTCGACCCGCAGGGTGCCGTAGAAACTGCGGGAGCGCTCCAGCGCGTCGCCAAACGAGAGAAATTCCCAATCCACGATGAAATACAGCGCCACCATCCCTGCCACTGCGAACGCCACTCCGACGATTTTGCGGGTGCCCGCACCGCGCCGCGCTGCCACACCGCGGTAGGCGACCCAACTGACCAGGACAAACCCGCCGACCAGACCCAGCGACCATTCCAGAAACGTTTTGCACACCAGGGGCGCGACCAGACTCACCACCAAGCCACCCAGCGCGCCGCCGGCCGACATCAGCAGATAGTATTCAGTTAGATGGGAGGTGCCCGGTTTCAGCCGCGCCAATTCCCCATGGCACACCATGCAGACGAGGAACAGGGTGGCAAAAAAGATCACCAGTTCGGTCACAAATCCCGGCGTCCAATCCCACGGAATATTGTACATCCCGGACGTCAGCACGATGGCAAACATCGCCGGCACGGCCCAGACCCAGCGCCGATACCAGCGCGGATGATCAAAGCAAATGATGAACGTCATCAGATAGAGCGCCAACGGCACGACCCACAGAAAGGGAATGACCGCCACATCCTGACAGACGTGATTGGTGGTGGCCAACAGCATCAGCGAGGCGAAGGCCGGCAACAACACCCACAGCAGTCGGCGCAGCGCCCCGGGTTTGGGCGCCAGGGCATCGGCTTGCTCGGCCGCTGCCACACGCAACGCGGACTCGGCGCTGCCGCGCCGCCACTCGCCCACCGCGCATGCCCCCATCAACAGCGCAAACAGTGCAAACGTGCCCGACCAGATCCACGCCTGCCACACCACGTCCCAGCGCGGCTCGATGAGAATCGGGTAGGTCAGCAGCGCCGTGAGCGAGCCGGCGTTCGACAGCGCATACAAGCGCCACGGCGTGCGGTTTGGGTACACGCGGGAATACCACACTTGCACCAGCGGACTGGTGGCCGAGAGCACGAAATACGGCAAGCCCACCGTGGCCAACAACAGCAGCAGAATCTGCCACGATGGATTCGCCGCACCCTGCGGCTTCAATCCCGCGCCGGGCACGATCGGCAGCATCAGCAACGCCAAGCCCAACAGCGCCACATGCACCCAGGCCTGGGTCAGCGCCTTGCGCCGGGTCAACAAGTGCGCGTAACTGTAGCCGCCGAAGAGCACCATCTGGAAAAACAACATGCAGGTGGTCCACACCCCGGGACTGCCACCAAACCACGGCAATATGAACTTGCTGATGACCGGTTGCACTTGAAACAAAAGGAACGCCCCAAGCAGGCTGACCAGGCAGAAAATATAGTTCATAAGATGATCTAACAACCGGGTGGGCCACCACGGCCCCGTCCCGCGCCGCAGAGTAGCCTCATCCCCGCCACCCAACGCAATAGAAAATGTGCATTGCCGCAGCTTATCTCGTGTCGTTGGCCCTCCTTCCTGCAACACCTGCGGGTTGGCTCCCGCGATGTCGGATGGATTCCGCCAAACAGCGGCTTGCGTCGTGGCGCTTCACATTTCCTGAATTTTCGCTTTGACGGACTACCCTCACTTTTGCAGGCTGGCGGCGGCCGATGGTAATGAAGTGTCCTCGTTGTGTGCAAAAGATTCACCGTGCGGCGGGCGCCTGCCCGCACTGTGGTTTCACGCTTGCGGATGCGGACCGGCAATTTGGCGGGCGCGAACTGCGGTTGCGCTGTTTGGCGGATACGGCGGGCCTGCTGCGGCGCGAGGAGCGCGAGCGGGTGGAGGCGGTGATGGATCAATTCAGGCAGCGCTTTCCCCAATTGTTTGTCGCAATCTACACCGGGGCGCTGGGGGAGGCGGCTCATCTGCGGCGCTTCGGATTTTGGTTGCTGAATCGGGCGAGCTTCGCCGAGGTGCCGCCCGAGACTGCCAACGCGGCGGGAATTTTGCTGACCATCGATCCGGTCACCAAGGCGGCGGCCATGAGCTTCGGCTACCTGCTGGATCCCTTTCTGGAAGAAGCCGACACGTTTGAGTGCCTGTCGCGGGCCCATTCCCACTGGCTGGAAGGCCGCTACGCCGATGGCATGATCAAGGCGCTCGACCAGTTGAGCTGGGTGTTGCGCAAGCGCAGCCAGCAAGCCCGGCGCCATCCGCAGCGCTTTACCCGCAAGCTGCTGCTGCCGTCGCCAGGCGCGACCCGGCCGCGCTCGCCAACCCACACCGGGGAGGTGTCACGATGAATCGACTGCTGTGGCTGACGGTGACGGCGAGTCTCGCCGGGCCCTGCCTGGCGGCACGCAGCAATGCCCCACTGCCCACCTGGAACGAGGCGGACCGCAAGGTGATGGAAAAATCCGGCTGGCTGGCGGGAGGCCAGATCCTGGGTGGCGGCGCGGAAGCCGACGCACCCCAGCCTGCCCCAGTCCACCCGCCGGACCTCGGGCAACCCACCGCCGCAGACCTCGCCGCGGATCAGGTGCCCGCTTCGCCGGTTCCGGAAAAATATCTAACCGCCTATTTTGACGCCCGCCCGAAGACTTTTCTGATCGACCCGCAAGGCCTGCTGGATCGGCAGTGCAGCCACGACCAACTCGCCTTCCTGACCGCCCATGCGGCCGACTCGCCGATCGACCTGTTCATTTATGTGTTTGCCAAGGATCAGGAAATTCCCGGCGAAGTGCGCGGCGAGGAATTGAGCGAACGGTGCTTCGCAAGCGGTCGACCCGCGTTGCTGGCATACTACTTTCTGGGCGCCCCGCAACACGCGAGGCTGTACCTGAGCCCGTCATTGCCGGACGTCATCTCCCCCGGCGAGCAACGCCGAGCGTTGCAAAGCTCGATCACGAAAGCCACGGAAAAATCAGGACAGCAGAAGCAATTGCAGGCATTTACCGATGAATTGGCGCGCCGGATCTATCGGATGGAGCAATTGCTCCACGGCATCTCCAACGATGCGGACGACGCGAAAGCCGCCCAGACGCGGGCCGCCAAGCTGGCCAAAAAGTCGTCCTCGATGGCCGAGCGCTGGGCGCGCTGGCGGCCACTCGCGGAGGATCTGGCCATCCCCGGCCTGTTGCTCGGCAGCCTGCTGGCGGCGAGCCTGGGCATGATCGGTTGGCGGCGCTGGCGGGCGACCTATCGGTTTCCCGAGATTGCGGTGGAGCCCCGTCTGGGCGGCGACCACGCGGCGGGCGTGGGGGCGGTGATTTCCTTTGCCAGCGCCGACCTGCCTCCCGCATCCCAGCGCAACCAAGTGGCGCATTTCGTGCGCCGGACTTGACGGCTGGCAGAAAATCCCCGGCTCCAGGGTTGCGTCGGAGACGGGATCGGCCTAGGGTGCCGCTCTTTCCACGAGATGAAACACCTGCTCACCTGCTTGCTCACCGCCCTGTTGCCTTGGGCCGCCACCGCCGAACCGGCCCGGCCCTACGTGAATGACAAGAAAGCGCCCGAAAACCGCAAGGACCTCGATGCCATCCAGCATGCCCTCACCCAGGTCCTGCCCGCAGCCCGCAGTGCCACCGTGTGCATCGAACTGGGCGAAGGCAGCGGCAGCGGCGTGATCGTCTCCGAGGACGGCCTGGTGCTCACCGCCGCCCACGTCGCCGGCGGCGTCAACAAGGAACTCACCGTGGTGCTCGAAGACGGCCGCAAGCTCAAGGCCGTGTCCCTCGGCGTGGTGGCCGACAAGGATGCGGCGATGGTTCGCATCACCGAGAAGGAAAAATTCCCGTTCGTGGAAATCGACCGCAAGGATTCCACCCGCCTCGGCGACTGGGTG
>Ga0073936_10010903_pt1 | contig 11084 bp, 10 predicted proteins | sample AliMusrvi5mmetaG_FD_87041 | JGI IMG/M metagenome (GOLD analysis project Ga0073936, IMG submission 87041) | Freshwater lake bacterial and archeal communities from Alinen Mustajarvi, Finland, to study Microbial Dark Matter (Phase II) - Alinen... | ecosystem: Environmental > Aquatic > Freshwater >... | reverse complement strand
CATGCCAGCCGTAGAATGGACTCGTTCTGGAAACACCACCTCAACTCACACGCGGCTGAGAATGACACGCTCCCTCTCGCTGCGTGATTGAAGATTTTTGTCCTGCACCCTTGATCCATCCTCCTGAAAAAATTTCATTGCCAAGCCTGCGGACATCCCGCCTAGTAGGCCGTTTCGCAATCGAAACACCGCCACCAAAACAACCATGAGCGAACGAAGAGTAGTCCTGACCGGCATCGGAGTCATCACGCCACTCGGCAACGACCTCCCGACTTTCTGGCAATCCCTGGCAGAGGGCCGCAGCGGCATCCGCCGCTATACCGCCTTCGATTCGACCGATTACGACTGCAAAATCGCCGGCGAGGTCCGCGACTTCGAGCCCGCGAAATATTTCAAGAACCCGAAATCCGCGAAGCGCACCGACCGCTTCACCCAGTTTGCCATGGCCGGTGCCAAGATGGCCCTGGAAGACTCCGGCATCGATCTGGATGCGGTGGATCACAACCGCTTCGGGGTGATCATCGGAAGCGGCATCGGCGGGCTGCGCACGATGGAAGACGAATGCAAGCGGCTCATGGAACGCGGCCCATCGCGCGTCTCCCCGTTCACGATCGCGATGATGATTTCGAACATGGCCAGCGGGATCGTGTCGATGGAATACGACCTTCGCGGCCCGAACATGTGTATCGTGACGGCTTGCGCCACCGCCAACAATTCGCTCGGCGAGGCCTGGCGCATCATCAAGTTCGGCGACGCGGATATTTTTCTCGCGGGCGGGTGCGAGGCCACGGTCACCCCTCTCGGGATCGGCGGCTTTTCGGCCATGAAGGCGGTGAGCCTGAGAAATGATGAGCCGGAGAAAGCCTGCCGCCCGTTCGACCGCGACCGCGACGGCTTTATCATGAGCGAAGGGGCCGGCGTCATGGTCCTCGAGGAATACGAGCACGCGAAACGCCGCGGGGCCACGATTTACTGCGAGATTTCCGGTTACGGCTGCACGGCAGACGCCTACCACATGACAGCCCCCATGCCGGAGGGCGACGGGGCCGCGCGCGCGATCAAAATCGCCATGGGCCACGGCAACGTCAACCCGGATGAAATCGACTACATCAACGCGCACGCCACCTCGACCGGGCTCGGGGATATCTGCGAAACCAAGGCGATCAAGAGCGCGTTGGGCGACCACGCGAAAAAAGTCATGGTGAGCGCGACGAAATCGATGACCGGGCACTTGCTCGGCGCGGCCGGCGGAGTCGAGCTCGCGGCCTGCGCGCTCGCGATCAAGCACGGCGTCGTCCCGCCCACGATCAACCTCGACAATCCGGACCCCGAGTGCGACCTCGACTGCGTGCCGAATGTGGCGCGCGAGGCCAAGCTGAAAACCGTGATCAGCAACTCGTTCGGTTTCGGCGGGCACAATGCCACGCTCCTGATCAAGGCCGTCGCTTAGGGCAGCCTCAGGCCGGCAGTGTCGTCAGCAAGATCTCCGCGGCCCCGCCCTGCGGCGTCAATTCCAGGCCGGTTCCAGAGGCCGGGGCGACGAGAAACTGGCCTTTGCCGAACGGGGTTCCCTCGCAAAGAACGGTGCCATCCGCCACGGCGACCAAGGCGAAGCGCCCGGCTGGCCGGACATCGCGTGGGGCGCGGAGCGAAATCTTCTCGACCTCGAAAAACGGGCAACTGGCAACGGCGGTTTCCCGGACGCCGAGGACCGGCGGCTCGAAATCACCGAAGTCGATCGAGGCGAGGGATTCCGCGATGTGGAGGGCGCGGGGCTTGCCGTCCAGCCCCATCCGGTTCCAGTCGAACACGCGGTAGGTGGTGTCGCTGTTCTGCTGGACTTCCACGATGACATTTCCCTCGCCGATCGCGTGCAGTCGCCCGCTCGGAATAAAAATACTTTCCCCGGTGGCGACCGGGATTTCATGCAGCGTGCGCTCGACCTCGCCGGTGCGGAGCGCGCTTTCAAACTCCTCGCGCGTCACCCCTTTCTTCAGCCCCGCATAGATCCTCGCTCCCGGGAGGGCGTCGAGAAAATACCAGACCTCCGTCTTGGGTTCCCCGCCCAGCGCGGAGGCCAGGTGCTGCGGGGGATGGACCTGCACGGAGAGCCTCTCGCGCGCGTCGAGAAGTTTGACCAGCAAGGGAAACCGGGCCGAAGGATGTGCGGCATACGCCTCGCCAAACACCTCCCCGCGATGGACCGCCCACAGCTCGTGGAGAGTCTTTCCACGGAACGCGCCCGTATGCACGATGCTCTGCGCGTCCTCCCGGTCCACGACCTCCCAAAGCTCGCCGATGAGCGCCCCGTGGGGAATCGCCTTCCCCAGCAGCGAGTCGAACCGCCGCCCTCCCCACACCCGCTCCATCGGAATCGGCTCGAAGACAATTGGCTCGCTCATAAAAAACTGGGTTTTTCCCGTTCCCTCCCCGGCCGCAATACCAAAACCCCTACCGGAACGTGTGCGAGCGGAAGATGCTGCGGCGTCCTTCGCGCGACCACGCCAGGGATTCCACCGGGCTCACCGAAACGACCCGGTGCTGCTCTCCCAACGTGAAATAGACAGCGCTTGCCACGGCGGCAAAGACGTCGGCCGGGATTTCTGCGGACGGCGTTATGGCCGGTACCGCGACCGGGACTACAGCGGGTGCCGGCTGCGGACTCGGGGCCGGCTTGTCCTCCGGTGCCGGTGCGGAGCGCAAGCCGCGGACCTCGGCCCGCAGGTCGGACACGATTTTTGCGAGGACGAGGAGGCCTGCAAGCACGATCAGGAGCAGGGCGGTTTCAAACTTCAAAACCTCTGCGACAGCGGCAAAAAAGATGTTCATGGGCCTCAGGAAAGAGTGACCAGGACCTGCCCTTCCTCGACGACATCCGCCGGGCTGACATGGATCTCGGCCACCGTGCCATCGCGCTCCGCATAGACAAAGGTGTTCATTTTCATAGCCTCGACCGTCGCGAGCTGGGCACCAGAAGCGACCTTCTGCCCGAGCTGGCAGTCGATCGAGACGATGCGCCCGGCGAGCGGGCTGGTGACGGAGCCGGGTCCGGTAGAGACTGCGGCCGCCGCAGGCTTGGGGGCGGACGACGGAGGCGGCGCAACGCTGGTTTGTTGAAACGCGGGGGCCGCCTGCTGGCCTGCCACCGGGTTGCCCTGCTCATCCAGCGACTCGACAACGACGTCGAATACTTTCCCATCAACGGTAATGCGTAGCTTTTTCATTTTGTAAAATCATGCCATCGGGCGGGGCGAGTTGGCGACTCGAAAACCGCAGGTCCCCCGGAGAATTTTTTTCCTCTCCGCCATCTTCATCAAAGAGGGATGTTGCCGTGCTTCTTGGGCGGGCGTGTCTCCCGCTTGGAAAGCGTGTTGCGGAGCGCCATGGCCACCATCGCGCGCGTCTGGGACGGCCGGATCACGTCGGTGATCAGCCCCTTGCCGGCCGCCTGGTAGGGCGAGGCAAATTTCGCGCGGTAATCGGCGATGAGTTTCTCCGCGCAGGCGGGATCCTTGTCGATCTCCCGCTTGTAGAGGATCTTGACCGCTCCCTCGGCTCCCATGACCGCGATTTCGGCGGTCGGCCACGCGAAAACGAGGTCCGCGCCGAGATCCTGGCTGCACATGGCAAGATAGGCTCCGCCGTAGGCCTTGCGCAGGATGACCGTGATCTTCGGCACCGTCGCCGCCCCGTAAGCAAACAGCATCTTCGCGCCGTGGCGGATGATGCCGCCGCGCTCCTGCGCGACGCCGGGCAGGAACCCGCCGGTGTCCACGAGCGTCACGATCGGGATGTTGAAAATGTTGCAGAAGCGGATGAAGCGCGCCGCCTTGTCCGACGCGTCGATGTCGATCGCCCCGGCCTTGACGGCCGACTGGTTCGCGATGATCCCGACCACGATCCCTTGGATCCTCCCGAACCCGACGACGATGTTCTTCGCGAAATCCATCTGGACCTCGAGGAAGTCGGCGTTGTCCACGAGCCGCCCGATCACTTCCTTCACGTTGATCGGATTTTTGCTGTCCTCCGGGACGAGCTCATCCATCCCCGGGTCCTCGTCCAGCACGAGCGGCTGGTTCAGGTTATGCGGGGGATCCATGATGTTGTTCGCCGGGATAAACGAGAGGAGCTTCTGGACGATCGCGATCGCGTGCGCGTCGTTCTCCGCGACAAAATGGATGTTTCCGCTGATCGTCGCGTGGGCGGCCGCGCTGCCGACCTCGGCCATCGTGCATTTCTGGCCGGTGGCGGCAAAGATGACCTCCGGGCCGGTGATGAACATGTTCGCCTGGTCCTTGACCATGACTTGAAAATCCGTCAGCGCCGGCGAGTAGGCCGCGCCTCCCGCGCAGGGGCCGGCGATGACCGCGATCTGCGGGACCACGCCGGAAAGATACACGTTCTTGAAAAACACTTTCCCGTAACCCGAGAGCGACTCGACGCCCTCTTGGATGCGCGCGCCACCCGAATCGTTGAAGCAGACAACCGGCATGCCGGACTGCAGGGCGAAGTCCATGATCTCGCAAATTTTATGCGCGTGCATGCTGCCGAGCGATCCTCCAGCCACCGTGAAATCTTCGCTGTAGGCGGCCACCGGGCGGTCGCCGACATAGCCGGTGCCGGTCACCACGCCGTCTGCGGGCAGCTCCTTTTTCTCCATGCCGAAGTTGTGGCACGCGTGCTGGGCGTGCATGCCAAACTCCATGAACGTCCCGGCCTGGAACAGGTTGGCGAGCCGGTCGCGGGCGGTCATGAGACCCTTCTTGCGGCGGGCCTCCAGCTTGTCGATGCCTCCCCCGGCGAGCACTTTCTCGCGGCGGGCTTCCAGTTCTTCGATCAGTTCTTTTTTGATGGCCATGTGAGTGGGGTGGGTTAGTGCGAGCACTGGCAGCCGCCCGAGCACTCTTCGGGTTTCGGCTGGCAGAGTTCCGTGAGGACGCCGAACGAGCTCTTCGGATGCAGGAACGCCACCAGCTTCCCGCCCGCCCCGTCAACCGGCACCTCGTGGATCAGGCGCGCCCCGGACTCCTTCGCCTGCGCGAGCTGTCCGGTGATGTCGGTGGTCGCAAACGCGATGTGGTGGATCCCCTCGCCCTTCGCCTCGATAAACTTCGCGATCGTGCTCTCCGGGTCGGTGGGTTCCAGCAGCTCGATATGCACCTCCCCGCAGGAAAAAAAGGCCGTGCGCACTTTCTGCGACGGCACTTCCTCCCGGTGCCCGCATTTCAGGCCGAGGGTTTTTTCGTAGTAGGGAAGGGCCGCTTCGATCGACTTCACCGCGATGCCCAGATGATCAATTTTTTGAATAGTAGCGCTCATGGAAATGTATTATAAGGAAATCTAATATCAGCAGCGCTGGCAAGAACTTTCTGGCGTCGGGCTTGGAAATGCGGGAATCTCAGGTGTTTCATGGCAAACCGTTCGCGCAATCACCGGGCAGCAAATTTCTTCATCGGACTCGTTCTGGTGTTCTTGGGCGCGTATTTGTTCGTGTCGCTGCTGACGTATTCGCCGGGGGACGTCCCGCCGTGGGCGAGACTGATTTACACGAAGGGCTCCGCGTCGTCGGTGACGCACAACATCGGGGGGCTGTTCGGGGCGCTGCTGGCGGGACACATCCTGTTTCTGTTCGGTGCCTCCGGATATCTGCTGGCTGTCGGGCTGGCCGGCTACGGGTTGGCGAAATGGCTCTTGCCGAACTATTCGCTCAAGGACAAGGCCGGGTGGGGGGCGCTGATGGTGATCCTCGCCGCTTGCCTTTTTCAGATACAGCCTTGGGTGCTGCACAATTGGAAAGAATACATCGGGATCGCGGGACCCGGCGGGTGGGTCGGGCTGAACCTGGGGAAAAATGCGATCCTGAAGCCCTTCGGCCCGGCAGCCGCCGCCCTTTTGATCATCATCTATTTGATGAGCCTGGTCTTTGCCATATCGAGCCATCCGATCCGGGACATCCGGTCGGCGTGGGGGGCGTTCCTTCATTGGCTGGAGGCCAGGAAGCTGGAGCGCCTGCAGCGGCTCGACCACGAGCGCCGCGTCGAGGAGGAGCGGAAGCTCTTGGAAAAAAGAGCGCAGAAGCTCGAGAAAAAGCTCAAGAAACAAGCGCCCGAGGCGGTGCTGGAGCCCGCTCCATTGCTTCCGGAAATCGAGCCGGAGATCATCGATGCCACGGCCCCCACTCCCCCGTCGAAAAAACCGAAGCTGGCGGATATCCGCGCCGGAAAAGACGAGGCATTCAAGCCCGGCCTCGAGGACGTCCATCTCGAAAACTACACGCTGCCGGGGCTGGACTTGTTGGACCTGCACGACGAGAGCGGGCGCACGCCGCTGGACCGCGACGAGCTGCTGATGATCCAGGGGCTGATCATCGAGACGCTCGCGCAGTTCGGGATCAAGGCCACGCCGGGGACGATCACCAAAGGCCCGACGATCACCCGCTACGAAGTTTATCCGGATGTCGGCGTGCGCGTGGACAAAATCGTCTCCCTGGAGAGGGACATCGCCCGCGCCACCTGCGCCGAGCGGATCAACATCCTCGCGCCGATCCCGGGCAAAGACACCGTGGGAATCGAGATCGCCAACTCGAAGAAAGTGAAGGTCACCCTCCGCGAGCTGTTTGAAAAAGATGCCTGGCGGGAAACCGCCGCGAAGCTTCCGCTGGCCTTGGGGATGGACGTTTACGGGCACACGATCATCGGGGATCTCGCGAAGATGCCGCATTGCCTCGTGGCCGGAACCACCGGCAGCGGCAAGAGCGTCTGCATCAACTCGATCATCGCGAGCCTGCTTTTCCGGTATTCCCCCGAGCAGCTCCGCTTCATCATGATCGACCCGAAAGTCGTCGAGATGCAGATCTACAACAAGCTGCCCCACCTCATCACCCCGGTCGTCACCGACCCGAAAAAAGTGCTGCTGGCGCTCCGCTGGCTGGTCGATGAGATGGAGCTGCGCTACCGGCTTTTCGCCAAGTGCGGGGTCAAGAACATCACCGCGTTCAACGACCGGCCGCTCCCGAAATCCCAGGCGGAACTGGATGAGGAAAAAGCCGCCGCCGAACCGGTGCCGCCGGCCGAACCAGAAGGCGTCGAGGACGAGCCTCCCGACGAGGCGATGCCGCCGGTCCGGGTCCCGCGATCCGACGACCTCATCGTGCCGGACCGCATGCCGTTCATCGTCGTGATCATCGACGAGCTGGCCGACCTGATGCAGACAGCCCCGGCGGATGTCGAGAGCGCGATCGCCCGCATCACCCAGATGGCCCGCGCCGCCGGGATCCACATGATCGTCGCCACGCAGACGCCGCGCGCCGACGTGGTGACCGGGATCATCAAGGCGAACATCCCGAGCCGGATCGCCTTCCAGGTGGCCTCGAAGATCGACAGCCGCGTGATCCTCGACGAGAACGGGGCCGAGAAGCTGCTCGGCCAAGGGGACATGCTCTACCTGCCGCCGGGAACCTCGAAATACACCCGCGCGCAGGGTGTCCTCGTCACCGAGGACGAGATCCACCGGATCGTGGGATTCGTCGCGGGCCAGGCCGAGCCGAAATTCGATGCCGGCATCCACGAGAAGCTGACGAGCACGGCGATCCCCGAGGAGGAGGTCAGCGACGACGACGAGGAGCTGGTCACGAAATGCCTCGAGGTCGTCCGGCAGGAAAACCGGGCCTCGACCTCGATGCTCCAGCGGCGGCTCAAACTCGGCTACACGCGGGCCGCACGCGTGATGGATATTTTGGAACAACGTGGCATTGTGGGGCCCAAGGATGGCGCGAAAGACCGCGAGATCCTCGTGGATCTGAACGAAGAAATTTAGACAAATGGACACACCTGACTTTTTTGTGGGGGCCCGGCTCGGCGGGGCGAGGATCAAGGCCGGCATCTCGCTGGAGAAGGCCGCAAAAGACACGCGCATCCGCGTGCAGCGGCTCCGGGAAATCGAGGCGGACGATTTTTCGGGCTTCGCGCACCCGACGTATTCGCGCCTCTTCCTGCTCGATTACGCGGAATACCTCGGGGTTTCTGCGGACGAGATCCGGCCGCTTCTACCCGACCGCGCCGGGGCAGCGGGGGGAGGGTTTCAATACATCAACGCGCTGTCCCGCGACCCCTTGTCTCCGGTAGTTCTCATGCGGCCCAAACGCCCGAAACTGCTCGGGATCTTCATCGCCGCAGGCCTTGTTCTCCTCCTGGCGGCTGCCGGGCTTTTCGCCTATTTCACCGTCATCAAACTCAAGCGCGTCGCCGGGTCGGCCGCCCTCTCCGGAAAAGCAATTGCCGGGGAGAAGCCCGCCGCGGCCGCTTCCCCCGCCGCAACCGGGGAGCCGGAGCCCACGCCGGGGCCGATCGTCGTGGAGAACGCCCTCCCGGCAATGCCCGAACCGACCGCGCAGTCCCAAGATGGCGGTGCGTCCAGAAAACCATCCCGCCCCTCAGCGCCCTGACCGGTTTCCGCGATGGGCTACAAAATCGGCATGATCAGCCTCGGCTGCGCGAAAAATCTCGTCGATGCGGAGGTCATGCTCGGCGGGGCGCGCGACGAGGGTTTTGAAATCACATCCGATCCCGACGAAGCGGATGTCGTCGTCGTGAACACGTGCGGGTTCATCGACTCGGCGAAGCAGGAATCCGTCGATGCCATCCTCGGATCCCACCGCCGCGCGCGGCCGGGGCAGAAGCTGGTGGTGAGCGGGTGCATGTCGCAGCGGTTTTCGGCGGAGCTCGCGCGAGACATCCCCGAGGTCGATGCCTTCATCGGGCTCGACCAGGTCGCGGATGCGGGGAAAATTTTCCGCAAAATCCTCGAGGAAGACGGGGGGGCGCTGAATCTGGTGACGCCGAAATCGCGCTACATCCCCGACTACTCGACCCCCCGGTTTCGCCTGACCCCGCCCCACACGGCCTACGTCAAAATCGCCGAGGGCTGCAACCACCCGTGCAGCTTTTGCGTGATCCCGCAAATGCGCGGGCGCCACCGCAGCCGCACGGTGGATTCGGTCGCCCGCGAGATCCGCCGCCTCGTCGCCGACGGGGTCAAAGAAGTCAATCTCATCAGCCAGGACACCACGTATTTCGGAATGGACCTGTGGGGGAAAAAGGCGGGGCCGCGCCAGCCGGTGGATTCCGCGCGGGGAGCCTCGCTGGTCCACCTCCTCGACGAACTCGCCGGGATCGCGGGGGATTTTTGGATCCGCCTGCTCTACACGCACCCCGCGCACTGGAGCGACGAGCTGGTCGCGGCCATCGCGCGGAACCCCCAGGTCGCGCGCTATGTGGACATGCCGCTCCAGCACATCCACCCGGAGATGTTGAAATCGATGCGGCGCGAGACGTCGCGCGAACACATCGAAGACCTTATCGCCCGCCTCCGCGCCGGGATTCCCGGCCTGGGCCTGCGGACGACGTTCATCGTCGGCTTCCCCGGCGAGACCGAGGAGCATTTCGAATCGCTGCTGGAATTCATCGCGGCGACGAAATTCGAGCGCCTCGGCGTCTTCAATTACTCGCAGGAAGAGGGCTCGCGCGCCGCGAAAATGGGCGGGCAAATCCCCGCCCGCACCAAGAACCGCCGCCACCGCGCGGCGATGAAGCTCCAGCAAAAAATCGCGCTCGAATCCGCCGCGTCCGCCGCCGGAAAGTTTTTGAAAGTGCTTGTCGAGCAGCCGAACCTTGGCCGCACCGAGCACGACGCCCCCGACGTGGATTGCCGGGTCATCCTCACGGAACCCTGCGAGCCGGGGACGTTCGTGAACGCAAAAATCATCGGCTCCCAGCTCTACGACCTCGTGGCCCGCCCCGAGAAATGTCAAAGAGCCACGGGCTGACCCCGGAGGGCGCGAATGGCGCTCACTCCCCTCCGTTTATCCCGCGCAAACTTCCCTGGCGAGACGGTAGGCGAGATCGAAGGCGAATTTGAGTTCGTCGAGCGAGCAATGGTCCTGCACGAAATGGGTGGTGCAGAAGAGCAGGCCGCCGTCGGCGAACATCCGCATGACGCGTTCGATCTCGGATTTTAACAGATCGTAATTGCCGAACCCGATGGTTGTTTGGACATCCAGGCCGCCCATCACCGTGAACTTGCCGCGCCATTTTTCCTTGAAATCCAGCATGCTCATTCCGGCGGATTCCTGCCAAGGATGGACGACATCGAACCCGAGATCGACGATGCCGTCGAGCACGGCGTTGATGTTTCCGTCCGAATGGAGGCTGAGAAAACCTCCGCGCTGCTTGACGGCGTCGCAGGTGATCTTGTGGTAGGGGTGAATCAGCCGCCACCAGATTTCCGGGCTGAACATCAGGCTCTGCTGGGCTCCCCAGTCGTCCGAGACATGGATCATATCGATCCCGATATCCAGGCAGTTCATGGCGAACCGGCGGTTCCATTCCGCCTGCCGGCGGTACACGGCGTGCAGTTCCTCTTCAAACATCAGGAGGTAGGCGAGATGGTTCTCGATGCCAAACGTGCCGTTGAGAGCCTCGAATATTCCGGGGGTCTGGACATAGACGAAACGCCCCCGCTGTTCCTTGTGGTGCCGGAGCTGTTCCTTGAGGGGCTCGTACAATTCCGTGGCATCGGGATCGCAGAGCGGGAGGTCCATCATCTCCGGGGGCTCGATCTCCTCTCCCGCCTTTTTCCTCTTCCAGTAATCGTCGTTGACGATGTGGGGATACGGCCCGCCAAACAGGTGGGCGAGGTCGAACTCGTAATGGTCTTCGAAGCGCTCGGGCGTGCCGAACCCGGCGACCAGCTTGTCTGTCAGGTTGGCTTTGACCCAGCCGTAGAGGGGGATCCGGTCGGGTTTTCCGCCCTTGATCACTTGGATGACTCGTTCTCGAGGAAGCATGGGGGCAAAGGCTAGCGCCGGATGCCAGGGCGATCAACAGATTTGAAGAGGGAAAAATTCCTCCTCGCGCCAGGTGGCGGGCGGTGCTAGAGAGGAGGGGCATGATTCAAGATTACGTTCCGGTTCTGCTGCATATCATCGTGGCGGTGGGTTTCGCGACGGTGGCGCTCCTCGCCAATATCCTCCTTGGTCGCGCCGGCACAAACAACCCGACGAAGAACACCGCCTACGAGTGCGGGAT
>Ga0073936_10010900_pt1 | contig 11086 bp, 10 predicted proteins | sample AliMusrvi5mmetaG_FD_87041 | JGI IMG/M metagenome (GOLD analysis project Ga0073936, IMG submission 87041) | Freshwater lake bacterial and archeal communities from Alinen Mustajarvi, Finland, to study Microbial Dark Matter (Phase II) - Alinen... | ecosystem: Environmental > Aquatic > Freshwater >... | reverse complement strand
GGTCATGCTTTGAGATGCCGGTTCTTCCGGTGATTTGCGGTAGCTTATGGCTGGTGGTGCTTCTCTTGCTGTGACATCCGCAGTGCAGAGGAAAAGGCGCGAGCGGGTGAGCCGCTTGGCTGTGCTGGCAGCATGCCCGCGCCACCGTGAACCGGGCAAGCTTCCCGGATTCAAACGGGCTCAAGCAATTTGCCTGAACACGGCCATTTTGCAGCAGGGATGAACCGGTGCCGGCCGAATCCCCGGACCCCGGTGGCGCGGACAGCGGGCGGGCCGCCACATTGCACGGGTGAAATTCTTCCCGCAGCGGCGCGACGCCCGAGGCTTGCCATGGGAGCGACCCCCGTTTAGCCTGCGCGCGATGCATGCGCCGATCCACACGCAATTTTTCCACACTGGCAGCCCCGCCGAACCGGTGAGACTGCGCGACGGCGCGTTGCTGCCGGGCATCACCCTCGCCTATGAGACATGGGGGGAACTGGATGCCGAGCGCTCCAACGCGATCCTGGTATTGCACGCGCTGTCCGGTTCCCACCATGCGTGCGGCTTCAATGACTCACTGCCGGAAGTCGGCGAGTTTTGGCAACCCGAACTCCACGAGGGTTGGTGGCAGACCATGATCGGACCCAAAAAGGCCATCGACACCCGCAAGTTCTTCGTGATCTGCGCCAACTACCTCGGCGGCTGCTACGGCAGCACCGGGCCCGCATCGATCAACCCGATCACCGCCAAACCCTGGGGCGCCTCATTCCCGGCAGTCACCGCCGCCGATCAGGCGGAAGTCATCGGCCGCTTGCTCGACCACTACGGCATCGACCAACTCAACGCGGTGGTCGGTCCGTCGGTGGGCGGCCTGGTCGGGCTCACCTTCGCCACGCGCTTTCCACAGCGGGTGCGCAATGTCATTTCCATCGCCGCGGGGTTCAAAACCACGGTGCTCAACCGGCTCATTCTCTTTGAGCAAATCCTCGCGATCGAAAACGACCCGCATTTCCACGGCGGCGACTACTACGACAACACGGCCCCACTCTACGGCCTGGCGCTGGCCCGCATGATTTCCCACAAGACGTTCGTCCACCTCGATGCAATTGAAAACCGCGCGCGCCAGGACGTGATCCAACCCGATGACGTGCTGGCCTGGTATCGGGTGCGCGACCAATTCCAAAGCTATATGCTCCATCAGGGGAAGAAGTTCGTGCGCCGGTTTGATGCCAACACCTATCTGCGCATCATCGACATGTGGTCGCGCTATGACGCCACCCTGGAGGGCGACGCGGAGTCCCCTGCCGCCTTGTTCGAGCGCTCCCGGCAGGCCGGGCAACAATGGCTGGTGTTTTCCATCGATTCGGATTTCTGTTTCTATCCGGAAGAGCAGTCGGAATTGGTCAAACACCTCGAGGAGGCCAAGGTGGAAGTCATGCACATCACGGTCCACTCCGACAAGGGCCACGACTCGTTTTTGCTAGAGCCCAAGCTCTACACGCCGCACATGGCGTGGCTGTTCGCGCGGTAACCCGCCACTTCCGCTTGTTTATGCCACCTTGCCTCCCCGCTCTAACAGGAATATCGCCCGCGGCGCTCGCCACCTGGCTGCAGGAGGCCGGCCACCCGGCCTTTCGCGCCAGCCAGATCCTCGATTGGATCTGGAAGAAAAAGGTCGGCTCGTTTGACGCCATGACCAATTTGCCCGCCGCACTGCGGGCGAATCTGGCTGAAAACTTCCGTCTCAACCCGCTCGCCCACACCCACACCCAGGGCGCGGCGGACACGACCCGCAAGTTTCTATTCCGGCTGCACGACGGGCGCTATGTGGAAAGCGTGCTGATCCCGGCCAACCCGGCGCTCTATGGCGAGAGCTCGGACCGCCACACGCTGTGTGTTTCCTCACAGGTGGGTTGCGCCTATGGCTGCAAATTCTGCGCCTCCGGGCTGGCGGGTTTCGCCCGCAATCTGGATGCCTCGGAAATCGCCGGTCAGGTGCTTGCCGCGGAGCGCCTCTCGGGCGACCGCGTGGACAATCTCGTGTTCATGGGCATGGGCGAACCTCTCGCCAATCTCGATAACTTGCTCGCCGCCATCGCCCTCATCACCGGTCCCGCCACCCTCCACCTGGGTGCCCGCCATCTAACTGTATCAACGGCGGGCCTGGTGCCCCAGATCCGTCGCCTTGCCGAGCATCCCCAACAACTCCGCCTCGCCATCTCGCTGCATGGTGCCAGCGATGAGGTGCGCGACAAGATCATGCCCATCAACCGCAAGTGGCCGCTCGCCGTTTTGCTGGATGCGCTCGACCACTGGATCACCCTCAAAAAACAAAAGCTCACCCTCGAATACATCCTCATCGCCGGCATCAACGATACCCAGCAACAGGCGGCCCTACTGGCCGGGCACGCCCGCCGCCTGCGTGCCAAGGTCAATCTCATTCCCTATAACACCGTCGACGGACTCGAATGGCAACGACCGACCGAGACGCACTGCCGCGCATTTCTGCAAACCCTCGAACGCGCCGGCGTCACCGCAACCCTGCGCTTCGAAAAGGGTCACGACATCGACGCCGCCTGCGGCCAACTGCGCCTCAAGCAGGAAACCGCGGAGGGGTTGGTAAGCGCGGCCTTGTAACGACCTGCACGCGGCCGCAGGCCAACCCGATCCGCGAGGTCCGTGGTCTGAGCCGCGGGTGCGGCAGGCGAAATCACGGGACCCTTGGCTTGGTTCGGGACGCGGGCGCGGTGGCGCTCAGCCCTCGCCCGCGGGGGCGACGACCACGACATGATCGACCCCATGTTTGGAAAACTCCTCCCAATAGCGCTTTTCCCATGCGGCGGTGCGGGCGCGACGCTCATCCTCGGTGAGTTTTTCCCACGCCGGCATGCCGATGGCCCGGACCAAATCGCGGTCCGCCAACCGCACCGCCAATTCCTCCCAAAAACTCTCGTTGCGGAATTCGTCGTAACATTCGTGATAGAACAACCCCTCCTCCACCTCCGGCTTCACCCGGAAGCGCTGGTTTTCCTCATCAAATTCAATCCACCCGGCGAGCCCGGCATGGCCGGCGCGCTCCAGAATCTTGCTCTCCAATGCTTCGAAGGTGGCCACCTGCACGTCGGCGGAGTCCTTTTGGTTCCACGACGCGACGTTCGCCGCAAGGCTGACCATTTCCACCAGCGTTGCAAGTTCTTGATCCGATAACCGTAGGTGCATGCGTGGCGCAAACAAACCACCTCCGCCAGCGGATCGCAAGCCCGCAGCACTCGGTGCTTGATTTCCACCCGCCAGGTGCCATCGTCGCAGCGCGCCGCACGAGTAGCTCAGCGGTAGAGCAACCGGTTTACACCCGGTCGGTCGGCGGTTCGATCCCGTCCTCGTGCATGCGGCCGCCCACCGTAAAATATTCCGCGCTTTAGCCGCTTCGGGCTTGGCTCGGCTGCGGTATTCTGCGATGAGTGGCGCATGCGCGCGCTGCCCCTCGTCCTGTGCCTGGCTGTGTTTTCCGTCAAGCTGGCGGCCGATCCGTTGTCACCCGCTGACCGCGAGGCGCTGCTGGAAAATCTCGAGAAAATCCGCGGCACGGTCACCGGTCGAGTGGATGCGCGGTTTCGTGCCGCCATCGTCGCCTATCGCAGCGCCATGAGCGACGAGAAGGCGGTGATCGAGTTCTATCTGAAATGCGTGAAGAAAGTCAACTTCGACGACCGCCATCGCAAGGTCTCGGAGTACAATGATTGGAAGAAGCGGGAAGAGGACCATCTATCCGACCCGACGATGCGCCGCGCGCTGATGCACCAACTGCGCTGGCTGGTGTTCACGCTACAGGCGGCCTCGGACAAGGCGGACATGACCAAGCTCGTGCCCGAAGGCCAGCAAATCGTTGATGATTTGTTCAACGATGTGGCCACGCTCACGAGCCAACAGGAGATTTTGGGGCAGAATGTCGCCAGCACGGTGTTTGCCCGCGCCTATGAGATCGGCGGGGTCAAGTTGGAAAAATGGCCGTTTTCCCCGATCAATCTCGCGCAGATATACGATGCGGTGTTGCTGCCGCAATATCGCGCCAACGGCGACATCCAAGCGCTGCGGGCCGGTTGGCTCAAGCGCCTGCGGCAGGAAGGGGTGGTCTATGAGGAAGTCCACACCAAGAGCAAGTCCAACGGCCGCAGCCTCACCCCGGATGCGGGTCGGTCACCGGCGCAAGAAAAATTCGCCACCGAGACGCTGCCGGAACTGCAATGGCTGATGGAAACCGACTTGTTCCGCTGCGGGGACCAACGCGGCGCCGCCCTGCGCATGATTGCCCACCTCGAAAAACACCTCACCCATCCACACGCCCGCGAGTGGAGCGACGAACTCAAAACCCTCCTCAACCCGCCGCCGCTGGTTCCCGCCACGACGACCCCAGCCACGACAGCCCCAGCCACGACAGCCCCCGCCACGACAGCTCCCACCACCGTCGACGATCTGCCGAAAGACCCCTACTCAAACCCGTGAGCGGGCCGCGACGCGCCTTGCAGTGGCGGCCGATGACTCTCCGGCTACCCTTAAAGCGGGGAACTTAACCGCAGGCTAACGCGGAGACGCACCGAAAATGGCCATTTGCTCGGGCTTTTTCCGTGGCCATCTGCGCTCCAAGTCTTTTCAACCGGCCGTATCGGGCGTCTGCCCGACCCCCAGCCATGGCTTTTTGGAAAAATTTTCCGTGCCAGCGGGCGCGATTCATGGTTTGACAGGTGCGTCCATGACTGCCGCCGCCATCCGCCAGAGTTTCCTGAATTTTTTCCGTGAAAAGCAGCACACCGTTGTGCCGTCCGCCTCGCTGCTGCCGCAGTCGCCGGGCTTGCTGTTCACCAATGCCGGCATGAATCCGTTCGTGCCGTATTTCCTCGGCGTCGAAAAAGCCCCCTATCAGCCGCCGCGCGCCACCGACACCCAGAAATGCATCCGCGCCGGCGGCAAGCACAATGACCTCGAGGACGTCGGCTACGACACCTATCACCACACGTTCTTCGAAATGTTGGGCAATTGGTCGTTCGGCAATTACTTCAAACAGGAAGCCATTTCCTGGGCCTGGGAACTGGTGGTCGAGCGTTGGGGTCTGCCCGCCAGCCGCTTGTATGCCTCCGTCTACGGGCCAAAGCCCGGCGACCCCGGTGAGTTCGACCAGCAATCCTGGGACATCTGGGCCGCCCTGTTCCGCGCCAAGGGCTGCGATCCGGCCATTCACATCGTCCATGGCAGCGTCAAGGACAACTTCTGGATGATGGGTGAAACCGGCCCCTGCGGCCCTTGCTCCGAACTCCACGTCGATCTAACACCCGAGGGTGACTCCCAGGGCAAACTCGTCAATAACGACTCCGACCTGTGCATCGAAATCTGGAACCTCGTGTTCATCCAATACAATGCCGAGGCCGATGGCAGCTTCCGCGAGTTGCCCGCCAAGCACGTCGATACCGGCATGGGCTTCGAGCGCGCCTGTTCGATCATTCAAGGCACCAAGGGCTTCACCGATTTCTCCACCAAGCCTAGCAACTACGCCACCGACGTCTTCCAGCCGATCTTCCGCAAACTCGAGGAGCTAAGCGGAAAAACCTATATCAATATCTATCCGTCACCCGGCGCCGACCGCGCGCTGTTTGCCGAAGAGCTGAAAACCGCCATCGCCTTCCGCGTCATCGCCGATCACTTGCGCACGCTGTCGTTCTCCATCGCCGACGGCATCATGCCCGGCAACAACGGCCGCAACTACGTGCTGCGCCGCATCCTCCGCCGGGCCGTTCGATACGGCCGCCAGCTCGGCTTCTCCGGCGACAAGCCGTTTTTCGGCGCGCTGGTGGAAACGTTGGTGACGCAAATGGGCGAGGTGTTTCCGGAACTGCTCGCCCGCCAGGACGCCATCCGCCAAACCCTCGAACAGGAGGAAGCGAGTTTCAACCAAACGCTGGACTGCGGGCTGGAACGTTTTAATGTTTGTCTCGTTGAGTGTGTTAGCGCGCACTTGCACACCACCACAAGAGGTCTCGACTTTGGATTCAACGTCCGCTACAAGTCATTGAACTCCGGTCGCGGACAATACCCAGGTTGGCCTGACTACGATGTTCACGTTGAAGGCAACATTCCCCAGCAACTAGCCGCGATCAAGGAAGCCCATGTTGCGGCGCCACGATTCGACGGAAGATTTGTTTTTGAACTCTACGACACCTTTGGATTCCCTGCCGATCTTACCGAACTGCTTTGCCTGGAGCGGGGACTCGTTGCAGATATGGACCATTTCGAAGAACTCATGGAACTCCAGCGCAACCGCGCCCGCGCCGCGCAGAAATCCACCGTGGTGCGCGCGCTGGACATTTCCTCCGAGGCTGTCACCGAGTTCGTGGGTTTCGAGACCGATGAGGTCGAGGCCATCGTCCTGGAAATCCATCCGCAGGGAGACGCGTTGTTCGTCATTACTAACAAAACCGTCTGTTATGCTGAAATGGGCGGCCAGTCCGGCGACAGCGGCACCCTGGTCATCGGCGGTGTCGAAGTGCCCATCACCGGCGTCCAACAAATCGGCAAGGCCCGCGCGCATATCATATCTCAAATTTCAAATCTCAAATCTCAGATCGCCGCAGGCGCCCCGGTGGTCGTGCGCTTGGACTCCGCCCGCCGCCGGCCGATCGAGGCGCATCACACCGCCACCCATCTGTTGCACTGGGCGCTGCATGAAATCGTGTCGCCGGATGCCGCGCAACAAGGCTCGGCGGTCGATGAGAACCGGCTGCGCTTCGACTTCAACAGCGGTGCCGTCACCCCCGAGCAAGTCGCCGCGATGGAGGAAAAGGTCAACGCGGCGATCCAGGCCGATGAACCGGTGTCCTGGACCGAGGTCAAACATTCATCGATCAAAGGTCGGCCAGACATCATGCAATTCTTCGGCGACAAATACGGCGAGGTGGTGCGCGTGGTGCAGATCGGCGGCGCGCCTAACAATCTAAACGGCTACTCGATGGAACTCTGCGGGGGCACCCACGTGCGCCACACCGGAGCGATCGGTCTTTTCAAGATCAAGAGCGAAGGCGCGATCGCGTCGGGCGTGCGCCGCATCGAAGCGGTGTGCGGCGAAGCGGCTTGGGGCCACCTCAACGAAATGGTCGAGAAATGGGACCACGAACTCAAGGCCGCCACCGCCAAGCTGCATGGTGCCAACGCAAAGCTCGCGGCTCTTGGCGAAGCGCCGGTGACGGTTCATGAGTTTCCACATATCATGAGTGCGATGTTGGTCGAACGCGCCGACATCACCCAACTCAACGCCATCTTCGCCCACGGCCAGCGCACGCTGGCGGACACCAGGGACGCTGCCATCGAGGCCGAAAAGCGCATCAAGAAAATCCAAGCCTCGCAGGCCGCCCGGCTGGCCGACGAGGCGCTCGCCGAGCTCATTGCCAAGGGTGAGCCGATCATCGCCAGCTTCGAGGCCGATGCCTCGTTGCTGCAAGAACTCCAGAACGGCCTCAAAAAGAAGAACTTCGCCGGCCCCGCCTTGCTCATTGTCGATGACGGCGACAAACTCCACCTCGCCACCCACTGCGGCAGCGCCGCCCTAACAGCCGGCCTCAAGGCCGGCGACATCCTGCGCGACCTAGTCGCCCTCGCCGGCGGCAAAGGCGGCGGCAAGCCCGACCAAGCCCGCGGCGCCGCGCCGGACCGCTCGAAAATCGCCGAAATCAAAACCGCCGCCGCGGTGCTGTTCTAACATGACAAGGGGCGGTCCTCCGATTCGCCCCTCGCCATGAAGCGCCCATGACGCGTGGCAACCCGCATTCCAGGGTCTCGGACACGGCGGTTCGGAGTAGTCGCCGCTCCGTGAATGCGTCGCTGACCCTCACTCGCGCCGGCGGCATTGGCTTTTAGCTGCATTTAGCTCTTGCGCCGAGAGGGAGATCATGGCGCACTCAAAGGAGGCCGGAATTATGCCCTGCATCAGCAGCCGTGTGAACCAGATGCCCGCCACGCCTAGCGAAAACGGATTGGTTTACAAGAACTGCTGCGGCAACGTCGCCTTCGCGCTCCCGTTGCTAGGCACGTTCATCCGGCGACATCAGGCAACACCAAATCAACCCCATCCCATGGCTCACCCCGAACACCACCACACCCACCGCGTCGGCTGGCTGCGGGCCGCCGTTCTCGGCGCCAACGACGGCATTGTTTCCACCGCGAGTTTGATCGTGGGGGTGGCGGCGGCCCATACCGGCCACAACAGCGTGCTGGTGGCAGGCGTGGCCGGCATGATGGCCGGCGCGATGGCGATGGCCGCCGGCGAGTATGTGTCGGTGAGTTCGCAAGCGGATTCCGAGCGCGCCGACTTGAACCGGGAGCGGGAGGAGTTGGCCAGCCAACCCGAGCACGAACTCGCCGAGCTCGCCGCCATCTATGTGTCACGGGGACTGGATCCCGGCCTGGCCAACCAGGTCGCCCGCCAATTGATGGCCAAGGACGCCTTGGGTGCCCATGCCCGGGATGAGCTGGGCATCTCCGAAACCCTTTCCGCCCGCCCAGTGCAGGCCGCCATCGCGTCGGCATGCTCGTTTGCGGTCGGCGCCGTGATGCCGCTGCTGATCGTGCTCGTCGTCCCCGCCACCGCGCTGGTGGGGGCGGTGTCCGCAAGCTCCCTGGCTTTTCTCGCGCTGTTAGGAATGCTGGCGGCGCGCGCCGGCGGCTCCCCGGTGCTGCGCGCCACCGTGCGCGTGACATTCTGGGGCGCGCTGGCGATGGCTCTAACAGCCGGGGTGGGAGCCTTGTTCGGGGCCGTGGTGTGAGGTCTGGCGAGGCTTCGCCTCACACCCAGGACGCAAGATTGCACGACGCAAACTTGACCCAACGGCAACATCTTTGGCTCTTCAAGGACGCCGGGCGCGCTGTGAGGCAACGGCCCGGACATTCAGCGCTGATTGAAGCGAGCCATTTCGCGTTGGGCCTCGCGCAGTTCGACTTGGGTTTTGAGGTCCTGCCGTTGATCGGAGTGGGTCTTGCCCTTGCCGACGCCAAGTTCGACTTTGACCCGGCGGTTTTTCCAATACATGCGCAACAGCGGCAGGGTGCAACCCTTGATGGTGGTGGCGGTGGCGAGTTTGAGGATTTCGCGCTTGTTGAGCAGCAGCCGGCGCGGTCGCTTGGCCGGGTGGTTGAACCAGGCCCCGGCGGTTTCCCAGGGCTGGATGTCGCAACCATAGAGAAACACCTGGTTGTTTTCGACGCGGGCAAAGGCGTCGGACACGTTGACCTTGCCGGCCCGGATGGATTTCACCTCGGTGCCCTTGAGTTCCAAGCCAGCCTCGTATTTTTCCAGAATGTGGAAATCGCGGCCGGCCTTCCGGTTGGTGGCGATGTCCGCACTCATGAGGTGTCCTGGCAACGGCGCCGGGCGGCTTAGAGTGGCACCTGTGGCACCAGGCGGATTTTGCCCTCGATGATTTCGGTGAGGGCAATGTCGGCCGCACCCATGCTGGGGCGCGTGGGAATGAGCGGGGAGCGCCCGCTATTGAGTTGCCTGACGCGCTGGGACACCAGGTTGACCAGCACCAGGGGGTCGGTGACAATTTCAGAGGCCTTTTCGACGAGCTCGCTTTTCATGGGGATCCGGGGACTTGCGAAGGCGACCGTATGGACCCGGACAAAACGACATTGTCAGGAGGAGACGGGAGCATTTCGCAAAAAAATGGTGTGAGAGGAGGGTGCGGAGCTAAGTCCGGACGGGGGACAAAGCAGAAATTTATCGGCTTGGCAAGTCCAAACTGGCAAATGAGAGAAATTTTTGTGATTTTCCGGCCTCGGGGCCTGCGCGCCAGGATGAGCTTCGCCTTGAGGAAACCGACGGGGGGTGGGGTGGTGTCACTGATTTGGCGATCAAGCGCGTGGGGGCTTGCGATGGGGCCGGGCATGAGGGTAGGCTGCAGGCATGCAAGCCGCCAGTCTCGTTTGTGCCGCCAGTTGGGTTCTCGTCGCGGTGGCCCTTGCCGCGCCACCCGCCGCCACACCTTTGAGCAACGCCCAGAAGGCCGCGATCGGCCGCCAAATCTGGCACAACGAATGTGCCGGCACGGTCGACGGGCTGACCACGTGGAATGTGGGGGAGGAATTCCCGTCGCTGGGAATCGGGCATTTCATCTGGTATCCGGCCGGGGCGCGGGGGCGCTTCAATGAGACTTGGCCGCAATTCGTGGAGTTTGCCAGGCAGCGCGGACTGGCGCTGCCGGCGGTGGCGCAAGCGGCAGCCTGTCCATGGCCCTCCAAGGCGGAGTTTCAAAAGGCATTCAAGGGGCCGCAGATGGCGGGTCTGCGCGGCTGGCTGGCGGCGCAGGTGGGGGTGCAGACGGATTTCATCCTGGCGCGCTCGCAGGCGGCGCTGCCCAAGATTCTGGCTGCGGCACCGGCCGGTGAACGGGTCCGCATCGAGGCGAACTACCACAAGGTGGGGGCCACGCCCAACGGCACCTACGCGCTGATTGACTACGTGAATTTCAAAGGGGATGGCAGTCTTGCCACGGAGCGCTACAACGGAGTGGGTTGGGGCCTGTTGCAAGTGCTCGCCGGCATGCGCGAGGTGGCCGCCGGGCAACCCGCCGCAGGGGAGTTTGCGGCTTCGGCCAAACGGGTGCTGGCCCGCCGCATCGCCAATTCGCCGCCGGCGCGCGGTGAAAAACGCTGGCTCGAAGGCTGGGCCAACCGCTGCGATACCTACACCAGGGCGCTGTGATGCGGCGAGCGGTGCAGCAAGAAATTTTCCAAATGGGCGCTTGACCCGGCGCGATCTTGCGCCAGGGTGCCGGGCGCCATCGCCTCGATGGCTGCAACAACCTCCATCCAAACCACCCTCATCATTCCGTCATGGCTGCGAAGATTTACACCAACAAGGATGCCTCCATCGCCCCCCTGAAAAAGAAAACCCTCGCTGTCATCGGCTTCGGGTCCCAGGGCCACGCCCACGCCCTCAACCTCAAGGACAGCGGCCTGAAAGTCATCGTTGGTCTGTATAAGAAATCCAAGTCGCGCGAGGTGGCTAAGAAGCTCGGATTCCAGGTGATGGACACGGCCGATGCGGTGAAGGCCGCCGACG
>Ga0073936_10010898_pt1 | contig 11088 bp, 9 predicted proteins | sample AliMusrvi5mmetaG_FD_87041 | JGI IMG/M metagenome (GOLD analysis project Ga0073936, IMG submission 87041) | Freshwater lake bacterial and archeal communities from Alinen Mustajarvi, Finland, to study Microbial Dark Matter (Phase II) - Alinen... | ecosystem: Environmental > Aquatic > Freshwater >... | reverse complement strand
CCATAGCATAATCCTTTAATTCGTAATAGACCGTTCCGATATTATTGTAGGCTTCGTTTAAATGAAAGCGATCCGTTCGGGGATAGTTTTCAATGGCCTTTTTATAAAACAAAATTGATTCATCAAAGCGCTGCTTTTCGCGCAACTCAAGGCCTTTAATATAGTTTGCCCGGGGATGATTGGGGAACAGCTGCAGGCAACGTTCGAGCAGCCTCTCAAACTCGAATGCATCAAAAAAACTGTGTACAAGAGCTTCCCGGCACAGCACTTCAGCAGTTTCGCCAACCCGCTTTTTTGCCTCCTGAATATATTTCAGGGCTTTGTCCTTTCTGCCGTCCTCCGCCTCCGACATTGCGCCCACTATTTCGCGAAAAATCGGTTTGCAGCAAAATTTGTACTTTTTGCCCGATGCGCAGGGGCAGGGATCATAGGCATCTGGCACAAAGAGCTTTGCCGCTTCCAGATCATCCTGGTCCATACCCTCCTCTGCGGGAGCATGAAACATCGATGAAGGTGAAAAGAAGTGCTCCCCGAACGACTCTTTTGCCGGCGCGATAATATCTTCGAATGCGGAGGCAGGGTGAAACTCAAGTTTGAAAGGCTTGGAGGCAGCTATCTCCTGCAATGAGACTTCAATAGGGTCGCCTTTGGCCACGAGGACTCTTTTCGGCCAGCACTTTTTTTTGTCATAGGCGGTCTGAAAGAAATCCTGAGCCTCCCGCAGGGGCAGCCCCTCCTCAAGCGAAATCGCATGGGAAAGCATATAGCCGCTGGCAAGTTCCATCAGCATGTACACGTCCGCAGCCTGATCCGCGACCTGCGTGTCGAGGCGAAAAACCAGCCACGCATCATGCGGAGTGAAATCGTCATGTTGAAATTTTTTCATTATCGGTTGCCTTTTAAGTATTCATAAAAACTGGTAGGCGCAGCCCACTGGCTATTTATCTTCCGGTTCTACAACTTCCCAATGGCCACCCTTGGTGAATCCAATGCGGCGCAAGCGGTTTTTTTCTTTAAGCTTGTTGATCTGCTTTAATATCGCTCTTTTGGAAATTCCAAGGGCTTTACCCATGCTTTCTGTGGTTATTGAATTATTATTCCGGATCAAATTAATAATTTGATCCTCGGTTTTCGGTGAACTTTCTGGTGAACTTTCTGGTGAACTTTCTGGTGAACTTTCTGGTGAACTTATCTCCAAATCTTCCTTACTTCTTCCGTACTTCTTCCTTACTTCTTCCTTCGTTTCACCGGCGTTTTCACCAGCGTTTCTCCGACGTTTCACCGGCGTTTTCACCGGCGTTTTTACCGGCGTTTTGGCATCAGCCTGCGCCACTTCCCGTTCCAAGTCCAACGCCTCCGTTGATATGGGAAAGGTGGTGCGGATGAAATGGGTGGCAAAGGTGTAGGCCGTGCGGGGGTAGGCCTTGAGAATGCGCGGCATGCCGGAGCCCAGATATTCCACCATTTCAAGATCCTTGAACACCCGCATCAGGGTTTTATTGCGGGGCATGGAGTAACCGGCGAAGAAATCGTCTTGCTCTTTGCCGGGGTGAATGATGCCTGCCGAGGTGATTTCCATCCGGTCGGGAAAAATTTCAAATTTGGGCACCAGTTCGGTGCTGTAGTCGTTATGGATGATGGCGTTAATGACCGCCTCGCGAAGAGCTACTTTGTCCCACAGCGTGCGATTGATGCGCTCTCTGGAGGTAATTTTGGTGATATTGCGGTTTTCCACCCCTTCCAGCCGGTCGAGCACCTGCTTGCAGGTTTTGACCAGACAGCAGAAGCCGTAATCCTTGCTCTCCTGCAAATCAACCCGGTCAAGGCCGGCGTATTTTGCTACCTGCACCGAGTTGCCATTCTGATCGGCCAGCAGGTAGGCTGCGTAGTTGTAAGCGCCGTCCTCGGTCAGCAGTTCCAGATTAGTGGCAAATTTATCGCCCAGGGTAAAACCGGCTTCCTGATAGTAAATTTTTAGCTGTTCGAAGCTCAGGTCTTGCCGCGGGGAGCGGATACGGGCAAGAGAGTTGCGTGTACGGCGGGCAAACAAATCTTCAATCATGCGCACCGGCATGGGTTCGCTGGCGCTGCCAATGCGGATGAAGCAGCCTTTTTCTGACATGCCGAATTTACGCAGGTAATAGGGCTTTTCCGGGCCGCTGGCAATGATGATCTTAATAACATTTTCGCCGTTGCGGGTTTCGCAAATAACATCGAACAGGCCAAGCGCCGAGGGCTGGATATTGTTCTTTAAACGATCTTTGATCGCCAACTGAACCGCATCGCAGTCCGGCACACCATAGACCGTTCCCGCCTTGTCGATGCCCAGATAAATCATGCCGCCATCATGATAATTGAGAAAGGCGACGACCTCTTTTTCAAGGTTATCGGTCAGTTCTCTTTTAAACTCAATGCGATTGGACTCCACTACCTGCTCTCCAGCGGCTGCATAAGTTCATCTTTAAGGCATCGCACTATTGCTGAAATAATTCTATAGCGCGGTTTCCAAATTTGACTGACCTGTTTCGTTTTAGCACCTGTTGACAAATGGGTGGTCCCCATATTTTTTTTATGATTAATACTGCCAAACATGTAGACGCGACCCCCGACCCACGACCAGAAATGTCAAGATAAAGACTTGACCCTAGACATTCCCTCCAGTTACAGACAACATCTTAGAAAAGAATTCAGCTTTATTGCCACATAAAATTTTCATACTTTTTCCTATTTTCTTGTTTTGGTCATGCGATAAAATTATTGTGCCCGGATACTTGTTTGCATACCACGCTTTATATATTATGAAAAAAGCTACTTTCTCTGAAGTCAGTTCCATATATTTTTCACATGCATCAAACAAAAAGTGGTCATTTGTGTCAGGACAAAATTCGATAGTTGAATCGGGGTCTTTATCTGCATGTTTAAAATAATTTTTCGCCTCAGTTATTATTTTTTTGAACTCTTTCCGGTATTCGTTTTTGATCGGGAAATCACTTATAAGCATTGGCCTGCCGCCACATTTCTTATTGAGATCGCTGAGGATACTGTGTGCTGCCCCGGTAAGAGTATGAATTGAAACAGGGTCAGCATCATTAAAATAAAGTCTTATTGCAGTTTCTAATTGCCTTTTGGCAGCATCAAGTTTTGTGATTTGGATTCTAAACATTGAATTAAATCTCCAATTTTTCTGTATCCTACTGGTGTCCATTACTTTTCCAGAATACAGCATTAGCTTTTGCTTCGCCATACAAGGTTTAATTAATCGAGCTATTGCAAGCGTTCTGGGCTGGACTCAGTCTATTTTAATTTTTTTGCCTTTCGCTAGGTGTTGCACCAAGCTCCTAACTGAGGGTTCTCTGGCCATTTCACTGGCACATGGCAGTGATTAAAACGCTCCTTAAATACTTTCAGTTGACCATATTGTTCATCCCATGTAGCGACCAAGTGCTCAATGCATCTTGTTATAATTGATTCTCTCAATAGACCAAGCGACAGTTCCTGTCCGATCACTTCAACTTTTCACGGAACCGGAAGGCATCATAACCTTTGCGTTTGCCATAGTTCACTCGCATCTGCCGTATTAAATCGGCAAGCACATCATCGTTCATTATTTTTTGAAAGACCAAACGAAGCCAATGCTATCAAGTTTCACAATTTGATCTTGCTGCAAAAGATTTCTTCTTTTTTTTTGTCTTTGCTGACCAACCCAATGTCCGAGTTTTGGGTGCTCTTTAGATTCAGTACTCACAATGCAATGACCATACATATCACGGTATTTTAACAATTTTGCATACATTACATCCCAGGGTTCCATAAGCATTGTTTCTGCCGATCCCCAATTAAATCCGATACTTTCAAGACGCTCAATTTTGTGTAGTGCAAGTCTGTTTAATCTCATTTGAGATCTTTGCAGCATTACCCATTGGCCTAGTTTTTTATCCTCATGCCATTGGTGCGGGACATCACAATTGCCGACTTGTTTTTTATATTGCAGCAATCTGTCAAACATGGTTTCCCATCTTTCGGGCTTTATATATTTTCTCGGACTTTTGCTAACCCCCCAGTCAAAACCAATATTATTCAGTTTTATGGTTCTTGTTTCATTGAGTTCGCGTTTCCGTCTTAGGGTTTTTTGTATGCTTATCCAATGGGCAAGCTTTTTGTCATCCATAAATATTTTTGCAGCTTCAATATGACCATGCTCATCTTTATAGCTTAAAAATCTTTCAAACATGTCCTCCCATGTGCCACGGTTTTTTCTCTTCCAACTTAACTCAATTTTATTTAGCAGTTCAATTCTTTGAGGGGATAGTTTGTTTTCAGAATAGTATTTTCTTTGAGTTTTAACCCATTTGCTCAAAGGGGTGGCCCCCCCCCGTGTGTAAACAATATTGCAATGACCATAAGCTTCTTTGTATTTTTTTAATTCTTCATATCTTTCAAACCATTGCGCATCGCTTTGGTCGTCGCCGGACATGGGGAATTTGATGTTTTCAAGCAATTTTAGCCGTTCAAGGGATATGGTTTTACTACGGATTGCTTTACGCTGTGAACTAATCCATGATTTAAGATCTGTGTATATAGGTTGTAGAGGGTTAGTAAAAGTACCGTTTTGGTCTTGATACTCCTTCAATAGCTCATAGAAAAACAACCATCCGGTCTCTCGTCGATCCCAAGCAAAATCTATTTCATCAAGTTTCTTTATCTGGGCATCCGAAAGATTTGAGTAATGACAATCATCCGTGCTATACGTGCCTTTATATTTTTGTCTTTGTATCCAAACCCAACTTGCCAATTTGCTATCGGAATAAGTGCGGGGAACATTGCAATTTTCATTGTTTTTTTTATAGTCTACTAATTTTTCATAATATACATCCCATAATAAATCTGATTTGTTTTTTTGATAATCCCAGTCAAAACTGATTTCATCTAAAAGTCCGATCTTTTTTTCATCTAATTTCTTTTTTTTGCGGAAGAATCTCTGCGCTGCTACCCACCTTCCCAAGATGAAATTTTCATCGACGGTCACATTAGTGTGTCCGATTTTATTCTTGTATTCCAGTAATTGGCCATAAAATCCATACCAGGAACTACAAACCATTGAAACACAATGAGTAGCGATGGCGTCCTTCAATTGCATTAGCGATATTTCCGGCCCCTGTAGCGCCAGTTTGCCACTGAAGGATCCTCCGTTAAACCCTTTTACATGTGCTATACCGATTGCAATTGCTTCTATGGTATCTGCAAGTATTTCATCTTGCTCTTGTAACGCCTGTAAAATTTCCCAAACCTCATTAAAATCAGCCCTCGGAACGGCGGTTTCAATCTCCTCGCCTTGAGCAACTTGCACAAACAGTGGGACAAGAATGTACCCAGATTTTTTGTTTGGCGCCTTGCGCATTGCTCTGCCTGCGGCTTGCACAATATCAACAAAGCTTCTTCTCGGGGATAGAAAAGCGACCATATCAACCGATGGCAAATCGACCCCCTCAGTCAAACAACGCGCATTAGATATTACAGCATTGTCTGCTGCTCTAAATTGATTCATCTCTTTTTCACGAGCACAGGTAGGCATTTTGCCATTCACGTGGTACGCGCTAAACTGCGAGAGGTGAGTGCAAATCCCTTCGGGGGAGTTTTTTGTGAAAGATTTAGCTGCTTCGACAGATTCATGGAATGAAAAAATCTTTTTTACGCCATATTCTTCTACGGCCCTTTGCAAAGCAATCTGATTTGCTACCTGCTTTGATTTAATGAGATCATCATGAATGGGGGTTAAGCCCCTTTTGAGCATTTCTGCATCTATCATTTCTGATGTTATGATAGAAACGATTACTTTGTAATCACAGATAATGTCATGCTTAACGGCTTTTGCAAAAGAAAGAGAATATTGCACCGGCCCATAAAGAGCCGTATCATCCATTGAATATATTTTTACCGGTTCGCCTATAGCATCTTTTTTGTGTGGATTGTAGTGGCGTGGTGTTGCGGTGATAAAAAAACGTTTTTTAATTCGAATGTTGTTTTCGTGTAGCGCATAACCAAATTTGCTTTGCCGGCCCGCAGTTTTATGCGCCTCATCAAAAATAGCAACGTCGAAAATAAAATCGTTGGGAACCCCCTTACCAATAATTTTTGATGACTGATAAGTTGAAAAAACTATTTTAGGCCCGGTAGATTTTGAAACAATAAACTGATTAACTATATTAGGATCAGTTGAAACAGGAAAATCTAAATCTGACTGTCTTACGATTAAGTCATCGACCCCGTTTTTCACTGTAGCGTCAGAGCAGACACAAAGGTATGAAATATTTTCAAAGATTGTTTCTTTCATCCATTCATGCAAGGTTTGCCTCAATAGCGCAAGCGAAGGCACGAGAATCAGTATGTTTTGTGCTTTTAAATTTTCAGTGAGCCATAGCGCCAAAAGTGTTTTGCCTGTACCGCATGGCATTATTGCCGATAATCGATCATGAGTCTCAAAAGATTTTAATAATTCACTTAAGGCTTCCTGCTGATGAGGTAGCGGTGATTTTCTAATCCTTTCTGCTTTGATCCCCTCAAGCCATTTTTCTATTGCATGGAAATCCTTGGTTTCGAGACGATCAAGATCAATACCCCGTATACAATAAAAGCCTTTTCTCTCATTCATCAATGCGGGGAGATCATCACAATTTGTAAAAAGAATCCTTTCCCCCACGTGATCCGATAAGCCCATAAAAGTTGACAATTCACTCCAGGTCAAACTTGGCCGATTAGTTCTGTATTTTACCTGATAAGCATTATAACTCCCTAAATTTGTTTTAATGATGCCATCAACGCCCATATCGTTGCCTGTGTTTAAGCCGAATTGGTTAAGCACCTGATTGGGGATTGATTCAAATGGCCAGATTTCTTCAGTTTGAGTGATATTTTGGGTTGCAAGATACGCTTCGGCAAAAACCTCAAAAGCATCGCCCCGGTCTTTGGTGGTGGGCAGGGCTGCAATTCGTTGCTCAAGATCAGTAAAAGAATGAAGATCTTTAAAAAATTCTTTTTTAAAAAAATAGTCCGTTTTGGAGTGCTTTGGTTTTTGCATATAGCTTATTTTTGAGGGTATTAAATTATTTGAAAAGATTACCACCCTGCAAGGTTCAACTGTGTGGTTTTGTTTATTGCGCCAGTTTGTAGGCCGGTCTATAACGAAGAGGTTCTGGCATTATAATTCATCTTCTTTTACGGCATCCCAAGAGTCCTGAAAATCCCTATAACAGATATCAAGTTGCTCTTTCAACGATTCACAATGAAACTGCTGCCGTTGTAGTTCTAATCCATCAAGAATAATAAGATGCGCAAGCTGCAAAGCCATATCGCTTTCTGAAAGCTGCGCCCCAAATTTAAAAGTGCTATTGTCACCGGAGGTTGCAAGTCTTGCAATAATTGCGCTTGACGTACTGTGTAATAATTTCGTCGGATCATAATATGCAGCAGCTAGAAGCGGTTTAAGAGTCTCTATCTGGCGAGCCATAGAAACAAAATCGAGCTTATTCCAACTTTGGCTAAGGCGTGTTGTGCCGCATTTTTTACAATCCGTTATTGTAAATCTTGATTTAACTTTATCAAAATTTTCTTCTACTTCGCTATATGACGCAGTCGTAAGAACATCTTTGCCAACAACTTCAGTAATAGATTGAACGAGCTTGTGCTGAGAAACCCAATAGTAATCCATAAAATTTTGTGCTGTGTCAGGAAACATTTGGACATACCGGGCATTTACAGCGCGTTCATACAAACCTCTGAGAATTTTCATCCCGCCTATGCCATACCCATTCCCGCATAGCAGAAGTATTTCCATAAAATCTTCACAGCATAATCGCCCTAAATAAAATATTACTATCTCGTGTATTTCAGAAGTTTCAAATTTTCGAATAAAGGCTGTTTCCATCGCCTCTGTCAAATGAGGGAATCTGTCAAAGAAAACTTTGTGCCTTTTAACAAAAGCTTTGCCTTCGGTTTCCGATCCAAATCCTGTAATGCAAGAACTAAACATTATGCTAATCACTCACCTTATGTTCATAAAATAACAAGGCTTCAAGTCAACACATTTTAACAAAATCCGCGCCCAAATACCGCCTTGCAAAAAATACAGCCCCATAAAAAACAGCAGGACAAACTATACATGCCCTGCCGTTGTATTGCCCTATCACTGCACTTATCAATTAACCTCTTCACATTGGTATTTATGAGGCGCGCTTGATTTTTTTTGCCGGCCATTTTGGAAAATTACGGTTCCACGCTTCCAGGTTCAAAACCTGACAGCTTTTTGAAAGCTCCGAAGTCCATCGCTTTGAAGCTTTCCCAACTGGCAGTTCAGTCTTTAGGCTTTTTGCCATTTTTGAATTTAATGCATTATCAAAATTAAGAAGACAGAGATAATGAATGGGCTTATCAACCTTATGTTCAGCATGTCGATATAAATATGAATCCCTGAATTTGTATTTCAGGTAGTTCTTCAGCCATTTAAAATAATCATGCCTGGCTTTACAATCTTTTTCATCAACCCCGGTATCTTCATCAAATTCTTCCGGCTGATCATATTCCTTTATTTCAACAAAAAGGTACGCCGTATCCAACTCGGCGATAACATCAACCGCTTTTAATACGGTTGCTCCATGGTAGGTGGGTTTGCTTGTATCTTGTTCATCAAATTTGAAGGCATGTATCGCGTCTTTAAAATCAATCTGGTAACCATCAGCAACTACGATCATTTCCCCAGACCTCCCATATCTTTTGAAACCTGCCGATCAATCAATGATCCGAAGGTGTCATCGATTGTGTTGGGAGATAAACCTTGAAAGGAATCACTCTTTGAATGGGCAATCTCATCGGTCTTTTTATCACGGTATAAACTGTGATAAAAAATACTATCCTGGTCATTCACTGCAAGGTCAAATTCCTTGAGCAGTATATAATCATGGGTTGAAATAAATATTTGAACTCCCAGTCGCTGGAGTTCCAGCAATATGTTGACTACGGTTCTCATCAATTTTGGATTCAGGTTTGTTTCGGGTTCATCCCAGAAAAGGGCGCTCCCGCTTAACAGTGTTCCATTCTGAATAAGCAGCCAGAGAAGCCCCAGCTTGCGATACCCTTCCGCCAAAAGGGTGAATTCAAGCTCACCCTGTTTGTTCTTAAGGAAAAACTCTTCATTCTTTGCTATGACTTTACCATCCATTGACTTCTGGAGTATTTCAAGAAGTTTCCCTCGGTCTCTGTCAATCGGCCCTTTTAAAGACGAAAGAAAAGCCCTGTCAATAATATCAGAATACACCTCTTCAAAGTGGATGTTCCGGGTGGCGTACAGTGAACGAAAACCGGGGGCATTAGCCATCATGTCTTTTACCGGTATAAAGACTGATTCAACGAGATTTTCGGTCCATTGTTTGGTGGCCCCTGTTACCTTGGCTTTTTCAGCTGTCAAGGTGTGATTGGTTATAGACAAGCGCAGGGATACTTCCTGTTCACCTGACCCTTTTCGTCTTATTTCCACAGAGCCGCTATTGCTTGTTTTTGACCGTTTCGTAAGTCTCCCGATTTGTTTATTAGCTGGATAAAACACATCATTGATTTTATCCGCAAAACTTTTTTTGCTTTTTGTAATATCACAGGCCGAATACAATGCCTTTAATATATGGGTTTTTCCGGTCCCATTCTCTCCGATAAAAATATTGACGCCTTTTGAAAACTCAATATCGAGTTTATCGAAAGCAGTAAAGTTATCAAATTTTATTCTTGTTAACATTTATTGGCCTCCCGAAATGCTGTTTTCATGATCTTATCGGTTTTTTTGTGATAATACTCAATTTTTACTAATAGCACCCGCCAAAAAAATTTACGGGGATACTGATCGTGAAAACTATTAAGTTATTACAAAGAAACGGCAGGACAAACATAGTATGCCCTGCCGCCGTATTGTCAAAAAAGCGCCCTGTTGTCAGTCCTTCATGATCAGTTCCAGCATCACCGAGCCGAGCTCTATTTTATCGAATTCCCTGAGCTGAATCGAATCTTTTACCGTATTGCCATTGACCTTTGGTTTGGTCATGCCCTCGACAAAACTGAGTACGTAGCCGTTGGGCCTTCGGCTGATGGTCGCCGCGGTTGAGCCCATGAGAAACCCGCTTATAACGATATCATTGGAGCTGTCTTTCCCCAACTTCACGAGTTTTTTCACCAGCGGCACCTCGCCCTCGCCGCCTTTGAGATAGGACAGCACGCCCACCTGCTCCTTCTTTGGCGCGGCAGGCGCCGGGGGCGCGTTGTTGGCCGTATTTTTATCCATCATGGCCCGGTAATCATTGGTGTCAAGCACCATGGTCTTATTGTCCATGCCGGAGGACTGCTGCTCGGCGGGAGCCTGTTCACCCGCGGACAGCTTGAAAGCCAGATTGTGCTTGCCTATGGTAATCACATCGCCGGCCTTGAGCCAGTGGGAGGTGATCATTTTGCCGTTGACAAAGGTTCCGTTCTTGCTCTGCAGATCGGTAAGCAGGCAGCCGTCATCCAGCATGTCCACCTTGGCATGGCTGCCCGACACGGCTAGATTGTCGATAACGATATTATTCGTCTCGCGGCGGCCGATAATCAGTGCTGAACCCTTTTCAATCGGGTATTCCGACAGGTCCGTATCCTTGAATTGCAATGTCAAGGTTGGCATTTCGATGTCCCTCCCTATTTAAGAATTGTTACTAAAATAATTTTTTATGTATGCAAAAAGTCGCAGCCACAGGCGCTGCAGCGGATGCAGGTGCGCGTCGACTCCGGCAATTTTGACAATGACTACGGTTATATTATCCTCCCCGCCACGCTCGTTGGCAAGATTTATAAGATGCCGGCACGCATCCGGGGGCGGCTCTCCGGTTGCGATCAGCGCGATCTCATCCATTGAAACTTTATTGGAGAGGCCGTCTGAGCACAGCACCAGGACATCATTTTTAAAGCACTGCAGTTCGCACACATCAGGGGCTATGTCATCGGCCGTGCCGATAGCGCGCGTCAGCATGTGCAGTATGCGCTCATCTATCATATGCAGCCGCTCGGGCCGCGTGGCTG
>Ga0073936_10010894_pt1 | contig 11091 bp, 8 predicted proteins | sample AliMusrvi5mmetaG_FD_87041 | JGI IMG/M metagenome (GOLD analysis project Ga0073936, IMG submission 87041) | Freshwater lake bacterial and archeal communities from Alinen Mustajarvi, Finland, to study Microbial Dark Matter (Phase II) - Alinen... | ecosystem: Environmental > Aquatic > Freshwater >... | reverse complement strand
GGCTTGGGGACTTCGAAGACCTCCAGCTGTTTCAAAAAATACGACGTTGCATTCCTCGCCGACAGGAGCGAACTTGAGGAGGTCCGCTTTCGATGGGGGTGCCACTCCAAGTTGCGTTGCCGCCATCGGAGGAGCCAAAGCAACTCCAAGACTCAGCGACGCAGGACACACCGTTTCAGGACTCTCTCCGGTGGCTAGCGCCAAGATATTGGCGTCGCGACTCTCGACGCTGTCTCCTGGATCAAACGATTGAACAAGTTTTCGAGCTGACACCTGAAGTCCTCGACTCCGTAGCGACGTCAAGACTGCCGCACCCACCCAGGTCTTGCCCACGTCGGTCCCTGTTCCGACCACGACAACTCGAAGTGGGTGTCTGGTTCGTGTCATCCTAAGATTCAACACTACGTGGGACCGGTAGGGTGATCTTGGCGAGCTTACGCCCTGAACGTGGGAAGATTACAGAGAGAAAAAGGAGACATCATGATCACTATCGGAGTCGTTGACACGATGTTTGCGAGATTCGACATGGGCAGTGCTGCCCTTGACGAGTTGGCCACCTGTCCCGGTCATGGTGAGACTTTCAGCGTGATCCGCCAGACGGTTCCAGGGTTCAAAGATCTCGCCGTAGCCGCGAAGAATATGATCGAGCGCCAAGGGGCCTCAATCGTGGTCGCATGCGGTATGCCAGGAAGCGCCGACATCGACAAGGTCTGTGCCCATGAGGCGAGCCAAGGAATCATGCAGGCCCAGCTCATGACAAGCACTCCAATCCTGGAAGTCTTTGTCTACGAAGACGAGGCTGCCGAAGCCGACTTGGCCTCAGTCTTCGAGAATCGAACGAAAGATCATGCTCGCAATGCCTATTGGATGCTCTTCGAACCTGAACAACTCATTGCTCGAGCTGGCCATGGCATCCGTCAAGGTTTCGGACACGCTGGACCACTGAACGCGTAAAGCGAGTCAGACCTCGATATCTCGAGGAAGTCCTAAGACCTTTTCCGCAATGATGGAGCGCTGAACCGCAAATGTTCCGCCGCCAATCGTGAGCGCAGGCGAATAAAGAAACCCATGAAGCCACTGATGCTCAGCTGAGAAGGGCTCCGCTTGACACATCGCACGCGCTCCCATGAGGTCAAGGGCAAGATTCATTGCGTCTTGACCGAGGTCGTCAGCAAGCGCTTTGCGAGTCGACGCCTCAGGTCCTGGGGTCTGTCCGGCAATGGCCGATGAGACAAGTCGTAATTTGAGCGCTCGAAGGGCTTGTGCCCTCACCCACAGAGCGGTGACACGCTCTCGAAGAAGTGGCTTGTCTTCAAGGTGACACGATCGAGCAAATTCGAGAAGTTGATCAATCGTTGGACCACTCCCCCATAAGAGACCTTCGCCAGAGAGCGACACGCGCTCGTTCGACAGCGTGACCTTGGCCAACCTCCAGCCATCATTCACATCCCCGATGACATTGTCATGAGGAATCCTGACGTCATCGAAAAACACTTCATTAAATGCATGGTCACCCGTCATGTCGATCAAGGGCCGAATTGAGATACCGGGAAGATCCATCGGGCACACAAAATAAGTAATTCCATGATGGCGTTCGGCCTCGGAATTTGTTCTCGCTAATAAAATCCCAAACGATGCGATGTGGGCTCCACTCGTCCACACTTTTGAGCCGTTCACCACCCACTCATCACCATCTCGAACGGCCGTCGTCAATAACGCAGAAAGATCTGAGCCAGCGGAAGGCTCAGAAAAGAGTTGGCACCAAAACTGCTCTCCAGAAATCAATGTGGGAAGCCAGCGATCCTGCTGCTCTTTAGTCCCAGCGGCCAACAATGTAGGACCTGCCCATCCGATCCCAATGGGGTTGATGGGACGGCGAATCTTTGCCTTTGAGAGCACCTCGTCAATGACGAGTTGCTCTTCGGGGTCCGCCCCAATCCCCCAGGGGGACGGCCAGTGTGGGGTCACATAGCCAGCAGCCGCCAAGTCGGCTCCTGTTGGCTCAGGGTGGGCTTCGAGCCAGTCGTTGAGGTCCTCTCGGATTGAATGTTCCCTTTTCACGTCTGCCATGTCTGTAGCGTAGGCTCGCCGCCAACTCCTCGCTACCATTTGGAGTCAACGCCAAGCAAGGGGGAAATTGAATGTCGAGTTGGAACTATGCCGACGTTTGGGAAGAGATTGCCAAGATCCAACCGGAGCAGCCCGCCATTGTCCAGGGTTCTCGAACGATCTCATGGGGGGAGTTTGAAGAGCGTTCTCGAGGGGTCGCTGACTGGATGCTCTCGCTCGGTGCTCAGTACCAAGACAAGATTGCTCTCTACCTTTACAACAGTCCTGAATATATGGAAGGAACCTTCGCCGCATTTCGTACCGGCCTCGTCCCAGTAAACACGAACTACCGGTACGGAAACGAGGAGCTTCTCTATCTTTGGGAAAATGCTGACGCTCTTGCCGTTATTTTTCATGGTTCCTTCGCCGAACGAATCGAATCGATAAAGGACCAGTGCACAAAAGTAAAAGGGTGGCTCTGGGTTGACGACGGTGCAGGCCCTTGCCCTGCGTGGGCAACGCCCTACGAGAGCGTGACCAGTGAGGTTCCAAACTCACTCGACTTCGAGTGGTCTCGAACTGCGGACGATCTTTTGATGCTCTATACCGGTGGGACAACCGGCATGCCCAAAGGCGTCATGTGGCGTCAAGACGATCTCTTTGTGCTCGTCAATGGCGGAGAGACCGGTCGCTACGACACGACGAAAGGCGTCGATGATGTCACCAGGGTTGTCACGTCGCAGGGTCCGGGCATGACACTGCTTCCCGTCTGCCCCCTGATGCATGGAACAGGGATGTTTACAGCCCTCAAAATACTTTCTGAAGCTGGCCACCTTGTGCTGATGGAAGATCGTCACTACGACCCAGAAACACTCGCTCGGACTATCGGTGACGAGAGTGTCAATGTCATCGTCATCGTTGGTGATCCATTTGCTCGCCCACTCGTAGATGTTCTCAATGAGCATCCAGATTCGTATTCGCTTGCGTCTCTCTTAGTCATCATGTCGTCGGGGGCCATGTGGAGTGAGGACGTCAAGCAAGGACTTTTGTCACATAATCCCAACATGATGTTGATCGATGCATTCTCTTCTTCAGAAGCACTTGGCATGGGGAGTTCAGTTTCAACGGGGAACTCTGCGGCCGCCACTGCGGAGTTCAAACTTGGTCCTCATGTTCGCGTGATTGATGAAGATGGAAACGATATTGCACCTGGCGCTGAGACGCCCGGTGTTTTAGCGCTCGGAGGGCGAAATCCTCTTGGGTATTACAAGGATGACGTCAAGACTGCAGCGACATTCAGAGTGATTGATGGAAAGCGCTACAGCGTCCCAGGCGACTTTGCCAAGGTTCACGAAGATGGGACCATCCAACTGCTCGGACGCGGTTCACAGTGCATCAACACGGCTGGCGAAAAAGTATTTCCCGAAGAAGTTGAGGAAATATTGAAACGACATCCACAGATCCTTGACGCATGCGTCGTTGGAATCCCCGACCCAAAGACCGGAGAGCGAGTCGTTGCCGCAATTGAAGTGGAATCAGGCGCTGCCCCAGAAGCTGACGAGGTGATCACCCACGTGAAAGAACATCTCGCGCACTACAAGGCCCCAAAAAATGTGCGGATCGTTTCGACAATCGGACGCTCGCCATCGGGAAAGATGGACTACGGCCGTCACAAGACCGAAGCTATCGAGTGGATGGAGAGCCACAAATAGCCCATCGAATCAGGGCTTCAGGGTTATGGCGCGTTGACCGTGACGGACGAGTTCACTGTGTTCTAGTCTCTGCGTGGTGCAGTTCAATCTCGCAGATCTCTTCGAAGCGGCAGTCGACGCCTATCCTGAGCGTGAATATCTGATCGCTAATGGCGTCCGACGGACCTACGCCGAAATGGAAGCTCGATCGAACCGCCTTGCCCATCATCTGAGCGATGCTGGCGTTGGGCCAGGAGATCACGTCGGGATTTATGCCTACAACTCGGTCGAATGGGTAGAAACTGCCTGGGCTGTTTTCAAACTTCGAGCAATCTGGATCAATATCAACTACCGCTACGTCGAAGAAGAGCTTCGGTATCTCTTTGGCAACGCAGACTTGAAGGCACTTGTCCTCCAGCGAGAGTTTGCTCCTCGAGTCGCTGCACTCTTTGATGAACTCCCCACCCTTCATCATCTCGTCGTGATTGAAGACGGTTCAGGGGAAGAAAACCCCACCACCGATTCGGTGCTCTACGAAGACGCCATGGCAGGCGGGTCACCACTCCGTGACTTTGCTCCCCGCTCTGAGGAAGATCTCTACATTCTCTACACCGGTGGAACAACTGGTATGCCTAAGGGTGTTGTGTGGCAACACCGAGACGTCTTCTATGCCCTCGGTGGCGGTGTTGACCCAACGACGAATACTCGAGTGCTCGACCCCTCAGAGATGGTGGGAAAGGGTGCTGGGGGCGTCATCACCCACTTGCCGATTGCACCGCTTATGCACGGAGCCACCCAGTGGGCGGTCATGGGGCGAAGTTTTGTCGGTGATCGAATTGTCCTCATGGACAAGTTCAATCCAGATGACGTCTGGACACTGATTCAGAATGAAAAGGTCAACTCCGTTATGGTGACCGGCGATGCAATGGCCAAGCCACTTATCGAGTCCCTTAGCGATGACTCTGGATATGATTTGTCGTCGCTTTTCGCCGTCGTCTCATCTGCCGCTCTCTTTAGTGCTCCGGTAAAAGATGAATTCTTCAAGCGTTTCCCAGATCTCTTCATCACCGACGCCATCGGATCGTCAGAGAGTGGCAACAACGGGATGACAATGATCTCCAAGGACAACACAGCTATGAAATCCGGTCCTACGGTGAGCATCTTGGGCGACACGGTCGTCTTTGATGAGGACCTCATCCCAGTTGTTCCTGGCTCTGGTGTTATCGGAAAGATCGCGCGCTCTGGGGACATCCCCGTGGGGTACTACAACGACCCCGTAAAGACTGCGGAGGTCTTCTTTGAAGTCGAAGGTACTCGCTACGTCATGCCTGGTGATTTTGCAACCATTGAAACTGACGGATCGGTCACCCTCTTAGGTCGAGGTTCGGTGGTTATCAACTCTGGGGGAGAAAAAATCTTCCCCGAAGAGGTTGAGTCAGCAGTTCGATCTCATCCTGATGTCTTTGACGCCATCGTCGTCGGTGCCCCCGACGAGCGCTGGGGACAAACAGTCGCAGCGATCGTGGCCCTACGAGAAGAGCATTCACTCAATCTCGCTGCACTACAGGACTATTGTCGCAACAAAGTCGCAGGGTACAAACTCCCTCGCCGCCTCTTTGTAGTTGACACAATTCAACGATCACCAAGTGGAAAACCTGATTATCGATGGGCAACCACTATCGTTGAAACGCTTGAACCCCACGTCTGATGGCAGTCTTGCTGCAAGACGTCCTGAAAGCTCAAGGTCGCTCCAACAAACTCAGTGCGCTCCCGTGTGCGGTGGTGACAATGGAACTCCAACGAGGCGTGATGGGAGATCTTGCCTCGTTCCCTGACCTCGCTGCAGTTGCCGAAAGCGTGGGGGTCCCAGAACACGCTGGCGAGTTAGCTGCACTCGCTCGAGAACTCCATATCCCTGTTGTCCACTGCACGGCTGAGTTTCGAAGTGACCGTGCAGGGACGTTAACCAATACTCCGCTCCACACCACCCTTTTGCGAAACCCCGCGCACCTCCTAGAAGAGACTCCCGCTACGGAATTAATCCCAGAGCTCAGGCTCTCTCCTGCTGACATTGTTCTTCCTCGTCGCCATGGCGTCTCCCCGTTCACTGGGACGAATCTTGATGCCACCTTAAGAAACCTTGGAGTACAGACGCTCATTGTCACTGGCGTCTCACTCAATATTGGAGTGATCGGACTCTGCATCGAGGCAGTCAACCTTGGCTACAGCGTTGTCATTGCGACTGATGCGGTGTGTGGGGTCCCCCTCGACTTTGGTCAAGAGATTCTTACCCATTCTCTCCGTCTTCTCGCCATATTGGCAACGACCGCAGAACTACTTGTCGCCCTGCGTAGCGAAGGTGCCTCGGGCCAAGATAACCTCTAATCCAATGTCTCCCCCGGACGAACCCACCCCTGAACATCCCCTCGGCCAGCCTTCTCCAGGCTCTGAGGTTCCCGTGGCTGACACCGCGACTCCGAATGAATCCTCAAAGGCTCCAAAAGGGCCTCAGCACGCTGCAGCAAAGAAACGGCGGAGATTTTGGCCACGTCGACGATGGGTGCAAGTTGTCACCATTGTGGCCATCGTGGTGGTCCTTCTCCTCGCTGCTCTGGCTGGATACGCTTACTACCAAGCCAACCGAATCAACCACGTCAACGTCAACGGCCTCACTGCAGAGACCAGTTCGGGCGCTGGCAAAGGAACTGAAAATATCTTGATGGTTGGATCAACCGATCGTTGTGCTTTAAAAGTACAGAACCCCATCTACGGAATCTGCTCCCAGGGTGTCACTGGTGTCAATAGTGACGTCATCATGATTCTGCACCTGGACTGGACGACTTCAAAAATGTCAGTGCTTTCGATTCCTCGAGACACCTTCATTCCAAATGCTCGATCCACTGGTCCCAACAAAATTGACGCAGCCCTTTCCGAGGGTCCCTCGCAGTTGGTCAAAGCAATTCAAGAGGATTTTGGGATTCCCATTCAACACTTTGTTGAGTTGAACTTCGAAACCTTTGCGAGCGTGGTTGACGCCCTCGGTGGTTTAAATATGTATTTCCCAGTGCCCGTCTATGACGCATACTCACAGCTCCACCAACTCACTCCGGGTTGCGTGAAGCTCAATGGAACTGAGGCTCTTGCCGTTGTCCGAGCACGTCACCTTCAGTACCAATTGAGTCCTGCAAATGGTTCCAATCCTTCGAACTGGCCACAAGAAAACTTAAGTGACCTGGCCCGAATTCGTCGAGATCACGAGTTTCTCCGGGTTCTCGCCGATCAAGTGAAAAAACAAGGACTGGGCAACCCAATTACCGATGCAAAATTGGTGAATGCTATTGCTCCCCAACTAACTGTCGACCAAGGTTTCTCAACGAGTCACATGATTGCGATGATTGGGCAATTCCAGGGAACAGATGCGTACAAGACTCCTCAGTACACACTTCCTGTGATGACGTCGACCTCGTTCTCGTACGTGTACCAGGGCTATAACTACGGCAACGTAACCTTTCCCGTTAATGGCGAGGGACTGGCGACGATTGGGGCGTTCCTTAACCTTCCACCTTTGACAAATACGATGACCGGTCAACCGCTGCCGAGCCCATCAGCAACAAACGTGAGCATTTTGAACCAAAGTGGAGTCTCGAGTGCGGGAGATACTGCTTCGACGGCGATGAAGGCACTTGGCTTCAACGTCTCTTCTGTGACGCAAGGAACGCCACCAGGAAATCCTGCAGAGACCGTGGTTGCCTATAACTCTCTCAACCCAGATGTCATCGCCCAAGCTCAAATGGTATTGAGATCGATGTCCGGACAGACCATCATGGCCTACGAACCGAATTTAACGAGCCCGGTGACCTTGATGTTGGGTTCGACGTATTCCATCTATACCCCCGAAGTATTTTTGCCATTCACCACACCAACAACCAAGGCACACAACACAACCTCAACGATGAAAGCGTCAAGCACCACGACAACAACGGCACCTTCGACGACGACGACCATTCCTGGCTTTTCTGCACCGAATAGTTCAACGACGAAACTTGAGCCATGGGATCCTCGGTCCTGCAATAAGTCCGGAGGGGCTGGTCCCTAGCATTGAGCCTCTTCCCTGAGGCATCCTCCTCCTCGTCTAGATTTGCGACGTACATCTTGGAGATTCCGACAGGGCAAGAGAAAGGGTAATGGGACTTATGGTTGATACAAGCACCATCGCTGGGCTCATTCATGCCCGACAAGATGACGAGAACGTTGGAATTCTGAGCGCAGACGGCGACTTGACACACTCACGTGTTGTCGAATTGGCAGCACAGCGCGGTGCGTGGCTAGCGAAAAACCGGCTCCCCGGTCCATTTCATATCGCAGTGCTGTCCGATAACTCCGTTGAGTACCTCTTGTGGCTCGAAGCAGCTGCGCTTGTTGGGGCCTGCGTGGTCGGAGCAAACACGACCCATAGAGGCGATGAGTTGGCTCGAGACCTTGCTCACACAGAGTGCCAACTTCTCATCACTTCGCCTTCCTACTCCCCTCTTGTTGCCGGGCTTGACCTTGGACCCGCACTCGGAACGGTCCATGAAGATAACCAGCGAGTGCTGACCTTGGGCTCAGACGGCTTCTATGAGAACCTCTTGCCTTTCGAAGGGGCCCGGGCATCTGACTTGCCTAGTGATGACATCTCTGCATCCACTCTGGGCTATCTGTTGTTTACCTCGGGCACTTCTGGCGCACCAAAGGCCGTGAAGTGTTCTCAGGGACGCTTAGCGATGATCTCTGGGATCGTTGCCCAGATGTACGCTCTCACTCCCGACGACGTCTGTTATGCCGCCATGCCTCTGTTCCATTCAAATGCACTGATGGCTGGATGGGGGCCCAGTTTGGCGGGGGCATCTGCCGTCGCAGTCCCCAGCACCGAGCGATTTTCAGCCTCTGGCTTTCTCCCCGATGTTCGCCGTTTTGGGGTCACGTACTTTAACTATGTCGGCAAACCACTCTCGTATATTTTGGCCACAGCTCAGCAGGATGACGATGCAAAGAATACCCTTCGCCAGTGTTTTGGAAATGAAGCCGCCCCAGATGACATCGACCGTTTTGCTCAACGCTTTGGATGTGCGGTCGCCGAGGCCTACGGCTCCTCCGAAGGGGGCGCCAACGTCGCTCGAACCCATGACTCGCCTCCTGGCGCTCTTGGACGGGCCCCAGAAGGCACACTCGTCCTTGACCCTGAGACTGGGGCAGAATGCCCGCCAGCTCAATTCGATGAATCGGGTCGACTCTTGAATGCAGAAGCCTGCATTGGCGAGTTGGTTTCCCTCTCGGGAGGGCAGTCGTTCGAAGGGTACTGGCAGAACGAAGAGGCCATGGAGGCTCGGCTGCGTGATGGCTATTACTGGACGGGAGACTTGGCCTATCGAGACGAAGCGGGTTTCTTCTACTTCGCTGGCCGGGACCACGACTGGATGCGTGTCGATGGCGAGAATTTCGCGGCCGCCCCAATCGAGCGAATCTTGCAGCGTCACGATGACATCGTCATCGCCGCGGTCTACGCCGTTCCTGACGAAACTGTAGGTGATCAACCAATGGCCGCAGTTGAGTACGCCAAAGACCCGAAAGATTTTAATCCAGAAGCCTTTTCTGAATTCCTCTCCCACCAAGAGGATCTTGGGACAAAGTGGGCGCCGAAATACATTCGAGTTATGTCCACTCTTCCAAAAACCGCAACGTCGAAAGTGATCAAGAAAAGTTTGCGGGCCGAGCGGTGGAACACGCCAGAACGAGTGTGGTGGCGGCCAACAAAAGACCTTTCCTATGTACTTCTTTCACCAGAAGAAGTAGTCCAGCTCAACGAACTGGTTCAAGACCGAGTGCTCTAAGCGCCCTTATCGGTCAGTGCTGAGAACAAGACCACTTGTGGGGACTCCGGTTCCCGCAGTCACAACAATATTCTCAAGAGATTCCACCTGGTTCACGGCATGGCCTCGGACTTGTCGAACAGCTTCTGCGATGCCATTCATTCCGTGGAGATAGGCCTCGCCTAGTTGACCGCCATGCATATTCATTGGAAGCTCTCCGCCAATTTCTAAGCGACCACCTTGGATAAAATCTTTAGCTTCGCCCTTTGCACAAAAACCGAGTTCCTCTAACTGATAGAGCACGTAGGGAGTGAAGTGGTCGTAGAGGATTGCGGCATCCATGTCGCTTGGACCCATCCCACTTGTCTCCCAAAGTTGACGTGCCACCACTGACATCTCGGGAAGGCCCAAGAGGTCGTCGCGGTAGTAACTCGTCATCATGTCTTGTCCCGCACCAGAGCCTTGGGCAGCAGCCTGGATGATGACCGGTCTCTGGGGAAGATCACGAGCGCGTTCTTTGCTGGTGACGACAATGGCCTGTGCGCCATCGGTCTCTTGACAGCAGTCCAGAAGGTGGAGCGGCTCAACAATCCAACGAGATGCTTGGTGTTCTTCCATCGTGATGGGTTGTTCGTAAAACCAGGCCTTTGGATTCGTCGCCGCATGTTTTCTGTCGAGGACGGCAATTGTCCCAAGGTCTTCACTGGTTGCCCCCGTCATGTGCAGATAGCGTTGCGCAGCTAACGCGACCCAGGATGCTGGTGTCAAAAGCCCGACGGGCATATAGGTGGCGAGATGCGCACTTTCAGCGTTGGCCAGCGGCGGTCGTCCCTGGACCCCAGCGCCGAAACGGTTCCCGGAGCGCTCATTAAACGCTCGGTAGCACACGACGTAGTCAGCAACCCCTGCTTCGACTGCCAAGGCCGCTTGTTGAATTGTTCCACAGGCGGCTCCTCCGCCGTAGTGGATCCGGCTGAAGAACGTCAGCTCTCCCATGCCGAGGGAACGAGCGATATCAACATCAGGATTTGTATCAGAAGAGAAGGTCACCATCCCTGAGACGTCACTCGGCTCAATACCTGCATCGTCAATCGCTGCTTTGACCGCCTCAACAGCGAGGCGGAGTTCCGAGCGACCAGAGTGTTTTGAAAATTCTGTGGCTCCAATACCAACGATTGCTGCATTGCCAGCAAAACTGTGTGCGCTCATCAAACTTCCTGCTTTGGAAGAGTGAGAGAAACTGTTCCTACGACGTGATTCCCCATTGTGTTAGCACCAGCTATCGACACGTCAACAACTCCACGTGCGGGATCGACTTCATCGTCTCTGAGCGCGATCACTTCGCCTGTGAAGACCATGGTGTCGTCTGGGTAGTTTGGGACGCCGAGGCGAATATCTACTCTCGATAAGAATCCCCCGGGACCAGTCCAATCAGTGACGTATCGTCCAACAAGCCCATTGGTTGTCAGGATGTTCATAAAGATATCCTTACTCCCACGCTC
>Ga0073936_10010893_pt1 | contig 11092 bp, 8 predicted proteins | sample AliMusrvi5mmetaG_FD_87041 | JGI IMG/M metagenome (GOLD analysis project Ga0073936, IMG submission 87041) | Freshwater lake bacterial and archeal communities from Alinen Mustajarvi, Finland, to study Microbial Dark Matter (Phase II) - Alinen... | ecosystem: Environmental > Aquatic > Freshwater >... | reverse complement strand
GTGTGATAGATGCAGCCCTACCTGCTTATGCCGGCAAAGATACCCTCATACACCCGGGAGATAGTGTATTTATTGGTAGGCAGCCGGAGATAGGCTTAAATGAAGATTGTATTTGGTTTGTAGATAGCCTACCTATAGATACCATAGCAGGGTTGTGGGTTAAGCCGGATAGCACAACAACTTATATTTTAGAGCAGATTATATGTGGTAATGTGAGTTGGGATACAGTAACCGTAAGCGTGTATGGGACAGGAATAGGGGGCTATTTTAATGAGGCGGCTTTTAAAATCTATCCTAACCCCGCCACACACCTGTTGCACATAGAAAGCCCAGTTACAAAGGCTATGATCAGCATTACAAATCTGTTGGGTCAGGAAGTTTTAAGGCAGCAAGTATCAGAAAAACAGTTTAGTATGGATATTGGCAAACTGGGTAAAGGGGTATATTTTCTACAAATTAAGTCCGAAAAAGGTGTGTTTGTAAAGAAGTTTGTAAAGGAGTAAAATTATTGACCTCGCTACGTAAACCTAGGGTGGACGCCCCTTTAGGGGATTAAGGGGCGTGGGATGGCAAGAAGTTTATCCCAATCCTAACAACAGCACTTTTACAATTTCTCTGATTGGAAATAATTCTATATGTGAAACTGCTGAAGTTACGATATATAATATTATTGGTAATAAAATGAGTGTATTTAATTTGGAATTACGGAATAATAGTGCTATATTTGATGCAAGATTAAGTAACGGCATTTATTTCATTTCCGTAAAAGATGAAAAAGGGAATGTTTACAAGTCAGAAAAAATTATTGTAATCAAATGATAATTAGAATACTTAGAATTATTGCATTATGTGTTATCTTATTGATAACACATAATGCAATTTCTATTGCCCAAGTAAATTTAGTAACGAACCCAAGTTTTGAACTTTTAACATCCTGTCCTGATTTTGGAAACGAGATTGATTCAGCATTAGGATGGAGTGCACTCAGAAATGGAGGAGGAAGTACTCCTGATTTATTTTCAGTATGCTGTACACTACCATCTTTGTGTGGTGTCCCTTCTCAAACATCTCTTGGCGGTAACGGTGGCGGTTTCCAATATCCCCATTCAGGGAAAAATTATGTTGGGATTATATCTGCTGCTAGTTTCTATCCTGATGCTTATCGCGAATATATTCAAAGCAAATTACTGCAAAAATTAAAAGCGAATAATAGCTATTGTGTAAAATTCTATTGTAATCTGTCAAATTGTTCTGGTGTATATATTAAATCTCTAGGAGCCTACCTTGATAGTGGCAGTATCTCTACTCCAGAGCCAATAGGCTTAGCAGTTGCTACACCTCAAATGTTTTCTCAACAATCATTAATTGATACGCTAAATTGGATGAAGGTTGAAGGATCTTTTGTTGCAACTGGTATAGAAGAATATATTTCTATTGGCAATTTTTTTCCAGACTCATTATCAGGTATGGGTTTATTTGGCTCATCATCCGGTGGAATTTCTTATTACTATATAGATGATGTAAGTGTGATAAATACAAACCTTCCTGCTTATGCAGGCAAAGATACCCTCATACACCCAGGAGATAGCGTGTTTATAGGTAGGCAACCGGAGGTTGGGCTAAACGAAGATTGTATTTGGTTTGTAAATGGGCTACCCATAGATACCATAGCAGGGTTGTGGGTTAAGCCGGATAGTACAACAACTTATATTTTAGAGCAGACTATTTGTGGTAATTTGAGTTGGGATACGGTAACGGTGAGTGTCTATGGGACAGGAATAGGGGCGTACACAAAGGATGGCAAAGACATAACGTTATATCCAAATCCTGCTACTAATACACTAAATATTGAGAGTAGCACTAAGTTTTCACAACTGTTAATTTCAGATGTTTTGGGAAATGAAATAATAAAACAGCAAATATATAATCATGCTGTGAGTGTGGATGTAAGTGGGTTGGGTAAGGGGTTGTATTTTGTGAAGATGGTAGGGGAAAAGCGTTTCGTTGTTAAGAGGTTTTTGAAGGAGTGACTTCGACAGTTCGTTACGGTGGTTTCGACAGGCTCAACCACCGGAAAAGCAGGCTCAGCCACCTGGCAAGTCAGAGTTTCACTGTGCGGTGGGCAAGTGCGCTGGCGGTGAAGCTCTGACTAAGGGAAGGCAAAAGAAAGTAAGGAAATATAATATCGAACAATAGTGAAAATAAATATAAAACATGAAATAAATATCCAACAAGACATCCAATGACCAATGACAGCGAAGCTAAATGACCACTAATGACCTAATGACTATTATTTCCGTATTATTACTTTCAACAAGCTGGGTAAAACTATAAGCAGCAATGGTAAAGCCAGAATTAATCCGCCTATGACGGCAATTGCAAGAGGCTGGTGCATTTGTGCGCCGGTGCCTATGCCGAGAGCTAAGGGACTTAGGGCGACTATGGCTCCGAAAGCAGTCATTAATTTGGGACGCAGACGGGCTGAGATTGCAAAAGCCAGGGCATTGGTTACGGTATCTGTTTTGAACTCAGATAAAAACTGCTGGATGGTAAATATTGAGTTTTCACCTATGATGCCGATAATCATTATCAGGCCGGTGTAGCTGCCTACATTGAGAGGAGTATGGGTGATAAACAAAGCCAGGACACTGCCGGCTATACCTAACAAGCTGATGAAAAGAACGGTTAGTGAAAGCTTAAGGCTCTTGAACATGAAAAGCACCACAGTAAATACCAGTAAGCCGCCTGCAATAAGTATCTTGAGCAATTCGTCAAAAGATTTCTGTTGCTCGGCATATGAACCTCCATATACTATCTGATAGGTGGACGGACGGTCTATTCGGGCTATTTTCTTTTGAATGTCCTTCATAACACTTCCCAAATCGCGGTTGTTAAGTCGTGCTGTCACCACACCCATCGTTTGTAGGTTTTCCCGCTGAATTTCAGGAACACCATTCTGGATAGAGAAATCGGCAAACTCACTCACAGGCAGATAATCTCCCGTTGGGGTGCATATTTTGATTTGTTTCAGCTTTTCAACAGGCATTTTATTATTGAGAGGAAAAATCATCCTGATATCTGTCAGCTGTTCTTTTTCAGGTATAGAGCCCACCACTGTGCCCTCCAGATAAGTTTCAACCTGTGCCTGTAAATCAGAGGCCGTAAGGCCGAAAAGCTTTAAAGAAGCTTCTTTAGGAATTATTTTTATCATAGGGCTGGCTATCACAATCCCATTAAATACATCTGCCGCTCCTTCAACAGTTGAAACACTGTCGGCTACCTGTTTAGAGAGCTTTTCCAGTTGTTGGTTATTATCGCCGAATATTTTTATCTCAATAGGTTGTACACTGTTCATAAGGTCGCCCAGCATATCGGTAATTACCTGCCCGAAATCAACGGTGAGCGCAGGCAATGCACTTTCCACCTTTTCCCTTATGTCATCAGAAACTTCATCTGTAGTTCTGCTCCTCTTTTTGTTAAGTTCTATAAGATAATCACCACGATTGGGCTCGGTAATGAAAAATCCCATCTGGGTTCCTGTCCGTCTGGAATACGTCTTTACCTCAGGAATACTTTCAATGATTTTATCCACCTCGTTAAGCATGCGGTTGGTTTCATCGAGCGAAGTTCCCGAAGGGGAGTTATAATCCAGAACTATAGAGCCTTCGTCCATTTCGGGTAAAAAACCTGTTTCAAGTTTGGGCATTATATAAACAATACTTAAAATAAGAAGCAACACGAACGTTGCGCTAATAAAGGGTTTACCAATAAAAAAATATATCCAGCTATTATTTTTAACCTGATTAACAGGCGCTTTCTTAGTCAGGCTTTTGTTTCGCGACAACAACAGGTAAATTACCGGCAAGCCAAGCCAGGTCACAATAAAGGAGCAAATCAAGGTAATGATCATTGTTTCGGTAAGTATCTTAAAATAAGCTCCTGCTACACCAGACATCAGCTCGAAGGGAATAAGGATAACAATAGTGCTGAGCGATGAGCTGACCATTGAAGGGAATAAAAAATGTATGGCTTTACCTACCAGCTCATTGGGCTTTTTGTCGGGGTATTCTTCATGGGTTCGGTGAATCTGTTCTACCACTATTATGGCATCATCAATAATTAAACCTATGGCAGCGGCAATGGCGCCTATGGTCATGATGTTAAAGTCGAACCCTATGGAGACAAGAGCAATGAAGGTAAGTGCCAGTGTAAGCGGGATGGTTATTAAAACTACAGCACTGGCTTTCAGCGAGCGCAGGAAGATAACCACTACGACTATGGCCAGCAGCAATCCAATCCAGAGGACATCAATAATGCTTCTGATGCTGCTGTTTACAAATTCAGCCTGGTTGTAATAAGGCTTTAAAACGACGCCTTTAGGCAAGATATTTCCTAACTCCCTTACTTTTGCTGAAACTTGTTCAGAAACATCAATAAGGTTGCTGTTGGGTTGTTTAAGAACCGCTACCAGAGGAACATCTTTGCCATCAGCTTTTATTTTAATATACTCATTGCGCTCAGCAATCTCAACAGTAGCAACATCAGAAATTTTAATGTTGCGGGCCGCATTATTTATTAAAACCAGCTCTTCCAGTTGCTGTTTGTTTTTTATGGTGGCATCGGTAACGGTTAAGTAAAGCCGGTTGTAATCTATAGTATAGCCATTTGATTTTATAAAGTCGGTTTGTTGAAGGCTGTTAATAATAGTCAGTGGACTTATTTTTAATAAACTGAGTTTTTGTTCGTTTAGAATTATTCTGTATTCTTTTATTTTTCCACCGATAACGTCAACGGAGGCCACGCCTTCTATACGCGAAAGATAAGGCTTTACGATATACTCAGCCATCATTTTCAATTCTACCTGTTTTTTTGTGGTTGATTGTAATGAATAGCCCATGACAGGCAGGATAGAAGGATTCATCTTCTCAACAGTAATCTGGATGCCCGCGGGTAAGATGTTTTTTATCTGCTCTATCTGCGATTCTACCTGGCGTTTGTCGAGGTCAATATCAGAGTTCCAGGCCATGAAAGCAGAAATCTCACAGGTGCCCATACTTGTCGTGCTGCGGATAAGGCTAAGGCTTTCTACCTTTTTAATGGCATTCTCCAGAGGTTTGGTAACAGTAACCATCATCTTATCAACAGCCTGTTCACCATTATCTGCAATGATTTTTATTTTAGGGAACGTTACATTAGGAAAAAGCGATGTCTTTATGTTCTTATATGAAAAGGCTCCCCCAATCAACAGAAGCAATAAAATAACAGCTATAGGGCTTTTAAATCTGACAAATATCTTTTCCATACACTAAATTCATTTTTTATTTACTTCTGAAATCAAAATTCGTTGTTCGTTATTCTTTATTATAAAAGAAAGTTCTATGCAAATGTCGAATATCCAACTCCCAATATCAAATGACGAAGTAAAACCTGGATGTTGCCTGCCTGCCGGTCAGGCAGGGAAATTGGATATTCATTATTGGATATTTTAATATATTTTTAAATATTACTCTTATACAACTTGTTTTTTTTATTCAACCCTTTCCGGGTTGCACTTATGTTTTTATTTTTATACCATCCCGCTTTTGCGGGATGGCTATTAGCACCTGCCGGCAGGTTAAATCCTTACAGGATTTTTTATTATAAATTTCCCTTCAACATATTTACTCTTTGCTATTTCATATTTGCTATTTTCTATACTTGACAAATGTTATTCTTTCTGGGGTTATAAGTTTTATAATGAAGGCCTATTTTATGATTTTAACAACAGCGCTATCAGGCAATCCATAAGCGCCTTCAGCAATAATAATATCGTTTTTATTCAGCACTGATGAAATCACTTCAACAATACTGTCATTTTCAATGCCTTTATTTACAGGTACTTTAACCGCCAGGCTGTCATTGCTCATTTTCATTACCCAGAACTCGCTCTGCGTCTCATTCGTCATCACAGCTTCTTTATTTACAAGGAATGATTTGCTGTGTCTGACATTTATTAATTGAACAGTAAGATTCAGATTTTCAGGTAATTGCCTGTTAGTATTGGGCTTAATAAGCACCTTTTGTGTTTGATCTGCTTCATTAATTTCGGGTAAAATCTTGAAAATTGAACCGTCAAACCTGGTGTTGTCGGTTAATAATATTTTACAACCTGCACCCACTTTCATGAGCGTATTGTATTCAAAAGGCACATTTACCTGCACCATCAGATCTTTATTTTCAACAATACTGCAAAGGGCACCGCCTTCAACAACATATCCTCCGGTTTCAGTCATGGTAAGCTCACTGATTGCCCCTCCCGATGAAGCCAGCACTTTTATTATACCATTATTTCCTGTATTTAAGCCAGCGTTTTCAAGGGCTTTGTTTTCTTTGGTCTGTATTTCGAATAAAACATCATTTTTCTGTACAATGTCCCCGAATTTTATATTTATTTTAAAAACGTATCCCGCAATAGGAGAAACAATAGCGTTCTTTTTCAGATAAATTGTTTTGCCGTTTAAACTTATGTTACTTTCAATATCTCCTTGTTCAATAGTTGTTACTTTTACGGAAGTTCCGGGCGCTTGCTCTTTCTGTGGTGATGCTTGCTCATGACAGGATGTAAGCCATAAAAGTACGAAAATTGGAAATAATAGAAGCGTTATCTTTTTCATGTTTTTTGCTATTTTGCCGACTGTGGATTGTTGACTATTCTATATTTGCTATGCTTGAATTTATTATTCTTTTAAGGGACGTGTTTTGATTGATATTGAGCTATTAATTAATAATTCCAATAATTATACGTATTGATTAATGCCAGTTTTTCCATCTTCAAGAGTACATTTTCTTGTTTTTTGGCTGCTACATCCCTGGTGAAATTTTTGTAATCCATCACAGAAATTTCGCCTTGAGAAAGCTCTTTAGAATAGACTTCCTGTAATTTATCATATTGATTAATCTGAGCTTCAGCAGCCATAACCCTTTGATTGAGAGATGCAATCTGGCTGAGTATTTTATGCTTATTTATTTCATTTTGCGTAACAAAACTCTTCTTCTCAAAAGCAAGAGTCTGAAGATTTATGCCCGATTTTTCTTTCTGTATTTTCTGCTGGTTGCCATCATAAATGTTCCAGCTTAAAGTAAGGCCGGCACATAGACCCAGTCTGTTTAAAGTGGGCAGGTAAATTGCATTCAGTCCTGCATTGGTAAATAAATTTAGTTGCAGCTTGTATTTAATATCATTGATGGTTTGTTCTGTGAGGATATTTAAACTGTCCAGCCAGAAAGAAGTCAGAAACTGCGACCGGGTTGCATTCTCAGTTCGTAATTGAAAATTAGCATCCTGAATATCAATAATATTGGTGTCATTAATACCACAAATAAGTTTCAGGTCGTAAATGTTATTTTTGTATTCCGCCTCTGTGTTTTTAATGGCTTGTTCATAGTTCTTACGCTCAATCTGCAAAAGCATTAGGTCGGTTTGTTTGTAAATAGCGCTTTCAACCAGTTTTTGCATCATGGGCAACTGTTCGTCCATTTCTTTTAAAAGCGCCTGACTGTTTTGGGTTTGCATCTTAGATTTAAGACAAATAATATACTGATTGCTAACAAGTTGCTCTATCTCGTGGGTTGTTAAAACAATCTCATTCTCATTAACCTGTCGCGAAATGTCAGCTTTATCAGCATAGATGCGGTATTTTGAACTTGTAAACAAAGGCTGTTTAACAGAAACCACAGCCTGATATTGCCCGCCATCTGTAGAGGCCTGGTCGTAGCCGTAATATTTGTTGACATTATCGTAAGCCAATCTGAAACGGGTTACATTATTATCGTGCGAAATAATGGGCGCCAGTAAAACACTGCCTTCTAAGTTCACTTCCGGCTTTGATAAGGCACTCTTAATTTGTTTTAGATCAAGATCAGCAAGCTTATTTTGGCTTTTATTTTTATTGATTAACGGGCTGTTGGCTTTAGCTTGCTCTATAAAATAATTTAAGTCCCTGGTCTGGGCGTTTATAATTCCGTGCAAAAGCAACATCAATATTGAAAAAATAAAAGTTTTCATTATAATTCTAAATTTTTGAAAAGCTATTGTTTGAAAAAATCAAAATATGACGCTGCGATGCAGCTCTAAATTTAAAAAGACAATCTATTTCTATAAATTTTTTGCTGCGCTGCAGCAATCCCTTAGCAGCAGAGCTGCGATAATATTTGTAGACAATGTCCATTAAGAGTAAAATAAGCCCTGTAGGGGCGAAATATTCTGAATACATTTTCAAATAGAGATTTATCGTCATTTTTGAAGCAATTTATTTGACAAAATTTCTTTTGCTTGAATAATAAAACAATGGTAATCATTTTTCAGGTAATGAATATCCAGATTGTGGGTTTCGCATATATTCTTGACAATAGCCAGACCCAGTCCATTAGATTTGGAGTTACCCTTCACAAACCTGTTAAAAACGGTTTCATTTGTCAGGGTGTTGGGCTCACCCGAATTGAAAATGCGCAGTTCATTTTCATACACTGATATTTTAATGTTTCCGCCTGTAATGTTGTGATTTACTGCGTTCGACAGCAAATTGTTGATCAATAATTCGGCAAGTTGCTCATTCATTTTAAGGGCAAAATCATGTTCCTGTTGAAGCTCAATATTTAACTTTTTAGTTTCAAAAAGAGGAGTAAATTCCTCCAATTTTCGTTTTATTATGTCATTGATAACAAGCACCTTATCTGTTGCAAACTGTCTGTTTTCTATTTTGGTAAGCATTATCAGGCTTTGATTTAATGTTGAAAGCCTTTTGATGGCGTTTATAGAAGATACTACTTTTTTAAATATTTCTGCATCAGGTTCTTTTTGTAAAACCTCTTCCAGATTAAGCAAAACTATTGAGAGGGGTGTCTGAATCTCATGCGAAGCATTTTCAGTAAATTCTTTCAAAGAGAGGTAATCGGTTTTCAATTTTTCAGTGAGCTTGTCAATCACCCTGTTAAGCCTGTCAAACTCATCAATAGGGGAGTTTAAAAGATTCAGAATTTTGTTTTCTGTAAAGTTGAATTTTTCTATTTCATGCAAATTAGCTTCAAAATCGGCCCATACCGTTTTATTCATCCGCTTTGTTATAAAAAACGAAATGCCGAAAGTGCATAAAAGCAAAACGAACAGGGCAATAGCGATAATGCCAAACAGATCTTCGCTCTCAAATTCAGATTGCCGCAGCTTTATAGCGTAAAAAGTCTCTTTTATTTTTACCTGACTCGAATATTCAATAAAGGTTTCAATTTCATTCTCTTTTTCGTTTTTAATGTCTATTTCATTAAAAATTGGCTTATCTATGGTCTTCCTGTCAATTTTATTAACCTCAACAACAGGATAAATGTTGGGCGTTTCACCTGTTTGGGAGATTTGATTTTCAATAAGTACCCCTTTTTCTAAAAGAGATTCTTTGGTGTTTGATAAGATAATAGCATGTAAAATAAAATAACCGCTAACAGATACAACTATCAGTATAACAGTTAGTAACATTAAGTAATTGCGGTTTATTTTTGTTAAAAACTTCATATTTCTGTAAATTTATAACCCATACCGTAAATAGTTTTTACATAATCTGTACCCCCTGCCTGTTTGATTTTTTTACGGATGTTGTTCAGGTGGGTATAGATAAAGTCGAAGTTGTCTGCCATGTCAATATTATCATTCCACAAATGTTCGGCAATGGCTTCTTTGGTCAGCACCCTGTTTTTATTAACGATGAAGAATAACAAAAGGTCATATTCTTTTTTGGTGATGGTAATTTCCAATCCATTGACAGTCACTGTTTTACTGTCTGTATTGATGGCTATTTCGTTGAAGTTGAGGGTGCTGGTGCCATCAAACTGCCTGCGCCTCAGCACCGCTTTTATTCTGGAATTCAGTTCCGACAGTTGAAAAGGCTTGGTCATATAATCATCAGCGCCAAGGTCCAGACCGCTGATCTTGTCATCCAGCGAATTTTTAGCAGAAATAATAATCACGCCCGACTTAATATGCTGTCTTTTAATGGTTTTGAGCAGTTCCAGGCCATTGCCATCGGGCAACGAAATATCCAGAAGGATGATATCATATTCATAGATTGATAGTTTCTCATCAGCCTTTTTAAAGCTCTCTGCCAGCTCGCAGATGTAGTTTTCCCTGACAAGATAATTGCTGATAGCAATCAACAATTCTATTTCGTCTTCTATAATCAGAATTTTCATCCTGCAAAATAAAGAATTAATTCTAAAGGAAATCTAAAGAAGGGGGATAATATTAAAGGTAATGCATATTAATTGTTTTCAGTCTTTTTTGAAATTGTTAATAAATAATTAAAAATGTCACTTGCTTTTTTGTGTTAATATGTGTTAATTTGCGTCAAAATAATATATATGTTGTTAAATGATTTTCTAACTGTAGATGATGTTGCAAAAACTTTAAAAGTTACACGTCAAACTGTATCTAAGTATATTCAGAAAAAAAAGTTGAATGCTGTGAAAATAAATACGAGTTATCGCGTTCCTATAAAGGAATTTGAAAACTTTTTAGCTTCAAATTCGATGCTTTCAGAGCCTGAAACGTTATATCAAAAAAAAAGCAGAAATTGTTTTTTAGATTATATTGGGAAATCGAATGAGTCTGAAATCCTTAACTTTAAACCGCTTGGTGTTTTAAGACAAATTGAAACTGTTAATAAAAATGTATTTAACAGGATGATTTTTGGTGATAATTATTTTGTTTTAAAAGCACTTATTAATGAATTTGAAAGCAAAATAGATTTGATTTATATAGATCCACCGTTTGGCACTGGGCAAGACTTTACGAATACAGATAACAATCACGCTTATTCAGATAAAATTGTAAATAATGAGTTTTTGGAATTTCTTAGAAAGCGACTTATTTTATTAAGAGAATTGTTGTCAGAGAGTGGAAGTATTTATTTGCATATCGATAAAAAACTTGGACATTATGTTAAAATTATTATGGATGAAGTTTTTGGATATGAAAATTTCATTAACGACATAACTAGAATTAAATGTAATCCAAAAAACTTTGATAGAAATGCTTACGGGAATTATTCAGACATGATATTATTTTATG
>Ga0073936_10010890_pt1 | contig 11093 bp, 4 predicted proteins | sample AliMusrvi5mmetaG_FD_87041 | JGI IMG/M metagenome (GOLD analysis project Ga0073936, IMG submission 87041) | Freshwater lake bacterial and archeal communities from Alinen Mustajarvi, Finland, to study Microbial Dark Matter (Phase II) - Alinen... | ecosystem: Environmental > Aquatic > Freshwater >... | reverse complement strand
TATGCGGCTTTCCCTGGATTCATGATTGTTTCGCTTTGCTGGATCAGGTCTCACCAGCAGAAGAATGTCGAGACTTCAGCCGCGAGATGAGGCTGGCTGCATGAGATCACACAATCCGTATGTACGGTCCACCGCCTGGGTCTGTAGCGCCAGATGCAACGCCTTCAGTAAATCCAGCGTTCATATCAAAATATAAGACAGTCAATACTGCCATTAGCGTCAAAAAGTGTTTCATGGTTTCACCTCCAAAGTCAGAGAAATCCCAGAACAAATCTCTATACTCCCTATATCGAGTATAGAATCTATAGGTACTCAATTTTCGGTTATCTGCGTTAAATCAATTGCCTGAAAATCAATTTCGCTAATTTCGTCGATAAGATCACCAGCATAAACATTAACTTGGGCTGACCCATCAGTTGAAGTTACTCCGGTATTTGTGGCAACATGGTTTCCGTTTGCAGGATCAACCATAAAAATATACTGCACAATATCATTCGGGTCTGTAAGTACGGTGTCATCATACAATTTTACAGAGCCTATATTCATCTGAACACTGTGGCCGTTTACATAATCCCAATTTCCGTCAATATCTCCCAATGAAGGATCTTTCATAAATTTAACATACACTTTTGCTGGAGTATTACTTCCGGGATTCGTTAACTGACTGGTATCGCATAGCCAACCAGTGTCGGATGTTTGCCAACTTGGATCATTAGGGTCATTCGGATCAGGAAAACGACGTAATGAGGTATCTGAAGCAAAATCACAAGCGAATCTTGCAATTTCATCTCCATTATACTTTAATACGATATCAGGTTGTGATATTATATCACTAGATATAGCTTTGAAACTGGCATCTCCATTGTTATCAGTCGTGATGGTTAAAGAAGATCGGATTGTATTTGTTTGATCTATTAATGCGGGAGACGTATATCCTATGTAATCAATACCGTTTAGATCATATGAAACATCTATAGATACACCTGCAATACCAACACCGTTTGCTGTCATATTTATTGTAACATTCGATTCATGAGCACTATCCGCTACAGCACCAGCACATGCTCGAATTGAATCAGGAAAGTCTATCTCAAAATAAGTGATATCTATCGACTGACTTGAAGTACCACAAGTTGCGGTTAATGTATACGTTCCGCTAACAGTGCCGGATACTAAAGTTGTCGGTCCGGTGTCTTTTGCTGATGTATTCATAGTCCACACTGGTTGTTCATCTGGCCAATTAGCATTGGTCGGATCGGTTATAGCTCGAAGTGTTACGTTAGCGCCAACCGGTAAGATAATATCACCTATCGCTGGAACATCCTGAAAATAACATCCGCCATCAATCGAGAATTGCAGCGACTTCACGCCGACCACGTAGACATTGATCGTTTTGGAGTCGGTGCCGCAGCTCACGGTGACCGCATAGGGACCACCCGTCGTATCAAAGGTTTCCGAGGCCGTGCCGGCGATCAGGCCGGCGGTAGCGCCCGTCCAGGTCGGTTCATTGGCCGGCCATCCGCTGGCATCGGAGGGATCGATTTTCGCCTGAAAGGTGACCGTCGCGCCCTTCGGCACATAGAGCGTGTCGCCGACGTCGGTATAGCTTACGCCGTCGTCGAGTGAATATTGCAGCGATTGAACGCCGATGACTTCGACCCAGACCGTTTGCGACGATGTACCGCAGGTCGCGGTGACCGTATAGGTACCGGGAATAAGGAAGGTGACATCGGTCGTTTCGCCGGAACCCGACGCCGCGTCCGACCAGGTGGGCTTGCCGTCCGGCCAGGTGGCGCCGGTCGGGTCGGCAAAGGCTTTGAAGCGAACGGTCGAACCCACCGACACCACCAATGAACCTGCAGTGGGCGGATTCTGGTATGAATTACCGGCATTCGTCGAATATTCCACATGGTCGATGCCCACCGCCGTGACGGTGATCGATTGCGATGAGGTGCCGCATATTGCCGTCACCGTACTGGTTCCCGTCGTGGCAAACGACAGCTCGACCGTCGGACCACTGCCCGCGCCGGTGCCATCCACATCCCAGGTTGGATCGCCATCCGGCCATTCGCCATCCGCCGGGTCGGCTAGCGCCTGATATGTGACGGTATCGCCCACCGATACGGAAGTCGCGCCGTCAATCCCCGCGACGGCGACGGTAACCACCGTCGCCGTCGTGGTGTTGCCGTCGCCGCCGCCGGCGGTGACCGAACCGTTGTCATCAAAGGTGACCGAGGCGGTATCGCCAGCGCCGACGACGCCGCTTCCGCCGTCAGCGCCGCTCCAGGTCGGCTCTCCCGTGGGCCAGGTGAGACCCGGCGGTTGCATCTGCGCCTGAAAGTTGACTGTCGTGCCCGGCTCAACATAAAGCGGATCGGTCACCGGCTGATATCCTCCGCCAACACCGATGCTGTATTCTAACGTTGACCCCACGCCCACCACGGTCAAAAAAGCGTGATCGTTGAGCAGGTAGCCGTTCCCGATGCTGTTCCAGGGATTCCAGGATATGTCGGGTGGACAATAGGAAAGATTCAACATGCCGCCTTCATACATGCTCGGAAACATGCCGCGCACCATACCGGCGGGAGAGGGCAACGGATTCGGCAACTGCGACAGATCGTAGACATAATTCCCCCAGGGATCGTTGGGACTGATCTGCGTGGTCCCGGTCACGTCATAAAGATCGGCTGCCCAGGTCGCGTTTTGCACGATCAACCCGCCATGCTGTAAATCCGACGGTTCCAGCGTGATTTCCACCGTCTGCTGCTGTGCCGCGCCAACGCCCATCAGCAGACCGGGCGCGTCATGTTCCGTCTGGTTATTGATCGTGATATGCGGCTGCACCACGGTGAAGTAGATTTTTTGTGCAAAGGAGGCGTCGGCATCGGTGGTGAGTTTCAGGCCGGAATCGCGTTCATTACCGCTCGCTTGCGTGCCGAAGGGCCAATAAGACCAGTCATAGGGTCCCGAATCCGTCGCCTGCACACCCGCGGGGGCCGGCAAGGGATTCAACGTGGCACCCGTCGTGCTGGTAGGATCGTTCGCGAGATTGACGTATTGGGAGTCGGTGGCTTCGATCTTCACCGTATAGGCGCTCAAGAATCCCACCGGCTCGACGTGCACATTGATACCTGCCAGATATTGATTGGCGCCTACCCCGATAAACGCGCCAGGAATATGCTGCTGATCATCGTTCAGCATGTTGTATTGCATGTGCAACCACACGAAATAGGCGTCTGCTGCGCTAGTGTCGAGCACATTATTATCGCTGTCATAGAGCACCGCGATGAAATGGCTAATAGAAGGACACAAATAACTGAATTGGAAATGGTCGTCACTGTAGGGGCTATCCGTGGTGTTGGGAAATGACGCGTACCCGACCGGATACGTTAACGCCGGTTCCAGGGTCATGGGATCGATCCCGCTGTTCGTCACGTCATAAATCACCACGGAATAATCAGCGCCACCGTCGTTCGTCACACCAACAGTGGTCGATACTGTATCTGGTCCCGGATTGATATAGGCCACCGGGCTGGAGGTAGCATTGAAACCGAACTGCAGGGTCGGTTGTACCGACCGTGGTTTTGGGAAGGTGGGAAACAGTGGAAATAATCCGTTGATCGTAACGGTGACGGTCGCCGGCGCGGAGGTGTTGCCGGCGCTGTCCGAGACGGTGAAGTCGAAGGTGTCGGTCCCCGAGACGCAATCGTCCGGCGTATAGGCATACGCGCCGGTACCGGAATCGGTGATCGTTACCGTCCCTTTGGACGGCGCGGTTTTACCAAGTTGGAAGATGCATAAACCATTTGGCGTTGCGCCCGATAGCATGCCGTTTGTGAGCGTTTGTGCCTTAACCGCCAACGTGCCGGGAAAGGCCAAAGGCATTGGGGTCATTTCAGCCCAGGCCGAAGTGACCAGTGAAGACAGCATGAGGAGCCAAAACGCGATCAGGGCTAAGGGCCGGTTAATGCCAGACAAGGTCGCCACTGGTGCAAATAACGTCGTCATCGGATCACCCTCCAGTCGTTACCGAAATTACGCCGAAGATGCTAAGTCCTTACTCAGGGCACTGAAGTCTACGCTTGATGAATAGTATCTCAGGCTTGTCAGGCAGTCAATAGGTAAAAAGGCAATCCAATATTATTTTTAAGAAATTATTGTGTAATCAGGCAAGGCTTCTCTAAACTATATTGTTATCGTAAATTAGCTATATATCTGTGATCTTATTGACATGGGTGTTACGTGTTCGTCAATATTTGTGAAAAAAACGGTTGATTATTCCTCATCATCCGCCGCATGCCAATCGTTATTCAGCACCGGCTCATCATCATCCATCTCCACGCTATGCTGTGCAATAGCGGGACGGACGGCGACGGAGGAGGAGGGGGCGAAGATCACTTCGCGGGGTTTGCTGCCCTGGCCGGGACCGACGAAGCCGCGTTCCTCGAAGATATCCATCAGGCGCGCGGCGCGGGTGTAGCCGATGCGGAATTTGCGTTGGAGCATGGAGGTAGAGGCGTATTTGGTGGCGCGGATGTATTCGATCGCTTTGTCGAACAGTTCGTCTTCCGGCTCGTTGTTCATGCCGGCGTCTTCGCCGTCCACGTGCAGCGCTTCTTCCTCGATGGCGACGATCTCATCGCTGAAGAACGGTTTGCCCTGCGACTTGACATGGGTGACGATACGGTTGATATCCGCTTCGGAGACGTAGGCGCCCTGGATGCGGGTGGGCTTGCTGGCGTCTACCGGCAGAAACAGCATGTCCCCCTGCCCCACCAGCCGCTCGGCGCCATTCATGTCGAGAATGGTGCGCGAGTCCACCTGTGAGGCCACCGCGAAGGCGATGCGCGAAGGGATGTTCGCTTTGATGGTGCCGGTGATGACGTTCACTGACGGGCGCTGGGTAGCCACCACCAGGTGGATGCCGGTGGCGCGCGCAAGCTGGGCGATGCGGCAGATGGAGGCTTCGAATTCCGCCGCCGCCTGCATCATCAGGTCGGCCAACTCGTCGATGATGATGACGATATACGGTACTTCTTCCAGTCCTTCCAGGCGCGACTGCTCATTGAACCCGATGATGTTGCGCACGCCCTTTTCGGCGAACATCTCATAACGCTGCTCCATCTCGCGAATCGCCCAGCGCAGCAGACCGGCGGCGTGCTTGGCGTCGTAGGCTACCGGGGCGATGAGGTGCGGAATCTGCTGAAAAAGGCTCAACTCCACCCGTTTCGGGTCCACCAGCAGCAGCTTCACTTGCTGCGGGGTCGCGCGCATGAGGATGGAGCAGAGCAGGCTGTTGATGCAGACGGATTTACCGGAATTGGTGGCGCCCGCGATGAGCAAGTGCGGCATGCGCGCCAGGTCGGCGACGCGCGGATGGCCGGCAATATCGCGTCCCAGCGCGAACGTCAGCGGCGATTTGCTTTTGCGGCAGGTATCGGCTTCGATGACCTCGCGCAGATCCACGATCACCGACTCATGGTTCGGCACCTCGATGCCCACCACGCCTTTGCCCGGCACCGGCGCTTCCACGCGCACATCCAACGCGGCCAGCGAGAGGGCGATATTGTCGGCCAGATTGGTGATGCGGTTGATGCGAATACCCGGCGGCGGCACGATCTCAAAGCGGGTAACGCGCGGGCCGCGCTCGACCCCGACGACCTTCGCCTCAATGCTAAAGCTGGCCAGCGTCTCTTCCAGCCTTTTGATCTTCTCCTGGGTGTCGTCCTTCCCGCTCGACGGCGGTTGCGGTGTGAGGGTAAGCATATCCGTCGGCGGGAGCGTGTAGGGACGCGTGCTCTGGGGAGCCACCGCCTGATCGTCAAACGCGAGTTGGTCCGGTTGCTCTTTACTCGGCACGCCCACCACCGGTTTGGGAAATTCGATCGGCTTGGGCAACTCAATCGGTTTCGGTTCCGGCACGGCTTTCAGTTCAACGACCGGTGGCAGTTTCACCGGCGCCGGCTTCGGCTCGGGCTTCTCCGGGCGGTTGCGCCGGCGCAGTTCGGCCTCTTTCAAGGCGGCGACTCGCTCCGCCAGCAGTTCGTTCCGTCGCTCTCCCATGGCGCGCGCCAGCGGTGTAAAGGCCCAGCGTCCCGCCAACCAGATCGCTTTGAACGGCCACAACACGATCATCCACAACGGCACGTGTGTCATCAGCGCCACGCCACCCAGCCCGATGGCGACCAACACCACCCAGGTGAGATCACCGAAGCAGATTTTATATAACCCTTCGGAAATCGCCGCGCCGAAAAAGCCGCCGGGTGAGGTGGTGAAGGTTGCCGGATCCCAGCGTGGCGTTTGCGTGAGTTGGCACAGGCTGATGATTGTCAGGTAGATGATCGAGGCGCCCAGGGTGGAGGACGACCACTCGATATGCGAGAGCCGCACCAGCAACAGCACGCCGAGTAAGATCAGCGTGGCGGCGATGCCCCAGGCGCCATACACGCCGAAGAGCCAGTTCAACCCATGCAGGAAGACCGCGGAGATATTGCTATTGAGGTGCGAGCCAAAAAGCAGCACGATGCCCAGCGTCAACATCGCCAACCCGGCCAATTCGCAGGCGATGGGTTTGCGATTCGGCGCCGGCGCGGCAACGGAAACCGGCCTCGGTGTTGCTTTTCGGGCGGCTGGCATGCGCATAACTCCTCCGATGACAGGCGATCAAGTAGTGCTGCAACGGCCACCGTGTCAGGGCAACCACCCAAACTATTGTACCATGTTGAAGCCTTGGCTGCAACCGATCGATCATGCGCGGAATCGAGCGGTGCCTTACGCGGCCACGATCTTGCCGATAAAGTTCGCGCTGATATCCGCCTCGTTAATGTAGTATTTATTCTATCGCCAGCGTCACCGGCTTCCCACCCGCATACTGGACGATCCATTCCTCTCCCTGCTGCACGGCCGCGGGGGAGGCGGCCAGGCGCCAGGGTTTGGGCAGTGTGAGGCGCCGGGGGCCGGCGGGGCCGCTGAGGGTGAGGGTGCCGGTCTTTTCCTCCAGCACGATTTCCGCCGGGCCTCCCTGCAGGCGCACGCCGCGCGCTGCGACCGGCACGTCGTCAAAGGCGGTCAGGCTTAGCCGGAGGCCGCGCGTCATCGTACAGCCGTGGTCCTTGATGGTCAACTCGATGTCGCCGAGATGAATCAGCGTCATGGCCCCTTGCCGTTCGACCGTGCACGGGTCGGGCCGCTCTCCCTTGCGATAGGGCAGGATGACGAAGCGCATATGATCCTGCCCGCGCACGCGCAGCAGATGCTGGCGCTCCTCGAAGGGACGGCCCTGGGTTTGCTTGAACTGATTTTGCTCGGTGCTGGGATGCCACTTTTCACACCAGTGCCCGATAGCGGCCTGCATGGGGGCCACCGCGTCAGTATAGAGATCCCAATCGATGAGCCACTGCCCGGTGAAGGTGAACTTGTTCAGGCCGGGCGCCAGCGCAAACGGCGTGCCGGCGGAGGGAAGCTGCTCGGAGGTGGTGTTTTGATTGGCCTGGTGCGTGCGCTCGACCGGGATGATCGGGCCGGCGGGCGTGGTCACCGGACCTTGCGCCATCATGTTCAGCGTGGAAACCACCGGCTTGCCGGCGAGATCTTTGCCGCTGAAGTCGTCATCGATGAGGATGACCGGGTGCGCCGGGTCGGGATGAAAAAAGCGCACGGTGCGCTGCCAGTGCATATCCTTCGAGGTTTCGTACCAGGCGAAGCGCGCCGCGCCGGAGGCGCTGTCGCGGAAAGAGAGCAGCGGCTGCGCCTGCGTGTACCACCAGGAGGCGCGTCCGCCCGGACCGGGGGGACTTGAGAGCGGGATGTTATCGGCGTCCCAGGCGCGACCTAGCGCGGATTCCGGCAGCGCCAGGCTGTGCAGCATGCCGCCGTCGGGCCGCGGGTAATACATCGAGCCGAAGTCGAGCGACAGCGGCGCGCCCAGCGCGTAGAGCAGTACTTCTCCCATATCGTTATGGCGGTGGTCGGAAAGCGTGTCACCGTGGATGAAGTAGACGGCGGATTCGTCCTTCGTGTCCCAACCGGCGCGCAGCACGGAGAGCCAGCCGGGGAAGGTGGCGTCGCCCAGCGCTGGGGAGGTTGCCGGCAAGGCGGGGGCGATCTTAAACAGCGAGGGGCCGTAAAAGTTATCTTGCGGCGATCCCATCGCTTTCCAGGCGCCCATCAACCGCGCGCTCAGGACAGGATGGCTCGGGGCGAGGCCGGTACCGAGCTGGCCGATGCGCACGCACTGTTCATACGAGCCGTCGCCGACGGCGATGATTTTCCGCTGTCCGCCGAAGCGCACTTCCGGCGGAGTGAGGAGCTGCATTTCCCATTCCGCATATTTTTCCAGCCGCGGGTCGGTCGCAAACGCGTCGAGCACCCCGCTCATTTGCAATTGCTGCAGCAGGTTGAGGATGGGCACCATGGTGGCGGAGGTGTAATGCGCGGAGGCATCGCAGGCGCCGTCTTCATCGGTATAGTTATGCAGCAGATTCAGCGCCTCTTTGCCGACATCGGCAGCCCGCTCGCGGAACGCGGGATGGTTGGCGAGCAGCAGCGCATAGGAATAGCGCGTACCGCACCACATGGAGCTCATGTTTGCCGGCCCCAGGTTCATGCCGCTGTTCGTTTGCATGGGAGCCGCGTCGTCATCCCACAGCGTGCCGCCGAAGAGGGCCGCCGCCTGCTTCACCCGTGTTTTCGTCTCCGGTGAAAGCTGCCCGGAGGCGAGCAGCACGTCGATCCAGGTAAGGTAGGAGGACATACTCGACGCGCCCATAAAGTAATGCGTGGTATGCTGGTAAATGCCCTCGCCGTTCACGCGGGTATTCAAGTAGGCGCGGGCGAAATCGGTGATGGCCATGGCAGCTTTCTCGGCGGCTGCCGGCGAAGGGGCCGCCCAGAAATCCAGCATCTCCTGTAGGTGCGAGTTCGCACTGTATTGCTGAGCGTAGAAGGTCCTGCCGCCCTTCGCGCGTTCCGCGCGCAGCGCCTCCGCCACCGCTTTCCAGGCGGACGCCGGCGCATAGAGATTGCCGTACCCCCGCGCCGGGTCCGGATATTCGACGGGAAAACGCGCAAGCTTCGTGAGATTCATGCTGTTGAACAGGTTCATCTGCCGGTTGATCCCCTGGACTTCCATCGGCGGGTGGAGATCGACGCTCTGTTTGCCCAGGAAAATGCCCCAGTCGAAGCGCATATGCGTTGAATAATACTGGGTGGGCATCATGCGCTGGAAGCGGACCTGCAATGAGGCGATCGGCTTGCCTTCGACCAGGCGGGTATCGAAGCTCACCCCGGAAAGGCCCGGGTTGATCAGTCGCGACGCCGGACCGGCGAAAATGCCGAACAGGTTGTCGCTGCCTCCCGGCGCGGCGTGGTAGAGTTGCCAGTAGAACCCGGTGTTCACCGCCCAGGGATTCCAATGCGACAGCAATGGGTAGGTGGTGGTGGTGGGCGACCAGCGGTCCCTCTCCTTGCTGCTATAGTTCAACAGCACCAGCGCGTCATGGCGGGTATTGTTGCCATACAGGTAGACTTTGCCATCAGGTTCCATACCATCTTCGACGCTGGTGGCATGATGCCCGCGGTACTGCGCGTGGTCAGGATCGAGGCCGTTGGAGATATCCACCCGGTAAAATACGTCCGTCTCGCACTCTTCCTCGAAGCGGATAGCAGGCTGCCCGGCCTGCACCTCGATGGTGGTCGAATAGTCGCCTTCGCCGGCCGGAATCACCGGCAACTCGTGATGAACGGAAGAGCGCAGCGGGCCGGTATCGTACCGGTAGGAAACGCGCACCCGCGCGATCAGCGGGCCGTTTTCCAGCACGTCAACCTGCATGGCTTTCGCCGGGCGCGACATCCAGTTCGGGCCGGTGGCGGTCCACCCACCATCCCGGTAACGCAGCCCCTGTATGGGCGCCGGGGTGCGCGCCGGGTCGGCGGACGCCTTTGGCACGCGGATGCCGATCAGTTCATTCGTGATTTCATAATATTGTGCTGCCTCGCGCACAGTGACACCGCCTTGCGCCGGCGCCGGCGTCCCGGCGTCCAGCGTCCAGGACCGCGCTGACCCGGCAGGCAAGTCCGCACGCACCGCCAGCCGACCGTCACGCAGCACCTGGAAGGGGACCGAGATCCCCGCTGCATCCCGCAGCGCCAGCGCGCGCGGATCAGCCTTGCCGGTGTAATCGAACAGGACGATCTGCTCGGGGTGGGAAACCCCGAAGCACTCGGTCAACGAGAACATCGCCGCCGGCGCCTTCGCCCATACCAGGCATGCACAGAGCACCATGGGGAACAGGAAGAGATGACGTTGCATAGCGAAACCTTACTTATTGGTCTGAATCACGGATGTTCCACCAGGGGGTCCGCGTTGCGCGAGCGCCCCGGTGCTTTGTTTTTTGTCGGCCGTCAGCCCGTCAAACCGGCTACCGCGCCCGGAAGCGCTCGTCGCCCACCGCCGCCACGATCTCGCCAAAGAAGAGGCCGTGATAATCGTCGGCGTACATCTTCAGTGGGAACGTGTCGAGAAACTGCTCGGGGTGGAGGTCGGTGCGGTAGATGGTATGGCACTCCAGCGCCAGCACGCTCTCGTCGATGATCGGCGATTTTACCGCGGAGCCGGCCACCGGATGCAGCCCGGCGGCGGCGAACTTGTCCATCTCCCGCCCGGACTTCGTGCCGCAGAGGCTCAGCGCCGCCTTCATCTCCACCGGCAGCCAGTTCACCGTGAAGTCCGGCGCCTCGGTGATGAACTTCCAGGTGTGGCGCGTGAGACGCACCATCACCATGGCCACGGGTTTGCCCCACATGATGCCGAACATGCCCCAACTAATCGTCATCGGATTGGCATGATCGACTCCCTCGCCGCTCACCAGCAACACGCCGTCAGGATCGAAGGCGGTAAACGGTTGCAACGCTAAGTTGCTGATGGGAATGGATTGCTTGAGCATGTTGGACTCCTTTGAACGATTGGCTTCTTTAACCGCGGATTACGCTGATTTCGCCGATTAAAGTAATGTAACCGTTCAGTCCCGCTAGCGCGCGCGCGTCCTCGCGAGCACTCCGGTGGTTTCGATACGACCATCCGTAGTCTACTCAAC
>Ga0073936_10010886_pt1 | contig 11095 bp, 10 predicted proteins | sample AliMusrvi5mmetaG_FD_87041 | JGI IMG/M metagenome (GOLD analysis project Ga0073936, IMG submission 87041) | Freshwater lake bacterial and archeal communities from Alinen Mustajarvi, Finland, to study Microbial Dark Matter (Phase II) - Alinen... | ecosystem: Environmental > Aquatic > Freshwater >... | reverse complement strand
GGAATCAACGTCATGGAGGACTCCCTCGCGGCGAGAAGAATATTGGGATATCTCCCCGAGAAGGATCCGATCTATCCCGAGATGCGGGTGCTGGAATATCTGACCTTCAGGGCCCAGTTGCGAGGGTTGCGTGGACGGACACGGATTAAACGGCTGCGGGAACTCATCGGCCGTTGCGGCCTGGCCGGGCTGGAGAAAGCCTTGATGGGAAAATTGTCAAAAGGCGAGGTGCGCCGGGTGCTTCTTGCGGACAGCCTTGTCGGCGAACCCGAAATTGTCCTTCTTGATGAGCCCACACTCGGATTGGATCCCGTCAATGCGAGCCGGGCAAGGGCCGCAATATCACATCTCAAAGGCGAGCGGACGGTGGTGTTTTCGACACATGACATGGCCGAGGCCGAATCGCTCTGCACCCGGATCATCCTGCTCCATCACGGGGCTCTCGTGGCGTTCCTTCCGCCAGCCGAGTTGATCGGGCGGTACGCCGCCGCGAATCTGGGCGATGTGATCAAGGCCGTTGTCGCGGGGGGGGCGTTGTGAATTCCATCCGCATCCTCTGGCGCCGGGAATTGAAGTGCTGGCTGTTGATGCCCTCGTATTTCCTGATGGGGGCGGTCTTTCTGGCCGTCACCGGGATGACTTTCTGGATGTTTGCCGTGACCATGGCCGGAAAAGGACTGTTGACATCCGAGATCACGTTCAGCGGGATGTTATTCTGGATGGCGTTTCTCGCGATGGCTTCGGCGGTTTCGGTGAAGCTGCTGGGGGATGACCAGGAACGCGGCATGATGGAACTGTTGTTGACCGCGCCGGTCAGTGAACTGGATATCGTGCTGGCCAAGGCGGGGGCGGGCTTCCAGTTGATCCTGATCCTGGCACTGCCCGCCATTGTCTATCCCTGGATTCTCCGGTTGGTATTCCCCGACTGGCATGGTGTCGATGCGGCCATGTGGCTGACAGGGCTGTTGCTGGTCCTGCTGGTGGCGGGAATGATGACGGTCTGCGGCATGTTCTGGTCGCTGTTGTTCCGACGGCAGACGACCGCGATGGTGGCCACCTTCCTGACCGGGGTCCTGATTGTGTTCCGGGGATCGCTTCGCAGTTGGATCGGGGGAAGCGCCGCCGATGCCTCGACGGGATTTGTCGCCGTGGCGTCCCATGTTGCCAGCTTTGCCGCCGGAATGGTGGACAGCCGGTCTCTGGTGTTCTATCTGACCCTCATGGCGGTTCTCTTGTTCATCAACGTCCGGTTCCTTCAGTTGGCCCGTTATCGCCGTCCCCTGGGAAACTTGAATGTAACGGTTTCGTTTATACTGGCCTGGCTTCTGGCGGGACTGATCAATTATCTGGCGCTTCTCCATCCCTTCCGGCTTGATGTCAGCACCCTGGGTCGCGAGCCGCTTTCGGGGATGGCCGTGAAGACGCTTGAGAAATTAACCACGCCAGTCCGGATGATCCTGGTGGCGCCGTTGGGGGAACCACTGGCCAACAGCGCATTCCGCGTGGTCGGAAAGTACAGTCATATCCATCCTTCGCTCGAGGTGCAGGTGGTTGACCAGGGGCGCGATCTGGTCAAGACGAGGGAGCTGGTGGCGCAATATAAACTCCGGGAATCCTATGTCGTGATCGTCGCCTGCGGGTCGAGATACAGGGTGCTCTCGTTGCGGGCGATGGAGCGCATGGGGGAGGGACATTTGCGCCCCGGCCAGCGCGGTTCCCCGTTTTCCGCCACGCTGGACGCCGAGCTGTTGTCCGCCCTCCGGAGTGTGTCTCAAGAGGCGCCGCCGGCGGTGTATTTTCTGACCGGGCATGATGAACGGGGAATCACGGATTTCTCCGATTACAGGGGGTATTCGGAAATAGCCGGGATTATCCGGGAACGGCATGCGGATATCCGGACCCTTCTGCTGGATAACACGGCGCCGGTCACCAATGACTGCTCCGTGCTCGTCGTGGCCGGGCCTGCGCGCAGTCTGGCGGCGTGGGAGTCTGCCAAACTTAGGGATTATCTGGTCCGGGGCGGCTGTCTGATGCTGCTTTTGGATTCTGGACATGACACCGGGTTGGAGTCGTTTCTGGAAGGGTGGGGGGACCGGATCGGCCAGGACAGGATCCTGGATTCGCGGACAACCCCCCTGTTGCCGGGCAGCCGTGAGCGGTCGTGGACGATGGGGGCGGGGGAGGTCCCGGTGGTTCATTATGGGACGCATCCGATTGTGGAGGGATTGGACGGATTGGTTTCAACGTTCGTGTTGCCGCGTTCTGTTGAACCGCTGTCGGGCGGTGGGGGATCCCGGAGTTTGAGCGACCAGGTTGATAAACCCCGAGTCACTCCGCTGGCGTATAGTTCCGGCCAGAGCTGGGCGGATATGGATTTCAATCAGAATCCGCCCCAATTCAATGAAGGGTATGACCGCCATGGTCCGTTGTCGGTGGCGGTATGCGTGGAGAAGGGCGGGGCCTCGGAGATCACGATGGATATCAAACCGATCCGGATGGTGGTCATCGGGGATTCCCAGTTTGCGGCGAACCGGTGTCTGGCGGGGGGGAATGAACCCCTGTTCATGAACGCGTTGGAATGGCTTCTGGAACGGGAGGATCATGTGGCGGCATCCCCGGATCAAGGCGGCCTTTACACGCTTCAAATTGGATCGGATCGCCGGAGCCTGACGTTCCTGCTGATTGTGGTCGTGCCACCGGGGCTTCTGCTCACCCTGATGATCGTCTTTCTCCTGGCCCGGCGGGATAAGCGCACGCCGGTCCTTCCCCGGAAGGGAGAGCCTCTGCCATGAGTTGGAAGCCCACAATCTGGCTCCTGATCATGGTGCTCCTGGCCGGAGTGTTTATCCTTGTGTTTGAAAAAGGAGCCGAGCCCGCGCCACGGTCCCTGCCCGGTGACAGTCCCTTGCTGAATTTCAGCCCCTCCGCGGTAACCCGGTTATCCCTTTCCGGGGGTGGGCGTTCCGTTGAGTGTGTGCGGAGGGATGGACAGTGGCTGTTGGCGAAGCCCCTGGAGATGAGGGCCGATTCCGCGAAGATCAGCCGGATACTGGATGCGCTCCTGGCCATGCGGCGGCAGGAGGTTATCGATCCGGACCGGCGGGAGAAGAGGAACCTGACCCTGGCGAGTTTCGGGCTGGAGTCTCCCCGGGCGCGCTTTGTTGTGGGAACCGAACTGCATGCGGACGAGATCCTCCTGGGCGATGGATCACCGTTTGGAGAGCAGGTTTATGTCCGCCTGAATGGCGGCGCTGATGTCATCGGAGCCACGTGCCGTCTGAATGAGATTCTGCCCTTTGATCCGGAAGCGCTGATGGACCGGGCGGTGTTCCCGTCTTCGATCAGGAAGGCGGTGCGTCTTGAGGTGAAACATCCCGGTGGTTTTTTCCAACTGGCCCTTCGGGATGGCGCCTGGCGGATTCAGCAGCCTGTTGATGAACGTGCGGACGGGGCCCGCGTGGAGTGGTTGTTGCAAACCCTGGTGTCGCTGGCCATCACGAACTTTGGCGAGAGCGTTTCGCTTGGGGATTCAGCCTCCTTCGGACTGGGAAGCGACGAATCGCAGTTGCAAGTTTCGCTCTGGCCCGAGGGCGTGCGTGAACCGCTGATGCTCACGGTTGGAAAGGCGCGGCAGGATACCCCGGACTTTCTCTATGCCCGGATCAGTAACATGGAACGGATTTGTGCCATCCACACGAATGTCCTGGCATTACAGGAGATCAAGGCCGCCTCCCTCCGGGATCGCCGGATCTGTGACGCCGATCCCGCCCTGATCACGACGGTTTCCCTGCGGGATGGGGATGTGAAGACGGTGTTGGCTAGGAATCAGGCCGGCCAGTGGATGATTGTCGAACCGCTTCGCTTTACAGCGAATACACATGCTGTGGGATCGTTGCTCAGGGAGATCTGCCGTATCGAGGGGGATGAAATCAAGACAACCGGAGGGACCAACCAGATTCCCCCGGAAGCGGCGGAGATGACGGTGTCGCTGGTGATCTCCAACAGCCCTGTCACGGGTGCCGCAACCAATGAAGTGGTCCCCGTTCAAACTCCGGTCGCCGGAGCGGTTTGGAGTTACCGCCTGGCGGTTCCCGGCGCGGAGTCTCCCGACAGTTTGGTTTTCCGCGAGGAAGCGAGGTCGCTCTACCGGGTTCGTGCGGGTGATCTGGCGCGCTTGTGGGCTGATTTCCCGGGGAAGGCCCGGACCGTTTTTTCGGATCCCCTTCCTTACATGGATTGCAGGATCCTTGATTTGAATCCCCAACAAATCCGCCGGATTACGGTGAGCCAGCAAGGCCGTGAGGAGACGGTCACCGTCAATGCCGACGGCATCTGGTCGGTTGAATCGCCGCCGGAAGGGCAGATTTCCGGAGAGGCCATTCCGGCGTTGCTGGAACTGGCGTCACATCTCCAGGCCGAGCGCGTTGAAAGTATTTTGTTAACCAATGCGGTCCCCTATGGGTTGGCAGGGTCGGCCGCGCGTGTGACCTTCGGCCTGAGCGGGAGTGGCGGAATTCAAAAAACGATCCTGGTCGGGAGTCATAATGGCCGGGATGGAGTGTTCTCAATGGTCCAGGGACGGGAAGTGGTTTTTGTCCTGGGAAAAAGCGTTGCCGAGGCCCTGCTTCGTCCTTTGGTTAAAATGCCCTGAGGGGGCGCCTCCACCATGAACGGCACACATTTCAGGAAACACTGGATGGCCTGGATCCGGCAGACGCTCCTGCTGTCGGCGGGAATATTCGCGGCCCTGCTATTGGGATTGTCATGGCTTGGTTTTCCAGGGTTTCTGTCGCGATGGGTCCTGGCGGCAGCCAATGAAGGAGGTTACTTCATCGTGGCCTATGATGTTAAGCTGGATCTGCGCGGCGGGCTGAAGGCCTCCGATGTGGAGGTTTACCGCAAGGGAGTGGTCGGTTCCCCTTTTATCGAGGCGCGTGAAATCCGGATCATTTTCCGTGTTTTCGACCGGGCCCGAAGAGGTGTGTCCAGAATCAAGGAGGTCAGGGCGCGCGGGGGGATCATTCGCCCGGTTGGCCGGGGCGGGCTCATGGCGTGGGATATGCCTGTAACCCCGGCAAATGGCCACATGGCCGGGAAGGACACGGGGCAGGCCAGGATGACTGTATTCCTGGTGGATTGCGATGTCATGGGCGTCTGGGTAGAGTCTATGCAGGCGTCGCTCAGCATTGACCATGACGGGGGGGCGCTTTCGCAAGCGACCGGACGGGTGGGGCGCGATCTTCAACGCGGAAGCCTGGAAGGATCCATGACCTGGAAGCGGGGCGGGAAGGCCGACGGACGGCTCCTTACCACTTTTGATCCGAGGGCCTTGTTACCGGTCTGCCGACTCATCCATCCGGATGCCGTTCCCATTCTGGAGCGGTTTTCCTTTGCCTCAACCCCGCCCCGGATCGAACTGTCCTTCGACTCGGATCCCGCACGGGATGTGGCGCTCAAGATCACAGGACGGATGCAGGCGACCCAGTACGCATACCGGGGCGTCGGGATAGGATTTGTGAATATCAGTTGCGATTATGTCCATGGGAACGGAACCAACCGGTTGCGGTTGGATCCGTTCCTCATGGTCGTCGGGGGGAGGAATGCCGAAGGGGTGGCGGACTTCAATTTCATTGATGAGACAGCCGACTTTGAACTGGTGTCGGGCATTGATCTGGCCGCCGCATTACGCTTGGTGGGGCTGAAGGAGCAGATGCTGGAATCGTGGAATCTCGGGGATGGCGCGCGCCTGATGGCCAAGGGGCGGATTGATTACCGGGCACCGGAACACACCTGGATTGATGCGTCGGTGGAGGGGGCAGGGATCGCATTCGGCCAGGTCCAGGCCGGCGAATGCGGGTTCCATTATTCATCACGGGGAATGACTAATCAATTCGCCGATATCCGGGGAAAGATCGGGAGCGGATCCTTCTCCGGCTTTGTCCTGCTGGCGCCGGACCTGTCGGGAACAAAACGGACTTCCAGGATCAAGGCTGAATTGATGCATCTTGATGTGGATGATGGATTCAAACTCCTCACAACCAACCCGGCCTGGCGGGCGGAGGGGAAAATGTATGGTACTGTCGAACTGGCGGGAGAAGGGGGAGGGGGCCGGATGTGGCCGGAGACCGGACAGGGGCAATTGACACTCCGGAACACCCACATGTTCCGTCTCCCGTTGTTTGCCGGTTTCATGAAACATCTGGACCGGATAATTCCGGGTCTGGACTTTTTCGGGAGTCCGGTGGATGTCCATTTCTCTTTTGAGGTGAGGCACGGGCGGGTGGTTAGCCGGGATATCCAGATTGATGACGGGCCGGCCAGCATCACGGCACAGGGAAGTTGCGGGTTGGATGGTTCATTGGATTTCATCGTGAACGTCCAACTTATGAAAAAGCCGGGATTCCTGGGGCAGGCGATCGCGGGACTATTTCCGAAGGCCAAGGGGATTGAATTTGCCCTGACCGGCACGTTGGCTTCGCCGAAGTGGGAGACTGGTGAACGGAGATGATATGGCGCACATAACGGGAAGACAACCACGGAGCGTACACATCAAGACCTACGGGTGCCAGATGAATGAGCGCGACAGCGGAGCGGTTGGCGCCTTGCTGATCCGGCATGGTTACCGCCTGGCATCAGAGTCTGATGCGGATGTGGTACTGGTGAATACGTGCAGTGTCCGGGGTAAGGCGGAAGATAAGGCTCTGGGTAAACTCAGATTGGTTGTGGCACAGAAGGTCATGCGTCCCGGCCGGGTTGTGGGTGCGATGGGATGCATGGTCCAACGGCTGGGCCCCCTGATCCTCAAACACGTCAAGGGATTGGATTTTGCGGTCGGAACACACCGGCTGAGCACGCTTCCCTCCGTGATTGATGCCGTCTGCGCCGGGCAAGGCCCGCTGGTGGACACGGGAGAGGGGGAGTCGGAGGTGGAGTCCCTGACGGGCCATGCGGAGGGGGCGCTTTCAGCTTTTGTCAACATCCTGTTCGGATGCGACCGGCGTTGCGCCTACTGCATCGTGCCCGCCGTGCGGGGGCATGAATGGAGCCGGTCTGCGGAAAGCGTTCTGGGTGAAGTCAGCGCCCTGGCCGGACAGGGGTGCCGCGAAATCACCCTGCTGGGACAAAGCGTCATGTCCTACGGGCGGAAGAACCCGGTCTGGCCGGAGGACTATCGGTCGCCCCTGGGGTTCGAGGAACCTCTTCCTCGCTTGCTGGAGGCGGTTGCCGGTGTGTCTGGTGTGCGGCGTATCCGGTTTACCTCGGGGCATCCCTCCGGTTGTTCCGCCGAACTGGCCCGTGCCATGGCCGGGATTCCCGCGGTGTGCGGCCATCTTCATCTACCGGTGCAGTCCGGATCGGACACCGTGCTCAAACGGATGCGGCGCGGATACACGGCGGACGAGTATCTTTCCGCCGTACGCCGTCTGCGCGCGGCAGTTCCCTCGCTGGCCTTGACGACCGATGTGATCGTCGGGTTCCCCGGCGAGACCGCCGGGGATTTCGAGGCGACACGGCTCCTGATGGACGAGGCGCAATTCGACAATTCCTTCATCTTCAAATACTCGCCGCGGGAAGGCACTCCAGCCGCCGAGTGGAACGATGATGTCCCGGAGGAGGAGAAGTTGAGGCGCAACCATGTGCTACTGGCGGATCAGGACCGCCGGGGGATTGAGTTGAACCAGTGTTGTGTTGGGAAAATCGTGGAGGTGTTGGTTGAGGGGCCGAGTCTTCGGAATGCGGAACGGTGGGCGGGGCGTTCGGAAACCAATAAGATCGTGATTTTTGATCCTCGCGAAGCCATGAAGGCGGGTGATATAGTCAATGTTTTGGTGGAGCGGGTCGGTCCGCAGGTGTTGTACGGAACGGTGAAGGAGGCGTCGGAGATATGATCTCATTGGCAAACATATGTGTGATACTGGGCGGGCTTTATATCGTTCTTCATCTTCCCTTGATGGTGATGCCGCAGGCGGCGAGGCGGTTTCTGCGGGCATTTCCGCGGAATAAGTGGGCGGGGGGCGGGCTCGCCATCGTGGCGCTGGCTTGGGCGGCATGGGAAGTCTATGACATGCCGTTGGGGATGATCGACCAATACAAGATTTGGCTGTGGGCGATCGGACCGGTGACCGGTGTCCTTGTGCTGACATTCATGAATGAGCTGCTTGCCGTCCGGGCGTTGGGCGGCATCCTGATGCTGGCGGCCTGTCCTGTCCTGGAAATCCAGCGGCTGAATGCGTCGTATTGGACGTGGGTTCCCGCCGGACTGGTCTATATCTGGGTGGTGGCGGGCATGATTCTGATGCTCTCTCCGTATCGTTTCCGGCACGTCGTCGAACGGTTCTGTGCGACAGATAGGGGGTGCATGGCGATGGGAGCCGGTGGCGTGGCCATGGGCGGGGTTTTGATTGCACTCGGGCTGCGGGTATTCTAGGAGGGGGATATGACATCGCTTGCGAAGACGGGAACGCCGATGGAAATTCTGAAGGCGGCGTTGGTAAAAGAGCATGCGGCGCATGATTTCTACGCCGAAGTGCGTGATCATGCCAAAGTGGAGATGGTCCGGGCGCTGGCCGAGCAATTGTGCGAGGAAGAGCAGCGTCATATCAGGCTCATCGAGAAGTTAATCGCCGACCTGAAACTGGGATGAGCGGCCGAATGGGGAAACTGATCATTTTTGATTTGGACGGGACGCTGGTGGATTCCTGCCGCGATCTGGCCACGGCGGTTAATCTGATGCGGCGTCATTTCCGTTTGCCGCCGTTGCCGGTGGAGACGATTACCGGATACGTCGGGAATGGCGTTCGTGCGCTGGTACGCCGCGCCCTGGAGGGGACATCGGTTGATATTGAGGAGGCGCTCACGATCCAGGGCCCGATCTATCGGGCGCATGTGACGGACGCGACCACGCTTTATCCGGGGGTTCGAGAGGGGCTTTTCCTGTTGAAAGAGCGGGGGCATATTCTGGCCGTGGCGACCAACAAGCCTGCGGAAGCCTGCGAGTTGATTCTGCGGCATTTCGGAATCCGGGATCTTTTCATCAGCGTGCTTGCCGGCGGGACTTCCCCGGTATTGAAACCCGCCCCGGACATGCTGCTGGCGATCATGGCGCAGGCGGGGATCGGGGCGGTGGACACCTGGATGGTGGGGGATAACTACACGGATATGGAGGCCGCCCGGCGGGCCGGGGTAAACAGTATTTTCCTCACCTATGGATACGGTGAAACCGGATCGGAGACGCCCACGGTGAGCTGCGATTCCTTTGCCGGGGCGATGGCGATATTTTAGCTCGTTTTTTCTTGATTGGGAAAGGGTGACGCCCCATTATACGCGCCTTTCCCGGTGGGATTCCGGAGTGGTCAAACGGGGCAGACTGTAAATCTGCTGGCTATGCCTTCTAAGGTTCGAATCCTTATCCCACCACCACTCAATAAAACCGCGTATTTCCTAAGAAATATGCGGTTTTTTCTTGTCTTGAAGCAATTTTGGCGTTTCTTCCGTTCCTGTCAAATGTGCTTAATTCGCGTCGTCAACCCGCACCATAATGGACACACCCCCCCGGGGTAAAAAACATGAATATTTCATAGGGAATGGCCGAATCCACGGGGATTGAGCAGTTTATTGCCACCATTTGAACCAGGCATACCACGAGGCCGTCACGCCAATGTACCGGGTACCGGCCTGCAGGGCCGACATCCGGTAGGCGCGCTGGGTCCGGTAGAAACGGGCGTTCGCCTCCCATCCGCCGTTTCCGGTCTGCCAGTCGAAGTCATGCCGAAGGCAAGGCGGAAAGTACTTCGTTGGCCAGTACATCTCGGAAACGCAGGTGCAGCCGTCACATTGTTCAAACCAATCCCAGGACTTGGAGTCCAAGGCTTCCCGGATCAGGACCTGAATGTCACGGGGCACGCTCAGAACGTCAAAGGATTCGATGATGCGATGATACTCGGTCGCTCGGTCCAGTTCGCCCCCGGTCGCCCCTCCTGGGGCCGCCTGGCCCGACTTCCGCTTTCCGGAACATCCGCACGGCGGCTTCTTCAGTAATTCAGCATTCATCGCTCAACCTGCATCCTTTTCGCTATGCCGACTGCCCGGCCGTTCCTTGATATTCTCGGCCAGATGCCTGATGGCATCCGATAATTTGTCCAGCCGTTTTCCGAATTGGCATCCCTGCAGGTAGATGATCCACACACAGAAACAACACACCGCCCCCAGGACTACAACCAATGGCCAGCGCCCGACCGCATCAAGGTTCTCGGGACCGGGTAGAACAGTGGTAGCAGTCGCCGCCACAACGGAACCACCCGCAATCAACGCTTCGATTTTTCCATTCATTCCGCTCTCCTCATGGTTCTTTCCGGATCACCTGCACGGCGCCGTTCGTGTCAGTGCTGGTCAGCACCAACACGTCTCCGAATTCAAAAGGATAACTGGCCTCAGCAACCCAGATGACCGTGCTTGTGTTGGTCGCGGCCATCCGCCCGAGCAGGAAAGTGTTTCCCTGGCTCGTGCGTGCGGCCGTCACGGTCGTTGTGGTGGCGCCGGGGAAACTCCATAACACCGCCACCGGTGCCCAAACACTGTTGGCCTGTTCGTTAGTCAACGCGACCGTTGTCCTTGCCAAGGTGTACGTCTTTGCCCAGGGCGCCGCGCACACCACCGCGGCCACCATCAGGACCCCACAGATGGCCAATATGTTGCGTCCCAAATCGGATCCTCCCATGCCCCTCATGGTGTCCCCACATCGCTGTCCAGAACGTTTGTAACTGTCCCGGCCACAAAGACCAACTGGGTCCCGCCCCTGATCATGAACTGCCCAACGGTGCCCAGTGCCAGACCCCAGTCAACGGTCAGTACCCCGTGGACCTTTGAGTCCGCCCGGGAAACCCAAAGCTGGCCGTTCTGGATCGTGGCGAGTTGATAACTGCCGTCTGCGCTGCAGGCGATATAGCCCCACCATTTGACCGGGCCGCTCTGCGTCCAGGTCTCCCCGTAATCGTTGGAGACATGGATTGCTTCGCTCGCGACGATTGCGCTCAACCGCTTCCCGTCCGCGCTTCCCGCGATGCCCCGCCAGTCCCGGTCCGTCTCCTTGGCCGTC
>Ga0073936_10010882_pt1 | contig 11097 bp, 4 predicted proteins | sample AliMusrvi5mmetaG_FD_87041 | JGI IMG/M metagenome (GOLD analysis project Ga0073936, IMG submission 87041) | Freshwater lake bacterial and archeal communities from Alinen Mustajarvi, Finland, to study Microbial Dark Matter (Phase II) - Alinen... | ecosystem: Environmental > Aquatic > Freshwater >... | reverse complement strand
TGGAGCAGATTCCAGCCTTGGTCGCGGCGGCTCTGATGCCGATGCCCAATTTTCGGCGCAAAAGAATCATACGATCACTCAAACGCCCGGAACGCGGATTGCATGGCGGGAATCTGAAAATGTAAGGTTTCCTTTCTATCGGCCTGACCCGTTCGTCTCCCCAGCCCTTTTGTTTCATCACGAGGTTCAGACCTGGGTTACGCTTGCAGATCGAGTTATAGGTGAGTGAAATGCCCTCGCGTTCCATGGCGTCCAGGTCGTGATGGACGTCGCTTTCGTCGCGGTAAGTTTCCGGGGACACAAGCCGTTCCGCAATGCCCTCTGCGATGGCGAGCTGTCGCAATGAGCCGTAGGTGCGGGTTACGATCCGCTGATTGCGTTTCTCGCGATAGATGGCGTGGAGCTTTGCCAGGCGTTCCAACCCCTTGAGAGGTTCCAGCGTCCTGATAGCGGCCACCACTTTGGCAACCTCCTCACTCGCGAAGCTCGCCCGGGGATTGATCAGCTCGTAGTCGAAACCCGCAGCCTGACAGGCAGCCGATCGTGACTGGAAAAAGCGAGTCGCCGCCATTACCAGGGAATTTGTCATTTTGAGGGTAGGATTTGCCTGCCTGGCATTCGCGAAGTCACGCAGGGCCTCGATGACCATGGCACGAGTCCACTGCTGCTGCGGAGGGTGGGCCCGCAGCTTTGCCGGGTCCAGCCCCGCCGCCCGCAATGCATCATCCCATGAGCCGAAATTCTTCGAGGCTTGTGCCACCAATGCCATCCCGACGTCAGTTACATGATCGACGTTCAAATTGTGGCCCTCCTCATGCAGTCGCAAGAGCCAATCGATCACGTAGTGGCCGCTCCACACCCGCTCCCAGTGTGTAATCCCGGCAATCGGCCGCAGCGCAGTCAATTGAGCGCGATATGTCTCCGACGTGATCTCCCAGCCGGGTCCGAATTCCTGAGAATACTCCTCGCAGGTTAGCTCGTGAGCACACTTCAGATGTCGCGCCAAAATCCCAAATGACTTGCCGCAAACCGCGCATTCAACCAAGTCCTCGTATTGAAGCTCCATCTTGTAGGGGTCCACGCCTGCGTCAATCAGGCTCCTGCGCCAACCGCGCGGCGAGGGGCCGGCGAACGCCTTCCCCAACAGGTCAGGCCGTTCGCGGTTCACCGCATGCAGGTTGAGGGGTAGTCCGGTTGCCGCCCGTGAGCGGATCCATTCGGTCGTGTCCATGGCTAATCCGAGGCCTTTATTCCCGAACCCCCCCTTGGACTCAAGCATAATGACGGCAGGGAATACAAGCCGCCACTCAATACTCCTCGGGCAGCAAAATCGTGGTCGAGCCGCGTCCTGCCCCGGTGATGATGTAGATGCGCCGACCGCCGCCGGGTGGCAGGGGCGGGAGCGGGTGGTGTTCCATGCGGCACTTTTCAATGGAGCTGAATCCGTGGACCGGATGCTGATCCCCGACGACAGGCCCGCCGCCGGCGGGAATGACTGGTACGTCACGGAGCGCCGCCGCCTCCAAAAGGAAATCAACAGGGGCTGCGGAACTGCGGCGCGGGAGGGCGAGGCCGATGGGCCGGTTGGTCAGGCACGGGTGACTGCCGCAGGGGGGACGAATACCGCACCCGAGATCGGGCTGCGGGCGGCGATTTGAAAAGCGCATGAGGCCGGGTCACGCGTTTCTCGGCACCACTAACCTTGACCTGACCAGCCTAACGGAACGCTTCCGGACCCGCTTCCAACCGGTCCGCCTTCAGCCCCTGGAAGACGAGGTTCTCGCAGCTTGTCACAAGGGTAGCTCGCGCGGCGCCGGGGCGCTCCTCCCGCGGACTCTCCCATCACCCGCCGGATCGCCGAAGGGGGCAAGGGCGACGCCGGGGCGGCGATGGCGGATTTGGAGATGTGGATCACCAAATACTTCTGCCATGCCTAACGACGACGGATCTCTATTAGGTTGTAGATTACTCCATCTCGAGAATATAGCCAGTGTCTGGATACCCAGGGTCAAGCAACCCATCAGATCTAATGTCATTCCATGTACCCGTCGGGTTGATCATCAAGAATTCCTCAGATCCACTGTCACTTGGTTCCCCAGAACCCCAATTGGTGTGGCTCCACGGCTCTCCGGTGATCCATCTCCACCCCCCAGATGGTTCGGAATAGTCGGGTGCTGTTGTATTCTGATAACCTCCTATCCAGCAGACAGGAACACTGCCCGAGTGGTGCAGTTGAGCCCCGATGGCTGTCCATTCGGCTTGGCTTGTGATTGTGGCAAGATGTCCGCCACGAGCTTCGGCATCTGCCTTTGCTTGTTGCCAGGTGAACTTACCCGGAATTATTGTGTACTTACTGCGTTCGATGATGTAGCTCGTCGGGCTGTAGTATTGGTTGTCCTCAACATCACCCCAGGTTGAGGCCGGCGCCTGTTCGCTCGTCATTCGGTAGAAGTGCATGAATCCACCTGCCAAGCCAGGAGCGCTGGGTTCGTTTGGAGCGAAGTTGTCGAAGGCGAATGTTTCGCCAGAAACCCATGCCCATCCGGAGGCGTAGTGCCCCCCGATCCATGGCCCGACACCGGCTCCGTAGTACCACCAATACGCGTTATTATTGATCATAGAGAACACAAACCCGTTCTCTTCTTGGCTTGTGATGCAGACCAAGTACCCACCGGCGGCCTCTGCGGCTGCCTTCGCTTGGCTCCAGCCCAGTTTTCCACCATTGTTCACGGCTTTGTACCAGTGCCCGTTGCCACCCGCACTGACCGGCCATTGAACCCAGCCATCGGTATTTGGAACCACTGTAAGCGTAACCGAAATCGTCACTTGCTCGCTGTTATCGGTGTTCCTGCGGACGGAAATCGTGCCCTGGTGCTGCCCGACGGGCAAGGAGGTCGCGTCAAATGACAATGAAATAGACTGATGCACGGAGGTCGCGGTGCCGCTGCTCGAAGAGGCGGAAATCCAACTTGGATCGCTGGCCACCAAATTGAAACCGACCTGTCCATCGTCTTCATTCCAAATCTCCATTGAAGCCGTTCCCACTTTGCCGTGTTCCACTTGCACCGAGATCGAGGCTGGGGTCGCAGCGATAAGCAACGGACGGACAACAGGATCTGTTGACGGATTCGGCTGTTTGTACGTGAACTTGACGTCGAGCGGGCTCAGGTCAGCATAGAATGGTATGCCCTCGCTGGTGTAGACCCTGGCAGTCATCGTGATAACGTAGTCTCCGGGTTCGACTTCGAACACATGCTCGTAGTCCGTTGATGACTGCGTTTCCTCGTGGGTTTGAGTTGCCCCCAGAGGGATTCCGTTCCAGACTTTGGTACATTGGATTTTGAAACTTGTCATTCCTGAAGTGCCACCAATTCCATCACCAAAGGATGCCTTCCAGTTTGGCCACTTGATCAATATTCCGTTAGATTCCGACTCGCAGGTGAAGGCTGCGCCATGAGCCCATGCGCGGAACGGCTCGCCGATTAGCCGGAGCCACGGATCGTCTTCGACGATAGCAAAGTCGCCGCCAATCGTCATTTGGCTTGCTGAGCCTATCGAGGTCTTGGGGAAATTGAGAAGCACTTTGCCGTCGGATCCCAACTCTGGAGATGGCAAACACGTGGAGGCGTAGTTCGATAGATCCGAGCGCCTTACGACTGATGTCACCATCCCCCACGATTGGGTATCGAGGCTTGGGTAGTGGACGGTGTTTGGCGTAGATCCAGGTGATTTGTAGCTGGTGGTGACTTCACGGCCACTTGCTGCATCGGTGGCGATACTGTCCACTTCAATTATGCTATCGTCTCCGAGGCGCACGCTATCGCGACGAAACAGCGAGTCATAGTCACCGTCAGCATCCGAATCGAAGATGCCGATGGTTGTCCAGAGGATGCTCCCTGCGCCGCGATTCGACCACTGACGTCCTTGCATTAGGCCATTGCGCCAAATCTCGGTCATGGTGTCTGCGGGCAGACGGCGGACACGGAAGAATGAGTTGCCAGCAGCGGGATTCCGCTTGCTCGCCCAAGTTCTTGCCCTTCCTGACGCCGGGAGAAACACATCTGAGCACGTGTTCCATGTAACCAAGTCGGACGACTGTTCGACGATATCTGGCCCCTCCAGAGTTCCTTCCCATGTTATCGAGAAAGTCGCATCGCCTCCGCCGGACGATGTCGTGAAGGAGCTATCCGTTATATCCAACGCAAGACCCAAGCTCGTGGAACAAATTACGACTAAGGTCTCGACAAGGACTCGGGTGAACCTCAGATTGCTTTCTTTCGAGGTTGGCCTTAACCAGGGAACCAAATGACGAAATGAGATATGGGTAAATGATTCGCTACTGAATATTCTTGAAAAAGTGTTCATGTCTATTGCTAGAAAATTGCTTTCGAGGTGAAAGCGGTTGATAGAACCGGTGACCAGACTGTATCGCAGGGGAAACCGGGGCGAGGATACGCTGGGGTTTGGGTTCCACTATTCAACTAATGATCAATCGGAAGGCTAACCGTTTGGGAAGTCGGTGAAAAGAATAGATGCTAGGCATAATCGCGCAATTCGTGCGCATGATTTGCTGTTTTGTGCGTCCCATTAGCAGTTCCTGCCATTTGGCTTTCGTCGCAGCATCCGGCAAGGCTCGGTAGGCTGGCGTCTGAAAACCATTAGATTTCTAACCATATTGGCGACATAACGACCGTTTGGGCGCGTCGGAACCCGTTGATAGTGAACAGGAAATCTATTAATCGGGGCGACAAAGTCCTCGGGTCCCCCACCCCCATCCAAATCATGTGAAAGGTGTTTTTTCAACTTTACACATTTTTCACGTCGGCAAGGTGGGTGAGGTCGCGGCGCTGGCTGCCGTCGCCGTTGATGATGACCGGCTGGCCCGCCTCAATCCGGCGGCGGAACGCCTCCAGGGCAAGGTCTGGCCGCTGTCCCGGACCCCAGACTGAGAAGAACCGCAGTGCCACGAAGCGCAGGCCGTGCAGACGGGCGTAGAGGCGACCCCATTGCTCGCCGTGGAGCTTGGTCAGGGCGTAGGGGCTGCATGGGTCTGCGGGGTGGTCCTCGCGGGCCGGCAGCGGCGTTTCCGGGCCATAGACGCTGGACGACGAGGCGACCACGAAGTGGGGGATGCCCATGCGGCGGCAGAATTCCAGCAGGCGGATGGTGCCGATGACGTTGGTGATTTCGTATTCCATCGGGCGGTCCATCGACGGGCGCACACCGGCCGGCGCGGCAAGGTGGACCACGGCGCCGAAGGTCCGGTCGGGCAGTTCTCACCGGGACCGGCTCCCTCATCGCCGGGGGCGAATTTTCCCCAATTGGGGAAAAACCCGCCGCCCCGGAGCATCGTTTCAGGTGGTTTTCACCGTGGCGCCCCGGGAATGTCGGGTCGAATGCCGGCAGGACGTCACGACCGACAAGGGCACTTCCGCCCTGACCGCTGTCACGATGGCGCTGGCCGCCAGGAAGGTGCCGCCAGGCGTCGAACAAGATCCGCAACGACACCCGGTGGCAAATTCCCGCCCGGAGCCGACGCCGCAAGGGGACCACCCCTCGCCAGAAGGGAGGCTGGTGATGCCGCGCAGCAAGGACTGCTGGAATTTTGAGGTGAAGGCCGTTGGAAGAGCCGGACCGGTGGACGGGGAAAAGAAGTCGATTTGGCGTCCGTGGTGAGGGTATGTATGCTCTCAACGAGGGGCTGGTTCCGTAGGGAACAGACCTTGGAAATCGGGGCGGGAAAAGAGAACTGCGAATGACTTGTCCGTTTTGAGTTTTGCCACGTCCTTGAGGCCGTTGGCGATCGCCTCACGCAGAAGGGCCACGGCTTGTCGGGCGTAGGACTCGGCGGTTTGCTGACGTTGTTGAGGCGTGAGGGATGCGTCCGTTTCCACCGTGGGAATGCATTGCGCGACCATCTCTGCGGCACGGCAGCATGCTTTCCAGTCCTTGGGATCAAGCTTGGACAGTTCCAGAGCACTGGTCAGCGCCGCCGCATGATCGCCGAGGCCGATGCATGTTTCATGAAGGCCGTGATGGTGGTTTGCAAGAAACTGGCGGTAAGTCGGATTCTTCGGTTCGGCGGCAAGTGCCACGCGCTGGGCGGCGATGGCACGTTCATAGAGTTTGCGCGCCTCCTGCCACTGCTTTCGATTCCACAAGACTGTCCCAAGGTTGTTCAGGCTGGCACCAAGATCACTCTGGTACCCCGGTATTGTGGGAAAGTCGGCGGCAAGTTTCTCCCGGATTTCCAGCGCGCGCCGATACGCTGTCTCCGCCTCCTCTAATTGGCCCCGCTCTTTAAGCAGGATGCCCAAATTGTTTTCGCAGTTGGCCAGATCCCGGAGGTACTTCGGCACGGTGGGACACTCAGCCACCAGCATCTCCTCAATTTCAAGCGCACGCCGGTGTGCCGCCTCGGCCTTCGCGATCTGGCCGCTGTTTTGATACAAAAAGCCAAGGCAGTCATGGCTTCTGACCAACTCGCCCCGGTATCCCGGCACATTGGGAAAGTCAGCCGCCAGTTTCTCCCGGATCTCCAGCGCGCGACGATATGCCGCCTCCGCATCCGCCGTCCGGCCCCGGATCCGGAACAAATTGCCCAGGTTGTTATGGCTTGAGGACAAATCGTACCGGTAATTCGGCATGGCAGGAAAGTCGGCTGCCAGTTTTTCCTGAATTTCCAGTGCGGATCGATACGCGGTCTCCGCCTCCTCTAACTGGCCCCGCTCTTGGAGCAGGCCGCCCAGGTTGTCATGGCTTGAGGCCAATTCGTACCGGTAGGCGGGCACCGTGGGAAACTCGGCCGTCAGCTTCAGTTCGATGTCCAGTGCGCTGCGGTACTCGACCTCCGCCTTCGCCCCCTGGCCAATGTGCTTGAGCAAGAGTCCGAGAACGTTATGGCTGCCGGCCAGATTCTTCCGGTAGTCCGGCATCTTTGGAAACTCGGCTACCAGCTTCTCCTCAATTTCCAGCGCGCGCCGGTATGCCACCTCGGACTCCGCCGCCTGCCCCCGGTCCATGAGCACATTACCCAAGCTCGAATAATGCTTCGCCAAATCCTCGCGATAGACTGGATTTGCGGGAAAATCGGTGGCCAGTTGTTCCTGGATGGCCAGCGCACGCCGATATCCCTCCTCCGCTTCGCCATTTTGGCCGCGTTGTCCGAGCAAGACCCCCAGGTTGTGATGGAGCTCGGCCAATAGCTGCCGGTAATCCGGCACCGCAGGAAAGTCGGACGCCAGCTTCTGCTGAATTTCCAGTGCGCGACGATATGCCGCCTCCGCTTCCGCCCGCTTGCCACTATCTTTAAGCACAACGCCTAATTGGTTGTGAAATACGGCCAGATTGTACCGGTATTCCGGCACATTGGAAAAGTCAGCAGCCAGTTTCTCCCGGATCTCCAGCGCACGCCGATGGGCCGTCTCCGCCTCCTCTAACTGGCCCCGCACTTGGAGCAGTCTGCCCAGGTTGTCATGGCTTGAGGCCAATTCGTTCCGGTAGGCGGGCACCGTGGGAAACTCGGCCGTCAGCTTCAGTTCGATGTCCAGTGCGCTGCGGTACTCGGCCTCCGCCTTCGCCCCCTGGCCTGTGTACTTGAACAAAAGTCCGAGCCTGTCATGGCTGTGGGCCAGAATCTCCCGGTAGTCCGGCATCTTTGGAAACTCGGCTACCAGCTTTTCCTCAATTTCCAGCGCGCGCCGGTATGCCACCTCGGACTCCGCCACCTGCCCCCGGGCATTGAGCACATTACCCAAGCTCGAATAATGCTTCGCCAAATTCTCGCGATAGGCTGGATTTGCGGGAAAATCGGCGGCCAGTTGTTCCTGGATGGCCAGTGCACGCCGATATCCCTCCTCCTCGTCGCCATTTTGGCCGCGTTCTCCGAGCAATATCCCCAGGTTGTGATGGAGCATGGCCAATAGCTTCCGGTAATCCGGCACCGCAGGAAAGTCGGACGCCAGCTTCTGCTGAATTTCCAGTGCGCGACGATATGCCGCCTCCGCTTCCGCCCGCTTGCCACTATTTTTAAGCATGTTGCCAAAGTCGTTGTGAATTCCGGCCACATCGGACCGGTATTCCGGCACTGTTGGAAATTCGGCCAACAGTTTCTCCTGCATCTCCAGCGCACGCCGGTAAGCATCCTCGCACTTCACGATCAGACCCACCGAGCTATACACTTGCGCCAGTTTCTGGAGGACTCGCGCCTGTTCGTGTCTCAGTCTTGGATCCTCGCGTTTCTGTTCGACGAATCGCTCGTAGAACGGCACCGCGGTTTCCAGCAAGTTCTTGCGCAACTCATGGAAGTCGGCCTCATTCAGCCGCCGATCTTCGGTCACGCGGTTCAAGTATTTGTCCACCGCCTCACGCGCCTGGGCAAAGTTCGCCTCGGCCTCGACACGGTTCCTCTCCGCCAGGGCGAGAGCTTGGAGCGCCCGGGTCTCCGCCCTGGCGGCCTTCGCCGCCTCCCGATTCGCCTTGGCCGCCTGCCACGTGCTTACGAGCGTGGCGGCCACCAGCACGGCGGCAATGGCGGCGGCGACGCGCAACGCGGCCTTGTTCCTCTGCGCGAACTTGCGGAACTGGTAGCTCGCGCTCGGCGGCCTTGCGCTCACCGCTTCATCGGCGAGGAAGTGCGCAACGTCCTGCGCGAAGGCGTTGGCCGTCTCGTAACGGCGCGTGCGGTCCTTGTTGATCGCCTTCATCACGATCCAGTCGAGGTCGGACTCGACCAGCTTGCCCAGCTTCTCCGGCTCGACGTGTCGCGTTTTCGCGAAGTGCGTGCGCTCTTCGCCGGCCATGGTGCTGATGCGCGATGACGGCTTCACCGGCTCGACTTCGCGGATGATGCGCCGCATTTCGTCATAGCCGGCGGAGAGCAGCGCCTTGGCGTCGAAGGGCGGTTTGCCGACGAGCAGTTCGTAAAGCAGGATGCCCAGCCCGTAGATATCGCTGCGCGTGTCAACGTCCAGCCCGCTGAGACCTGCCTGCTCGGGGCTCATGTAAACCGGCGTGCCGATGAACTGCTCGAAGCGCGTGAAGAGCGTCTTGTCGGTGAGTTTGCCTTGGGTGGCCTTGGCGATGCCGAAATCAATGACCTTCACCACCGGCTTGTCGCCGTGGAGCGTGACCATGACGTTGGAGGGTTTGATGTCGCGGTGGATGACGCCCTTCTGGTGCGCGTGGTTGATTGCCGCGCACACGTCGCCAAAGAGCGCCAGCCGCTCGCGCGTTCCCAGCCCGGCCTCGTCGCAGTATTGGGTGATGGGGATGCCCTTGACCAGTTCCATCACGAAGAACGGCCGCCCCGTGTCGGTCGCGCCCGCATCGAACACCTTGGCGATGTTCGGGTGATCCATCATTGCCACGGCCTGCCGCTCGGCCTCGAAGCGCGCGATGACTTCCCGCGTGTCCATGCCGGGCTTGATGATCTTCAGCGCCACGCGCCGCGACACCGGATCCATCTGCTCCGCCATCCACACCGTGCCGAAGCCGCCCTCGCCGATCTCCTGCAAGAGCTTGTAGCGCCCGATGCGCCCGCCCCCGCGCTCGACTCCCGCCGGCGCGATAACGGTCTTTTGGTTATTGGCGCTAATGATGCGCTCGCGCTCGACTGCCGCGGGGACCGGCGGACCCGTGTCTGGGGCGGGCTGGATCGTCATGCCGCGATCATCGCCCGCGTGGCCTTGCGCCGCAGGCTCCGGGGGGAATCCCGTCGGCATGGGCTTATGCGCGGCGAGGAGTGCGCGCACTTTGGCGAGCAATGCGGCATCCTCGCCGCACGCCAGTGCGAGGAAGGCCTCGCGATCTTCGGGAGCGTGATCCAAAGCGGCGGTCAGGATGTGACCGGCTTGATCGGCAGGCGGCGTGGGAATCATGGGCGGCTAACTGACTGCTATCATATCAGGCTATGCGGTGGCACCGCGCCGCGTAAAGAGAATCAGCCCGATTTTTTGTGGGCACCGATTGGAATACTGCAAGGAATTGGCTTTTCTGGTGAAGGCCGTTGCAAGGGCCGTTGCAAGGGCCGTTGGCCGGACCGGAGGGCGGGGGGTTATCGCACTGGAATGGAGCGGGTGCCTTGGCCGGAGCCGGGTTTGTCGAGTTCCTTTTTGAGATCGATGAGTTTGCGGACTCGCGAGGTGTATTCCGTGATGATGATGGCGGATCCGTTGGGAATGGGAACTGCGGCGATGGAGCCGGAGGGACTGTATTGGCCGATGCTCTGGGTGAAGAGGTTGATCACCTTGTCCGGTGCGATGTGGTTGAGAGTCATGACATAGGTGATCACGGCGTCACCTTTTGGGAGTTCGTCGTTTTCATCGAGCACATCGATACCGACGACGGGAAGGCGGATGCCGTCGGCGGAAGGGGTTAGGACATCGATTTTCGGGTCATTCGGGTGGGGGACGAAGGCGAAGTTTTCGAGGGTGGCGGCTTTCTTGAGGAGTTCCGCAGCCGCAGCGAAGGAGAGTGGATCCTTTTTGCCGGCTTTCTGGATGAAGGAAAACTCGGTGGCGGCAGCGGCGCTGGTGACGATCACGCGGCGCCCGGTGAAAATCCGGTAGAGTCCGGCCAGGGCGACGCCGCTGCGCCAAGGCTCGATGGTTTTGTTTTTTGCGAGAGGGATGTTGGGGGTGCCCTCGCTGGCCAGGGTGATGATGTCGAGATTGGGGTCTTGTGCATCCGGGGTGAAGACGACGTTGGCGAGGGCGGCGGTCTTTCTGAGGAGTTCGGCGGCTTTGGCGTAAGTGAGCGGCTCCTTGTCGCTGGCGGGCTGCATGAAAGCAAACCAAGTGGCGCTGGCGGCGGGAGAGACGGTCACGCGGCGGCCGGTATATTTACGATATAGCTCGGCCAGATCGTTGCCGCTGAGATGCGGTAGGTCGAGGTTTTCAACGATTTTGTTTTCACCGAGCGGGATGCTGGAGGCCGGGAGTTTGGAGGGGGTTGTTTTGGTGCTGCTGACGGTCGGGTGGATTCCCTCGCTGGCCACGGTGATGATGTCGAGATTGGGGTCTTGTGCATCCGGGGTGAAGACGACGTTGGCGAGGGCGGCGGTCTTTCTGAGGAGTTCGGCGGCTTTGGCATAGGTGA
>Ga0073936_10010881_pt1 | contig 11097 bp, 9 predicted proteins | sample AliMusrvi5mmetaG_FD_87041 | JGI IMG/M metagenome (GOLD analysis project Ga0073936, IMG submission 87041) | Freshwater lake bacterial and archeal communities from Alinen Mustajarvi, Finland, to study Microbial Dark Matter (Phase II) - Alinen... | ecosystem: Environmental > Aquatic > Freshwater >... | reverse complement strand
GATCAGCACTGCCCTCGCGGTGTACGGGCCGATGCCCGGGAGCGCGCGCAGCGACGCGACGTCGCGGGGCAGGGAAGCGCCGGCGCTGCGGGGGGCGGAGGTCCTGCCGGTCGCGAGTGCGCCGTCGGGTGCGGGGGCTCCGCGAGACGCGGGGCCTTCGCCGGACGCGAGTGCGCCGTTGGACGTGCTGCGCTCGTCGGCCGCGCGGCCCTCATCGGCCGCGGCGCAGACCGCCAGCGCGCACTCACGCAGCCGGCGGGCGCGGTTGTTGTAGCCGAGGCCGCGCCACAGACGCAGGACTTCCTCAAGAGGCGCGGCGGCCAGAGCTTCGAGCGTCGGGAGGCTTGCGAGCCAGTCCTCGTACTTGGGCACCACGCGCGAGACCTGGGTCTGCTGCAGCATGACCTCGCTCACGAGGATGGCGTAGGGGTCGGTCGTGCGTCGCCACGGAAGATCCCGCCGGTTCCCGGCGTACCAGGCCAGGATGCGCCGCTGGAGGCGCCGCAGAGTCTGGGGGAGAGGCGCCGCGAAGGCGTCGGCCTCCGGCGCGGCGGCGTTCCTCTGTGGTGCGGCGTTCACCGTCCGAGCCTAGCACGCCCAATCGCGGCGCGGTGGCGCGGAGGACCCGCCGGGGCGGCCCTGCACGGAGGGCCCGGCCGGACGTGGCCCCACAAGGAGGGCCCGGCCGGACGCGGCTCATCGGCAGCGAGCGGCAAGCCCCCCGCGCTCGCTCAGCCCGCTTCGTCGACCAGTCGTTCCCACTCCGCGTACTCGCGCTTGAGCTGGCCCTCGACGATCCCGCGTTCGTCGAGCAGCCGATTGAGCACGTCGCGGTCGGCGTACGTTTGCGGCTCCGCCAGTTCGCCGTCGATCTCTCCGAGGCGCTTCTCGGCGCGCAGCACTGCCGCCTCGACGGCGCGCAGGCGCGCGCGCCTGCGCCGCGCTTCCTCGGCGGTCTCCCTGCCCTGCCGCGCCCTGGCCGCGCCGGCCGGCGCCGCGGCGCCGCGGCCGGGTGTGGCGCCGGCGCGGCCGGTCTTGCCGGAACCGGCGCGGCCGCCGCCGCCCGCCGCGGTACGGCCGCCGCCCTCGCCGCCCTCGCCGCCTTGGGTCTCGCCGTCGCTCCCGGCGCCCCCCAGTCGTGCGGCGCGCGACTCCCAGTACCGAGTGGAGGAGAGGTGGTTGAGCAGGCCATCGTCGTGGATCTCGAGGACGCGTGTGGCGACGCGGTCGATGAGGTGGCGGTCGTGGGTCACGAGGAGGATGGTGCCGGTGTAGTCCTCAAGCGCGTCGGCGAGCGCCTCCACCGAGCCCATGTCGAGGTGGTTGGTGGGCTCGTCCAGAAGCAGGAAGTTGGCGTCGCCGACGAGGAGCGTGAGGAGGCGGAGGCGGCTGCGCTCGCCGCCGGACAGCATCTCGACGCGCTTCTCCACCTCGTCCGGGCCGAACTGGAAGCGCCCGAGCAGCTTGCGTGCCTGCTCCTCATCGTGCCCGACCAGAGGCAGGACGGTCTCGAGGCAGGTCGCGGTCTCCTCGAGCTCGCGGCCCTGCTGCGAGTAGTAGGCGACGCGGACGTTGTGACCCAGGTGCGTGGCGCCGTCCGCGAGGCTGCGCAGACCGGCGACCGTCTCCACCAGGGTCGTCTTGCCGGAGCCGTTGGCGCCCAGCAGCGCGACCTTCTCGCCGCGTTCGAGCACGATGTCGACATCTCGCACAAGAGTGCGCGTGCCGGCGGGGTCGTCGGCGGAGCCGACCCTGAGCGCCGGCGTCTTCATCTCGAGCACCACACGCGCCGAGGGCTTGGGCTGCGGCAGCCCGAGCTTGAAGCTCTTCGTCTGCCTCGGCGGCTCGCGCAGCCCGCGCTTGATGCGCTCGATCTGGGTGAGCTTGGCTTTGGCCTGCTTCGCCTTGTCCTTCTTGGCGTGGAAGCGGTCGTAGAAACGCTGCAGCTGCGCGATCTTCTCGAGGTCCTGCTCATACTCGCGGCGCATGAGGTCGAGCCGGGCGCCGCTCTCGCGCAGGTAGGTGGCGAAGTCCCCGCCCTGCACCTCGACGTGCTCGTGTTCGACGGCGAACACGCGCCGGCCGACCTTCTCCAGGAGGCGCCGGTCGTGCGTCACCAGCACGAAGGCGCGCGGGTAGTCGGCGAGAAAGCCCTCGAGCCACTCCACCGAATCGATGTCGAGGTGGTTGGTGGGCTCGTCGAGCAGGAGGAGGTCGGCGTCGGCGAGCAGCGCTCGCGCCAGGGTCACGCGCGTGAGCTCGCCGCCTGAGAGGGAGAGCAGGCCGCGCTCGAGCATGTCGTCGGGCAGGCCCAGGCCTTCGACGACACCGGTCAGGCGGCTTCGGTACCCGTAGCCGCCGGCCGCCTCGAAGCGGCGCTGCAGCTGCTGGTAGGTGCGCATCGTGTCGCGCAGCTCGGGACTGTGCTCGGCGAGGCCGCTCAAGCTCTCCTCCGTGGCGCGCAGCGCCGCCTCGAGCTCGACGGCCTCGCCGAACGCCTCCAGCAGGTAGTCCCCGACGGGCCGGTCGCTCTGCAGCTCGGGGGTCTGCTCGTGGAGCCAGATCCGCCGGCCCCGAGCCCGCGCGATGGTGCCCGAATCGGCATGTTCGGCGCCCGACACGAGCCGCAGCAGCGTGGTCTTGCCGGTCCCGTTGCGGCCCACGAGGACGGCGTGGTCGAGGGCGTCGATGGAGAACGTCACCGTGGTGAACAGGCGCTGTCCACCGAATGACTTCTCGACGTTGTTGAAGGTGACGATGCTCATGATGTGCTGACCGGCGGGACGTGCGGGACGGGAGCGGCAGGATACCACCGTGCCGGTCGTGCGGCCAGCGCCGCCCGGTCACGCCACGGGGCAGGAGCGCTGCTAGGCTACCGCCGTGACTCCCGTGTCCGGAAAGACCAGAACGTGGACGTGAATCGGCCCGCCGCAGAGGGTGCTCTGGTCCTCGGGCCGCGGACCACCGTCTGGAGCATCCTCGAGACCTGCCCTTTCCTGGAGGCCTTTCTCACGGGCTACAACGAGCAGTTCCGCCGGCTCGGCACGCCCGAGGGCCGGAACCGGTGGGCGCGCGTCGCCAGCCTCGAGGAGGTCGCGCTCGCGATGGACGTCACGTGGCGGCGCCTGGCGCGCGACATCTCGGCGGAGGTGACTCGCGCCGGCGCCGCGGCCCCGGCGGTGATGGGCCACGCGGCGGTCGCAGATGGCCACGACCACCGTGTGGACGATCTGCGCGAGATCTCCGCCCGCCTGGAGGACGGCGGGTCGCTGCTCGAACTGGCAAGGGAGCTCGAGCGCGTCATGGACGGCGCCGTGCCCGTAGAGCGGGTCGCCTTCGAGCGGACGGCCGCCGATCTGGCCGCGTCCGAGCGTCTGGTCGCTCGCCGGGAGATGGAGAGCGCGGCGGGGCTCCCCGCCGACTCCGTGCTCGTAGCCCCGCCCGAAGGTCACCCGCTGCACTCATTGCGGCGCGAGGGTGCCCAGGTGGAGACGCTGTGCGCCGACCTCCGTGGGGTACTCGATCGGCTGGGAGGATCTCCCTCGGGGCGCCGCTGGAGGGCGGCGCGACCCCTCGTGGCGCGCCTCGTGGACCGGCTGTCCGGCGTCGAGGCGCGCTTCCGCCGCGAGCAGCAGGCCTGGTTCCCCGCGCTCGAGGTGCTCGACCTGCACGGCCCCGCGGCCCTGCTCGGGGACCGGCAGGCGGAAGCCTTGGAGTACCTGCGCCGCCTCCGCCTCGCCGTCGCCCGCGACGACGCCGCCTTCGTGGTCGACAACGGCGCCCGCCTTCTCGATCTGCTCGGCGAGTTGCTGGCCACCGAAGAGCAGGTCCTCGTGCCCCTCGCCGAGCAGCGACTGGCGGCAGGCGACTGGATGGCGGTCCGTGAGCTCGAGGACGGGGTCGGCTGGGAGCTCATCGCGCCACCCCCGCCCTGGCCCTCGAGGTGAGCTTCCGCGGGCTTCGGCCCCGCCGTGCGCCGCGCGCCGCTCAGGCCGCGGTGCCCGCCAGGTGGTGGGCCAGTTCCGAGTAGTACGCGTGTACGCCCTCGTCCAGCTCCTCACAGGCGATGGCCGTGAACGCATCGCCGAGCTCTTCCAGGTCTCCCGGGGTGAGCCACTGGAGCGCGAGCGGGAAGACCTCGTCTTCCTCTTTGTCGAGGTGGGCGTCGACGAGATCGAGATACACGCCGAGGTCGTGCAGGAGCGCTTCGACAGCCGCCCGGTCCCCGGACTCGGCCGGCTTCAGCCAGTCGCTGGCGGAGTCGAGGACTACGCCCATCTCCGCGTGCTCCTCGACCAGGTCACGCAGCGGGTAGCCGTCCCACGCCATGCCGCGGCGGTGAAGCATGGCGAAGAGGAGGTCCTCCTCCTTGGGGTCGTGGCAGGAGTTGGCGAAGTAGCGGAAGAAGTCGAGGAGCTGTTCGGCTTCGGCGGGCTCGACGGCGTGCTGCTCCGCCGCACGCGCGAGATCACGGCGCGCTGCCTTGATGACGAGCCGGACCATCTGGTGCTCGCGTTTGAGGATCTCGAAGCATTCCATGGCTCCCCCTTCGCGCGGCCCGCCATCCCTTTGGCGGGGACACCCTTGTTGTGCCCGCCGTCGCGAGGGTCAAGCGGCGGGTGCTGTTGGGTGCAGACCGGGGATCGCTCAGGCGCCCTCGCCCGACGCGCCCTCGCCCGACGCGCCCGGGCCGGCAGCGTCCCCGCGCGCCGGGTCGTGCTGCGCCGCCCGGCCCTCCTTGGTGCGCACCGCGGCGGCCGTCTCCTCGGTGCGACCGCCGAACGTCTCGTCGACCTCGTTGTACCAGCGCAGCCGCTTGCCGACCCGGGCGCGCATGCGCCAGCGCAGGCTCTTGGAGTGCTCCGTCATCATGTCCTGCGCGAGCTCGAGCGTGCGCGCGATGCGGTTGGTCTCCATGGGGCTGAGGTCGTAGTCGTCCAGCCGCTCCAGCACCTTGTCGATGTTGCTCATCACGTCGATGTAGAGGCCCCAGTCGCCGGCGCAGGTCTCGGCCACGTGTTCGAGGTCGAGGACGCCGGGGTGTGGGTGGAAGTCGACGTACACGTCCTTGCACAGCGTGACGACGTCGTGGGCGTCCTTCTCGCTCAGGTTCACGATCTGCAGCTTGCTGAGGAAGATGTCGGCGGGGTCGACGGCGTAGGTGTTGATCTCGAGGCGGTCGCGGAAGTCGAGCTCGTGGTCCATCTTCATCGCGTCCATGAACACGTCGATATGGTCGCTCGGCGGCACCGCCGACATGACCGGCATCGCGTGGGCGCGCTTGGACATGTGGACGCGCGACTCCAAAGCGTGCTGCGGCCGGAAGTACTGGCGCTGGCTGTTGCCGGTCGCCATCGCGACGTGGATGTTCTCCTGGTAGCCGAGGTCGAGAAACACCTGATGGATCTCGGTCGTCTGCCGCTTGAGTCCGATGAGGTCGATATCGCTGTAGTCGCGTTCGGCGAACTCGAGGTCGATGGCGTAGTGGCGCACGGCGAGGCCGCCGGTGAGGCGCAGTACCACGCCGCGGTCGTTGCCGGCGTCGATGATATGTCGCGCCTCGGCCATCATGGCCTCGTGGCGTGACGTGGCCGCCTGGAGCGGCGCGTCGTGCAGGCGCGAAGTAAGGTCGTCGCTCATCTTCCCGCGATTCTACCTGTACACTCGCGCATGACCTGGCCGAGGGTAGCGGCGCGGAGAGGCGAACTCATCGGCTGTCAACATAGTTGCGCAAGCATGCCCAGTGCGCCGGCGTCGCAGCGCCGCGCGCGGGCGCGATCGCAGGAGGTTGGGCCAGTGGACATCGCGAAGTGCTTCAAGGACGCGTGGGGGCTGTTCAAACTGGATTGGGCGCCGCTGACCGTCACGGCACTGGTCGCCGCGGCGATCGTCGGCATCTTCAGCGTCGTCGTGGGACTCATCGCCGGCGGGGGCATCGCCGTCGGCCGGCTTGGCGCCTTCGGCGCCGGCGTCGGCGCGGTGGCCGGGTTCTTCGCCTCGGTGGTCCTGGCGATCGTAGCCGTCGTCGTGTACTCGTGGATGCTGAGCGTCGTCATCCGCATGATGCTGCGCCGCATCCGCGAGCGCCGCCCGGCCGACTACGCCGAGATGGCCGAGTTCGGCGAGCTCGGCACGTTCATGATCGCGTACCTCGTTCTCGGCGTGATCGTCGCCGTCTGCTATGCGCTCTTCGTCATCCCCGGCCTCATCGTGACCACGCTCTGGCTGTACGCGCTGCCGCTCATCGTCGATCGCCGGATGGGCGTGGGCAAGGCGATGGGCGACAGCCAGGCGATGTCGGCGGCGCCCGGCTACTTCACGACCTTCATCACCTGGTTCGTGGGCGCGCTCGCGATCGGCATCGTGGTGGGCATCCTGTCGATCATCCCGATCGTCGGGATTATCATCGGCCTCGTGTCGGTGCCCTTCGGCGTGGGCTACCTCATGAGCATGTACTTCCAGTCGATCGGCGAAGGCGGCCTGATCGACGCGGCGATCGGGTAAGGAGGGCCGGCGATGGACATCGGCAAGCTGTTCGGCGATGCGTGGGGGCTGTTCACCAAGGACATCGGCCCTCTGATGGTCGGGATGCTCATCGCCTTCTGCGTCCCGGCGCTGGCTATCGGAGTGATCCTCGTGGCGACGATCCTCCCGAGCTTTTCCGGCTTCACCACCGACAGCAGCGGCCAGGTGACCAGCGTGAGCGGGTCCAGTCTGGCGCTCCTCATCGTCGGCAGCGTGCTCGCCATCCTCGCCTCCGTGCTCGTGTCGATCCCCCTGTACGCCGGCATCCTGAACGGTGTGCTGAGGCGCGTGCGCGAGGGGCGCGAGATGGGCTACGGCGATGCCTTCGGCGGCTTTCGCCTCTTCGGCAGGGTCGTGCCGGCCGTCCTGCTCCTGGTGGTCATCTTCCTGGCCATCGAACTCGTGCCCATCGCGCTGTTCGTCGCGGCGGGCGTGGCGCGTTCGTGGATCATCGGCGCCCTCGCGGCCCCGGTGATGCTGCTCGCCATCGTGGCGATGATCTACCTGCAGATCAGCTGGGTCTACCTGTTCCCGCTCATCGTCGACCGGGAGGGCGGCGTCGTCGCCGCGCTCGGGGAGAGCCGCCGTCTGGTGCACGGCACCGGCTGGTGGATGACGTTCGCGGCGCTGCTGGTCGTGTATCTCGCCGCCATCGGCGCAAGCATGGTGCTCGGGCTGGTGCCTTTCATCGGCAGCCTCGCGGCCGCCATCGTCGTGTACCCCTTCCTGCTCACCTACCTCACGTCGATGTACTTCCGCGCGCGGGGGGAGGGCGCCCTGGTCGACGCGGCGATCGTGCCCGCCGGCTCGTGGCAGCCCGCCGGCACGCCGCCCTACTCGCAGACGGCGACGCCGTACACACCGACGGCGGCGCCCCCGGCTCCGCCGGTCGTCCCGCCGCCACCGGGCCAGCCGGCGGCGGAGTACCTGCCGGCCGCGCCGCCGCTTCCCCCGGCCGCACACGAGCTTCCGCCGGCCGCGCATGAAGTCCCGCCGGCCCAGCCGGCGGCTCCGGAGGCGCCGACGCCTCCGCCCCCGCCGGGCACGACTACGTGACAGTACGAGACAGTCAGGAGATACTGGCCGACGACGAAGGTGTAGGGACAGGCGCCTCGCAGGCCAGGGACAAGGGAGGGAACGCATGACCGTAGGCGATGTGTTCACCAGAGCGTGGGAGTTGTGGAAGAAGGACATCGGCTGGCTGATCCTGGCCGGGCTCGTGGTCGGGCTCATCGTCGGCGTCGTCGCGGTCGTCGTCTTCGCGATCGTCGCCGGCATGGCGGCCGTGAGCATCGGGGGCATCGCCCTTGGCAGCAACGGCAACTCGACGAGCCTCACCGGCCTGGGTATCGGTAGCCTCATCGGGGCGTTCGTGGTGGGCTTCATCGGCTACCTGATCATCTCCGTGCTCTCCATGGTGTTCTATGGGGGCATCTACGAGATGGTGATCGGCGCGGCTCGCGAAGGGCGCGGCGTCAATTTTGCTGACGTGTTCGGTGGCTTCCGCAAGTTCGGCAAGTTCCTCATCTTCTGGCTCGTGGTCGTCGGCATCGGCCTTGTCTGCGGGATCGTCGCCCTCATCCCGGTCATCGGCATCATCGCCGACCTGGTGTTCCTCGTGTGGCTGGGCGTGACCTGGATCTACGTGCTCCCGCTGATCGCCGACAGGGGCATGACCTTCGGCGAGGCGGCGAAGACGAGCAGCGCCATGGTCAAGGGCACCGGCTGGTGGAAGACCCTCGGCCTGGTCGCCGTGCTGATGGCCGCCATCTTCGTCATCGGCATCGTGATCGGCCTGATCGGCCGCGTGTCGTCGGCGCTCAACGGGATCCTCACCCTGGCCCTCGAGATCGTGGCGGGCCCCTTCGTCATCTGCTACGTGAGCACCATGTATCTCCAGGCCGGCGGCGAGACCGCGGTCGTGGCGACCCCGGGCATGCCGGGAGCTCCGCTCCCGCCGGCGCCCGCTGCCGCGCCTTACGCCTCTCCCGCCGTCGGTGCTCAGGCCTACCAGCCGGCAGTGCCGCCGCCGGCCCCGCCGGCGGCGCTGTCGCCGGGCTTCGCGGCCGGAGCCGCCACTCCGCTGGGCGCCGCCGGCGGCGTGGACCCGGCGGCGGCGACCATGGCTGCCGCGGACGCGTGGAAGGCGGCGGCAGATCCGCTCGCCACAGCCGCGCCGCCAGCGGCAGCCGCTCCGGTCGTTGCATCCGCCAGTCCGGTCGAGGCGGCGGCCGCTCCGGTCGAAGCTGCGGCTGCTCCGGTCGAAGAGGCCGCGGCGGAGGCGGCCGACGGCGACGCAGCCGCTGCTGCCGAGACCGCCGTGACCGACGTCAAGATCCCGCCGGCGCCGGAGCCGCCCAAGGCTCCGCCGGCGCCGGGCACCTGAGTCTGCGCGGGCTCGAGCCCGCGTTCGCGTAACGACCGGGGGGGCGGCGGCGCATCGCGCCGCCGCCCCTTTCGCGCTGCGCGCGTCTCGCCGCCGGCCGTCTACTGCAGGCGTCGGTGCAGGACGCTCCACACGGCGGGGTCCTCCTGGCCCATGAGCCAGGCGTACACGCCCTTGATGCGCGGGTGTCGCGCCAGCATCATGCTCAGCTTGTCGTCGATGGCCCGCGCGTCGGGGAAGTAGGCGATGTGCTGGAGGCCACCGCTGCGGTAGCCGAGGACCAGCTCGCCCGAAGCGCTGCGGCTCTGCGTGGGATGCTGCGTGGCGCGGATCCGCACGACGTCGTTCCAGACGAGGTCCGTCGTCTTCGCCTCGCGCCACTCGCGCCCGTACAGCCCGAGCCCCATGACGATCTTGCGCGGGTCCACCTGCGACTCGGCGAAGGTGAGGATGCGGTCCATCCATGATGGCGGCGAGAGCGGGCCGGGGCCGGACCACGAGCCCGAGTAGTTGTACGTCATCACGCGGAACTGGTCGACGGCGCGACCGAGGCGCGACCAGTCCTGGGCGCGGGGGATGTCCCAGCTACCGGGCTCGCTCGTCTTGGGGAAGACGTCCACTGCGATCTGCCGGCCGTCGTGGTGGAGGCGCGCGGCGAGCTCCTCGACGAACCGCGCGTAGGTGTTGCGCTGGCCGGCGCTGAGCGCTTCCCAGTCGACGTCGATGCCGTCGACCTTGTGCGCGGCGGCCCATTCGGCGACGGCCGCCACGTGCCGGCGCCGGCTTGCCGGCGTGGCCAGGATGGCGGCCGAGATCGAGTGGTCGAACCGCTTGCTCGTCTCGTCGTAGTCGGTGAGCGTGATGAAGACCTTGCAGTCGTCTTTGCGCGCCTGCGCGAGGAAGCCTTCGTCGAGCTTCGGCGCGACGACGCTGCCGTCGGCGCGCGACTGCAGCCAGTCGGCGCTGACCTCGTCGAGCGCGTTGGCGGCGACTGCGCGACGCAGCGAGTCGCGGTCGCCGAACGTCCAGGCGCCGATCAGGTACGGGCCGTGCGGCCGGCTGTGATCGAGAGTGCGAACGATGAGGTAGGCGCCCGCGATCGCCACCAGTCCGGCGGCGACGATGACGAGCAGAGCTGACGGCCGCCGGCCTTGTCGCCGGCCCCGCCGCCCGCCGCCGCGGCTTCGGCGGTCGCCGCGGCGTCCGTTCGCCGGCGGCGAGCCGCCGCTCGAGCTGCCGCTCGAGCTTCCGGCCGCGCCGCCGCCCGGCGCACGTCCTCGTTGATCCACGCTTGCCACGGCTCAATCATGACGGCTGGCGCGCGACGACGAAACCGGCCGCCGGTCGCGCCGTCCGCAAGCGCACCCGGCCGCGCCTGCCCGCCGCGTCTCCGCTGGCGCCTTCCCGTGGCGCCGGCAGAGAGGAACGCTTCTCGCGCGGCGGATTGCGTCGCGCCCCGACCGGGGTATGCAGTCCTGACACGCCGCACTCTGGCGGCACCTGCGAGACGAAAGGCAAGCCGTGAAGGAGAAGCTGGGAGCAAAGAACGCCCTCTATCCGCTCGTCACCACGATCGTCGGCTCTGTCGTCGACGGCAAGCCGGACTTCGCGACCATCGCGCACGTGGGCATCGCCCACCTCAACGGGATCACGCTGGGCATGGGCCGCATCCACCTCACCAACGAGGGCATCAAGGCAAACCGCACCTTCAGCGTGAGCCTGCCGTCCGAGGACATGGTCGAGCTGACCGACCACATCGGCATGGTGAGCGGCCGCAAGGAGGACAAGAGCGGCCTGTTCGAGGTGTTCTACGGCGAGCTCGACACCGCGCCGATGATCCAGGACTGCAAGGTGACCATGGAGTGCCGCCTCATCGAGCACGTCGAACTGCCGACGCACGACCTGTTCGTGGGCGAGATCGTCGGCACCTACGCAGAAGTGGAGGTGCTCACCAACGGCGCCGTCGACATCGCCAAGCTCAAGCCGCTGCTGTTCGACATGGCGAGCCGCAAGTACTGGTCGCTGGGCGAGCCCGTGGCCAAGTGCTGGAGCGTGGGGAAGGACTTCGCGGCCGGGAGCTGAGCCGGTCGCCGGCCGGCCGGCGTCAGGTCACATGGGGATGTAGCGGCAGGTAGCCGACTTCTTGCCGTTCTTGTCCACCGAGAAGATCTCGATCTGCTTTGTTG
>Ga0073936_10010875_pt1 | contig 11100 bp, 11 predicted proteins | sample AliMusrvi5mmetaG_FD_87041 | JGI IMG/M metagenome (GOLD analysis project Ga0073936, IMG submission 87041) | Freshwater lake bacterial and archeal communities from Alinen Mustajarvi, Finland, to study Microbial Dark Matter (Phase II) - Alinen... | ecosystem: Environmental > Aquatic > Freshwater >... | reverse complement strand
TGAACATAGGAGTCCCCCGGCTGTACCGTGAGCGTATTCGAGAGGGGGGGACCCGCTTTCAGAAGGATGCCCTTTTTGACCGTCAGAAACTGGAGGTCAATACTAAAGACTTCCTCAAAAATAGTGAGACAACCCAGAAAATCTCTAAAATTACCTATGACATGCTCTCCAGCTTTTTTTACTTCCGCTCCATGCCGTTCCAGATTGGGACATCCTGTTATATTGACATCTTTGATTGCAAAAAACTGTGGAATACTGAAGTGCAGGTGCTGCGGCGTGAAGAAATAAAAACTCCTCTCGGCCGCTTCAAAACCGTCGTGATCAGGCCGCTGCTCAAGTCGGAAGGAATCTTCGCCCGAACCGGCGAAATGCTCATCTGGCTGACAGATGATGAGCGCCGTATTCCGGTGCTGATGAAGTCAAAGGTTAAAATAGGAAGTATCACTGCTACACTGGTTGGCGGCAATTACTGGCCACCCGGAAAATAAAACTTATTTCCCGAAGTGCATGCTTCTGATGATTTTTCCTCTTTGACGTCGCTTAAAGACATGCTATACAGATGCCATCAGCGAATAGCCTTCGCATATTCCCCCGTCAGGAGCGCATGATGATCATCTTCAAAGGCGTGCACAAATGGTTCAAGAGCCTGCATGTCCTCAACGAAATCAACCTGCATGTAACTCCCGGCGAAGTGCTGGTAGTGTGCGGTCCGTCCGGTTCGGGCAAATCAACACTGATCCGAACTATCAATCAGCTGGAACCTATCAATAAGGGTTCTCTAGTTGTAGACGGCATGGACCTTTCCGATAAAAAAACCGACATTAACAGGCTACGGGCAGAAATCGGCTTCGTTTTCCAGCAATTCAATCTGTATCCACACCTCTCAGTTATCGGCAACATCACCCTTGCCCCCATAAAAATTCGCGGCACTTCGAAAAAAGAGGCCGAAGAGCAGGCGATGGCGCTTCTGGAACGGGTCGGCCTGGCAGAGAAGCGGGATGCTTATCCGCTCCAGCTCTCAGGGGGACAGCAGCAGCGGGTTGCCATTGCCCGCGGCTTGGCGATGAAGCCCAAAATAATGCTGTTCGATGAGCCAACCTCGGCTCTTGACCCGGAGATGATCGGTGAAGTTCTGGAAGTTATGAAGGATCTGGCGCACTCCGGCATGACCATGGTTGTTGTGACGCACGAGATGGGTTTTGCCCGTGAAGTTGCGCATAGGGTAGTTTTCATGGATTATGGCGTCATACTGGAAGAGGCCCCTCCCGAAGAATTTTTCCTGCGGCCGCAGCACGCAAGAACTCAGCTATTTCTGCGGCAGCTTCTGACGCCTATGCAGAGTGTGTAACCAAGTCCGGATTTCCGGCAATCCACACCACCACTCAAGGAGGAAACAAAATGAAAAGACTGGCAACGTTGTTCATGATCATGGCCCTGGCTGCAATAACTGCAAAGACCGCTCTGGCGGCCGACACACTTGCTGACGCCAAGAAAAAAGGTGTGCTTGTTGTGGGCTGTAAAGATTCACTCCCCCCCTTCGGGTACATCGATGAGAAGACCCGTCAGATCGTCGGTTACGACATCGACTTCGTAAACGCCATAGCCAAAAAAATGGGCGTCAAGGTCGAACTCAAACCGGTTACATCCGCCAGCCGCATGCCGCAGCTGCAGGAGAGCCACATCGACATCATCGCCGCGACCATGACCAAGAACGCAGAGCGCGCCAAGGTGATCGACTTTAGCCACGCCTATTTCTTGACCGGTCAAAAGTTCATCACTAAAAAAGGAAGCGTCAAGAGCCTGAAAGATCTTGAAGGAAAACGGATCGGTACGGCCAAGGGCTCCACGTCCGAACAGAACGTAGCCAAGGCAATTCCTTCGGCGACGATACTTTCCTTTGACGACTATCCCCAGGCATTCCTGGCACTGCAGCAAGGCAAAGTCTCGGCTGTGACGACCGACGAAGCCATTCTTGCAGGCATCCTTGCAAAGTCCCCCATCAAAGCCCAATTCGAGATCCCGTCTCTGCAGATATCTGACGAGCCGTACGGTCTCGGCATGCGCAAAGGGGACACAAACTTCGTTAACTTTGTAAACAAGACTATTCTTGAGATGGAGAAAAACGGAGAGGCCAAAGCCATTTTTGACAGATGGTTCGGCCCGGGCACACAGTTCCACCTGGAGCGAACCTTCAAAATCACGGCTGATAAATAGAAGCCAAGTTGAGGTTGAGGTTAAGATTGAGGTTGAGCTTGCCTTAACCTTAACCTCAACCTGCAATTTAAAGGGCGGCGTGTGCTCAACTATACATTCGACTGGTCAATCATAATCTCCGGCAAGTATTTCGACTGGCTTGTCTCCGGACTGATCACGACACTCAAACTTTCGGCCATTTCTATCGTACTGGCTTTCATTCTGGGACTCGTGATCGCGGTCATGCGTATGGCTCACAACAAGCCGGTTCGATGGTTCGCCCACGCCTATCTTGAATTTTTCCGCAACACCCCGCTGCTGGTACAGATTTTCTTCTGGTATTTTGGATCGTATAAAATTCTTCCGGCCGTGGTTAATGACTGGCTTAACAAAACCGGATTTGAGTTTGCCGCTGCCGCCATTGCCCTGACCATCTACACCTCGGCCTTCATTGCTGAAGATATCCGTTCCGGAGTACTCTCAATCCCGAAAGAGCAGATGGAGGCGTCCCGTAGTGCAGGCTTTTCCTACCTGCGCTCGATGCAGTACATCATCCTGCCGCAGGCGGTTCGCATCACTATTCCACCGCTGGTCAACCAGTTTCTTAACCTGGCCAAGAACTCTTCCCTGGCTATGACGATCGGCGTCATGGAGATGACCTACCAGGCCCGTCAGGTAGAGAGCTACACCTTCAAAGGTTTTGAGGCTTTTACTGCGGCGACGGTTGTCTATCTGGTGCTGTCGATAGTTATCACTCTCATGGTCAACCTTTACAACGAAAAAGTCCTCAATGCTCATAAGGCCGCTTGATATGGAACCGTTCTTAAATTTTTCGGTCATCACAGACAACTTCACCTACTTCATGATCGGTCGCTTTCCCCACGGCCCATTGGGTGGCGTTGGGTTAACTCTGTATCTGGCTGTCGTTTCATGCGTTCTCTCCTTCTTTGGCGGCATGATTCTGGGACTCTTGAGCATCTCACGGTTCCCTCTTGTTCGCTACCCTGCCCTGGCATTCATAAATCTGGTGCGCGGCATGCCGCTCCTGATGGTTATCTTCTGGATGTATTTCCTTGTTCCGGCACTGTTCGGAAAAGTGGCCGAGAACAATACCGTCATAATGGCTTTGACCCTCTTTACCTCGGCTTATATGTCACGGATTGTCATAGCCGGTATCGAAGGCATTCCCAAGGGGCAGACCGAAGCAGCCCTCTCAACCGGTCTGAAATCATGGCAGGTAATGCTCTATATCGTTCTTCCTCAGGGTCTGCGGAACATGATCCCGTCTTTTGTCAACCAGTTTGTATCGCTGATCAAGGACACATCACTGGCCTTTATCGTTGGGGTATCCGAGTTGACCCATGTTGCCACACAGATCAACAACCGTACCATGGCCTTCCCGACCGAGATATTCATGTTCATCGCCGTAGTTTATTTCATCATCTGCTATGCCTTCACCAGTCTATCACGCTGGCTGGAGGAGCGCCTCTCATGGAACAAGGCGATCTAATCTGCCGTGTCTCCTGAAATCCTCCTGCCACTGCTCTTCGGAGCCGCCTTTGTAGCCGGCCTGATCGACTCCATCGCCGGCGGCGGCGGACTGATCACCGTTCCGGTACTGATGGGTATCGGACTCCCACCCCAGGTTGCTCTGGGCACCAACAAACTTCAGGCCTCATTCGGCTCCGGCAGCGCCATGCTGCATTTTGTTCGGGCCGGCGCCGTTAAATTGAGCGACTGCTGGATCGGCATCCTCTGGACAGCTGTCGGAGCAACTCTTGGCGTCTGGGCCGTTCAACTACTGGATGCAACCTTCCTCAAACAGATGATTCCATGGCTGCTGACCGCGATAGCGATCTATACCCTGCTTTCACCACGCCTGGGTGCCGAAGACTGTCACGCCCGAATGAAGGCTGGACTTTTTTATCTGCTGTTCGGACTTTCGATAGGTTTTTATGATGGTTTTTTTGGCCCTGGAACCGGCTCGTTCTGGACAATGGCGCTTATGATGCTGCTGGGCTACTCCATGATGCGGGCCACCGCAACAACCAAGGTGATGAACTTTACCAGCAACTTTGTGGCCTTGATCTTCTTTCTTTCGGTTGGACAGGTACGGTTTCTGGAAGGGATTGTGATGGGGATCGGGCAGTTTCTTGGAGCGCGGGTCGGATCAAAACTGGTAATAAAACGGGGCACAGCCTTTATCAGACCGGTATTCATCACGATGGTGCTGGCACTGGTCGGGCGGCTGATATATCTAAACTTCAAGTAGAGCCTCTTGCAAAACTACTGCGGGCCGATCTGCTCTGTTGCCGCTCGCTCGAAAGTTCAACGTACATGCGTGTACGCCTCACGTCCTCGCTCGCTTACGCCTTGCATATCGACCTCCTCATCACGTTTTGCAAGAGGCTCAAGTACTCTTTGAAAAATAATCTCCCAGCACTCCCCTTGAATGCTCATCGTCATGACAATGGATGCACAGATTCTCCCAGTTCGATCCATCGGGCGGGTTGTTGTGGTGATTACCGTCTCTGTGATGTACGGTCAGCAGGTTGAGGCTGGACTGATCAAACTCACGACCGCATTTGGCGCAGACCGGGCCGTGGATCTTGAGTGATTTTGTTCTGTAGTTACTGTTGCCATCAACCTCTCCGCGCATCCGCTTCAGCATGACAGCGGCCTCATCGGGGCTGGGGAGGGTGACTGTTCTGGGGCCTTTTGATCTTCCTGCCATAACTTTTACTCCTGACTATTCAACAGTTTCACCGTCGTCCGCCCATCGGCATAATAGTCGATGATGTTCAGGCAGCCATAGTTCTGCTCGATGTTGAACATCCGGGCCGGGGGCGCTCCAACGGCATTCAGCAGCACGATGCGGTTTACTCCGCCATGCCCCACCACCAGCAGTTCCTTACCCTTGTGACGCTCGACTATCTCCCTGATGACCTGCATTACGCGCGCCTCTACGTCCAGCAGGCGTTCGCCTTCCGGCACCCTGTGGTTGACAAGGTCAGCCAGCCTCGCCCGCCACTCGTCCGGCCAGTTCGCCTTGATATCCTGCCAGGTCAAACCCTCCCAGATTCCGAAATTCAGTTCACGCAGCTCACGGCGGGCAACCGGTTCGATACCGAGCGGTGCACAGATAATTTTCGCACCGATGGCACAACGCGACAGATCGCTCGTGTAGCAGGCCGATATTTCAGAATCAGCCAGGCGTTCTTTCAGGCGGTGATACTGTCCGATGCCGATATCGGTCAGCGCCACGTCGGACTGGCCGTTGTAGCGGGGCTGCTCGAAACCTTCCACCTGACCGTGGCGGATCAGGTGGATGCGGGTATGGGGCGTCATAAGGGAAGCTCCTGCAATATAGTTTGTACTACTGTGCCATCCTTTTCAGCACCTGCTCAAGCTTTCGCAATTCCTCGCCATAACCGGCCCAGTTACCCTGGCGTTGCAGGTTGGTTGCCCTCTCATAGATGCTCATCGCTTCCTTGGCCAGCGTGACCGGTGATGCTTTCGGATCTGCCGTGACCGCCCCGGCAACTGCGGCGGCAGCTTTTTTCCCACCAAAGAGTCGCTGCAGGGCCTGTTCAAGATTTTCCTCCATGACAACCTGATCCCCGAAAGCCACAATCACCCTCTTCAATTCAGGCAGGCCGGCTTTGTCGGCCGCAAGGAACAGCGGCTGGACATAGAGCAGTGACTTTTCGATCGGTATCACCAGCATGCTCCCCCGGATAACCTCAGAACCGCGCTGGTTCCAGAGAGTCAACTGCTGGGAGATGAAGGAATCCTGATTGATACGGGCGTCAATCTGTTTCGGGCCATAGATCAACCTGTCTCGCGGGAAGGTATAGGCCCGGATTTTCCCGTAATTTGGTTCGTCACATCGCACGGTGAGCCAGGCCGCCAGATTGTCCCGCTTGGACGGGGTAAACGGCAGGAGCAGAATGTACTCCTCCGCTTTTTCACCCGGAAGCTTCATGATCGTGTAGTAGGGCTCCATCGGTTTTTCGCCCAGAGCCGGAACCTGCCATAGGTTCTCCTTGTTGTAGAATACCTTCGGGTCCGTCATGTGGTAGGCAGCGAACATGGCGGCCTGAAGCTGGAGGAACTGGTGCGGGTAGCGGACATGTTTGCGCAGATCATCCGGCATGGCCGTCATCGGCTTGAAGAGCCCCGGAAACATCCGACCATAGACCTTCAGCAGGACATCATGCGGGTCGCTGATGTAGAAGCTGAGAGTTCCGTCATAAGCGTCCACAACCGCCTTGACGGAATTCCTCAGGTAGTTGATCCCTCCACTGATAGGCTTTGAATAGGGGAGACGGTCCGAGTATGTGTAGGCATCGATGATCCACTTGAGTCTTCCTTTTTCGTCCACCACCATGTATGGATCGCCATCGAAACGGAGAAAAGGGGCTACCGCTTTCACCCGCTGGTTGATGTTACGGTTGTAGAGAATGCGACTCTCCTCGTTGATATCTGAAGAGAGGAGTATCTTTTCTGTTTTGAATTTGGCAGCAAAGAGCGCCCTTTTTAAGACCGAGTCGATCGTCACCCCACCTTTTCCGGTATAGGTTGTATTGATATTGCCGGTATCGGTCGGATAGCTGAATTCCGGGACCCTGGTCTTGACAACCACATAGTCGTTGGACAGCTCTCCGTAATAGATTTCCGGTCTGGTCACCTTGATGTCGGCCAGGCTGACAGGGGGAATATCCTTGACGAAAAACTCCGGGAGACCTTCCTTGCTGATCCGGCTGACCGGACCCAAGGTGATGCCGTTACCGTGGGTGAAAATCAGGCGTTCGTTGATCCAGTTTTTGCTGGGAAGATCCGCGTAGGAAAGTTCGCGAGGCGAGAGCATGACCTGGGTATACTGACCGTTAACCAGATAGCGGTCATTATCCACATCGAAAAACTTGTAATAAGTCCTGATCTGCTGCAACTGGCTGTAAGTCTTGAGCAGGGGAGCATGATCCCAGAGCCTTATGTTCTTGATGGTGGCGTCATTGTTAGCTATATCTAAGCCGGAAAGCTTCGTATCAACGTCGAAGGGTACGGTTTCAATCTTATCCAGATCGTAACCAAAACGGGTAAATTTGATGTTGTTCTCTATATAGGGGGTCTCCAGGGCCAGTTCGTTCGGTGCAACCTTGAATTTCTGAAGCAGCCCGGGATAGACCCGGATCCCTGTTACGTACAGCGCAACCACGATGACCGGCGGCAGCAACGCTAAACGCCAGGCGCCCTTCCAGATCCCAACCGCCAGCACGACTCCCGACAGTGGTGTCAGGAAAGCCAAAATTCTATAGGTTAACAACCGGGAGTTAACATCCGCATATCCTGCACCCGAAATTATGCCATTCTCGGAAAGCAGCAGCCTGAAGCTGTCCAGATAAAAACCGGCTGCGATCACGCAGGCGAAGATCCCGACCAGAACCGCCAGATGCCGGCGCACCTTTTCATCCAGCGTCACACCCCGCTCCGTCAGGATGATGCCGCCTCGAACAAAGTAAACCGCCCCGGCCAGGGCGGTGGTTGCCGGCAGGGTAAAGCCGGCAAAATCTTTGAGCATCTCCCAGAACGGCAGACTGAACAGGTAGAATCCCAGGTCCTTGCCGATGACCGGATCGACCGTTCCCACTTTCACCCTGTTCGTGAACAACAGCACCTCTTCCCAGTGCATTGCGCCCCAGTTGCCGGCAAGCAGCGCCAGAACGATGCTGATGAGTATGCTTACAGGTTTAACAAGGCGAGCGACGTCATCCCTGTTTATTCGAATGTTTCCACCACCCACGATAAATATTTCGGTGTGCGGGAAGTGGCCCCTGTTCGCAAAGTATAGATTAATCATGATCAAAACAAACGTAAGCACGCCAAAGAACAGCCCTGCCCCGGTTTTGGCATACATCGTTGTCATAAAGACCGATGAGAAGCCGGTCTCAACAAAAAAGAGCCAATCTGTGTAAAAATTGAGTATAGATGAAGCGAATGGCAGAAGCAGTGAAACGAGAATCAGAATGAGAACAAATCTGTTTTTAAGCATATGGTACCCCTCGTTTTTTCATTTTTTGCTCCTTGATATTACGCTGGCCGGCATAACAACCAATAGCAGGCTAAAGACTATTCACATTATGGATTATCCTTACATCAGTTTACTTTTCTCATACGCTTAATGCGCTCTTTTACCTTATCAAGCAGCTTTCTGGCCCAGATGAATTCAGTGGCCAGTATCGCAAGTCCAACTGGGATGACCACAACCGCCGGGCCCGGCAACACGATCATGGCTATTCCAACAGCCAGGACAGTGAAACCGATCACGACAACTATCACGCGTTTGGCTTGCGTCATCGTTCTTAAAAAAAGAGGCTTCACTGTTATAAACTGACTTTCGGCGCAACCCGTTCAGGCTGCGAGGCCGCGATCATAGCATCCCCGGTGGCATACATGCTGTTATATCCGCAACCAGACACCACCACCAGCAGGGCTCTCATAACTAACATAATATCCTTTTGCTTCTTATAGTTCCTCTTGAGTATCATATTTGGCTTAACCATGGGCGATAAATTGTGGCTTTTTAGTGGAATGTTCCATGTGATTGAATCGGCTAGACCGGTGAACCCCTGCGCATGCGCAGGTTGAGCATCTCAACCAGCACAGAGAAGGCCATGGCAAAATAGATGTATCCCTTGGGTATGTGCATATCCAAACCATCGCCGATAAGTGCTACGCCGATCAGGAGCAGAAAGCTTAATGCGAGCATCTTGATGGTCGGGTGCTTTTCAACAAAGGCACTTATTTTACCGGAAAAAAGCATCATGAACCCGACAGCGATGACGACGGCTGCAACCATTATGGAAAGCTGACTGGCCATTCCAAGGGCGGTAATGATCGAATCAAGGGAGAATACAATGTCCAGCAGAAGTATCTGAACAATAACGGCGCCAAAGGTCACCCCTGCAGGAGAGGAGGAAGATGCCATCTCATCACCTTCAAGCTTCTCGTGGATTTCGATGGTGCTTTTCCATATTAAAAAGAGACCGCCGGAGATCAATATCAGATCGCGACCGGAAATCTCGTTGCTCAAGGCAGTAAACAGCGGCGAGGTCAGTCCCATCAGCCAGGTAAGGGAAAAAAGCAGTGCTATACGGATGAACATCGCCAGCCCGAGGCCGACAATTCTGGCTTTCTCCTGCTGATGGGCGGGGAGTTTGCCGGCCTGAATGGAGATAAAAATGATATTGTCAACTCCGAGCACAATTTCCAGCGCGCTCAGCGTAACCAGAGCCATCCAGACCTGCGGATCAATAAGCCATTCCATAACTGCCACCTCTCATTCTACTTTTGTCAAAGCAATCGGGCTAAATAAAAAAGACCTTAACCCAGAGCGAAATTCGCATTGGATAAAGGAAGTATGATTCATGTTGGCTCCGTTGTTCATCAGACCGCAAGTATCTCCCTTAACTGCCGAGCATAATCACGCTCTGCCCGTTCAACCTGTTGCGGTGACAGGGTGCATGCGACACGGCAAAGTGACCGAAAGGCATCCTTGAGAAGGGCATTGGTTTTGCTTCCGCCATGGTGAACGACATGACGTTCTGAACCATAACCATCCACCGCAGCAGAACTGGTCTGTCGAAAGCCGGCCATTACGCTGAAATAGTGCGATATCAATCGCCCCATGGCCGAGCAGACCAGCCCCACCCGCTTGTCGCGGAACCGGTAGCGGGCCTCGAAGGGAAGACTCTCATCCACCAGCAGCAGCCCCTCACGTTCGAAGCGCTCCCAGGGCGCAGAACCATTTAGCACTATCTGGTTATGGTGTAGCAGGTTGGCGGTCAGTTCATGTTCGGCAAGCAGTCCCAGCTCTTCAAGAAAGGTGTAATTCTCTTCAAGTTCGGCCATTGTGGAATCCGGTTCGAACATGATGAAGCCAAGATTCAGCTGGATCTCGCTCTCCCGGACGATCCGTACTCCGCGTCGGATCTGGTCCGTGCTGATCCGTTTGCCGATTCGCGTAAGTACAGAATCGCAGCCGGACTCGATGCCGAGAAAGACGGAGGTCGCGCCATTTACCGCCAAGGTCGCCATCAGGCGCTCATCGATGCTGTCTACCCTGGTTTCGAAACCGAAGGGGAGTCCAAAACGCTGCGCAATCCGGCCGATCTCCCCGACCCGTTCCCGCTCAATGTCTCCCCGGCCGATGAAGGTCGGATCGATGAAGTACAGGCTCTTGATATTGCGCCTTGACAGGCGAATCTCCAGTTCCCGTTCCAGCGAGGCCGGATCCCGGACCCGGCGGCGGCTGCAGCCGTAGTAGCGCTGGATGAAGCAGAAGCTGCACTCTCCGAAGCAGCCGCGGCTGGCGGCAATGTTCAGGATGTCGTAGCCGCAGTTGGCGCCCACGTCATCCGGTATCGGCAGCCCGCCCAGATCAGCCATCAGCGGCCGCGGTTCGAACGCTTCATCGCGCAGGACTATGCCAGGCAGAGCCGCAATCGTGCGCCGTTTGGCAAAAAGTGGCAATAGTTCAGCCAGCGTACCCTCAAACTCTCCGGCCAGGATAAAGTCAAGCTGCCGGGCGTACTGCAAGAGACGGTTGCTGGAAAGGGTTGGAAACAGGCCGAAGGCGCCCAGCGGGGCGGAGTTTTCCAGGCGCAACAGTTCCATGATGCTGCAAACTTTCTCTTCATGACCCCAGGAGTAGACCCAGTGAAACAGGACGATATCAGCAGCTTCGGCCAGAATATGGGCCGCGATGGCTGTCGCGTCCTCGCTCCCGGAACTGAAATCCAGATGTGTCGTCTCCCAACCGGCCCGGCTGGCGACTGCAAGAGCATAACCGCTGTTCAGGCTGGCCGACAGTGGCGCATTGGCCACGTCATTGCAATGTTTGATGGT
>Ga0073936_10010870_pt1 | contig 11104 bp, 9 predicted proteins | sample AliMusrvi5mmetaG_FD_87041 | JGI IMG/M metagenome (GOLD analysis project Ga0073936, IMG submission 87041) | Freshwater lake bacterial and archeal communities from Alinen Mustajarvi, Finland, to study Microbial Dark Matter (Phase II) - Alinen... | ecosystem: Environmental > Aquatic > Freshwater >... | reverse complement strand
CAACTGGATTGCCTATTCGCACCAGGTTGGGCAGACCGGCAAAACCGTATGTCCGAAAATTTACATTGCCTGCGGGATCAGCGGGCAAATTCAGCATCTGGCCGGCATGTCTTCGTCGGATATCATCGTGGCGATCAACAAGGATCCCGATGCTCCGATCTTCAAGATGGCAACCTATGGAATAGTCGGCGATCTCTTTGAGATTGTGCCGAGATTGACCGAGGAATTCCGGAAAATATTGGCCAAATAGGCGAATAGGGGCGATTCCGGACTTCTTGATGCTGGTAATTGTGCTTGTGCGCCATCGGTCCGGGGCGTATAACAGAACCACTGATTTCAGGAGGAGTGACCATGACCATGCGAAAAATATTTATTGGGCTGTGTATAATTGTTTTGGTGACGGGTAATCTTTGGAGTCGCGGGATTGATACGCCGTCAGCCTTGGTTGTGCTGCCTGCCCGACAGCGAGTCATCGAGTTCGGCTTCGATCTGATTTACCAGCAGGGCGTAACCCTGATCGCCTATCAGCAAGTGGGGCCTGATTTGTTGGTGCATCTCTGGAACGGCCGTGAATGGGTTCCGATGACACCCGCGGCCTATTTCTCCGGCACGTTCCTATTGGGTGCGCCTGAGCAGATTATCCTGGTGGGGGACGATAAATTATTGCCGTCGATGTTTCAGACGGTTCCGGATTGGTGCCGGAAAACAGGACGCATTCAAACCCTCAATATCGCTTCCCTGGTGAATCAATTCGGTTACCTGTTGAAATTCAATGACCAGCAATGGAAATGGTTCGCGGACAAATATGGGTTATCCCTGACCGATTCCAACGTCAACCGCCGACGGTGGGGAAAATACGGACCTCCGGGACAAGAATGGTATCGCCAACACCCGCCTGTTACAGGCGAATCTCGTCCTCCGGCGATTGCCCCGATGGCTCCCGTCGTACCCGCTCAACCCACGATTTCACCGGTGGGCGTGATTCCGGATAATGCCCCGGCCGCGCTGCCCGTGACCCCGATTGAAACGGCACCCGCCGTCACCTCGCCGGCGCCTGCCAAAGCTGTTTATACGCCGGAGACTGAGACTGTGGTGCCGACGGTTCTGCCGACCCTTCCTGCTGTTGTTGAGCCCGCCACGCCTGAAGCAGCCCTTGCGCCAGTCGTGCCTGCTGAACCCGTTGCCCCCGTTGCTCCCGCGAAAGATGTTTTGCCGCCCGGGACAACGACGGAACTGCCGGTTAAATAAGACCTTTTCGTTCTCAACAGTAGGCGGGCATTCCTGCCTGACCTGCTTCCGCCTTGACTGGCATTTCTGGCGTTTGCTAGGGTGCCGACAGTGTAATCTTCCGCGGCCGATTCGATTGACGCATATCTCCGTTCGCATTCCAATTGTTCGGCAGAGGGAACATGAAATCTGGATATGATGATTACTCGGGCATATGGGGAAACCCGTATTATGATGACGAGGAAGTGCCTCTTCGCGGCATGGTGTTTGCCCGACGAATCTTCTCGAAGGTGCCCGCATTGGTGGCCATTCATTCCAAGAACGACTGTCTTGAACAGCAGGAATTCAGAGGACAAACCTTCGATCCGAAAGAATGGCAACTAGTTGAAAATCGATGGGATCACCAGCACTGCCGCATTTGCCAGTTCTCAATTGCAGACGGAATGACGTACTGGGCAACCGAAGATGATCGCAGAATTCTCTGTGATGCCTGTCACGAGCACTACAAGTGAAACGAATAACTGAACCACAGACTCGTGCGTATTCGCGCGAAGCGCCAAATGCAGAGTCTGAACGTATATCCTGAAAGAACAGAGAGGAGAGTTCTATGAGCAACGAACAGGTGGGACCTGAGACGAAAGGTGTTACGGTGAAGTTACTTTCAGCGGTTGACCTTGGCCCTGAGATCGAGGGCATGGCCGGGCGTCAACTTCGAATGCGTAAGGTGACCATCGAGCCGGGAGGCGTCTTCGGCCCGATTCACGATCATAAAGGCAGACCTGGCACCGTCTACATATTGCAAGGAACGATCACTGACCATCGAAATGGAGTCGCTACGGACTATGGGCCGGGAGTGGGCTGGCCCGAGGATCGGAACACCACACACTGGCTCGAGAACAGAGGGACGATTCCGGCAGTGGAGATCTCGGTAGATATAGTCAGGCAAGAGTAAGCGTAGCGAATATTAGGAAGTTGGTAATCATGAAGATTGAACGGACGGAGCGAAATACCTACAAGATCGTTTGGAACCGAGGCGAGTTGGAGGTCAATCTCATTCCGGCAAATGGTGGCCTTTCAACAACCGCTTACGCGCAATCGGCGTTTGGCGGCCAGATGATTATATTGCATGACAACGTCGGGATTACCGCTCTGCGCCTCAAGGGGTGCCCGCCCGTCCCAAGAATCTGCTGGGATAACCGGGAGCATCATCACTGGAAGGGGTTCAACGGCGGATTCCATCCACGCAACACCGTAGTCAATGATATCAAGATCAACCCATCAGCCGATGAGTTGTCAGTTCGTGTATCTTTCTACTACATCGCCGACTATGTAAAAACAACGATGTCCTGGCTTTTCACAGAACCAGACGACGACTGTGCGATGAGGTGGGATACTTTCTTTTCGTTCGAGAACCTGCGCGACCTGCCGCTGGAAAAATACATGGCCCTTTTCGCCTGCTATCATCAACCGGGGCGAAACTTCTACTGGGGCAAGCGGGATGAATTGGTCGAATGCACGGACTCATTTTTTGGTTATTCCGCCGAAGGAAAAAAACGGCGCGTCGAAGAAATCACGGCGCCGTTTGTGGAACAGGCCAAAGGCTGGACGGCTGGAATCGACAATCCTTCAAGATCATCGGATGTTTACGGCCAACCCGTACTGTTGTCGGAACCCCGCGAATGGTTTGATAACGGCCGGCATGTGCTGATGGTCGAACCGGCAAAATGCCTGCAAATTACCTCCGCAATGCGGCTGGCTCGTGACTATCTGCTGGCCCCGGCTGAGGCGGATCTGAACCCTGGTGCTGTGTTCACGGCCAGAGTAAGGCATATTATCACCCGAATAGACGGCATGAGTGCGTTGCGGCGGCATTGGGATCGTTTTGTGGATGACCTTGCCAAGCATCCCTGAAATCAGCCAACTTTGCTTATCCTAACGGCAGAACCACTGTTTTTGTATCTGGTCAAAAGGAATCTCTTTGAGCTATGATGGGGCCAATTCCGATGCTCGAAAAGGGTATTGGCAACAAGCGATTGGGGACCCCATGGAGACACGCGATCGGTTGCGGAAAATTCATCTCGATTTCCACAATTCACCTTTGATTCCCGATGTCGGATCGGAATTCGATGCCGATCGGTTTGCCGATGACCTGGCCCGGGCGGCGGTCAATTACGTCGTTTGTTTCGCCAAATGCCATCATGGAATGTGCTATTACAACGCCCGCCAGGGACGTCGTCATCCGTCTTTAACATTTGATCTGCTTCGCGCCCAGATCGAGGCCTGTCACAAGCGAGATATTGCCGTCAGCGCCTACCTGAGTGTCGTATGGGAAGAGGAGGCGGCTCGCCTTCATCCCGAGTGGCAGCAACTGGGACCCGATGGCGCCCCTCGGCACCAAACTCCCGGCGACCGTTGGGCGACGGTCTGTCTCAACAGTCCCTACATCGAAGAAATGCTGTTACCCCAGGTGCGCGAAGTGACTGGCAATTATGATGTCGATGGAATGTGGTTCGACATGATCCATTTGGACGACAATGCCTGTTATTGTCGGTGGTGTCGCGAAAAAATCAAGGCAATGGGCCTCTCTTATGCCAGCGAGGAAGAACGATTCAAATTTACCGCCGCCTCAGTATACGGCTTTCTGGATAAATGTTCCTCCCTGATCCGATCCCTGAAACCCGGGGTGGACATCGAATATAATTCGCAGGTGCGGCTCAATCCCCGGGGGGCGATACGGCACATCACAGGATTTGAGATCGAGTGTACCCCCTCCGAACGCGGCTATCTCTATTTCCCGATGTTTGCCCGCCATGCGCGGAATTTCGGCCTGCCGGTTCGCGGGGTTACGCCCCGGTTTCATCGGATCTGGGCCGATTTCGGGAGCCTAAAAAATGAAGCCCAGCTTCGATGGGAGACCGCAACCATGCTGGCGAATGGGGCCGGGTGTTCAGTGGGCGACCAACTCCATCCGCGGGGAACGCTCGATCCGTTGGTTTACCGGCGGATCGGGTCGGCCTTTGAGGCGGTGAAGGAACGCGAAGAATGGTGTCGGGGTGCCGTTCCGGTGACCGAGGCGGCCATCCTGGTTGACGATGATTGGACCGATTTTGGCATCGCCAAGGCGTCCGATGCGGTGTGGGGTGCAACCCGGATGCTGGTTGAGTGCCAGGTGCAATTCGATCTGATTGATCGCGAAGCCGATTTTTCTCCCTATCGTCTTTTGATCTTGCCGGACAATAAGCGGTTGGACGAGACCACGATCGGCAAGCTCAATGCGTTCCTCAAGGCTGGAGGAGCCTTGATGGCAGACGCGGGAGCCGGCTGGGCTGCGAGCGATGGCCGATTTGCCGTGGAGACGATGCCGCTGATCGATCGCGGGTTGACCGAGACGACCGCGAATTACATCCAGTTGGCCGAGACTTTCCGGGGCGCGGTGGAGCCTTTCGATTATGTGGTCCGATATACGTTTCGGCAGGTGGTTGCCGGCCCCGATTGTGAAACACTGGCCCAAACGATTCTACCCTATTTCGAACGAACCCCCGAGCATTTCACCTCGCATTACCAGGCGCCACCGGACCGACCGGGTCTTTATCCGGCGCTGATTCGCCGGGACCGGGTTATTTACAGTGCGGCCCCGCTTTTCGCGGCCTATCATCGGGATGGGGATACCCACTGCCGCCAGATTTTTGCCCGTTGCCTGGAGTCGCTGATGTCAGATCGTTTGATTTCGATGGGGCCGCGGCCCATGATTGAGGCGGGGCTGATGCGGCAGGGGACGCGCACCATTGTTCACCTGGTTAATTATGCGGCTTCGAAGCGCGGCGCGGCGCCCGAGACAATTGAGGCGATTCCGCCGTTGTTTGGGATTCCCTTACGTTGCCGGGTACCCAAGGCCCCGACGAAGGTTTACCTGGCTCCCGAACGGAGTGACCTGCCCTTTGAATATATCGGCGGAACGATGCGATGCGAGGTTCCCCGTCTGGATGTGCAGGCAATAGTGGTAATTGAAATGGAAGATCGATGAAGTCGATTCAACTGGTTTCCGGAAATGATCATCCCCGTCTCTTTTTTGGGACGGCCGATCTCCCGGACCTTCGCGGCAAACTGAGTCATCCCGACTGTCAGCCGACGTGGGATCGCCTGTTGCGGGCCTGTAAGGCGGTGGCCGGCGGAACGCCCTTGCCGCTCCATACCCGCCATATCCGGGCCGCTCATCTGGCGTTTGCCTATCAGATCACCGGGCGGCGAGAGTTTGCCGATGCCGCCCGACGGATGTCTCGGGAGACGGTCGAAAAGCCGGATTGGCTGATGGCGGGTGAGCGAAACCCCGCCAGACCGGTCAGGGCTGGCTTGGCCACCGGCGGGGCGCTGGCTGAATTGGCCCTTGTATACGATTGGGCCTATGATGCATTGTCACCTGAAGAACGGCTGGCGATAGAGGAAGCCTGTTTTAAAAAGGGGATGGAACCGGCCCTGGCGGATATCCGCGAGGGCGTATATCCCCACCTGACGGATGAGGAACGCGCGTCCTTGAAACAAGGACCGGTGACGACAGGACTGATATCATCCTTGATCGATGTTCCCGACGCTGTTCCCAATTCGTCCCGCTACACCTCCAACGGGATGGGGGTATTGAACGGGCCCCTGGCGATGGCTGCGTTGGTATTCGAGGAGAGGTATGACACCCGTGAGGTTTTGGCGGCTGCCGTGATGCAATTGCGCCGGACCCTCTCCTCATTTTGTCCGGAGGGCGGATATCCTGAAAGCCCGCTCTATTGGAATTATTATCTGCGCCATGTGCTGATGGGCCTGGTTCCCTTGAAACGATTGAAGGGGTTGGATGCCTTGCAATTGCCGTTTATCCTCGGCACCGGCGATTACATTCTCCACCATATTCTGCCGGGTTTTCGCGAATGCGCGAATACAGCGGACGGATTTGCGTCAACCCACTTATGGCCTGCCATTCCCTTCCTGGCCTCATATTGTCAGCGAACCGACTGGCAATGGCTGGCCCGGAGCCTGCTCCAGGTGGAGTGGGGGGAGGACGGCGAGAACCTGGAATATTCCCTTTTTTATCTGCTTTTCTATGATCCCGAACTCCCCGCCACCCAGCCCTCACAGAACGAAACGATCGGATTGTTTTCCGGGATCCAACATCTGGCGTTACGGAGTGACTGGGGGCCGGAGGCGATTCACGCCTTATGGTTGAATGGTCCGGCGAACACGCATCACAATCACCAGCATCTCAACAGTTTTACCGTGTCGGCTTACGGGCGTCGTCTCCTGATCGAACTGGGCAAATACAATTACAGCGATGCCCACGATCCCCGGCGCAAAGCAACCGGTCATAATACCCTGTTGGCGGGGAGTGACGAGCAGGCGATCACGCTCGACACCAGCCAGTGGTGCCGCCGGTTGCGGGCCGGACAATGGGGCACCGTTTATGGTCTATTTGAACGGTTGCGGCATGAAGCGGGTGCAGTGATTGCCACGGGGCGGGTGTTTAATGCCTATCCCGGGAAAATCCGGACTTTTGATCGGACCCTGGCGTTCATTGAACGACGGTTCTTTTTACTGCATGATTTTATCGAGCTGGAAGCCGATCCACCCCAGACGTTGGATTGGCATTTCCATTCCGGTGGAAGTATTGAACTTAACCCGCAGGGCGCGATATTCCGTAATGGGCCCGCCCAGTTGCGGATTCAGACTCTCACCGCCTTTCCGTTGGAAGCCAGTGTACGGATGGGGCCCACCGAGTTGCCTGACGGACCTGCGGTGCCTTGTCTGGATTTCAAGGCGAACGCCCCGAGCCGGACCCTGGATTTCTACGCCTTACTGGTGCCGCATCGAATGGACGAAACGCTGGAGTTCAATCTTGAATTCGAAGGGCAGGGGGTTCGCTTGATCGGGATGGGGCAAAAGTGGCTTTACGATCCGGCGGAGCGCAAACTGACAAGGGGTTAACGGAGGAACACCATGACCGATGCTGAAATTATTGTGATGGGGCATAATAAAGTGGCGGATATTCATCCGTTTCTTTATGGGCAATTCATTGAATTGGCGGGCACCTGCATTAACGGAGGGTTGTACGATCCGACCCATCCCCTGGCCCGGCCCGATGGATTACGGGCGGACGTCGTGGAGGGATTGCGTGGGTTGCACCCGACGCATATCCGCTATCCGGGCGGTTGTGGCGCCACCTATTTCGACTGGCAGGAGTTGGTGGGGCCGCGCGCGGATCGGCCGCGGGCCAAGCTCTTCCGCACCCAGAACACCGCGCAGAGCACTGCTTTCGGGATTCCCGAGGCCTATGCCCTTTGTCGTGAATTGGGCGCTCAACTCTACCTGACCGTAAATGCCCACACGCAGAGTCCCGAGGATGCCGCTAACCTGGTGGAATACCTTAACTCAACCCAGCCCACCCGCTGGGCGGATCTTCGTCGGAAGCACGTCCGGGAGGAACCCTACGGGGTCAAACTGTTCGGATTAGGTAATGAGATTTATGGCAACTGGCAGGCAGGCCAGAAGAGCGCGTCCGAATATGCGCGATGGTGCCGGGAAGCCATTTTGCAAATGAAGCGCGTCGATCCGACTATAAAGGTGGTGGTCTGTGGTCTCGGCCGCCCGAATCCGGAATGGGATCGCACGGTTCTATTTGAAACCGTTGGGTTGGCGGACATGATCAGCGTTCACAACTATTTTGGTCGGCCCATTTTCAAAGACTCCATGTCCGCGGGCCGTATTTGCGAAGCGATGTTCAACGGGCTGAATGCGTTGATCGACGAGGCGTTGGATACGGCGTTGGGCGTGCATCCGCGGACCCATCGAGAATTGGGCTCCCCCCCAACGGTTCCGTTCCGTCCGCAAATCGCCTTCGACGAATGGAACGTCTGGTATCGCAGTAAGCACGATCCCGAACACGATCTGGAAGAGTATTTCAATTTCGGCGATGCGCTGACCGTGGCGTCCCTGTTGCATGTGGTTTTGCGCAACTCCCGGACGGTGGGGCTCTCCAATATCAGTCTGGCGTTAAACACCCTAGCATTGATGATGGCAGATCGGCGTGGGTTGTTCAAGCAGACGACCTGGTATGCCCATAAGGCGATCCGGGATGCCCATGCGTCCGGGCATATCGTGGAAACCCCGGTCTCCGCCCCCGTGTTCTGTGCCAAGCATGAACGATTCTTTTGCGGAATCGTGGATCCCGAGAAGGCGCAAGACGAAAAGCTGCCATCTCTGCTTCATTTCACAGATTTGTCGTCGCTGGATGTGCTGGCCAGTATTGACGAGAATCGCAAACGGATGACTTTGTCAGTGGTTCAAAAACTGGAGAACCGTCCCTTGACCACGACGCTGACCTTTCGCGGGGTCACGCCGCGGACGGAGCGGGTGAAAGTTACGCGCCTGGTTGGGCTGGCGCTGACCACCGGCAATACCATGGACCATCCGGAAGCCGTCCATTTGACCACTGAAACGCTTCGCATCGGCGAGACGTTCACGTTCCCGCCGGCGAGTTTGACGGTTTTTGAATTCGATCTTTAAGGAGGAATCAAAATGAAAATGCGGTCATTATTAGTGGGATCGGGGAATTGGGCGCAGAATCACATCCGGGCGTATCAGGCCTGCAAAGAAGTTGAATTGGTCGGTCTCGTCGATGTTCTTCCGGGTGCGCCGGTGGAGGCAGTTGCGAAACAATTTGGGATCGGGTTTTTCTCGCGGGATTTACGCGAGGCGGTGCGGGTGGTGAAGCCGGACATGGTTGACGTTGCCGCCAATCCGCATTTTCGCCTGGACGCCCTGCGGGCTGCGGGCAATGCGGGCGTCAAGCTGTTCAACCTCGAGAAACCGCTGGCTCTGTCGCCGGATGAGGCCTACCAGATCGACTGGATGACGAAGGCGGGTGGTCCGCGGATAACGGTGGGGCACCAGAAAAAATGGATGAAGACCTGGGCTCGCGCGTCGCAGGTCATCCATGACGGCGATCTGGGGCAGATCCGTTTCTATCGGGCAACTTGCATGGGCAACCTGCTGGAGCAGGGGACGCACTTGGTGGACATGGTTTTGTATTTTCATCAGTATCGTCCCCTCAAATGGGTGATGGGGCAGGTGGATGATTTGCAGGGTTTCGACAAGGAAGGGGCTCCGGCGCCCGATGCGGCGACCGCAACCCTGTGTTTCGACGATGATACCCGGGCCTACCTGACCCTTGGTTCCGTCGGATACGCGCTTCCGGGCGAAACCAATTTCTGGTTTCAGATGGCCGTGGAGGCGTATGGTGATCAAGGACATATCAAGAACACCTTGAATCAGAAAATGGAGATCGTTCGCTACATCCGAGGAACTGTGGAGCGGGTGGATTCCTCCTGGGATGCCGACTGGCTCGCCGGTTTGAGCGCCCATTTGGATGCGGCCGCCCGCTATGCCGCCGACCCAACAGTTGGGCATATTTCCTCGCTGGAGAACTCCCTGAAATCCTATCAGGCGATCATGGCGATCTATGCCTCGGCGGCGGGTGCCGGCCGGGTGACCCTGCCGCAGACCTTTGGGAATAATGTATTAGCCAAACTCCAAGCCCGTCGGGCCTGAAGGGGGAGTACCGGTTATGAAACGGGTGACGATAACAGGTGTCCGGAAAGCGGCGATTATTGAAGTGGCGGATCCGCGTCCGCGCGAAAACTGGGTATTGGTCAAAGTTGAGATTGCTCCGATGTGTACGGAGTTTAAGGGGTTTGTGGACGGAACGGGAGGGAATGGTTATGGCCATGAGGCGGTGGGTGAAGTCGTGGCCGTGGCCCAGCCTTGCCGGGTAAAGCCGGGGGATCGGGTGGTTGTCCAGCCCGGGACTGCCTGCGGGCAATGTGAGTTGTGTCAGTCCGGCGAATATATTCATTGTGAGCAGTGGATCGATTTCCAGGCTTTTACCGGCTCCGAGGAAGGGAATGCAACCCTGGCGCAATATGTGCTGAAACCCGACTGGCTCTTGTCTCCGATTCCTGACGGGGTCAATTACGAGCAGGCGGCGTTGACCCTGTGCGCCCTGGGTCCGACTTTCGGCGCGTGTGAATTATTGGGGATCAATGGGATGGATACGGTTTTGATTCCGGGATTGGGCCCGGTGGGGTTGGGTGCGGTGGTGAATGCGCGATTCCGCGGCGCGCGGGTGATCGGGTTGGAGAGTAATCCCTATCGGAGCGAACTGGCCCGGACGTTGGGCGCTGAGCGCATATTGAATCCGGCGGATCCGGACGTGGTGGCGCAAGTCCTGGATTTGACCGGCGGCAAAGGGGCGAATAAGGCGATTGATTGTGCCGGGATTCCCGCCGCGCACGCAACCTGTTTGGAGGCCTTGCGGCGAAAGGGTAAAATGGCCTATGTCGGATGGTGCACGGCACCGAGTCCGATCGTACCGAATCGACATCTGATCATGAAGGGCTTGCATCTGATGGGGGCCTGGCATTACAACCTGGCTGATTTTCCGCGGGTGATCCGGGTGGCGACGCAGTCCCCGGCGCTGAAGATGGTGACGCATCAATTCGGGATGAACCAGATCGAGCAGGCGTGGGAGACCCAGGTTACGGGACACTGCGGGAAGGTTTATTTCTGTCCGTGGCAATAATGACGCGGACGGCTTAGGTCTTTGGGGAAGCACGATGTAATACTGTGGCAATCGTGTCCCGGAGTTGTTGTGCGGTGATCGGTTTTTCCATGCAGAAATCCGCACCGCTGGGGTCGTTGTTTTCCAAGGGCGTCAACACCTGACAGCGGCGTTTTGATATTGGGATAAAAACGCCGATCAGAAAGTGGATGTTCTTCTTTTGGGTATTCTTTAGAATTGGTCGACAGACCCTCTTCTTATTTTCTTCCGTTGGTATTTTCT
>Ga0073936_10010869_pt1 | contig 11105 bp, 13 predicted proteins | sample AliMusrvi5mmetaG_FD_87041 | JGI IMG/M metagenome (GOLD analysis project Ga0073936, IMG submission 87041) | Freshwater lake bacterial and archeal communities from Alinen Mustajarvi, Finland, to study Microbial Dark Matter (Phase II) - Alinen... | ecosystem: Environmental > Aquatic > Freshwater >... | reverse complement strand
ATGCGATCTTTCATTTTAATCATGCTTAGTGCATCGAGGTCCCCATTGAAACGCAATACATCCACGGCACTCTTCGTTCTGGCGTGATAGACCATAATGACCCCTTTTCTATTCTGCGACTAATTTTTCCGCGAGTTCTTCAAAATGACCTTTATGATGATCAAAAAATCCCTGCCACTTTTCTTTCGCCCATATTTCTATGCGGCTTGAAACACCGATGATCATGACGTCGCCTTTGATGTCGGCGTAGCTTTTCAGATAATCGGGAATGAGGATCCTCCCCTGTTTGTCGCACACCACCTCACAAGCGCCGGAAAAGAAAAGGCGGTTAAAGGTCCGGGATTCCGCCTTCGTGAAAGGCATGTCTCGGAACTTCTTCTCTTCCGTCTTCCACTGCTCTTCGGTAAAAACGAACAAACACTGATCCAGACCGCGGGTAATGAAAAAACGCTCGACATAGTGCTCCTTGAAGATCTCGCGAAACTTGGCGGGGATCATCACGCGGCTTTTTGTATCGATCACATGTTCGAATTCACCGTAAAACATGGATTCTCGTTCCTTTCCGGGCTACCACTATCCCCCACTTCTTCCCACTTTATTATCGGCGGCAGTATATCTTTACCTTAATACCCTGTCAATATTCTTTTTTTCAGGGAATTCGCGAAAAAGAGGGGTGGAATCACGGTGGTTTCACTCGGAGGAACCCCTTGGCGTAAAAGCCTCAAATATGCCCTGGAGGGGACAGGAAAAGGACCTTAGGAGAAGGGACACTCAAAAGGGGAAAATCAGAAAAATCCGGGGATGGAAAACGCTAAACTTCGAAGTAGAGAATGCGGGAGCAATTCTCACAAACGATGATCTGCTCCCCGAGACGTATTTCATTGATCAGTTGGGGACGCAGATTCATCTGACAAGCGGCACAATTTTCTCCGTTCACAGCGGCAAGAGCAACGCCTTCCTTTTTAAAAGAGATCCTGCTGTAAAGCTCCCGGATATCGAGGGGCAACTGAGCCACAGCTTCTTCGCGCTGGGTCTGCATCTCACCGAGACGGGCCTGCAAATCTTTTTCCTGAGCGACCATTTCATCGTATTTACCCTGAAAAGATTTCGCGATCAGCAAAAGCTTCTCTTTTTCCTTACGCGTCTCATCCTTGGCCGCGTCCACCTCGTCAAGAATGTGAATGATCCCTTCCTCAAGAAGGGAGTTGTCGGCCTTGAGCGAGGCGACTTCCTGCTGCAACGCGGCGTACTCTTTATTCGTTTTCACCTGGGAGAGTTGCCCGTCGAGCTTCTTGATCTGCATTTCTTTTTGAGAGAGTTCCAACTCCTTGTCTTTCAGCTTCACCTGGATATCCTTGAGGGATTTCTCAAGTTCATGAAGACGGCTTTTCTCGGATTCGAGTTCGGCCTTGAGTTGGGCCCTTTTTGAAGGGATCTCCTCGAGAAGTCCCTTGGTCTTGTGGATCTCACTGTCCAGACGCTGGGCTTTTTTGAGTGTGTCGAGATTTTGGATAATTGAGCTTGTCATAAGTAGGGGGGATTATAGAAGAGATGGCAGGCACCATCAAGAACAAATACACGAATCCGCCTTAAAAAGGATTTCACCCTCGGGACAGGTCCAGCGACAATTCCGAAAGGCCCGCGATCTCTTCTCTCGTGAGGCAGGAAACGGTCAGAAAGCTGTCCGAAGGGACCGCAATCCGAAGGCGCGTCTCCCCTCCCGGGAGAGGATCCGTTTTCTGAACCCAGGAAGGCATCCACTTGCAGATCCGGATCTCGGCTTTCTCGCTGGCCGTCGCACAGGGCCCGGCATACTCAAAAAAACTCAACCGGTCACTCACTCCGTTCATCTTGAGGATCTGCTGGCGATCCAGTTCCGGATAAAAAAGATAAAGCACCGCGTCATTGGGCATCAACACCCACAGTTTGCGGATCTCCTCTTGCAATTCCTCAACGGAGTAATCACGCATGGACCGGTAGAAGATCCTTGCCCAGATCTGCGCGTCTTTGCTTTTAAAGAGGAACGGTGCGCCGTTCACGTCTTCCAGGATCACCTTGTCCGCGTGAAGCTCCTGGATCGAAGATCGGATCGAGAGGAAGATCTCCTGGCGAAAGACACGCTCCGGGGCCGCGATCATGAGCAAGCCTCCTGAAAAACACCGGGACAAGATTTTTTTTCCAGAGACTCGACCCACTGCGCCAGCACGAATTTTTGCAGACTGGGTTTCGGATCCCAGGGGCGGAAGCTCAAAGACTCCACGTGCAGCGCCGAAGAAAAATGGTGCTCGGGATCCGCCAAGTCGAGCCATCCCAGCCATCCCAAGGAGACATCTAACTGTTTGAGAACAAAATCCGAGAACCGGCCGATGAGCATTCCCCCCTTCACCTCTTCCGCCTTCCCGGCCACGGCGACATAGAACTCAAGCTGCGGGTTGAGCGCATGCCCGACCTTCATCATTTTATAGCCTTCCGTCAGTGATTCAGCGTCCGGTTTCAGAAGTAAAACCCACTTGTCCAGCAAACAAAGGGCCCGCTCAAAATGGAGCAAGTGATGGTACTCAAAATCCAGAAAAATATCACGACTCTGAAGCAAAGTTCCGGATCTGTCCCCGGAAGACGTCTCGATCAGATCGCGAAGCTCATCCCAGTAAAGAGCGCAACGCCGGAGGTGATCCCCGAACCGTTCCGGAGCGCTGGCTTCCACCCGGGGCACGCCCTTGGAATGGCGCGACAAAACGCTCACGAGTGAACAAGGCTTTTCGGGAAGAGCGATCTGGGAAGCAAAGAAAGTGTTGAGAAAGAGGGAATCCCCTTCGCAATCCGGGCTTGAAACCGCTAAGACCTGGACCTCCGGAGACCGGCGAACAGGAACTTCCTCTGGAGGTGCGCCAAAAAGCGGCGAAATGTCTTTCAGCCCCCGCACCAGTTTTTTCGCATCCTCGCTCATCAGGCTAACTCCACGTAGGAATCAACGCCGCCATACGCATTTTCTTTTTGCAACGGCTGACTGGGATCGACCTGCCACTCCCCGTCCACGATAAACTTGTAGCGGAACATTTTAGGCTCCACGGGGATGACCCTTTGCCAAAGTCCGTCCTGATTGCGCCGCAAAAGAGGTTCCGCGACCCAGTGATTAAAATCTCCGGCGATCTCCACGGAGGACGCCGTTTTGCTGACGAACTGGAAGAGTATCCCGTCCGAGACCTGACGCGGCCCAAAGTGGTTTTGATAAACCTGATCCCAACCCAGTTCTTTCTCCGGAAGTTTCCGGTTCCAGTCCCGCTCCAGATATTCCACCGCGAGGTTGAGATAATCCTGGAAGGCCTGCGATTGGGGTCCGTATTGCACAATGCTCTGCCCCGCCGCCGCCGCCTCCTTGAGACTGACATGTTCGTGAATGATCGTCGTGAAGAGCCGGTCCTTGAAGTGCGCATGGACTTCCTCATAGATCTCATGAGAGAAGCTCACCTGAGAGTTAAAAAGCGTCAGAAGCGCGTGAACCCCAAGCGGCGTCTCACGGCTCCGGTTCACGATCTGAAGCGTCTCCGAGATCTTAGCGAGACCGTGCAGCGAGAAAAAAGAGGGCTCCACGGGCACAATGATCTCATCCGCTGCATTGAGGGCGTTCCAGGTCAGCATCCCGAGATTCGGAGGACAATCCAGCACCACGAAGTCATAGTGATGCGGGTCCTCGGCGATCCTCGCGAGAAGGTCCCGCAACTTAAGATGATAATTGGGCATAAACCCGAACTCTTCCTCGATCGCGTTCAGGCTCGAGTTGCAAGGAATGAGATCAAAATCCTTCTGGAGGTTTTGAAGGACCTGGGAAAGCGGCGGCGTGACGCGCTGGAGGGGGCTTAAAAGATCATAAAGGGTCAGCATGCCCTTCTGGGTTTTGACACCCAGTCCGCAAGTGGAATGGCCCTGCGGATCCAGATCGACCACGAGAACTTTCTTCTGAAGAAAGTTCAGACACGCTGAAAAATTGATACTGGTCGTAGTCTTTCCACATCCGCCTTTTTGGTTCGCAATCGCGAGGACTCTCAAAAAGTTCGTCTCCTTGAATTAAATATTTCCGCACTAATGTAACGGCCTGTCTTAGTAAAGCTTTATAGTAATGAATCGCTCTAGGAGAAAACGGATCCGCAAGATCCAACATAGCGTAGAAAATTAAAAAAAAGCGAACGCTTTAGTAAGAACTTTGGAAGGAATACGGATTATCGGACGGACAACCGATTTGAGGAAAAAAAAGACGACGCTCAGTGTTTCTCGAAAATGAGAAGCCGCTCGATGGGAACGACGCCCTTGATATTCCCCGCCCGGTCGGTCACCACGGCGTAGGACTGGCGCTTTTTTTGGAGCAGCAGGAAGGCCTTCTCCAGAGAGGTTTCTTCGGAAATAAAGACCGGAGCCCGGAGAAAATCGTGGAGGCCTCGCGCTCCCTCTTCCTCCCAGAGAATATCGAAGACATAGACCATCCCCATCACGATCGTGGGGAGCTCTTCATAAACAAGCATCATCCGGGATTGCGTCTCACGGGCAATGCGCTTGATATCCTCAATCTTACTGTGGATATCCACCATCGGAACTTTCCCGAGGGGCAACATCACGGACTGTACCTGGATCCGCTCGAAGTCGAGAATGGTATGAATCAATTTCTCCTCTTGCGGGCCGACGATGCCCCGGTGAGAACTCTCGTCGATCAGGGAACGGAATTCCTCTTCATTGACGAAAATATCGCGGACCTGCCCCTGATGGAATGACGGCCAGAAGAGGCCCAACCCCCGAAAGAAAAGGATGATGGGTCCGTACAAAACAACCTTCAGTCCCCGGAGCCAGAAGGTCTTTCCCAGAAGGAAAGGAATGGCGTTCAATCGGCCGTAATCCTTGGGCGCCATCTCCGCGAAAATGATCAGGACCGGAGCAACGATCAGCATCACGACCCACTCGCTGGTCCACCCGAGATAGTCCTTAAAAAGACAGGTCGCGATCGCGATTGCGATGACGTTGACCACGCTGTTTCCGATCAGGATCGCCGTCAGGAAATAGTTGGGGTGCTGCTGGAGCTGCATGATGAACCGGGCTTTTTTATCACCCGCGTCGGCCATTTCCCGGAGCTTCAGCTTGTTGGCCGTAACAAACGCCATCTCGGACGCGGAAAAAAAAGCGGAGGCGATCACGGATAAAAAGAAAATGACCAGAAGGCCGATCATGGTTTCCTCCGGACCATCACCTGGTGGATACGTTGCCGGATCATGTCCTGGATCACAAAATCAAAGGCTTCGGTGTTCAGCACCGCGCCCTTGACCGGCACGACTCCCATTTTCTCGAAAAGATAGCCCCCCAGCGTCGCGGCTTCTTCAGCGGCAAGATGCGACGAGAAAAATTCGTTGAATTCCTGGAGGCTGACCTTCCCCTCCACAAGATAAAGGTCCTCGCCCATGCGCCGGATGGGATTTTCGACCTTGGCGTATTCGTCATAGAACTCCCCGAAGATCTCCTCGAGGATATCCTCCTGCGTCACCACCCCTGCCGTCCCGCCGAACTCATCCACGCAGACCGCGAAACGCTCACTCTTGATCCGGAAGGTTTCAAGGAGGTCATCGATGCGCTTGCTTTCCGGCACAAAAAGAGATTCCCGCATCACCCGCTTGACATCCGGCCGGGGCTCCTGCAAAAGATAATTTTGTGATTCCACGACGCCGAGGATATGATCAAGCGACCCCTGAAAAACGGGCAGCCGGGTAAACTGATATTTCCGGATCAGCTCTTCATGCCTCTCGGAAGATTCCTCGATATCGAGTCCGACAAGATCGGTCCGCGGCGTCATGATGTCCTTGACCGGCCGCTCACCAAGGTCCAGGAGCTTCTGGATCATGTGACGCTCTTGTCCGCCCAGCACACCTTCCTCTTCCCCGATCCGCACAAGTACTTTCAGCTCCCTCTCGGAGATCATGTCGGACTGCTCGATCTTCTCGTGGACCAATAAGGAAAGGATCCGGTCGGTGGCAAAACGCATCAGGACCCTGAACGGCGCGAAGAGCGCCGCGAAGAATTTCAGGGGCAGGGACACAAAGAGCGCCACTTTGATCCGCGCCCGGACCGCGAGGATCTTCGGGAACATCTCGCAGAAAATGATCAGGAAAACCGTAAAAACCGCCATCCAGGCGCCAAGTCCCGCATTCCCGGAAAGTCTGAGCACGAGAAGCGTGACCGTCGCCGTCGCCAGGGAGTTTACGAACAAATTTCCGATCAGGACGGTCGCCAAGGTCTTGCGCGGCTTCTCAAGATGTTCAAAGATCCACCGGGAAAGATGGGGGTATTGTTCCTTCAGTTTGCGCTTGTCGAGCTTGGACAGAGAGAAAAGAGCCGTCTCGGACGCGGAAAAAAAGAAGGACAGGAGAAAAAGAACGCCTAAAACAAGAAGATGCAAGGGAGTATTCATTTTTCACATTTCCCGTAGAGCGAGCGCGCTTGAATGTATTGAAGGACCTTCGGGCAAACATCCTCTTCCACGGAGTTCCCCTGCTTCAGGGCTTCACGTATCCCGGATGCTGAAACCGGGCACAGGGGCATCTGGATCCAGCCGACATGAACCCCGTCAGATGCCGGAGTCTCGGAACTTCCCCGCTTCGCAACGAGGAAACGGACCTTTTTTTTCAATTCGGAAGCTCGGTGCCAGGCATCCAGCCCCTGTAAAGAATCTCCTCCCAGGATCATGAAAAGCTCCGCTCCCGGATATTTTTTTTCAAGTTCCAGGACCGTATCGATCGTGTAAGAAATACCCTTTCTCCGGAGTTCGCAATCAGAGATTTCCAGGCCACGCTCATCTTCCAGAGCCAGACGGACCATTTCAAAGCGGTCTTGGGGGCAGCTCAAAGAAGGGATTTGCGGCTTGTGGGGAGGCTGATAAGCGGGAATAAAGAAGACTTTGTCGAGCATGAACTGGGCCCGGGCTTTTTGAGCAAGCTCCAAATGCCCGCGATGGACCGGATCAAAGGTCCCTCCAAAAATACCGATCTTCATGCAGAAAGACCGCCTTTAAGAACGTATGTGGCCATTCCCCTCGACGATATACTTGTAAGACGTAAGACCTTCAAGTCCCATCGGCCCGCGCGCGTGGACCTTGTCGGTCGAAATCCCGATCTCGGCGCCGAATCCGTATTCGAATCCGTCCGAAAAACGCGTGGAAGCATTGACGATCACGGAGGACGAATCCACTTGGGCCTCGAACGCCGCCGCGGCTTTCCGGTCCTGCGTCACGATCGCATCGGTGTGATGGGAGCCGTAGGTCTGGATGTGGCAGACGGCCTCATCCAGATCCTTGACGACACGCACCGCCAGGATCTTCTCCAGGAATTCGCATCCGTAATCGCTCGCTTTCGCGCGCTTGGCCCAGGGAATGTAGCGACAAGTCACCCCATCCCCGCGGACCTCGCAACCACCGCGCTTCAGCGGATCGCCCAGCAAAAGAAGGAATTTCGCAGCGATCTCCCGGTGAACCAGAAGGGTCTCCATCGCGTTGCAAACCCCCGGCCGCTGCAGTTTCGCGTTCAGGGTAATGGCGACCGCTTTTTTGAGATCCGCCGCCCGATCCACGTACACATGACAGATCCCCTGATAGTGTTTGACCACCGGAATGCGGGATTTCTCCACCACCCGGCGTATCAGTTTTTCGCCGCCGCGAGGGATCACCAGATCGATAAGGCCTTCCTGCTTCAAAAGAAAATCCATGGCTTCATAGTCCGGTGTGCGCACGAGATTCACGAAAAAAGAGGAGAGACCGTGACGCTTGAGGGATTCCTGAAAGATCGACACGAGCGCGCAGTTCGAAGCCATCGCCTCACGTCCGCCGCGAAGGATCGCCACATTCGAGCTTTTAAGACAAAGCGCGGCACATTCCACCGTCACGTTCGGCCGGGATTCATAGATCATCAGGATCACGCCCAGGGGCACGGTCACCTTCCGGAGCTTGAGACCGTTGGGCCTTGTCCACTTAGCCAGGACCTTCCCGATCGGATCTTTCAGGCGCGCGACGGCCCGCACACCCTCTGCCATGGCCTTCACGCGTTTTTCATTGAGTGTCAGACGATCGATCATCGCGAGGGAGAGGCCCGTTGCTCCGGCTTTCACGAGATCCTTGCGGTTTTCGGCAATAATCCACGCGGCTTTTTTTTCGATACGCGCGGCGATGTCCCAAAGAAGTTTCTTCTTGAAATCCGTGGACCACAACCCGGCTTCGGCCGACGCCGGGCGGACCTTCACAAGCATTTTCTCCAGTTCCGGTTTCCAGCTCATCGCTCGCTCCAGATCACAAGATCGTTGCGGTGGATCACCTCATCCGAGGCTTTTTTGCCCAGGATCGCCTGGATCTCCCCGGTCTTCTTTCCGGCAATACACCCGAGATCGCGGCTGTTGTAATGCACGACCCCCCTGCCGAAAACCTGGCCTTCCAGTGTTTCCAGTTCCACCACCTGCCCCGCGTCAAAGTTTCCCTGGATCCGGACGATCCCTCCGGGAAGAAGGCTCTTCTTGGCAAGAAGCGCCTGATAAGCCCCAGCATCAACCGTGACACTCCCGCTCCTCGTGGCTGAAAACGCGATCCACTTGTGGCGCATGTCTTTTTGCGCTCCTGAAGTGATGAACAGCGTTCCGACATCCTTCCCCGAAAAGATATCCCGCAGGATGTGGGGCTTGTGACCGTTCACGATCATGAAAGGGATCCCGAGTTGCATCGCGACGCGGGCGGCCTTGAGCTTCGCGCGCATCCCGCCGACGGTCTCCTCGCGCTTTTGGTCCGCGAGATGCATCACAAGTTTGCTGTCGATCTCGTCTTCCGAGGTCACTTCACGGACGCGCGATCCGTCTTTCAGCAAAAAACCTTCCGCGTCGGAAAGATTGATCAGGAGGTCCGCGCCCACCAGATGAGCCACGTGAACGGAGAGGATATCATTATCCCCGAAAGCGATCTCCTCGACCGCCACGGTATCGTTTTCGTTCACAATGGGAAGGATGTCGAGCTTCAGGAGGGTTTCGAGCGTGTTGCGCGCGCACAGGAACCGTTTCCGGTCCTCCAGCCCGTCCCGTGTCAGGAGCAGCTGGGCGGTATGGACCTTCTTCCTGGCAAAAAAAGACTCGTAGGCATGCATGAGCTTCCCCTGCCCGATCGCGGCGCAGGCCTGAAGCTCGGCCATTTCCTTGGGCCGCTTCTTGAAACCGCAGCTCTTCATCCCCAGCGCGATCGCGCCAGAGCTCACAAGGACCGGACGGCGGCCTTTCCGGATCAGCCCGTGGATCTCCTGGCAAATCCGGGAGTGTTCTCTTTGGGAAAAACTTTCCCCCCGGGTTTTGAGGATGCTTGTCCCGATCTTGATGACGATCTTCCGGGCGTGCCGCACGCGCTCAGACATGACCTTCCTTCTCGATTTTCTCGTGAATAAAATTCATGAGGGATTCTACCCCTTCCCCCGTTTTGACAGAAATCAAAAAATAGATCTGCCCCGTGCTCTTCATTTCCGCCTCGATCTCGCCAAGGTCCTGCCCCAGATCGATCTTGTTAACAACCACCACGCTCGGGATCTGCCGGTAAGCCGGATCCACCTGATAAGCGATCCTCTGAAGAGTGCTGAGCCCCGCGATCGCCGTCGCGGAAAATTTCAAGGTCGCGTCGATCATAAACACGATCAGCCTGGCCCGGGCCAGGTGCCGCAAAAAATCCGTCCCCAGTCCCCGGCCGTCCGTGGACCCCTCAAAAATCGAAGGCAGTTCGCAGAAAATGATCTGCTTGTAATCGTCATAGGGATGGATCCCCAGCACCGGGCTGCGGGTCGCGAAGGGATATTCTTTGCCCTCCACCGGCGCGCGCGTTAGATGATGCAGGAGAGAGGATTTTCCGGAACTCGGGAGCCCCACAAGAAAAACATCCGCCAGGATGCGAAATTCGACGTCGATCTCAAGAAGTTCTCCCTCCTCGCCCGAGGACGGTGTCTTGTCGCCGATATTGCCCGACCCGGCGCGCCCCCCGCGGGCCACAATGACCTCCTCGCCCTCAAGATAAAGGTCCCGGATCGCAAGGTGGTTCTCCCGGCGAAAGATCGATGTCCCGATGGGCACCAGAACAACCAGATCCTCCCCTTTGGCCCCGCGCCTGTTATCACTGCTGCCATGCCCGCCGTGATCGGCCTCCAAATGCTGTTTCAAACGGAGCCGGTCCAGTCCCGGAGCATTGTGCGAAGCGCGAAAAATCACGTTCCCGCCCTCGCCGCCATCGGCCCCATTGGGAACTTTCCTGCGATCCTTGCGCACGTTAAAGCTGTCACAACCCTTGCCGCCGCGTCCGCCCTGTACCGTCAGATGTATTTTATCAATCAACATGGAAATCCTTTAAAAGAGAAAAGGCCAAAAAGCTTAGGATCGCTTTTTGGCCTTTTCGAACTTGGTTGGAACTGAATTAACTCGGAATAATATGAACAGATCGGTTGGCCCGGAACTCCACGATCCCTGCGCGCTTCGCGAAAAGAGTATAGTCGGTCCCGATCCCGACAAAATTGCCGGGATGATAACGCGTCCCGCGCTGCCGGACGATAATGCTGCCCGCGGTGACCTTCTGACCTCCGTAAGCCTTCACGCCCAAGCGTTTGGAATTGGAGTCTCTTCCGTTTGTTGTACTGCCTTGACTTTTTGTATGTGCCATTTTTTCCCCTAAAAAGTGAAATTAACCGACTTTGATCTCTTTGACAAGCAGGCGCAACATATCCTGGCGATGGCCCTGTTTCTTCCGGGACGACTTCCGCCGGCGCATCCGGAAATGGATCACCTTGGGGCCGCGGAATTCCCCGAGATTTTCGCAGACGATCTTGGCGCCACCGATCACCGGAGTTCCCACGGTCAGCTGTCCCCCGTTCTGAACGAGCATGACCTGGTCCAGGACAACTTCCTTCTGCCCTTCGGCGATATCCAAAAGCTCCACTTCGATCACTTGTTTAGGCTCCACCCAGTACTGTTTGGAACCCGTCTCAACGATTGCATAATTGGCCATGAAATGACTCCTTTGACTTTAAGAGAGAGCGTATAATAGGGAAATTCGACGGCACTGTCAACGTTTT
>Ga0073936_10010863_pt1 | contig 11112 bp, 10 predicted proteins | sample AliMusrvi5mmetaG_FD_87041 | JGI IMG/M metagenome (GOLD analysis project Ga0073936, IMG submission 87041) | Freshwater lake bacterial and archeal communities from Alinen Mustajarvi, Finland, to study Microbial Dark Matter (Phase II) - Alinen... | ecosystem: Environmental > Aquatic > Freshwater >... | reverse complement strand
GACCTAAATATGGAGGGGATTACTGCGCCCGCGATTCGCGCTGTTTTCATCCGGGCGCCCTGGGTGGAGCAGGTCGGGGTTGGTGTCGAAGTTTTGGCTTCTGTCGAATTTAATGGAGAATTGCACCCTGTTGCGGTTCGGCAAGGAAATTTACTGGCTACCTCGTTCCACCCGGAGATAACGGGGGATAACAGGGTCCACCGCTACTTTATAGAGAGTATTTGCAAGGTCGCAATTTCGTAAGACGGTCATGCGCAACAACGCGCGAGACCACGAAGAGTTAGAAAAAGGTTGGTGAGTTAAATGTCAGGCCATTCCAAATGGGCAACGACAAAACATAAGAAGGCGGTTATTGACTCTCGCCGTGCCAAGAATTTCGCAAAGTTAATTAAGGCCATTGAGATTGCGGCTCGTAACGGTGGTCCAGATGTGGATGGCAACCCAACCCTCTTCGATGCGATTGCAAAGGCTAAGAAGAATTCTATGCCTGCCGACAACATCGAGCGCGCGGTTAAGCGCGGTGGTGGATTGGAATCTGGTGGCGCCGACTGGCAGACGATTATGTATGAGGGCTACGGTCCTGGTGGAGTCGCCTTGATGATCGAGTGCCTAACCGATAGCCGCAATCGCGCCGCTTCTGAAGTTCGCGTCGCCGTTACTCGCAACGGTGGATCGATGGGCGATCCTGGCTCGGTTGCCTATATGTTCAATCGCAAAGGCGTAGTTCTTGTTAACAAGGTTGCCGGCCTGACTGAAGATAGAATTTTGGAAGTGGTTTTAGATGCCGGCTGTGAAGAGGTCAACGACCTAGGCGAATCCTTCGAAATTGTCTCCGAACCAAGCGATCTTGTTGCTGTGCGTACCGCACTGCAAGGAGCTGGCATCGATTATGAATCGGCAGATACTTCGTTCCTGCCATCGCTTTCAGTTCCGCTCGATGCTGAAACTGCAACAAAGGTCTTTCACCTGATAGATGCAATCGAAGAGCTAGACGATGTGCAAAACGTCTACGGGAACTTTGATGTGTCTGACGAGGTAATGGCGAGCCTCGACCAATAGGCTTACCAGCATGAGAGTGCTGGGAATTGATCCGGGATTAACCCGCTGTGGTCTTGGGGTCGTCGACGGCAAAGGTTCCCAGATATTGACGATGATTGAAGTCGGAATCATCCGCACGACTGTGGATGCTCCTCTTGAGATCCGCCTGCTTGAATTAGAAGCTCAGATTCTGCAATGGATCGAGAGGGTAAATCCAGATGTGATTGCCGTCGAGCGCGTCTTCTCGCAACTCAATGTCCGAACCGCGATGGCCACCGGACAAGCCGCTGGTGTTGCTCTGCTCTTAGCTGCGAAAGCTGGTATTCCCGTTGCAATGCATACTCCATCGGAGGTCAAGGCAGCAGTCACAGGTTCGGGCCGCGCTGATAAGAAGCAGGTCGCGATGATGGTGCAGAAGTTACTGCGGCTTGATTCGATCCCGAAGCCCGTTGACACTACTGATGCGCTAGCTCTCGCGATATGTCATCACTGGCGTGGAGTGGGCGAGAACAAAATGCAACTCGCCCTCTCACAGGAAAAGGTACGCCTCTCGTCGCGGACACTAAAGGCGGCCTCTAGTTGATCTCATCACTCACGGGGAGCATTAAGTCGATCCGCCTAGGTACCGTGGTAATCGAAGTTGGTGGCGTTGGACTCTTGGTTAATGTTCCAGGACGCGTCGCCGCGGGTTTTACGGTTGGAACAACTATCTCGCTGCACACCGTCTTGGTAGTGCGTGAAGATGCGCTAACCCTCTATGGCTTTGAAACGCACGTTGCTCGTGAACTCTTTGAACTCTTGCAGACCGTTACGGGAATAGGCCCGAAGGTAGCGCAATCGGCGCTCAATATTTATGAACCCGCTGAGTTAGTCAGCGCCATCAAAAACGATCAACCAGATATTCTGGAGCGCATCCCTGGACTGGGAAAGAAAGGTGCCCAACGCCTTGTGTTGGAGTTGCGCGAGAAGGTGGATGGCTTCGAGCAGGCAGAAGCAGCTTTGAGCGGCAGTTGGCGCGACCAATTGACGAGCGCGCTCACTGGTTTGGGTTTCTCTGCACGAGATGCACAGGAGCGTATTGATCAATTGACTTCTCAATTTAAAGATGTATCGCACGAACCTATTGCAGAACTCTTGCGCGCCGCTCTCTCTGGAGGCGTGCAACGATGAGCAATTCCATCGTGAGTGAGTTTTCTGACGACTCCGAACGCGGTCAAGAGTTAGCGCTGCGCCCCAAGAATCTTGGCGAATTTGTTGGACAGCAACGCGTTGCAAGTCAGATCGATCTACTTCTAACCGCGGCCCGCTCTCGCAAGGCTCCGGCAGATCACATTCTCTTATCTGGTCCGCCCGGATTGGGTAAGACCACACTCGCCATGATCATCGCGACAGAGATGAGCTCTCCCATTCGAATTACGAGTGGACCCGCCATCCAACATGCCGGTGATCTTGCGGCGATTCTCTCTTCACTTGTTGAAGGGGAGATCCTCTTCCTGGATGAGATTCACCGCATGTCACGCCCTGCGGAAGAACTCCTTTACATGGCAATGGAAGATTTCCGTGTCGATGTTGTTGTGGGTAAGGGTGCGGGTGCTACAGCCATTCCACTTTCCTTGCCGCACTTCACTCTGATTGGTGCAACAACCCGTGCTGGATTGCTTCCAAGTCCACTGCGCGATCGATTCGGGTTTACGGCACAACTTGATTTCTACGCCGATGAGGAGCTTTCGACCATCGTCCGCCGCAGCGCTGAACTTCTGCAGGTTCCCATTGATGAAGAGGCGATTGTCGAGATTGGTTCTCGTTCTCGCGGAACGCCTCGTGTGACCAACCGACTGCTTAGGCGTGTGCGTGACTACGCCGAGGTACATGGAACAGGCAGCATCGACATCGATGCGGCACGAGCTGCGCTCACGATGTATGAAGTTGACCTGATCGGCCTCGATCGCCTGGACAGGACTCTGCTCGAGATCTTGATTAAGAAATTTAATGGCGGACCTGTCGGCCTCACCACCCTTGCCATGTCCATGGGGGAGGAGGCTGAGACCTTGGAGAGTCTCGCTGAGCCCTTCCTTCTGCGTAAAGGTCTCCTGGCTCGAACTCCGCGTGGCCGAATGGCGACCGGAGCCGGATGGAACCACCTGGGCCTCACACCTCCTCAATCGGAGTTGAGCATTTTCGACATGCCCCCACTTGATGCCTAGACTTACGCCTTATGTCTGCCAACATCTCTAAATCCATTAAGTCCCAGGCGAAGCCCGGACGGACCATCGCGATTCTCGCGCTCATCTTGATTGCCTTCTCCACTCTGGCCTTCATCCAGAATGACAAGGTGAAGTTGGGCCTCGATCTTCGCGGGGGAACCAGCGTCACTCTCCAGCCACGAGTTGCCAAGGGCGGCTCTGTCTCGTCGGCGGCGATCGCCCAGGCGGTTGCGATTATTCGGCAGCGCGTGAACTCTCTCGGCGTAGCAGAAAGCCAGGTAACGGCGCAGGGAACCGGAAATAACCAGCAGATCGTCATCTCCGTTCCCGGAGATACCGGAACAAGAATTGTTGACCTCGTTGGACAGACCGCTGAGCTCCGCTTCCGTCAGGTCTACGCAGTTGGTGCTGGCAGCGCCAAGACGACAGCAACTTCGACGACTTCCACCTCAACAGTCGTCGTGCCGAAGCCAGGGACTAAGGCGACTCCAACTCCGACACCCACTAAGGCAGCTGTATTGACACCAACATTTCCAACTGGTGTAACCGCCGCTCTCAATGATCAATTTGGAGCGCTCGACTGCACCAAGGCGAAGAACCGTCAAGGTGGAAATGTTGATGATGCGAACGCACCTCTGGTTGCTTGTAATCGCGATGGAACAGGTAAGTACATTCTGGGCCCAGCGGAAGTTGTCGGTACTGATGTAGCAACAGCTAGCGCCAGTTTGGATCAACAGGGTGGAAATGGCTGGATGGTTCTCCTCAACTTCAACGGTTCAGGAACCTCAAAGTTTGGCAAGGTGACCAGTCGAGTTACCAAACTCGCCTCGCCACAGAATCAGTTAGCGGTTGTACTCGATGGTTTGGTCTACACCTCACCGCAGATCAATCAGGCGATCACCGGCGGAAATGCCCAGATCACTGGAAACTTCACGCAGACACAGGCCTCTGATCTCGCCAACGTTCTGAAGTATGGCGCTCTTCCACTCGCGTTCGATCGTGGCGATGTGCAGCAAGTATCTCCAACTTTGGGTTCCAACCAACTGCATGATGGACTCCTAGCCGGCTTGATCGGTCTGATCCTCGTGATCCTCTACTCCATCTTCTATTACCGCGGCTTGGGCGTGGTCAGCGTTGGCTCGCTCACCGTCGCAGGTGGAATCACTTACCTACTCTTCATCCTCCTTGGTAAGTGGATCGGCTTCTCGCTTTCACTTGCAGGTATCGCCGGTGCGATCGTTTCGATCGGTATTACCGCAGACTAATTCATCGTCTACTTCGAACGCCTCCGCGACGAAGTGCGCGATGGGCGCTCTTTGCGAACCGCTGTAGACACGGGTTGGACACGCGCTAAGCGCACCATCATAGTTGCCGACTCTGTTTCTCTCATTGCATCTGCATTGCTCTACTTCTTTGCAGTCGGTGATGTCCGAGGGTTCGCGTTCACCTTGGGTCTCACAACTTTCGTGGACCTCTTCGTGGTCTTCTTCTTCACTAAGCCGCTGGTTTCGCTTTTATCGCGTCTACATTTCTACTCGAGTGGTCATCGTTTATCTGGCTTCTCCACCAAGAGCTTGGGTGTTGTAACAGGAAAGGATGTCGCTTAAATGTCACGCTTATCTGGAATGGGTGGACGCCTCTATCGTGGCGACAAATCTTTTAACATCATCGGCAATCGCCGCCGCTTCTATGCCCTTTCGGGAATAGTAATTATCGTTGCAGCAATCTCACTCAGTGTGCAGGGGCTTCATCTCGGTATCGAGTTCAAGGGTGGATCACAATTTACCTTCACTGCTGCAAATGCAACTGTGGCTCAAGGACAGAAGGCAGTAACTGATAGCGGAGTTACCTCCGAAACAATCGTGCAGAAGATTGGATCCAATAAGATCCAGATCACGACAAAATCTCTGACAAATGCAGAGAATGACGCCGTTGAGAATGCCATCGTTAAGGATTTCCATATCACCATTGGCAATATCAACGTATTGAGCATTGGCCCTTCATGGGGTAAGGACATCACCCACAAGGCAATTCAGGCTCTCGTCGGCTTCCTGCTTGTGGTCATGCTCTATCTGGCTCTCGCATTTGAACCGAAGATGGCGCAAGCTGCGATTATTGCTGTGTTGCACGATGTCTTTATCACCGTGGGCATTTATGCGTTAGTAGGTTTCGATGTTACGCCGGCGACCGTCATTGGATTTCTGACGATCTTGGGTTACTCGCTCTACGACACTGTGGTGGTCTTCGACAAGGTTCGAGAGAACACTCGCTCAATCACCAGCACAGGCAAGTACACCTACTCCCAGGCGGCAAACCTTGCCGTTAATCAGACACTGGTCCGTTCCTTCAATACCTCGTTGATTGCTCTCCTTCCCGTTGCTTCGATTCTCTTCGTAGGTGCAGGACTGCTAGGGGCTGGAACGCTCAAAGACCTTTCATTGGCACTCTTTATCGGTCTTGCAACTGGAACCTACTCTTCTATCTTTATTGCTACTCCGATCCTGGCGACGTTGCGCGAGCGTGAGCCTGCAATGAAGGCGCTTGCAAAGCGCGTTGCTGCTCGTGGCGGTAGTGTTGAGGGTGCTCCTGTTGTGATTAAGGGAGATGCCGAGATTTCAAATATCGTTACCTCGACACACTCCAAAGAGAATCGCGAGCGCGGTCCTCGCAATCAACCAAAGCGCAGAAGCCGCAGATAAATTTGGGTGAGGGGAGCGTGAAGCGATGGATACGCTTTTAGCTCCGCTTGCTGGGCTGCTGGCGACAAATCTCTCGGAGTTTAAGGCTGCCGATTTAGATCGCGCCTATGAGATCGCAAAAAATGCGCACGAGGGTCAGACTCGCAAGTCCGGTGAGCCGTATATCACTCATCCACTTGCCGTTGCGGAAATCCTGGCGGAATTGGGTATGGATCAAGCGACAATTACCGCCGCGTTGCTCCATGACACAGTTGAGGATACGCCTTACAAACTAGATACTCTGCGCCACGATTTTGGGGATGAGGTTGCTCAACTCGTAGATGGGGTGACCAAACTCGACAAGCTCACATATGGTCCGACGGCTGAAGCAGAGACGCTGCGCAAGATGGTGGTCGCAATGTCCAAGGACATTCGAGTTCTGGTCATTAAATTGGCTGACCGCCTACACAATGCGCGAACTTGGCAATTTGTCTCCCCTGATAGCGCGGCACGAAAAGCCCGCGAGACGCTAGATATCTACGCACCCCTTGCCCATCGACTTGGAATGAACGCCATAAAGTGGGAATTGGAAGACCTCTCTTTCAAAGTTTTGGAGCCCAAGAAGTACGAGGAGATTGAACGCCTTGTTTCAGAGCGGCAACCGCTGCGGGAGAAATTCACCTCTGAGGTCACCGATCAGATCGAGAGAGATCTGGCCGTAGAAGGCATCGGGGCCACGATCAAGGGTCGCCAAAAACATCTGTACAGCGTCTTCCAGAAGATGATCGTGCGCGGGCGCGAGTTCAGCGAGATTTACGACCTAGTTGGAATCCGGGTTATCGTCGATGATGTCCGTGATTGCTATGCAGTTCTCGGAGCGATACACGCCCGCTGGAGCCCTATTCCTGGTCGCTTCAAGGATTACATTGCAATGCCCAAGTTCAACCTTTATCAGTCGCTCCATACAACCGTTATAGGTCCTAACGGCAAGGCAGTGGAGATTCAGATTCGCACCGCAGATATGCATGCGCGCGCCGAGTTCGGTATCGCTGCGCACTGGAAGTACAAGTCCAAGGGACCAAAGGGTGTCGACAATGACCCTGGTGTCATCTGGCTGAAGCAATTGCATGAGTGGCAGCAAGAGAGCGAAGATGTCAGTGAATTTCTCGACACGCTGCGCTATGACCTGCGCACTCCTGAAGTCTTTGTCTTTACTCCCAAGGGGAGTGTGGTGGCGCTTCCTGCCGGCTCAACACCGGTTGACTTCGCATATGCAGTCCACACCGAAGTGGGCAATCGCTGCGTCGGCGCAAAGGTAAATGGGAAGCTGATCCCGCTGGAACCCCCGCTAGCAAACGGAGATGTCGTCGATATCGTTACGAATAAGAGTCCGAATGCGGCCCCTAGCCGTGACTGGCTTAACTTTGTTAAATCTCCCCGCGCCCGCTCGAAGATTAAAGCGTGGTTCTCCAAAGAGCGGCGCGAAGAGGCCATCGAGGCCGGACAGGAGTCGATTGCGCGTCAGATGCGCAAAGCGGGTATGCCGTTGCAGAAGATCCTGGCCGGGCAAGCGATCCTTGAACTCGCTCACGAACTGCACTTTCCAGATATCGAAGCGCTCTACGCCTCGGTTGGAAATGGTCACGTCTCTGCTGCCTCGGTCATCGAAAAGTTGGCGCATCAACTCGGCAACGAGGAGGGTGAGCCGGAAGAGAGCATCGAGCACTTATTCCGCCGACCTGCTGCCGCCAAGCGAAACTCTTCTGGCGTTGATGTTGCGGGTGCTGGAGACTTGCTGGTGAAGTTGGCTCGCTGTTGTACACCGGTTCCTGGTGATGAGATCACGGGATTTGTAACAAAGGGGAGTGGCGTCAGCGTGCATCGCATTGACTGCATCAACGTTAATGATCTCAAGGAGCATCAGGGCGATCGAATCGTAGATGTTAAGTGGAATAACAGCGCTCGTGCGCTCTTTCTAGTGAATATCCAAGTAGAGGCACTTGATAGATCTGGCCTGCTCTCGGATATAACCCGGACCCTGGCTGATCAACATGTAAATATTCTCAATGCAGCTGTGAGCACGAGCAAGGATCGCGTTGCGCTGTCACGTTTCACATTCGAGATGGCAGATGCGCTCCATCTCGATACGGTCTTATCGGCGGTGCGCAGCGTTGCCGGTGTTTACGACGTTTATCGCGTGACCCACAACTAGTGGGTTACTTCTTAAAGTCTGAAAGTCCCTTTTGAGCCTCCGCTAACCAAGTCTTACGAGCGGCTGCCGCTTCGCAGGCGACCATTGCTTTGGCGGTCTGACCAGCCGCCTCTGCCTTAGCGGCCTGCTTCTCATAATTCTCGATAGCGTCGAGGAGTCCTTGTACGACGCTGTTGGCGTGCGCGATAGCGGTTGGATCGCTGCGGCGAGCTACCTCTTGATGTAGTGAATCAATCTCGATTTGTACTTTCTCTAGACGCGCCTCGAGTGCAGCGCGTTTATTTCGCTCAGTCATTCCGATGCGATCCCACTTTTCCTGCAAATCATGGAACTTGTTACGCGCAGTCTTTACATCAGTAACAGGTAGTAATGCCTCAAATTGCGTGATCAACTCTTCGCGCTTCGCCAAGTTCTGCGCCATCGTGCCTTGGCGCTTCTCAAGATCTGCCTTCTTGGCAGCGAAGAAGGTATCTTGTGCGTTTTTAAACTCTTCCCATAGGCGAGTATCGACGCTCTTCTTGCCGCGTCCGGCGGCCTTCCAAGCATCCATCAATTCTTTGAAGCGATTTGCGGTGGCTAACCAATCCTTTGATTCAGCGAGTTTCTTCGCCTCTTCGATGATGGCGCTCTTTGATTGGGTGACGACGGCGCTCTGATTTTCTAACTGTGCAAAGTGGGTGCGACGACGCTTATCGAACTTGTTTCGAGCACTCGAAAAGCGCTTCCATAGATCAGCATCGGTCTTCTTATCCAAACGTGGAGCAGCTTTCCACTCGTCGAGGAGAATTTTTAGACGATCGCCAGTGGTCTTCCAACTTTCTGAGGGTGCCAAAGACTCTGCCTCTGCAACTAACTTCTCTTTGACAGCGGATGCCTCCACGCGTTTGGCCTCTTTGGCGGCCGACTCGGCGGCTTTGCGTGCCTCGTAGGCGGCTTTATGTCCCTCGATGAGGGCAGGAATCTGATCTACTGATTTAGCCAGCGTGGCTAAGTCTCCGACGCCATTGAGGTTGGCGATTTGCTCCTTCAACTTAGCGACCGCTGCGTGTGCATCGCTGGGAACCATCGCGCCACTCTTGATGCGCGCCGCGAGTAATGCTACCTCGGAGGCTACGGATTCAAATTTTCTTACAAAGTAGGCCAGGGCCTCTTCGGCGCTCTTGCCCGGATAGGAGCCAACGGGGCGCTCACCTTCGGGAGTAGTTACGTAAACAGTTCCATCTTCGCCGACGCGACCGAATTTCGCTGGGTCACCGATCAAGGCAGATGCTGCACTGAGATTCTCTGGCGTGGACATCTCTTACTCCTCTGGTTGCGCGTCAAACGCCTCCGCCATCACCTGGCAGCTGCGCCCTTCCGTTAACGAATGAATCTGATCAACTCCATTTTTAGGTGGCGCCGACCTTACTGACCATTTTTAATCAGGGCTTAACGGTACCCTTAAAGCCTCTTCCGAGGAAAATTGGTAGCTCGGACCGGTGAAAAGTGGGCAGATTAAGTGATTTTGGAGCGTATTGCGGCCCCCTATTTCGGTACCAATTGCTGGATCTTCGCAGAAGCCAAAGGTTCTGAGTGCTTTATCGTCGACCCGGGAATGGCGATCCCTGATCTGGTGCACGAGATCTCAGAGGTTCTCACCCGTCACAGATTGAAGCCGATAGCCACCGTGGTCACCCACGGCCACCTCGACCACACCTTTTCAGTGCGCCCTTTCGACGACAAGTATGGAGTTGCCACATATATCCACCCCAAAGATCGGGAGTTCCTCGCTAACCCTCAAGGGATTCTTAGCCCGGGCGGTGCGACCGACCAGATTCTTCTGGAGATGGGCGTCACTACCTTTGGGGAGCCCCAGGATGTCCGCGAATTGGTGAATGGCACCGTGATCGAAATCGCTGGGTTTCATTTGAAGGCACTTCACGCCCCTGGCCACACTCCGGGGTCTACGGTTTTCCAGGTTGATGATGAGTACCTGATCAGTGGCGATGTCCTATTCCAAAACTCGATTGGCAATACATCGTTTCGTCTCGGATCCAGTTCAGATATGAAAAAGACTCTTCGTAACGTAATCCTGCCGCTGGCCGATGAGTTAATTGTGCTCCCTGGCCATGGGGCAGAAACTACAATCGGTCGCGAGCGAAAAAATAATGATTATTTGCAGGAGCGATTCTTGAGGAGTGCAGATTAATGGCCAAGTTTCAAGCGCCTAAGGGAGTCAGTGAATACGTCCCAGATCGCTCGAGCCACTTTGATTACGTGCGCAGCACACTCATCAACTCGGCTCAAGTTGCTGGCTATCAACTCGTCGAACTTCCCGTATTTGAAGATACTGAGCTCTTTGCGCGTGGAGTAGGCGAGTCAACCGATGTAGTTCGCAAAGAGATGTACACCTTTGAAGATCGCGGTGGCCGTTCCATCACCCTGCGCCCCGAGGGGACAGCAGGTGTCATGAGAGCTGTCATTGAACATAACTTGGACCGCGGCCAACTTCCAGTGAAGGTCTACTACTCCGGAGCATTCTTCAGAGCAGAACGTCCCCAGGCCGGCCGTTATCGCCAGTTCTATCAAGTGGGAATTGAGGCAATTGGCCTCGCCGACCCACGAATTGATGTAGAGGTTATTGCAGTTGCGGATAGAGCTTTCAAGGAACTTGGTCTCAAGAACTATCGCCTCGAGATAACCTCTTTGGGAGATAGCGCTACTCGCGAGAGTTACCTTGTGGAATTGAGAGCATTTATCGCTGGTATTGAGATAGATGCTGAGACGCGCGAGAGAGCCAATCTCAATCCGTTGCGACTCTTTGATGACAAGCGCCCCGAGATTCGAGAGGCCATGAGCAAGGCTCCGATCCTGATGGATTATCTGACCCCAGAGAGCGCCGCGGATTTCGCGAAGGTGCAGGAGTTGTTGACCGCCCTCAACATTGATTTTGTTGTGAACAATCGGATGGTTCGCGGGTTGGATTACTACACTGGAACGG
>Ga0073936_10010862_pt1 | contig 11113 bp, 7 predicted proteins | sample AliMusrvi5mmetaG_FD_87041 | JGI IMG/M metagenome (GOLD analysis project Ga0073936, IMG submission 87041) | Freshwater lake bacterial and archeal communities from Alinen Mustajarvi, Finland, to study Microbial Dark Matter (Phase II) - Alinen... | ecosystem: Environmental > Aquatic > Freshwater >... | reverse complement strand
ATACAACAGCCCGTCGCAGCCGTTGATGGCCTTGTCGGCGAAGATGCCCGTCGCAAGGGCGCCGAAGATGCCGCCGATGCCATGCACGCCGAAAGCGTCCAGCGAGTCGTCATATCCGCACTTGTTCTTGAGGAACGTGACGGCCAGCCAGCAGCAGAACGCCGCGCCCAGACCGATCCAGATCGCGCTCATGGGCGAAACAAACCCGCAGGCAGGCGTGATGGCCACCAGTCCGGCGACTGCGCCCGAGATCACGCCCAGCGTGGTGGCGCGGCGGTGGTAGATCCAGTCGCAGAGCACCCAGCCCAGACCGGCCGCGGCCGTGGCGATGTGCGTGGTGACAAAGGCGTTGCCGGCGAGGCCGTTGGCGGCCAGGGCGCTGCCGGAGTTGAAGCCGAACCAGCCGAACCAGAGCAGCCCTGCGCCCAGCACGGCGAATGGCAGGTTGTGCGGCGGTGAAGAGGTGCCGACGCGCTTGCCCAGCAACAGCGCCGAAACCAGGGCTGCAACGCCCGCGTTGATATGCACCACCGTGCCGCCGGCGAAGTCCAGCGCGCCCGCCTTGGCATTGCCGGCCGCATCGCACCGCGACAAGAAGCCGCCGAGGCCCCAAACCCAGTGCGCCACCGGGTCGTACACGAGCGTTGCCCAAAGCGCGATGAAGAGGCAGAACGCCGAGAACTTCATCCGCTCCGCGAACGCGCCGAGGATCAGCGCCGGCGTGATTACGGCGAACATCGCCTGAAAGATCATGAAGACGGAGTGGGGAATCGTCGCCGAGTATCCCGCAAACGGATCGCCGCCCACATGCCGCAGGAACGACCAGTCCAGATTTCCGATCATCCCCTTCACGTCCGGGCCAAACGCCAGACTGTAACCGAACAGGACCCATTGGATCGTTACGATGCAGATCACGATGAAGCACTGCATGAGGATCGACAGCACGTTCTTCTTGCGGACCAGTCCGCCATAAAAGAAAGCCAGGCCGGGCGTCATCAGCAGCACCAGCGCCGATGCCGCCAAAACCCAGGCAGTGTCGCCCGCACTCAGGGTGGATGCCGGCGCAGCCGGTGCGACTGGCACGGCAGCAGGCGGCGTGGTGGCGGCAGGAACGGCCGCTGTAACGGATGGCGATGCCGGCGTGACCGTGGTTGCCGTTGCGGGTGAACTCCCCTGTGCATGCACAGCTTCCGCAAGGAATGCAAACACCAAAACGCCCGCAACAATCATGGTTCTGAATCGTGTCGTCATAAGAATACCTCCTTTGTGGTTGCGCCAAGGTATCTTGCAGCCAGCGTGCCAATATATTTGCAAAATATCTTGTTAAAAATCGCAACCTATTCAATATAAGCATGTTATAATAATTAAATTTATCCCTATTATGGTGTTTGCATATCGATCAGCAACTAAATTGGATTGTTTGTTTATAGTAAATACAAATATGTCTTACTTTTTGCTGGAGCGCCTATTTCGTTTGTTTGTCGTGAAACAAGCATTCGTCGCAGATGGGTTGCCGAATGCCGGTCCGTTGGGTAATATCCCCTGCATGAAACAGATGACTGTGCTATGTCTGGCAGCCATGTCGGCAGCTTGCGGCGCATACACCTCCATTGCCGCCAACATCTGTGTAGAGGCCGAGTCGGCTGTGACGAACGAAGCGCCGATGGTGCTCGTGAAAATGAAAACGCCGCCGCCGGGGGTCAAACCGGTCGGGGGAGCTTCGGAAAACGCCTACCTGGAAGTTCCGCTCGGCGTAGGCAAGACACCCAAGGTGAAGGCCGGCACCGCGAAGATCGCAGTGGAGATCCCTGCAGATGGCGCCTACACCGTCTGGCTTCGGACGTATTGGGAAGGCGAATGCAGCAATACGTTTCTGGTGCAGATCGACGACCGTCCGCCCTTTCTGGTCGGCGCCGATGCCACCTTCCACGCCTGGCATTGGGTAAAGTATCCGGTTTCCAAGATGATTCCTCCGCCGACAATGACCAAGGGAGCGCACACGCTGACCATCATCCACCGCGAGGATGGGGTGCGGCTGGACCAACTGCTGCTGGCCTCCGACCCGCGCTATGTGCCCGTGGGGATTGAGAAGGCGGGAGTCAGCCCATGAAGCGCGAGAAGCTGGCAGAATGGGCTGCACGCGGTTGCCGCTGGGTGGTACTGGCTACCATTGTCGCATCACCCACCCAGTGGGACATCCTCCGTTCGCATGGCGGCCATCTGACCCTTGTCGAACCGCTGCTGCTGTTGGCGGCTCTCTGCTGGATCGTCCGGGTATTGGCCCAGGGCGACTGGTGGCGGATTTCCTTTCCGCTCCCGTGGCAGGTGGTGCTGTTTGTGCTGGCGGCGCTGTTGTCGATCTTCATGGCAGAGCGTGAATGCATGTCCGACGCCTTGCGCGAAACCGGAAAAGTTCTTGAATATTTTGTCGTGGGTTACATTTTGTACGATGAACTGCTGCGCCTTCAGCCACAGCGGTTGCGGACGGTCATCTATCTGGCGCTGGGCGCGATGGTTGTGATTGTCCTGGTGGCCTTGGTGCAGTTTTTCGCCTGCAGCGATCCCATTCGCGGCGTCACCGGCACGTTCAAGAGCCGGAATGTGCTGGGCGGGTGGCTGGCGATGATGCTGCCGATCGTCTTCGGCGTAGCGTTGTATACAACCAAGCCGTTGCTGCGCGCGGGGCTGTGGCTGCTGGTTTTTTGCGGGTTGGCGGTGGATCTCTCGGCGGCATCCCTTGGCGCCGTCCTCGTCGTCATGCTGCTGATTGCGGCCACGCGCGGCTGGCGGACGTTTGCAATCGCGGCGCTGGCGGCAACCTGCTGGGTGGGGGTGGTGACAAACCACATCGGCTGGTTCAAGGATCCTGACACCGGAGCGCGCCAGACCAGTCAGCAAGTGCTGTTCCGCTCGACGGCCCTCTACAATTTTTACGGCCAGCCGGAGCGGCGCTATCCGCAGTGGCAATCGGCGTTCGAGATGATGTTGGACAGCCCCTGGTTGGGCGTGGGAATCGGCAACTATCAGCGTCGCGTGGAACAGTACACCGGCACCAAGCCCCTGCCGACCGGTCCATCCGAACCGGACATCCAGAACCTTTATCTGGTGATCGGGTCCACCATGGGGCTGCCGGCGCTGTTTGGCTTCCTGGCGCTGCTGCTGACGCCGGCGTTCCTGGCAGGTGCGGCAGCGTCCCGTCACGTCCACTGGCGCAGGGGGTTTGTGTACGGTGTGGCAGGCGGCATTGCGGCCTTTGCCATCACCGCCATCTGGCATCCGTTGCTGGTGCGCGGAATCGGGTTGCATCTGGTGCTGCTGCTGGTTGTGGCGCGGCTGCTTTCGGAGTGGTCGGCCGATCCGCCGGCCGGAGATGCTTCTCTGGCGGATAAAACCGCGCCGCACATGGACGGACCATCCGGATCCAGCCACCGTCATCACCACCATCGTCATTGGCGGAGTCCGGAACATCTGTCGGACAAGTCATTCGGAAACTCCGACCGCCAGTAGCAATGCGATTTTGGGAAACTGTTGCCGTATGTCCGAAAAAACAAAATCTACCGGTGTCATCCACCTGCCGCTGGAGCGGATTTCGAACCGGTTGCTGCGCAACCTGCTGCTGCCGATGCGCCCGGCGCTGGAATGGATGTTGGGCATCCCCAAGCTGAACACGACCCATCGCAAGGCCTGCGAGATGGATCCCGCCCTGCCGTTCGTCGACCGCACCTTGCAGGTGCTGAACCTTTCCTACGCCGTGGCGGAAGAGGAACGCGCGGCCATTCCGGCAAAAGGGCCGGTCGTGGTCGTGTCGAACCACCCCTTCGGCGGCATTGAGGGCGTGATCCTTCTGTCGCTCCTGCAATCGATTCGTCCGGATGTGCGTTTCATGGCAAATTTCATGCTGGGCGCCATCCCGGAATTGCGCGACCAATTTATCTTTGTCGATCCGTTCGGCGCACGCAGTGCGGTCGCCAAGAATATCCAGCCAATGAAGGAAAGCCTGCGCTGGCTGCAGAACGGCGGCATGCTCGGCATTTTTCCCTCCGGCGAAGTCTCCAGTCTCGACCTGCACTGCGGCCTGATCCGCGACCCGGCCTGGGACCACAAGATTGCGTCCATCGTGCGCCGGACACAAGCCACGGTGCTGCCCATCTACATCCACGGCCATAACAGCGCCGGTTTCCAGATCGCGGGTTTGATCCATCCACGCCTGCGGACCCTGCTGCTGCCGCGCCAGCTTACGAACAAACAAGGACAGGAGATCAAACTGCGGGTCGGCACGCCCATTCCCTGGAAGGACATGTCCGACATCTCCAGCGACGAAAAGCTCATCCGCTTCCTCCGGCTGCGCACATATCTGCTGGCAGAACGCGAAAGCCGCCGCCGCCGTCCGTTCTTCATCCGCCTGCCGCGCGCGCTGCCGGCCGATCCGATCTGTCTGCCGGCGCCGTCCGAGACGTATGCCCGCGAAATTGCGGCACTCCCGCCGGAGCAGAAGATGGTCGAGTCCGGCGACATGGAGGTCTACGTGGCGCTGGCGCGCCAGGCCCCGGCGCTGATGCGCGAAATCGGACGGCTGCGCGAACTGACGTTCCGCGCCGTGGGCGAAGGCACAGGCGAGGCGCTGGACGTGGACCGCTTCGACAAATACTACTGGCACCTGTTCATGTGGAACAAGGCGCGGCAGGAGGTGGTGGGCGGATACCGCCTCGGCATGACGGACCGCATTGTCGAGGAATACGGCGTCAAGGGGCTTTATACGCGCACGGTTTTCCGCTTCGACGAGCGTTTTCTCAACCGCATCCAGCCGGCGATCGAACTGGGGCGGTCGTTCGTCCGGCCGGAGTACCAGCGGGCGTACACCTCGCTGCTGCTGCTCTGGAAGGGAATCTCCGCGTTCATCGGCAAGCACCCGCGCTACCGCATCCTGTTCGGCCCGGTCAGCATCACCAACGAGTACCGGGAAGCGTCGCGCAACATGATCATCGAATCGCTGCGCCGCGTCCGCATGTCCTCGGATCTGGCCGACCTGGTCAAGCCGCGCCTGCCGCCGCGGCCGCCGCGCAACGCCGAGTGGAACCAGTTGGAATACCGCGATTTCTTCGACGACATGGACCAGGTTTCCGGCTTGGTGGAGGAGGTCGAGCCGGACCACAAGGGGATGCCGGTGCTGCTGCGCCAGTATCTCAAGCTGGGCGGACGGCTGGTGGCCTTCAACGTGGACCCGGATTTCAGTTTCGTCGTGGACGGCCTGATCCTGGTCGATCTGAAGGGTGCGGAGCCCAAAACGCTGCGCCGCTACATGGGCAACGACGTCGCCGAATCCTACCTGCGCTTCCACGGCATGCTGGAACAGCCGGAGACGCGGATCGAGGCAAAGGCGGACGGGAAGGCGCAGGGCTGAGGCCGGCGAAGAACGGCCGACGGGGGATCTTCACCGCATCGCATCCCGCCCAGCGCGCGCTGCTCGTTGATTGTCAAATAGCGGTTCTCCGCATAGCATCCCTTGAAACAAAGTTGCGGGATGCTTTTTTCACCGGCTAATACCATGTTGAAACGGAACACGCACCATGAAAATACCGCGCTTCCTTAGATTTACGCCGAGTGCGGCTTTGGCGTTGACCGTCGTGACGAGTGGATGCGGCCATTACCCATCATATTTGAAGTCACACTCTGACATTTGGCTCACATCAAAGGGCGAGACACATATCGTGGTTTCCCAGCTTCCCTTGGATCAGTTTCCAAAGTTGGCCAAGTTTCATCAAGTTTACGAAGTTGATTTTGAGGGAGGCGGGACGGACGACAAGTTGAAGGCTTTGGCACAGATTGGCTTCACAAACCTCTCCGAGGTGGTTTTGACCGACTGTCCGTTGGTTACGGACAAAGGCATTGAGTATCTATCTGCCGTTCCCTCAATCCGCGGCTTGGGCCTGAAAGGCACATCCATCACTGACAGGTCTGTTGCAACGTTCGCTATGATGAGCAGACTGGAGGATGTGAATATCGAAGGCTCGACCAATGTCACTTTGAAAGGATTGGTGGCATTGGCACAGTCAGATACCCTGGCGGATATTTCCTTTTCTGGGGCTGCGTTGACGCAGGATGATTTGCTACGCATCATTGGTGCAGTTCGACATATCACCCGCATAGATATTGTTGACCCGGCAGACGGTCGCCTTGATGCTCCCGCGCTACGAGAAGCTGCGCGAGCCAAGAACATTCAGTTGTATGCAGTCCGAAACAGGGTATGTTCGGCATTATGAGCACCAAAGTACCGTCTAACCAACGTTCAATTGAACCGCAGAATATCGAATAAGAAATCATGAATTAGAAAGTAAAGACCAGTCGCATCCACTCTTACCTTCATGATTCATGATTTCTTATTCGATATTCTGCGGTTCAGAAGCTTGCATCCGCCTCGCACCTTCCACCCTCCACCTGCCAAACCCACACGCCCATGCTCCATCTCCTCCTCGCTTCCGTCATCTGGGCCTTTTCCTTCGGCCTGATCGGCACGACGCTCGATGGCGTGCCAGCGCCTTTCCTGGCCTGCGCGCGGCTGACGCTCGCGGCGTGTGTCTTTCTGCCGTTCTTGCGGCGGATTCCGGCGCGGCAGACCGCGGTGCTGCTGTGCATCGGCGCCGTGCAGTTCGGCCTGATGTACGTCTGCCTCAACGCAAGCTTTGTCTACTTGCAGGCGCATGAAGTGGCCTTGTTCACCGTGTTCACGCCGATCTACGTGCTGCTGCTGCACGATGCGCAGCAGCGGCGGGTCTCTGGACGCGCCCTGCTGGCGGCGTTGCTGGCGGTGGCGGGCGCAGGCATTGTGCGCGGACAGGGCTGGAACCTCTCGGCGTCAGGACGCGGATTCCTGCTGGTGCAGGGGGCCAATCTTTGTTTTGCCGCGGGGCAACTCGCCTACCGCGCGTGGGCGCGCGGCAAGGACCGGCCGAACGATGTCGCTGTCATGGGATGGCTTTATCTGGGCGGCATGCTGGCAACACTGCCGTGGGCCATGACCGCAATGCCAGCCGTGGCGCTGACGGGATGGCAGATGGCGGCCGTGGCATATCTGGGCGTGATCGCATCCGGCCTCGGGTTCTTCCTCTGGAACGCAGGCGCCCGCCGCACCTCGGCCAGCGTGCTGGCAGTCTTCAACAATCTCAAAATTCCACTGACCGTGGTTGTTTCGCTGCTGGTGTTTGGCGGAAAGGCAAACCTCCCGCTTTTGATCCTCGGTGGACTTCTGTTTGTACTTGCCACCTGGCTCACAATCCACCCGGTTCAAAACAAGAAACCGCTTGTCACCTAAAGAAAAACCATGCATTATATTGCGCGTTTCTTGCCATAATCGAGCATGAATGAGCATAGACGAAAATACAGGACTCGCCGCAGAGCGACAGCAAAGCATTCGCGAACTCATTCGCGGCAAACGAGTTGCACGCGTAGATGAACTATCTGAGGCGCTGAAAGTTTCGCCCGCAACAATCCGGAGAGACCTCGAAGAGCTGGAACGCCACGGCGTTCTGCATCGCGTGCATGGTGGCGCCGTAGCCATCGAAGGGTCCCTGGAAGAACCGCTGTTCGATGACAAGACTTCGATCGCCGCCACCGAAAAAGAAGCCATTGCCGAAACGGCGCTGCAGTTCGTGCGTCCAAAGGATACGATCTATCTCGACGGCGGCAGCACCGTGCTGGCGCTGGCGCGGCGGTTGCAGCCGTTCACGCAGTTGACCGTGGTTACAAACTCCCTGCGCGTGGCGCACGCGTTCAGCGGCGCAGGTCCGCGCATGATCCTGGCGGGAGGCGAGTTTCGCCGCCTGAGCCAGACGCTCGTCGGTCCCCTCTCCCGTCCGGTGCTGGCCACCACCAATTTCGATGTGGCCTTCATCGGAACCGTCGGCCTTTCATTTGCGGACGGCCTCACCACCACCGACCCGGCCGAGGCGTTCACCAAGGAACTGGCCATTGCCCGCGCGCGCCGCGTCGTGCTGCTGGGCGATGCCGCCAAATTCGGCAAGGCCAGCCTGGTGCGCTTTGCAACCGCCGCGGATCTCGACGTGTTGATCACCGACCGCCAGGCGCCGGTGGCGGAACTCGACCTGTTTCGCAATGCGGAAGTGGATGTCATAACCGTGTAATAACCGAGAAGCCCCATGACCAACTACCTCAGCACCCGGACCCCGAACTTCAAGCCGCACACGATCGACTGCGGCAAGATTCCCGCCTTTCAGTACCGCGGCGCGCTTGCCGACGTGATCAAACGCGGCCTGCTGACCGCGCCGCAGGCGATCGACCTGTTCGAGGACATGCTCACGATCCGCGAATTCGAGGAGATGATCGTCAAGCTGCGCACCGGCGCTTACCCGTCCTGCGCCAGCTACGACTACCGCGGCCCGACGCACGTCTCCATCGGCCAGGAAGCCACCGCCGTCGGCTGCTGTTCCGGCATGAGCTATAACGACTACGTCACCTCGACACACCGCGGTCACGGCGATTCGCTCGCCAAGGGGTGCGTGGCCATCCGCGGCATGTCCGACGCCGAACGCCAGGCGCGCGTCCCCGGTTGCGCCGCGGCCGGCGGTCCGGCGCTGCTCGACGCCGCCCTGGAGGACCACGTCTACCGCGCCATTGCGGAGCTGTTCGGCAAGGAGGACGGTTACTGCAAGGGGCGCGGCGGCGGCATGCACATCGCCGATTTCCGCGTCGGGCATCTCGGCGCCAACGCCATTGTCGGGGGCGGCGTGCCGATCGCCACGGGCGCGGCCATGAGCGCGCGCTATTTCCGCAATGGCCGCATCACCTGCTGCTTCGCAGGCGATGGCGCCTATGCCAACGGCGTGGTGCTGGAATCGCTCAACTGGGCCAACATGGGACAGTTGACGGACGCGCGCTATGCCGGCGACCAGGCGTTCGGCCTGCCCATCGTCTACGCCCTCATCAACAACCATTACGGAATGACCGGCCGCGCCGATGGCGAGGTCGCGGGCGTCTCCCACATGGCGCGCCGCGCCGCCGGTTTCGCCGATGGCAACATGCATGCCGAGGTGGTCAATGGCATGGACGTGCTGGCCTGCCTCGACGCCATGCAGCGCGCCGCCGCGCTCTGCCGCGATGGCAAGGGGCCGGTGCTGCTGGAGTTCGACACCTACCGCTTCTACGGCCATTCGCTCAGCGATCCGCGCAACGAGTACCGCACCAAGGACGAGGAGACCGCCTGGCGCGCAGTCGATCCGCTTGCAACGTTCGAGAAGCAACTGCTCGAAGCCGACGTGCTCACCGACCAGACGCTGGCCGCGCTCAAGGCCAAGGTCGTTGACCGCAATGCCCGCGCCGCAGGCCGGGCCGCAGTTGCGGCCGACCCCGATCCGCGCGACGTGATCAAGTACATGTACACCGACACCCGCGTGGACGAAGTGCCCGCCGCCTTTGCCACACCCAGGATCGTGCATGCGCCCGCGCCGATCAAACGCACGGACGGCCAGCTCACCTACAAGGACGCCCTCAAGGAGGCGCTGACCGAGGAGATGCTGCGCGACAGCCGCGTGGTGGTCTTCGGCGAGGACGTGGCCGAATACGGCGGCGCCTTCAAGCTGACCAAGGGGTTGATCGACGCCTTCGGACGGCAGCGCGTGTTCAACACGCCGATCTCGGAAGCGGCGATCTGCGGCACCGCCGTGGGCGCAGCTATGACCGGGCAGCGCCCCGTGGCGGAACTGATGTACATGGACTTCGCGCTCATGGCCTCGGACCAGATCGGCAACCAGGCCGCCAAATGGCACTACATGTCCGGCGCCAACGTCGAGGTGCCGCTGGTCTATCGCGCCAGCGTCGGCGGCGGCAAGGGGTACGGCGGCCAGCATTCCCAGACGCTCGAATCGATCTTCACGCACATTCCCGGGTTGTACGTGCTCTATCCGGCGACACCGGCGGACGCCAAGGGGATGCTCAAGAGCGCCATCCGCGACAACAACCCCGTCCTGTTCATCGAATCGCAGCTTCTCTACAACGTGAAGGGCCCGGTGCCGGAAGGCGAGCATCTGGTGCCGATCGGCGTGGCGGACGTGAAACGCCCGGGCAAGGATCTCACGATCGTGACGTGGGGCCCTGCCCTCGCCGATTGCCTGAAGGCGGCCGAAAAGCTGGCCGCCGAAAAGATCGATGCGGAAGTCGTCGATCTTCGCTCGCTGGTGCCGCTCGACATGGAGACCGTGCTGACATCGGTGCGCAAGACCGGACGCTGCGTAGTGGTGAGCCAGTGCGTCGGGATCGGCAGCTTCACCGGCGAGATCGCCTCGCGCATCATGGCCGAGGCGTTCGACTCGCTCGACGCGCCGGTGCTCCGCGTCGGCGCCAAGGACGGCATCGCCCCGCAGGCATACGTACTCGAAAAGGCCTTCCTGCCGAATGCCGACGACGTCATTCGCGCCGCGAAAAGCTTGTTTTAGATTGCGGAGCTTTCCCCGCTGAGGCGCAGTGGCGCAGAGTGGTGATTTCTCCCCGCTGCACGAGACTTGTCTACCACGCCAGCCGTGTGCGCGTGAAATAGGTGGTATCCAGCTTCTTCTTGTCGGCGCCCGGCTGGCTCACGTACTGGTTGCCCAATCCGAACTCCTGCGAGAGGTTCGGAATTTTCAATGGGATCGAGAGCTTGCTCTCGTGCGTCACGAAGTAGCTCGAGAAGTCCTGGGCCGACGGCTGGTACGTAATGTCCGTTGACCACACGATATGTTCTCCCAGCTTCTCGCGGTAGTGCAGCCCGAAATCCAAGGCCACGCTGGATTCATCTTCCTGCAGGGGATCAGTATACGCCGTATAGACATGGCCGACACCGGCGCGCACGCGGAGATCCCGATCGTCCTGCTTGTACAAGTAGTAGCCGTAACCGCCCGCCAGCACGTTGCGGAACCGGATACCCTGCACGTCGTCCTGCTGCATCTCGTCGCGCACGTACCAGGACTGCATGCCCGAAAAGCGCCGCTCGAAGTCGACCCCTCCCAGAATGCGTTTGTCGGAGACATTGCCGTCCGTCTTGCCGTAGGCGCCGTTGGCGTAGAACTTCAGGTCCGTATCGGGACCGGACATGTCGGCGTCCGCGGCGCCGCCAAGCTGAATT
>Ga0073936_10010861_pt1 | contig 11113 bp, 5 predicted proteins | sample AliMusrvi5mmetaG_FD_87041 | JGI IMG/M metagenome (GOLD analysis project Ga0073936, IMG submission 87041) | Freshwater lake bacterial and archeal communities from Alinen Mustajarvi, Finland, to study Microbial Dark Matter (Phase II) - Alinen... | ecosystem: Environmental > Aquatic > Freshwater >... | reverse complement strand
TTCCAACTCGGCAGCCTACATCCAGCGTTGCCTGAAGGACTTTCCGGAGCGAATCATCGCCTATTGCCTGTTCAAGCCGGCCTTCGGCCACAACACCGACCTCGGCACCGGCACCGCCTGCGACACCCCCGGTTACGGCTACCAATCGCCGGTCGGCGGCGACAACCAGCCGAAGCCCATGGCCAAGGCCGCCAAAGAAGTGTTAGGCCAGTGCATCTGGGACATGAACGACCGCATCAAGTCAGCGGGTTACAATCAGGACCGTGAACGGACGGCGATGCTGAAAAACATGACGGACGCGCGCAAGCAGGGTGCCTTGGTTCATGTGACGCTGGTGCGCGGCACCCACCACATGATCGACGGGCAACAGGAGTTGATGCTGGCGTTTTTCAGAACGGCCATGGCCATGCGCTTGCCGCCCAATGCCGATCCGGCGAAGGCGGTGGTCAAGCTGGTCGGCGGTCTGGAAGAAAAGGGAATGCTTCAGGACGGGGCGACCAAGTCGGTTCACGCGCATGCGGTCTATCCAACGGCAGGCAACCGTGGTGAAGCCTGGTGGCTGCCGTCGCGGGAGTATGCGGTCCTGTGGAACGGCTATGCACTCAACGCCAAGGGAACCGTGGTGGCGGCGAAGTAAGGTGGACTTGGGAAGGATTTTGTGACAAACTTGACGCCGAAGCCAGGTGACAGGGCATCCGAGAGAAGGGAGCAGGTCCCGAGAACATTGATCGAACTCAAGAAAACCATGAAAAGCATGCAGCGGTATGTTGTCGCGGGATTGGCGGTCGTTTTGCTGGCGGCGGGGCAGGCGTGGGCGGTGCCGGCAAAGGCGCCGCTCAAGGTATTTATCCTCGTCGGCCAGTCGAACATGGAAGGCCATGCCAAGGTTTCGACGTTCGATTACATCGGCGACGATCCTGCTACCGCACCGGTCTTGAAGGAGATGCTCGGTCCGGATAACAAGCCCAAGGTTTGTGATCAAGTGTGGATTTCCTACCTGACTGGCGACGCATTTGGCAACAGGCCGAATGGCGAGGGCATCGGCAAGTTGACTGCCGGCTACGGTGCCCGGAGCAATCCCACCGAGCCCGGCAGCGAGATCGGGCCGGAATTCACGTTTGGCATTTATATGGGCAAGGCGGTGGGGGAGCCGATTCTGCTCATCAAGGCGGCTTGGGGCGGCAAGGACCTGAACACGGACTTTCGTCCACCCAGTGCGGGACCCTACGAACTCAATGCTCACGACTTGCTGCGGAAGGCGAATTTTGAGAAAGCAGGCACGCCGGAAGCGCAAGCCGAATGGGAAAAGAAGAAGCGCGACCAAACCGGCAAGTACTATCACTACATGGTGGATCACGTGAATCGCGTGCTCAAGGACATCAAGCGCGTCTATCCGGATTACGACGAGCAGCGGGGCTACGAGGTCGCCGGCTTCGTTTGGTTCCAGGGATTCAACGACCTGGTGAGCGGCAGCGTTTACACGCCGCCAGGCGCGAAAGCACCTGACTATGTCAAGTACGGCGAGTGGCTCGCTGATTTGATTCGCGATGTTCGCAAGGATATCCATGCGCCGAAGATGCCGGTTGTCATCGGCGTCATGGGAATCGACGGGAACCATCCGTCCGATGGCATGAAGGCCTTCCGCGCGGCGATGGCGGCTCCCGCAGCGCTTCCCGAATTCAAGGGCAACGTCGTGGCCGTGCAGACCGCCCCCTTCTGGGATGATGCCCTGGGCGCCATTGAAACGAAGATGGGCAAAGTGCGCGGCACACGGCAGGCATTGAACAAGAAAGTCAAGGACGGCAAGATGACGAAGGAAGAGGCCGAGGCCGCAACCAAGAAGGTGGAAGCCGAACTGATCACGCCGGCGGAAGCGGCCCTCTGGAAAAGGGGGGCGTCCAATGGCGGATACCACTACCTTGGTTGTGCGAAGACGTTCGCCCAGATCGGTAGAGCCTTTGCTGACGCGCTGGTTGATCTGCAGGCCAAGCAAAGCGGACAATAACAGTTAACATCCCGTTTTCCCATGCGTATCTCACACCTAATATCGATTGCAGGCATGCTGGCAGGCGGTCAAACGGTCCGGGCGGATGGCCCGGTGCGGATCGAGGGGCCGCGGATCCGGGTTGAGGCCACGATCACCGACGGCCAGATGGAGGAGCGGTATTCCGTCCGCGTGGATGATCGCTGGATTCCGGCGGCCGTTTCCGCCGGCCGGAGCGTCGGCCCCATCTCGCTGATCGGGCCTGACGGCAACGCCCTCGCGGGCAAGGCCGAAGGAGCCGAGGTGAAGAATGGCGCGCTCGTCGAACACTTTTCCATCGGCAAACACCGCTTGCTCCGCACCGTGGCCGTGCTGGACGGCGGCGACTGGCTGCGCGTGACAACACGGCTTGAGCCGGAGTCTGCCGTTTCGCTGCACGCCTTTGCCGATCGGCTCCGATTCCCGGAGCGACCCGATTGGTCCTATGCGCCGTCGGTGGGCGGATTCATCCCGGACGGCCAGTACAAAGCGCCGGTGGTCCTCGTGCAAGCGGGCCGCACGGCTTTGGCACTGGTGCCTGATTTGGAAGTACTCTCGGCGGAATCGCTCAAGCGCTGCAATCACGCGTTGGACCTGGATGTGCCTGCCGGGCCGCTGCTGGGCGTGGGCTTTGTCCCGGCAAAGCGAATCCGCCACTCGGTCTTCGCCGAAAACGCGGGACGCAACTGGACAGCCGATGGCCCGGTCGAAAACCGTTACTATGTCTTTCTAGCAGGAAATGCCGAGCCGGAGCGGGCCTATCGCCAGGCGGTGCGGTTCCACTGGGAGCGGTTTGGTGCTCCCGCGCAGGCCGAGGCCGCCCTCGAACAGGCGAGCACCGATCCGTCCTTCGGTCCCAAGCGGCTCGAACTTTGGGATTCTTGGCGGCCCGAGGTATGGGACAAACAATCGGTGGCGCGCTGGCTGCGCGTTCCCTTGCCCGGCGGCGGGCAGGGCGGGGCCGTGCGGCTGCACCGCATGAACAACCGCGACGCCGTTTACGCCACCGCTTGGTTCCAAAGTCTCCGCACGGCCTATGGCATGGCCCTTTACGCCCGCCGGACGGGAAACCAGCCGTTGCTCGACCTGGCCGGCGAGACCTTGAAATTCACCCTCGGGTCGCCGGGGAACGACGGTGCCTTCAAGTGCATCGCCTTGCCTAACAATGACGGCGGCGTGACATGGGCTGCGGGAGACGGAAACCTCGGGGGGGTCAAGCAGGGCTTTCTCGGCTACGACATGGCGTGGGCCGGCTACTGGATGCTGCGCTGGCGCGAGGCGAAATTGCCCGGTGCCGATGGCGTGTTAGATAGAACGCGCAAGCTGGCCGATTTCTTCCTCGCCCGCCAGACGCCGGACGGGATGTTCCCCACGCGGATCGGCGAGGATGGCACGGTCGATTTGGAAAAGTCCAAGCACGTCAAGGCCGAGACCGCGCCAGTGGTGCTGTTCCTGCTGAAACATTACTCCCAGGACCAACAGCCCAAGTACCTTGCGGCGGCGCTGCGTGGGCTGGAGTTCCTCGACAAGGAGGTGATCCCGCTTCGGCAGTGGTACGATTTCGAGACCTTCTGGAGTTGCAGCCCGCGGTCGATCAGTTTCGACGAGCGGACTCGCCAGTGGCCAGCCAATGATTTGGCCATGAGCCAGGCCCCGCAAGCCTATTTGGACGCTTGGCGCATCACGGGCGAGGCGAAATACCTGGCGCAGGGGGAAGCCGTGCTCGATTACCTGCTCTTGTTCCAACAGTGCTGGACCAACCCGGCGCTCGACGGTCTCAGTTGCCGGACTATGTTGTTAGGCGGAACCACCACCCAAAACTCCGATGCCGAGTGGTCCGACTGGCGCCACAGCCAGATCGGCAACGTTCTGTTGGATTACCACCGCGCCACGGGCAAGGCGGAATACCTGCTGCGCGGTGTGGCCGCGCTGCGGGCCTCGTTCCCGGTGGCACCGGCCGAGAACTGGGCGCACGAGGGCTATGGCGGCCGCGCCGGTGAGTCGAGCTTCCATACCGGCACCGGCAGCGGCATGGCCGGCATCGAAATCGAGAATGACTACCTGGGTGATGCCGTCGTCGATATGAAGGCCGCCCGGGCCGTCGGCGTCAACGGCATCAACATCACCGACTGCCAGGTGACGGCAGGCCAGGTCAGCTTGACGATGAACAGTCCCTTTCGGTGGGCGCGGCCGGCTCGCGTCGTCTTCCGCAACGCCGGTGGTGCGGAGCATTGCCACGTGAGCGTGAACGGTCGGGATTTGGGCGAGCGTAGCCCAGCCGACCTGGCGAGTGGCATCGAGGTTTCCCTGAGCCCTTGATTGGCGGTACAGGCCGGTGCGGGTCAAGCGCCCAAGCCGCTGACAAGCCGGACGGGGGAGCGTCGTAGAGGAGCCCATATGCAAATGAAACCTGCAGGATCGAGCCAATTCGTTATGCATGGCGCGGGTTTGGGTCCTTCAAGGGTCATTCGCTGTCGGCATATTACTGCGACAGGTCCGTTTGAGTTCGCGCCATTCCAGTCAGTCATGGCGGCGGCGCTTGTGGTGCTTTGCGTGAGCGGTTTGGTGGGCCGAAGCGACGCGGCCGCCCCCGCCGGATCGCCGCCGGACTTGACGAAGGAAAGCCCGGCGAACACCGGCAATGATTGGAACCTTGGCCCCACCGGCCTGCGCGGGTGGATGTTTGTCAAAGACAACTCAACGGTCGAGGCCCGCCAGATCGTGGTCACCAAGGTTGAAAAGGGTTCGCCTGCGGACAATGTTTTGGCAACCGGTGATGTGATCCTCGGCACCGGTGGCAGGGCCTTCGCCAGCGACGCCCGGCGCATGTTTGGCCTGGCGATCGGCGAGGCCGAAAAGGACGAGAACCAGGGGCTTCTGAAGCTCACGGTGTGGCGGAAGGGCCAGCCGCAGGAGGTCGATGTCAAACTGAAGGTCATGGGAGCCTACAGCGACACATCTCCATATGATTGCCCGAAATCGAAGAGAATCCTTGAGGACGGCTGCCGCTTCATTGCCAAGAGTCAAATCGACGAACGGTGCGGGCTCGGCTATCTGGCGCTGCTGGCTTCGGGAAATCCGGAATACGCCGAAAAACTCAAGGCCTGGGCGCATAAGAAAGGGGACCCGACCGCCAAGTTTACCATCGCACATTGGGTGCCGGGCGGACCGGGTGGCTGGTCCACCGGATACACCGGCGTGTTCTTGTCGGAATACTATCTGGCCACGGGCGACGACTATGTGTTGCCCGCGATCAAGGAATACGCGCATTTCATCGCGTTAGGACAAAGCCGGATCGGCACCTGGGCCTCGAACATGGCATGGACCGATTTGAATGGCGGCGTGGTGCATGGGAATCTTCCCGGCTATGGCGCGTTGAACCAAGCCGGACTGGTCTGCCACATGGCCCTGGTGTTGGCGAAAAAATGCGGAGTGAAGGACGGCGAAGCAGATCAGGCGATTGGGCGGGCGAACCGGTTCTTCAGTTATTACATCGGCAAGGGATGCATTCCCTACGGTGATCATGGACCGGAAATCAATTGCCATGATGACAACGGCAAGGGCAGTCAGGCGGCCATCGTGTTTGACCTCCAGGGCATGAAGGAGGGTTCGCAGTTCTACTCCAAGATGGCGGTGGCGGCGCGCGACGACCGGGAGTGGGGGCACACCGGCAACCAGTTCGGCTACCAGTGGGCCGGACTTGGCGCGGCACGCGGCGGTCCGAAGGCGGCTGCGGCCCTGTTGAAGGAATTGCGCTGGTACTACGACCTCGCCCGGCGGTGGGACGGGTCTTTTGCCTATCAGGCCGAGGGCGGCGGTGGCGGAGGCTATTGGGATCCCACCACCGGCTACATGCTCACTTATGCCTTGCCGCTGAGGAGGATTTGCCTAACGGGAAGGGACCAGGTCGAAAAGAACTGGTTGAGCGAGGCAGACATTCAGGAGGCCGTGGCGGCCGGGCGTTTCGATGCCGCCAAGACGGGCGTTGAGGAGTTGCTGGTGGCCTTGTCGAATTGGTCGCCGGCGGTGCGTCTCGCGGCGGCCGAGGAACTGGCCAAGAAGGGCCCCGACCTGATTCCCCGCCTGATCATCTTGCTGGAAGGCGTCGGCGCCAATTCCCGAATCGGAGCCTGCCAGGCCTTGGGGGCGTTCAAGGAACGCGGAGCGTCGGCAGTGCCGGTTTTGGTTCGCCAGTTGTCGAGCAAGGACTCCTGGTTGCGCGTCTGCGCCGGCGACGCGCTCGCCAGCATCGGCGAGCCGGCGAAAACAGTGGTGCCCGACATGCTCAAGGCATGCGGGACCGCCGATCCGGAAGATCCAAGGGAATTCCTGCAGCGGGGCCTGGCGTTTTCCCTTTTCTATCCGGGCGGCGCGCTTGGCAAGGCCGGCTTGGTTGCCAAATCCATCGACGGCATTGACCGGAACCTGCTTTACCCGGCCATCCGCAAGGTGGTCGGCAACGACGACGGTCGGGCGCGGGGCTGCATGCGGTCGATCTACCCGCTTCTAACAACGGAAGACATCAAGATCCTGGCACCTGACATCGTGAAATCGATCGCGGAGAAAGCGCCGAGTGGCGAAATGTTTGCCGGTGGCGTCCGGCTGGCTGGCGTGAAGATGTTGGCCAAACACCACATCCGAGAAGGGATGGCGCTCGCCTTCACCGCCATGGATTGGCGCAATTGGGGAGCGGGGGAACGGATTGCCGTTTGCGTGGAGGCGCTGAAGGAATATGGCGCGAACGCGCTTCCCGTGCTCAGGCAGATCGAGAAGGAATGGACTGCGGATGAAGTGACCGCGAAATCCCTCACCACCCAGATCGATCAGCTCCGCAAGGTCATCGCCGCCGCCGAGGCAGACATGAACCCGCCCGCACTGGTCGGCTTGAAAGATCTCTGAAAAAACAGAGTATGCATACGACGATGAAATTCAGGATGATGATGGTTGCGTTCGCATGGGCGATTGGCCTGAGCGGAGCGTCGGTGGCGGAGGAGGTGGCCGTCAAGGACGGTCCGGGAATCGTCGTGGCGGGCGATTCGCTTGTCCGGGACGGTGCCGGACGGCCAGGGCCGGCCGATGCGCGAATGCAGGCCGATGCCGAACGGATCGTTGGACCATGCAAGACCCTGATGGAAAAGCCGCCGGGGAGAGTCCCGTCCCGTGACACGGTTGATGGACCTCTGTTAGGAAATGGCGAATTGGGCGCGGTGATCAGCGGTGCCCCGGAAGCCCAGCGCTTCTGGATCAGCAAGAACAATTTCTGGCGGCTGAGGGACGGCCATCGCCAGGGCGGCCCGCGCCTCTTCGGCGGCTTGGAAATCAACACGCCGGCCTTGGCCGGGGGGACCTATCGGATGGAGCAGGAAATCTTTCCAGCACTGACGATCGCCCGTTTCACCAAGGGCGAAAGCACGGTGACGATGCGTTCCTGGGTGGCGGCGACCGCTGATTTTTTGTTCGTCGAGTTGACCGTCGAAGGCAAGCCGGTGGAAGTGGAGACCAGGATGTGGGCGGCGCCGGGGCGTGGTTCGAAGGAGGAACTCGGGCACAAGGATTCCATCCTGTGGGCGACCAAGGCTTTTGCCGAGGAGAGGATTCCCACCGCAGCCGCTGCCGCTCTAACTGTGTTGGGAGGGAAGCCCGTCATTCCGGAATTGGAACCGGTGGTGGTGGAGCCCGTTCCCAATCCGCCGCCCAGGCGGGCGCCGCCGCGCAAGGCGCAGTCGCAGCCGGGGCCCAAGTTCACGCTGCAGCCGGGCCAGAAGGTCACGCTCGCGGTGGCCGTGCAGAGTTCGTTTGATGCCAAGGATCCGCTGGCGGCCGCGCAGGACAAGGCCCGCGGCCTGAATGCGGAGGTGGTCACCAAACTGCTGGCCCAACACACCAAGTGGTGGCGCGAATTCTGGGCCCAATCGCTGGTTGAAATCGGGGACCCGTTCTTGGAAAAACAGTACTATTTTGCCAATTACGAGTTGGGCAGCGCCCTCCGGGATCCGGAATTTCCCACCGGCCTGTTCGGGCTGTGGATTACCGATGACGACCCCCGTTGGGCCGGTGATTACCATCTGAATTTTGATTACCAGTCGCAGTTCTACGGCCTCTACAAGTCCAACCATCTGGAGCAGGCCGACACCTTTGAGGCGCCGGTGCTCGCCTTCATGGAGCGTGGCAAGGCCTGCGCGAAGGACGTGATGAAGATTCGCGGCGTCTATTACCCCGTCGGAATCGGCGCCAAGGGCATCCAGACCAGCGCCCCGGGCACTTTCCTCGGCCAGAAGTGCAACGCGGTGTATTGCGTGGTGAACATGTCCATGCGCTGGTATCACACCTACGACTTGAACTACGCCAAGAAGGTCTATCCGTTCGTGCTCGAAGTGGCGAACTTTTGGGAGGACTTCCTGAAGTTCGAAGACGGTCGTTACGTGATCGAAAACGATTCCATCCAGGAGAACTCGGGCTCGGACCTCAATTCGATCATGTCACTCGGACTGGTGCGCAACCTGTTTGAGACCGCCATCGACATGAGCGGTGAATTGGGGGTGGACCGGGAGCGAAGCGGGAAATGGCGGGACATCCTGCAGAAGCTGAGCAAGTTTCCCACCTTCGAGAAGGACGGCGCCACCGTCTTCCGTTATGCGGAGAAGGGCACGGAATGGATCGACGGCAACTCGTGCGTGCTGCAACATATCTATCCGGCCGGGGCGCTCGGACTCGACGACGACCCGAAACTGTTGGAGATCGCGCGCAACACGATCAATGCCAAGGGGCGCAAGTGGGCGGGCGACAACGGTGAAAACAGTCACTATCCGGCCGCCGTGCGGGTGGGCTACGATCCGGCCGTGATCCTGGAGAAATTGGCCAACCTGTGGTCCACCTCGCGCAAGATCGCCAGTGGCTTGCCGGAAGATCCGGAGCAGTGCAGCACGGTTCCCGAAACGATCAACGAAATGCTGTGCATGAGTCACCGGCAGGTGCTGCGGGTCTTTCCGGTGTGGCCGAAGAACAAGGACGCGCGTTTCTGGAATCTCCGCGCGGAGGGGGCCTTCCTCGTTTCCAGCGCGATGAAGGGTGGCGCCGTCCAATACGTGACCATCATCAGTGAACGCGGACGCGATTGCAAGTTCGTCAATCCCTGGCCCGGCAAGGGGGTGGATGTCTATCGCGGCGGCAAGAAGCTTCAGACGCTGAAGGGTGATCGGCTGGTCATCAAGACCGAACCCGGAGCAACCCTCGGCCTGCGACCGGAAGGCGCGGGAGCATAGGCCGCCCGCTGATTGGCCGAGATTCCACCCATTGCTTCCATGAGCCCCACGCGACTCCCAAGTCCCGTCAGAGTGAGCGCTTCCGGCATCACCTTCCTTGCGCTGATCCTGGCCTTGCTCTTGGCGCACGGGCAGGCCGAAGAGCCTGCGATGGCGCCGCTTGCCGCCCCGGTGGCGAATGCCACTTGGAAGACCGCCGAAGAACCGGTCTATCGTGATCCAGACGACGATTGGGCCAAGGATCCTTCCGTGTTCAAGGCTAGCGACACCTGGTTCATGTATTACACCAGCGCGAACCCGTGGCAAGGTGACGGGTGCGGCGGCAAAGGGGAATCCAGGATCGATTACGCGACCTCGCCCGACGGACTCAAGTGGACCTATCAGGGATTGTCCATTCCCAAGGGCAAGCCGGGTGAGTGGGACGAAGAACGTCCGCAAGCACCGGCCAAGCCGATCCTGAAAGACGGAGTCTATTACATGTTTTACGCCGGCAAATGCGCCAAATCCGCCGTGGCGATCGGCTATGCCACGTCCACCGACCTCCGCCACTGGACCAAGAATCCCGCCAATCCGGTTCTGAACAAGGGCAAGTGCAATGACCCGTTTGTTTTCTTCGAAGACGGGGTTTATTACATGTTCTACACCACCGGCGGCGATGCCATTGACTTGGTGACATCCCCTGACTTGGTCAATTGGTCGCCGCCCATTTCGACCGGTGCCACCGGCGAAGGCAGCATCGTGATCAAGGACGGCCCGGTTTACACGCTGTTTGGTTGCATCGGGTTCTCGGGCAACGGTGAATATTACAAGGTTTATACTTCCCCTGTCTTGACCAAGCCGTTCACGGATTGCGGGCGGATCAAGATCAACAATCCGGATTTTGCGAAAGGCACCTTGAGTCACGGCGACATCATCCGGCAGGGAGACGAGTATTGGTTCTACCTGCAAGGCACGCGCGACGGCGGACGCCGGTTCCAGGTTGGACTGGCCAGGATTCCCGTGCCCGGCACCGGCGCCCGCAAGGAATAGGCGACTCGAATGGCGATGGATGTTAGAAGGTCGCGTTGAAAGAGCGGCCAAGAACGACGCGTATCTGGAATTCAGATCCAGATGAAAATGAATCATGCGGTTTCCGGCATTGGTGGGGCTCTCTTGGCGTTGGTGGTTGTCGCGGCGCCTTCTCGGGCTGCCGAGGCAGCGGCGACTGCGGGGCGGCAAACGCTGGCGTTTGACCAGGGCTGGCGTTTTCATCTGGGCGAGGTGGTTGATGGCGAAAAGCCCGTGACTTCCGACGCCGATTGGCGGGCTCTGGACCTGCCTCACGATTTCAGTATCGAAGGCCCGCCCGGTGCCGACCCGGCAACCATGGACGGCCCCTTTGATCAAAAGAGTCCGGGTGGCACCAGTGCCGGTGCCCTCAACGGCGGAATCGCCTGGTATCGCAAGACCTTCACGTTGCCCGATGGCACCAGCGGGAAGCGCGTCGGAGTTGAATTCGACGGGGTTTACATGGACAGCGAAGTCTGGCTCAATGGCCTGTCGGTCGGCAAGCAGCCATATGGCTACACGAGTTTCCAACTTGATTTGACGCCGCAATTGAAGCCGGGCAACAACGTTCTGGCGGTGCGGGTGAACGTGCAGCAACCATGCTCCCGTTGGTACTCCGGGGCCGGCATTGATCGCCACGTCCGGCTGTCGATCACCGATCCGCTGCATGTGGCCCCGTGGGGAGTCTATGTGACGACTCCGGAGGTCACCGACGCGGCGGCCCGTGTCGGCGTCCGCACGCAGGTGTGCAACGAGGGCGGGGAAGCGGTCAAGGCGAGCT
>Ga0073936_10010855_pt1 | contig 11117 bp, 8 predicted proteins | sample AliMusrvi5mmetaG_FD_87041 | JGI IMG/M metagenome (GOLD analysis project Ga0073936, IMG submission 87041) | Freshwater lake bacterial and archeal communities from Alinen Mustajarvi, Finland, to study Microbial Dark Matter (Phase II) - Alinen... | ecosystem: Environmental > Aquatic > Freshwater >... | reverse complement strand
GATATAGGGACCGCCCAGCATATCGTAGACTTTGATGCGGAATCCGGGCAGACCCTCCTCCTCGGAATCCGGCTCATTGTTCAGTGGCAGGTGATCGTGATACACCAGGATCGAAACCTGCGTAGTCGGCAGCGGATTCCGATTCATAACAAGCGTTACGTCGTGTTGGCCCGCCGCGACGGTCTGGCCTCCCATCGAGTAGCCCGAGGCCATCACTTCGAGCACGTACTTATTGGTCGAAATCGGGTCGGCATCGTAGCTGGCATTATTGTACGGGTAAGAAGGCGGGGTCGCTCCGGCGATGACCGTGCCATCCGGGACCAGCTTCGGCAAGGTGTACTTCGGCACGCGGATGGGCCATGAACCCGCCGACGCATTCGTGGCCGTGCCGGTGGCGATAATCCGCGCATCGCTCGTATGGGCCACAATCGCGACCGTGTCGTTCTTTTGGACGTACGGAACGCCTGGATGCGAAATGTCCTCCTGGAGGATCCAGCGGTAATTGGTGATAGGCGTTCCCGCGTCATCCACCACTTTCACCGTGAGCTGGGCCAGGGCCGCGCTCGGCAACAGCACAGACCCCAGGCACATCAACGCCTGACGTAAAAGTCGGGGCAGAGAATGTGAACTCACAAATGAACGCCACTTTCCTTTGTCGTGCTGTGGCAGGCGCCCCACTTTAGGGCTCTCTATAATCTGGTTCCCGCTTGCGCAGGGGTTGGTCTCACTATCATGATTGGTTTTAACTCTATTTTTCATACTTTTTCCTCCATTCATACATTCCGATGACTAATTCTTAATTACCGCCCGGTAGAAACGAGCCACTCCCACCGCCGACTCCGGGTCAGTTACGATGCTCGACCCGCCGGCGGTCACATTCGTCGCTATGGGCTTCCATTGCCCCAAGTCAGGGCTGGCTTCGACGGTGAAGGTCGCCGGGGAAGCCGACCACACCAGCAATTGAGCCTGTCCGTTGTCGAAACCGGAGAAGGAGATGTCGAGGGGCACCGACTCCGCAAGGTGCGTCACCCTCCAAGCCCCGAGGCCTCGCGGCTGCTCGCGCGAAGTAGGAATGAAATAGCCGATCGCGGAAACGAGCAGGGTTTCGGTCGTGTTGGTGGCCGTAACGGAATTAGTCGAGCGGAGGACGCCGCCGGTCGTTGGGTCCACTGTGAGCGCGGAATCGCTTGTTAATTGGTTGAACGTCCCGACGGGACTGTCGGCGGAAAACCCAGGTGCCGCAGCCATTTCAGCAGCGGTGATGATCCCGTCGGCGATGGCGGAATCCGGCACCCGGAATGAAGCGTTAAGCGTGGGGCCAGAGGCGGTGTGCCAGTTGTAGAGAAAAGCGGCGGACCCCTCGTCGGGTGTGAACGCCGCCATTCCCAGCGCGAAGAGGATGACTGGAACAAAGCCTCTCTGTCCAAGGCGACTTTTGTCAGTCTTTTCTGCAGCAGGTTTCTCTTCCTGCCTCTCGATTTTCTTTTTCTCACGGTTGGTGCTATGGATCCTTTGTTTCATATTTTCATTTTGTCCTGCTCTGTTCATTCGGCCCTTTCAAATTCAGCCTGCCTATCCGCCGGGCGGTTCCGCGGTCCACGCGGACGAGCCAAGCTGAAGGTGCTCGGTGGAAGGCCGGCCCTGGCCTTTCGCCTCATCTCTCCCACTCGTGTCCCAGTGCCCATTTTCATGCTGACATCTGTCGCACGCAGGAATCGACTGGGTTACCATCGCCTGGAGCGGAGGACTCGCTATTACACCTTAGGGGTACACCTTTCGAGTAAGGGGAGGCACCCGCGTTGGGCGACGGGAGACGGTCCTTCGGATCAGGGCGTCAGGGTGCCTTCTCAACCGGTCATTTGCATTTTCCGCGTGATTCGGTATCTTTACGCCTAGTAAAGAGTGAACTTAAATCACCATGTGGAGCCGATGCGCCCCTTGACTATAATACGAAGGTGGGAGACCAAGCCGAGATTCGCAGTTGCGCGTTCCCAGACCCTGAGGTAGCGACATGGCCGACATTCAACAATCTATCGCTCCCCGGCTTTGGGTCCGATATGGCATTGCGGTCGCGGCAGTCGCCGGGGGATTCCTGCTGCGTTTATTGCTGACCGCTTTCGTGGGGGAAACCCTGCCCACCTATATCACCTTTTATCCGGCCGTAATGATGGCGGCGTTGTTCAGCGGCCGTGGGCCGGGGATCCTGGCGACCGCGCTGGTGGTCGCGGGAGTGGATTACTGGATCGTCTCTCCTCGAACACTCTTCCTCCAAGGAGATCCTGCCGAGATTGCCGGTGTCGTGCTCTTCTCCGTCATGGGTGTATTCATCAGCGGGTTCACTGAGCATTACCGCCACGCACGGGACAAGGCTCTGTTGTACGACAAGGACCTTGCCCTGCGAGAAAGCCAGCAAGCGCTGCAGCGGACCGAGCGGCTTTATCGCGCCATTGGCGAGAGCATCAAGTACGGCATCTGGATCTGCGAATCGGATGGCCGCAACACTTACTTCAGCGAGAGCTTTCTCAAGTTGGTGGGTCTCACCCAGGAACAATGCTCGAACTTCGGTTGGGTCGAGGCGCTGCATCCCGAAGAGGCCGAGCGGACCATCACCGCCTGGAAAGAATGTGTGCGTAGCGGCAGCCTGTGGGATGTTGAACAGCGTTTCCGCGGGGTGGATGGCCAATATCACGCGGTACTGGCGCGTGGGGTTCCGGTCAGAGACGACCGGGGCGAAATCCTCTGCTGGGCTGGCATCAACCTGGACATTAGCCGTCTTAAGCACACCGAGGAGGCGTTGCGTCAAGCCAAAGACCAGTCAGAACTACAAGTAGAGGCACGCACCGCCGAATTGCGGCAAAGCATGGAGTTGGTGGTGGCCGAACGGCAGCGTTTTCACGACGTGCTGGACAAGCTGCCGGCTTACCTGGTGCTGCTTTCCCCGGATCATCGCGTGCAGTTTGAAAACCGGTTCTTCCGGGAGCGGTTCGGTCCGGGTCGGGGCCGGCGCTGCTACGAGTGTCTTGTTGATCGCTCCGAGCTCTGCGAAAACTGCGAGGGATTCAAAGCCCTCCAGACCCAGGCGCCCCATCAGTGGGAGTGGGGCGGTCCCGACGGACGCCACTACGAAATCCATGCCTTTCCCTTCACCGATGTGGACGGCTCACCGCTCCTCCTGGAGGTGGGTCTCGACATCTCCGGCCGCAAGGGGGCCGAATTGGAGCGGGAAACTCTGCGCGATGAATTAGCGCGCATGTCGCGGATCACGACTGCCGGGCAATTGGCTGCCTCGTTGGCACACGGCTAAATCAACCTCTAGGGTCCATTGTGTGCAACGTCCAGGCCGTCGGAAACCTCCTGGCCCAGGAGAAAACCGACTTCTCTGAGATCCGGGAGGCGCTCAAGGATATCGAAGCCGGCGCCAAGCGAGGAGGCGCGGTGGTTCACCACCTCCGGGGCCTGTATGCGAAAACCCCCCAGATCAAGGCCGCGCTTCAAGTAAACGACATTCTCGAGCAGACCATCGGATTGCTGCGCAGCGAACTGGTGCTGAAAAAAACCACGGTGCAGCTTGAACTCGATCCCAACCTTCGTCTCATCAGGGGAAGCAGAGTCGAGCTACAGCAGGTAGTGCTCAACCTGGTGACCAACGCGCTCGAAGCGATGACGGCGTGCGAAAATGGAGCACGCCTTTTGTATATCCGCACCGCCTTCGACGAGCCTGCGACTATCCGCGCTTCCTTCCGAGATTGCGGCACGGGATTGACCGAGGAGCAGCTGCGCCACATGTTCGAGCCTCTCCGCACCACCAAGGTCGGCGGCATGGGAATGGGGCTGACTATCTGCCTCGCGATCATCGAGGGACACGGTGGCCGGTTGTGGGCGGAGAACAACCCGGAGTGCGGCTCCACCTTCCATTTCACGCTGCCCGCATTCTCCTCCGGCCCATCATGAGCAACCCTGACGGCACAGTTTTTGTCGTGGATGACGATCCCACCATGCGTAAGGCGTTGGCCCGTCTCTGCCAGAGCGCGGGAATCAGGGCCAGGATGTTTGCTTCTGCCCGCGAACTCCTCGACTCCCCGGCCCCGGAAAGTCCGGCGTGCATCGTGCTGGACGTACAGATGCCGGGGTTGAGCGGGCTGGACCTCCAGAAGGAACTCGCCGCGCATGACATTCGAACGCCCATCGTCTTCATCACCGGCCACGGTGACATCCCGATGAGCGTCCAGGCCATGAGAGCCGGCGCGATGGATTTCCTGACCAAGCCCTTCCACGATAAGGACTTGATTGAGGTCATCCGGGAAGCCCTCAAGAAAGACGTCCGGCTGACATCGGCACGTGCGGAACGGGAGACGATTCTGAGGCGCATGCAGGCCTTGACTCCCCGTGAGCGCCAAGTATTCGACCTGGTCATTCAGGGCCTGTTGAACAAGCAAATCGGCGGGCTGCTCGGCGCTAGCGAAGAAACCATCAAAGTGCACCGCCGCCGGGTGATGGAGAAAATGCAGGTGCCCTCAGTGGCAGAATTGGTGCAAGTCGCCGTGAAAGCCGACGCGCTCAAACCCTGGGACACGCCGTTGCGCAGCCGGGATAGCATTCCCGACGGGCAACCAGCGAGCCCCCGTTGAACTCAAGTGCCATTGGACCCAGAGGCGATTCGAGTGTACTGTAGCTTCCTCTGCCGGTTCCGGTCGTGCCTGGATTCGCCCGGAAGCAGGATCGATCATGCACAACCTAACTGGCCAATCTCTTCAACTTGAGGCAAAAGCCACCACCCGGGGGCTGATTGCGGTGGTGGATGACGACGTCTCCTTTCTTCAGTCCGTCGGCCGCCTGCTGCGCACCGCTGGCTACGAGGTAAAGCTGTTCGGTTCAGGTGGACAATTCCTGGCGTCTTTACCGGCGTTCAGGCCGCAGTGCCTCGTGCTGGATGTGCACATGCCGGAGATGACCGGCCTTGAGTTGCAGGACCAACTCACTGCTCAGGGATCTTCCCTGCCCCTTATTTTTGTTACTGCCTATGAAACACCAGTAACACGAGAGCATGCCCTCCGGGCGGGCAGCTTCGGACTTCTGCTGAAACCATTTGACCAGCAGGCTCTCCTTCAGGCTGTCCAAAAAGCCTTGAGCTGCCGGACAGGAGATTCCGCGACTGGCGGGGATCAGGTCCAATCTCCACTCAAACCCTAGTCCTTCGAGTCGCGCTGCAGGGTATCCCAAACAGATCGCATTATGCCTGGTGTCCAAAGGTCGCCACGTGCAGTTGCGATGTTCATCGTGTGATCAGTCCCGTGGTTCGCCACAGGTATTCTGTGGAGCAAGATAAGCCCACGTCGATCTGGGTCCGCCCTGCCAGCGCAAGCCTGGCAGAAACGACGGCGTGATCGCCAACGCGCTATACTAAACGCGGAAGCGATTAGGACGTTCAGGTCAATGTCTCCCGAGCTCGCCGCGGTCTACCCCGGCGGACGTGCCTCCCGGACGTCTCTAACCCCTCTGCCGCCCGTTTGGACTCGCTGCCAGGCTGAAAATCCCGCTGGCCCGGCAGTCGCCGCGACCCCGATCCCTCAGAGAAAGGCCCAGTATTCATTCCATCGGAAAGAAAGCGCCGAACCCTGATGCTGGCTTTTTTGCTTGGCTCGTGCTCTGTCTATAGCCATTATGCACATCGCGATCGGAATCGCGGAGGCCAGCGTTAGTCTTTCTACCGATAAGAGACTGCTTTTTGCTTCCCACCGATTTATTGACGCTGCGAGGGTGAGTGTTCGGCGATGGTGGTCACCTGGTCTAACGACTGAATAAGACGTAAGAACAAAAGACAATTGTATCTATGAATCGAGAGAGTGCCTCAATCAGAGTTCCTGACCTTGTTTTAAATGTCCGCGGAGCAATCGGCTGGTTGGCAATCGCTCTGGCATTTCCGTTCCCGGGCCTTGCTCAAACCATCGACCCGTATTACGCGGCGAGCTACAATATTCGCGGCCTAGGACCGGTCCAGGACCTGCCCGGTCGGTACGGCGGGCTCACGTTCAAGGCCGGCGATCCCAACACATTGTTGATCGGAGGAGACGCGAATACGGATGGTGCCAAAATCTACCAGATCGCCGTGGTTAGAGGAGCAAATGGCCACGTCACCGGCTTCAGCGGGTCCGCCGCGTATTTTGCCGATGCTGCAGGACTCCCGGGCCAGGGCGGCGGCATTGACGGGGGACTGATTTACGGTCCGGGCAATGTGCTATTCTACGCCAGCTACAGCGACAACTCGATTGGCCAGATCAAACCCGGCCAGAGCAGCGTGGCCAAACAAACCGACCTCAGCACGATCGGCGTTGATGGATCCACTGGCAGCCTGGTGATCGTGCCGGCTGGAATGCCCGGCGCCGGCCGGCTGAAGATCCTCTCCTACAAAGCGTCCACGTGGTACGACACGACGCTCTCATCCGACGGGAGCGGGACGTATGACCTCGCGCCGATTTCCACATCGGTCCGGCTCGATTTGAGCCTGGGTTTGGAGGGCGCATTCTATGTCAATGCGGGCAATCCGAAGTTTCCGAACCCCAGCGTGCTGGTGTCCGATTACGGCGGCTCACGGATCGTCAGCTTCGAGGTCAACAGCAACGGCGATCCGCTGCCCACCACCCAGCGGGATTTCGCCACCGACCTGTCAGGCGTGGAAGGGGCAGCGGTCGATCCACTGACGGGCGATTTCGTGTTCAGCACCTTCAACGGAGGCGAAGTGTACGCCGTGGGTGGATTCGGAGTGGCCAAACCCACGGTGGCCATTAGTGCGCCTGCCGACAATGATACGTTTGCCGCACCAGCCTCCTTTGGTGTCTACGCCGACGCGAGTCAGACCGGTGGCGCCATCAGCAGGGTGGATTTCTATCTGGACGCTCTCCTGATCGGGACCGCCACTAGTGCCCCGTACAACGCTGAGGCGGAAAAGGTCGCCGCGGGCACCCACAGCCTGACCGCAGTCGCTCTCGGGAACGGTTTGTCCACAACTTCTTCTGTAGTCCATGTCATTGTGACCAACACGCCGGTTAACGTGGCGATCCGCACGCCCAGCGACAACACGATCACGAGCGAATGCGCCGAAGTGCTGCTGTCGGCAACGGCGGATGTGGCGGGCGGGTCCGTGACGAACGTAGCCTATTATCTCAATACCACCCTCTGGCTTGCTTCCCGCACGCAGGCGCCTTACCTGCTGGTTGCGACTTTGCCGGCCGGCACCAATTACCTGACTGCAGTAGCGACCGATAACCTCGGGCGCTCCGCAAGCTCTGCGGTCGTTCGGGTCGTATTCAAGGCGACACCTACGAATACTATATCCGCCAACCTGCTCGCGTCCGGAGAACTCAGGCTCTGCTTCCGTGGGCTGGTCAACAGCACCTACGTTTTTGAATCGACGAGCAACCTATCCCCTCAGACCTGGACGCCGTTCTCCACCAATACGGCGACTGCGGCTCAATCCGGCCTGATTAGCCTGCTCCAGGTGATCCTGCCACCCAACTCCACGAAGTTCTATCGCGCCCGACGGCAGCCTTGAGCTGACCATCGATTGCTTATTGCACACTCCCGATTTATTGACGCTGAGCGGCTGAAGGGAAACTGGATCCCGCTCTCACGTCACGGCTATCGATAGCGGTAGAGAACTACCATATCCCCAGGACATTGCGCTTTTTCGTGCGAAGTGGGGTTGAACGGAGAGAATTGCGTGCCACCTTATTGGGAGAGATATGAAAGCCTACCGAATAGCAAAGATGTTTCTGGCTTTCGCGGCTTGCGGCTCGCTAGCCGGGTTTGCAGCTTCGGGGGCCTCGGATACGGACATTCCGCTTCAGGCCAGTGAAAGAGCCCCTCCAGGGGCAAATGGTGTGGCCAAATTCGAGACGGAGAATGGCACGGCAATCCTGGCAATGACGCTCAAAGGGCTAAGTCCGGGATCCTACCTGGTGAATGCGGTCAAGAAAGCGGATCAAGTCGCCGTTTCCTTAGGGACGATTGTGGTCACCGATCCCACGGCCACACCGGATACAGACACCAACAATAACCGGAAGGAGCGGAACAACACACATCAAGTCGCCCGCTTGCAAGTCCAAGCCAAGATCTCGCTGCCGCCCGAATTACCCGCTGCCAAGATAGCCGAGATCAGGGTATGCAGTCCGGATGGCACTGTCTTGCTCGCTGGGAAAACGCCTCAAGAGATTCACCCAGCCCGGGGAAAAAGCAGTAGTTGAGGCCTGCTCGGTCGATCCACGTATCCGCGATTTATAGTGGAGTTCTGCTAAGGGAAAGGAAACGGCAGTCCGCATGTGGCCGTTTCGACAGTAGTTTACCCTTACGGATCATGAGCAAGGCACCCATTCCGAGGCCCGGAGCAGGCTGGAGCACCCTTGGGAGTCTCTATGTTATCGATGGCGGTTTTTCTTCGTAAGTATCTATGGTTGAATCCATTGTGGTGCATTCTTAGGTTCTTCGCCATTTCCGTTATGGGGACGCCTCGCCAACCCGGAAGCCATGGACTGGCATCTCTTCAGCAAGGGGATGGCAGGGGGATAGCAAGGGGAAAGCAGGGGGAGTACTTTCCCCCTGCTTTCCCCCTGCTTTCCCCTTGCTATCCCCCTGCTATACTCCTGCTATACTCCTGCTGCCTCATGGCTTGCGGGTGACTGGATCTTAACGTCTTAGCTCAACGCACCGTCTCAGAGCGTTTCGGGGTCCAGGTTGCAACGGTTAAACCTGGGCGCATTGGCGATTCCTTGGGGAGCCGGCTAGGGACGCCTCGGCGAGGCGTACCGGCCAAGGACTCGCGAATGCGCCCCCTCACAAGCAAGCTTGCACCGCCGACTTTCGCGGAGCATTCTTTTTGCCATGCTGCCGGATGAGCAACCGAACCCTGAACAAGTCGAGATTCTGCGTGCTACACCCGGTGAACAGCGGCTGCGCCTGGCGGAGAGGCTCTATTGGTCAGTGCGCAAAATCAAGGCCGCTGGATTACGATCTTCTACGGCGAGCCCCGCCTCACGCACGACGTTGATTTCGTCGCCTCGCCATTCGTCTTGAAGCTATTATAATTAACGCAACGACCCCCAAGGGATCGGGCGCGGATATGTTTATGGAAACGTTCGGACAATGCATAAAAATGGAGAGACAATGAGCACGAGCTATCGTCAATTCACCGTTCCTCGCAACGGGAGCAAAGCATCCAAGACACCACAAGTAGCGACGGCTCTGTGGGGACTCGGCCTTGCATTATTCCTGGGGGGAACCCGGGTCCAGGCCGCTTCAGTCGAGCAAGCGGTCGAGGAGAAACCACGAAGCATCGTAGCCGTCTTTCGACTGGATGGACCGGTGACGGAGGCGCCGAGCGATGACCTCCAACAGATGATCGGGCAGCCCGGCGTCTCGTTGAAAGACCTGGTCATGCGGCTGAATAAGGCCGCGGGTGACCCGGCGGTCAAGGCAGTGGTCATGTTGCCCGATACCGACTCGGTGGGCACGGCACAGATCGAGGAGTTGCGTGCGGCGATGGCCCTGGTTCGGAAGCAGGGCAAGGAGGTCTTTGTCCATGCCGATTCGCTGGGGCTGGGACAGTACCTGCTGGTTTGCGGGGCGTCGCGGATCAGCGTGGTGCCGACCGGCGAGCTGATGGTACCGGGACTCCACGCCAGTTCCCTGCATGTGCGCGGGCTGTTGGACAAGCTTGGCGTCAAGCCGGATTTCCTGACCGAAGGAGCGTACAAGAGCGCGGCGGAGCTGTTTATGCGCGAGCAACCCAGCCATGAAGCCGACGAGATGATGAATTGGCTGATGGACAGTCTGTATGCAAGCTTCAAGGAACAAATCGCCGAGGGCCGGAAAGCTGACGCCGCGAAGGTGCAGGGCTGGCTCGACAATGGGCTATTTACCGCCGAGCAGGCCAAAGCCGCCGGTCTGATTGATGCCATCGAGCACCGCCAGGACTTTGAAGCGATGCTCAAGGGTCGCTACGGTGAGGACGTCGTCTTTGAGAAGAAATATGGCCGGAAAGGCGAGCGCGAGTTGGATTTCTCCTCGCCGTGGGACTTCTTCAAGCTCTGGACCCAGCTTTTCGGCACACCATCTAAGAACGAAGAACCCAAACCCGCGGTCGGCATCGTCTATGTGAACGGCCCGATCCAGGCGGGCAAAGGCATGGCCGACCCGTTCGGGGGCAGCCTGGGGGCATTCAGCAGCGATGTGCGGGAGGCCTTGGAGAAAGCGGGAGGGGATCAATCCATCAAGGCGGTGGTATTGCGGGTTGACTCACCCGGCGGATCTGCCACTGCCAGTGAGATCATTCTCGACGCGACCCGGCGCCTCAAGGCGAGGAAGCCCTTTGTGGTATCGATGGGCGACGTGGCCGGCAGCGGCGGTTATTACGTGGCGTGCGGCGCCGACACGGTGTTCGCTGACGCGACTACCCTGACCGGCTCGATCGGTGTGCTGGGCGGGAAATTGGCCACGACCGAGATGTGGCGGAAGATGGGGATCACTTTCAAAGAATATAAACGCGGCGAGAACGCCGGCGTCTTTTCCACCGATAGCGTCTTCACGGAGAGCGAGCGGGCCAGGGTACGGGCCGTGTTAGACGAAATCTATGCCGACTTCAAGAAGCGCGTGACTGATATACGGGGCGACCGGCTCAAGAAGCCGATCGAGGACCTGGCCGGCGGTCGGGTATATACGGGCAAACAGGCGCTGGAACTGGGGTTGGTGGACCGACTCGGCACGCTGAGTGACGCGGTGGCATTCGCGGCCGGCCAGGCGAAGCTCAAGACCTACGACGTGCGGGTTGTGCCCGAGCCGAAGAGTTTTCTGGAGAGGCTGGTGGAGCGGGGATCTGGCGGCAAGAGCGAGCCGGGCCACGTTTCGAGTGCTTCCCGCGGGAATGCTCTGTTCAAGCTCGCGGCTCCCTATTTGCATGACCTCGATCAGCGGCGTACCGCGGCCATCGCTTCGGTCCTGGGCCGGCTTGAAATTCTGCAGAAAGAGGGCGTGGTGCTGACCATGCCCGAGTACCTCCTCCAGCCATAGCAGGATTCAGAGCGTGGTGTCGCTTTTTCGGTGGATCGCTATGTTAAATTGCTTACATG
>Ga0073936_10010854_pt1 | contig 11118 bp, 8 predicted proteins | sample AliMusrvi5mmetaG_FD_87041 | JGI IMG/M metagenome (GOLD analysis project Ga0073936, IMG submission 87041) | Freshwater lake bacterial and archeal communities from Alinen Mustajarvi, Finland, to study Microbial Dark Matter (Phase II) - Alinen... | ecosystem: Environmental > Aquatic > Freshwater >... | reverse complement strand
GGCCACGCCCGTCGCGGCGAGGCCGGCGGCCTCGAGCTCGTCGACGGGCGCAGCTACTTCGGCACCGGGTCGGACTGCGTCTACGTCACCGACCCGGACACCGGCGAGCGCCGCCAGACCGTCACGGCCGACGTCGAAGGCATGGCGGCGCTGGCGGACGGCCTGCCCAACATCGACTTCGTGATGTCGATGGGCCTGCCCAGCGACGTGCCGGCACGGATCGGCGACCTGGCGCAGTTCGCCGCCATGCTCGCCGGCACCGGCAAGCCGCTGCTGACGACGGCGCACGACGCCCTGAGCCTGCGCCGCATGCGCGACATGGCGGCGGTCTGCGGCGAGGCGCGCAGCTTCGGCTGCTACGCGATGCCAAACCCGCCGCTCGTGCACTCGGCGGAAGCGCTGGACAAGGTCCAGGCCTGCGCCGAGCTCGAGATCCCGCTCGTATATGCGCCGGCGCCGGCCGCGGGTACCACGGCGCCGTCTTCCATCGCCGCGACCATCGTCGTCGGCAACGCCGAGACTCTCAGCGGGCTGGTCGTGCATCAGCTCACGCGCGCCGGCGCACCGTTCGTGTACGGCGCCGGCTGCGGCGCCTTCGACATGCGCACCGCCGTCGACGTCTACGGCGCGCCCGAGCACTTCCTCGGCAACGCGGCCGCCACCGACCTGGCGCGCTTCTACGGCCTCCCGAGCTTCGCCTACGCGGCCGTCGCCGACGCCAAGCTGCTCGACGAGCAGTGGGCTGCCGAGGCCGGCATCACCGCGGTGCTCGGCGCCCTCAGCCGTGCCACGCTGCTGCACGACGTCGGCTACATCGGCAGCGGCATGCAGAGCTCCTACGAGACGATCGTGCTCGGCGACGAGCTCGTGGGGTACGCCCGAGCGCTGCTCGTCGAGGTCGGCGTCGACGACGAGTCGCTCGCCCTCAACGAGATCGACGCGGTCGGGCCGGGCGGCAGCCACCTGGGCCGCGACTACACGCGCCAGCACCACCGCGACTTCTGGCGGCCGGCGCTGTTCGAGCGCGCGGCCTACGAGCGCTGGCAGGCGGCCGGCGCCTCGACGCTCAAGGAGCGCGTGGCGGCGCAGACGCAGGCCCTGCGGGAGGCGCCGCGCGCCTTCACCCTGGAAGAGTCGATCCGCGAGCGCCTGAGCGCGGCGCTCGCCGAAGCGGGAGCGGACGCCTGATGCCCGAGCCCCGCCCGACCGCCGACGCCGGCTCGGCCGCGCCCATACCGATCGCGCACGCACCCGCGCGCCTCGCGCTGAAGATCCTGAGCGACGACGACGTGCGCCGCGTGCACGCCGCCGCCGTGGAGTTGCTGGGCGCCGAGGGCGCCGCGGCCGCGGCCGCGGCCAAGGCGGCGCCGGGGACGTTCGTCCTCGCCGCCCGCGCTTTCGGGCAGGACGTGGTCGCGGGCGCCGGTCACTGCTGGCTCGCGACAGGTGGCAGTGCCGCGCGCGTGCGCCCGCGCGAGGGCGGCGACCCGCGGCCGGCGATGGGCGCCGACGTCGACGAGCTGTGCCTCGTCGCCGACGCGCTCCCGGAGGTCGGCGTCGTGAGCGCCCCGCCGGCGCACGCCGCCGGCGTGACCGTGCTGGGCGAGATCGCGCGCTGCCTGCACGCGACGAGCAAGCACGTGCTGGTCACCAGCCTGCGGACGGCCGCCGAGGCCGACGCGGCCGTCGAGATGGCCGTGGCGGTGGCGCGCGGCGAAGATATCCGCCACCGCCCGCCGCTCTCGCTGCGCGCCGGCGCGGACGGCCTCGGCGCCGCCGTGGCCTTCGCGCGCGCCGGCCTGCCCGTGGCCGTCGTCGCGGCGCCCAACGGGCACGCCGACGAGGCGCCGGCCGCCGCCGGTGAGCCGGCCGATCTCGCCCGCGCCCTCGTGCGCCACCACGCCGGCGTCCTCGCCGCCTGCGCCGCGGTGCAGGCCACCGCGCCGGGCGCGCCGTTTTTCTACCTCGCCGACGCGGCTCTCGCCGGTCTGCCGGCGACGGGGCCGCAGGCGGCGATGTTCCAGATCGCGGCGACGCAGCTGGCCGCGCACCTCGGACTGCCCGTGCTCGCCGGCGGCATGACCAGCGGCAGCCACGAGCCGGACTGGCAGGCCTGCACGCAGAACGCGCTCGCCAGCCTCAGCACGACCGCCGCCGGCGCGGACATCACCTTCGGCGCCGGGACGCTCGGCGGCGGCCGCGTCTTCTCCGCCCAGCAACTCGTGATGGACGCCGAGATCTTCGCGTGGAACGCGCGCATCGCCGGTGGGATCGAGGTCGACGAGGAGACGATCGCGCTGGCCGCGATCGCGCAGGTCGGTATCGGTGGCAACTTCCTCGGCCAGAGGCACACGCGCCGCCACATGAAGGACGTCTGGCGGCCGCGCCTGCTGGACCGCAGCATGTGGGACGCCTGGGTCGCCTCGGGCAAGGAGGGCGCCTACGAGAAGGCGACCGCGCTGGTCGTGCGGATGCTCTCTCAGCACAAGGTGTCGCCCCTCGGCGACGAGGTCAGCGGCACGCTGGCGCGCATCGTCGCCGAGGCCGGACTGTAGTGATCTGAAGCAAGGATGGATCGGCGGGCGGCTCGGCCGCCCGCCGTGAGCGCCGGGCCGGCGCCCGCGCCGGCCGCACAGTACATGAACCGTGAGGGTCCAGGGGGACTCACGAGGAGGAGTCACACGATGGGCAGAAGCTACACCGACATACCGCTGTTCAAAGACGTCAAACCGGAGGAGTGGGGCGACTGGCACTGGCAGTTGCGCAACCGCCTCACGACGACGGCCGACTTCGACCAGGTCATGAACCTCGACGATGCGCAGCGCGCCGACCTCGACGCCTGCATGGGCAAGTTCCGCGTCAGCGTCACGCCCTACTATGCGTCGCTCATCGATCCGGACGACCCGCACGATCCCGTGCGCATGCAAGCCGTGCCTACGCCGGCCGAGCTCGTGATCCACGCGGAAGACCTCAAGGACGCCGTGAGCGAGGACTTCGACTCACCGACGCCGCGCATCACGCATCGCTATCCGGATCGCGTGCTCTTCGTGGTCACCGAGATGTGCAGCATGTACTGCCGCCACTGTACGCGCCGGCGCCTCGTCGGCGGGACCGAGGACATCGTCGCCCGCGAGCAGATCGACAACGCCATCAAGTACATCGAGCGCGCCACCGAGGTCCGCGACGTGCTCATCAGCGGCGGCGACCCCCTGGTGCTGAGCGACGACCAGCTCGAGGACATCATCGCCCGCGTGCGCGCCATCGACCACGTGGAGATCATCCGCATCGGTTCGCGCGTGCCGGTCGTGTGCCCGCAGCGCATCACTCCGGAGCTCGTGGCGATGCTGAAGAAGTACCAGCCGATCTACTTCAACACCCACTTCAACCACCCCCACGAGTTCACGCCCGAGAGTAAGCTCGCCTGCGACCGCCTCAACGACGCCGGCATCCCGATGGGCAACCAGACCGTGCTCATGCGCGGCATCAACGACTGCGCCAACATCATGAAGAAGCTCTCGCACCGCCTGCTCGAGTACAGGGTCAAGCCCTACTACTACTACCAGTGCGACCTTGCCGAGGGCACGGCCCACTTCCGCACCAGCGTCGCCAAGGGCATCGAGATCTACGAGAGTCTGCGCGGCCACACCACCGGCTTCGGCGTGCCGACCTACATCATCGACGCCATCGGCGGCGGCGGGAAGACGCCGGTGTACCCGAACTACGTGATCAGCCAGGCGCCGGGCAAGATCATCCTGCGCAACTACGAAGGCGTGATCAGCAAGTACACTGAGCCGGACGACTACGTCGACGGCGACTGCAGCTGCGAAGGCTGCGAGGCCGACAAGCAGCGGCTCGGCGTCGCCAAGCTCTTCGACACCGCCGAGCCTACGCTCCAGGACGTCTGGGCCGCGCGCATGCAGAAGGTCGTCGACCGCAAGAACCGCATGGCCGACGTCGTCGGTCCGGCCCAGGGCTGAGCCCGCGGCGGCCCAAGTCTGAGTCAGGAGAGAACGTGCCCAAAGTCTTCGTGGAGCCCATCGGGCTGACCCTCGCCGTCGACGAGCAGGAGAGTCTGTTCGACGGCCTCGTGGGCGCAGCCATAGACATCCCGACCGACTGCGCCGGCCGCGGGACGTGCGGCAAGTGCCTCGTGCGGCTGGGCTCGGGCGAGCTCACGGCGCCGACGGAGCGCGAGCTCAAGCACATCCCGGAGAAGCTGCGCGCCGAGGGCTGGCGCCTGGCCTGCCAGGCGTACCCCCGCTCGGCGCGCGTGAGCGTCGAGGTGCGCGGCACCGCCGGGCAGCGCCGCATCCTCACCACCTCCCGGCTCCATCACGGCGCCGCCCACCCGGCGGTCTGCGTGCGTCACCTCGAGCTGACGCCGCCGACGCTCGCCGACGCGCGCTCCGACCTGGAGCGCTTCGACGAGGCCCTCGGCGGCGTGGACGTGCCCCTGCACGTGCTCCAGCGCTTGCCGGCTACGCTGCGCGACGGCAAGTGGAAGGTCACCGCCACGTGCTACGGCAAGCGCGTCATCGACGTGCACGCCGGAGACCACGCGCCGGAGCTCTACGGCGTCGCCGTCGATGTGGGGACGTCCAAGGTGATCGTCTACCTGTTCGACCTGGCGCGCGGCGTGGTCATAGACCAGGAGGCGGTGGAGAACCCGCAGATGCGGTACGGCGAAGACGTGATCAGCCGCATCGCCCACGCCGCCACGCACGACGAGAGCGCAGCGCTCGCCCAAGCCGTGCGCGAGGGCATCAACACCGACCTCAACGCCCTGTACGAACGCCAGGGCGTGCACCCGAATCACGTGTACGACATGACGGTGGTCGGCAACACGGCGATGCACCACCTCGCCCTCGGTCTCTCGCCCATCGGGCTCGGGCAGGCGCCGTTCGCGCCGGCGGCGGCCGAGCCGCTCACGCTGCGCGGGAGTGAACTCGGCCTCAACATGAACCCGGACGGCGGCGTGCACTTCCCGCCGCCGATCGCCGGCTTCGTCGGCTCCGACGCCCTCGCCGTGATCGCGGCGACTCACCTTGCGGGGAAGAAGAAGCCGTCGATGGCGATCGACATCGGCACCAACACCGAGATCGCCCTGGCCCACGACGGCCGCGTGACCGTCACCAGTTGCGCCTCCGGCCCGGCGTTCGAGGGCTACCAGATCCGCAACGGCATGAAGGCCGTGGCCGGCGCCATCGAGCGCGTGCGCATCACGCCCGAGGGCGAGCCGGCCGACGTGCGCACGATCGCCGGCGCCGAGCCCATCGGCATCTGCGGCTCCGGCGTCGTCGACCTGCTGGCCGGCCTCGTCCACGCCGGCGTCGTCGACAAGAGCGGCCGCATGCAGCAGCACTCGCGGGTGCGCAAGGGCGAGGAGGGCCTCGAGTATCTCGTCACGCAGGGCCCGCACGGCGACATCGTGTTCACGCAGCACGACGTGCGCAGCCTGCAGCTCGCCAAGGGCGCCATCCACAGCGGCTGGGAGCTGCTGATGGACAGCCTCGGCGTGTCGCTCGAGGAGCTCGACCGGGTCTACGTGGCCGGCGCCTTCGGCAACTATCTGGATCTGAGCGCCGCGCAGTTCCTCGGCCTGTTCCCGCCGGTCGCCAAGCAGCGCGTCGCGTTCGTGGGAAACGCCGCCGGCGTCGGCGCGCAGATGGCGCTCATCGACGTGCGCGCCCGGCGGCGGATGGCCAAGCTGCGCGAGCGCATCGAGTTCCTGGACCTGGCCACCGACAAACGCTTCCTCGATGTCTTCGCCGGCCGCCTCGGCTTCGCCGGAGATTGACCGACGAAGTACCCCCAACGAGGGGGGCACCGTAGGCGCACCGCTCACTGACCGCCGCCTCCGCGGGTACGCCGAGATCGGCGTCGCGTCGCTGATCCTTGGCACTTCGGCGACGCTCATCCAGATATCGACGATGCCGGCCAGCCTGCTGGTCGTGCTGCGCATGGCGCTGGCCGGCGTCGTCCTCGGCGCCGTCTTCCTCAAGACCGGCGGGATCGCCGAAGTGCGCCGCTCGGGGTACCTGCGCCGCATGATCCTCGTCGGCTTCGTCGTCGCCCTCGAGCTGATGTTCTACTTCGCCTCCATCCGCCTCGCCAACGTGACGGTCGGCGTCTCGCTCGAGTACATGGCGCCGGTCTTCGTCGCGCTGCTGGCGCCGTGGGCGCTGCGCACGCGGCGCCAAGGCATCGATCTGGTGGCCGTCGCGGTCGCCGTCGGCGGCATGGCGCTGCTCGTCCTGCCGGGGCTCACCGCCGGCGGCGGCCACACCAGCATCCCCGGCATCGTCTGCGGCCTGCTCGCCGGACTCATGTTCGCGACCGCGATGATGCTCATCAAGAGCATGGGCCAGAACGTCCGCGGCACTACGTTCGCACTGTTCTTCTGCGGCGGCAGCGTCGTACTGCTCACCCCGCTCGCCGTGTGGCAGACGATGACGAGCCACTACAGCCTGACGCTGACCGACACGTGGATCGTGCTGGTCAGCGGGCTCATCTACACGGCCCTCTGCTTCAGCCTCTTCACCGACGGCATCCGCCACGTGCGCGTCGAGCATGCCGGCATCCTCGGGTACATCGAGCCGGTCACCTCGCCGCTGTGGGCGTTCCTGCTCATCGGCGAGAAGCCGCCGTGGACGACGTTCGCCGGCGGCGCCCTGATCGTTGCCGCCGGCGTCCTCGTCATCGTGTTCGGCAGGGGTGAGGCCGAGCCGCTGATCGAACCCCTCGCATGAGCTCGCCCGCGACAGGCGGCGCGGGCGCGCCGGCCGGCGGACCGCTGCGAGGCGCCGGCCCGGCCGCCGCCGCGCGCGGGCCCGAGCGCCTGCGCGGCTACCTCGAGGTCGGCCTGGCCAGCCTGGCCAACGGCTCCATCGGCGTGATGGTCACCTACGCCGACATGCCGGCGACGATGCTGCTCTGCCTGCGCATGGCGTTCGCCGCCGCCGCGCTTGGCATCGTCGTCCTGGCGACCGGGAGCTGGCGTGACCTGCGCACCCCCGGAGCGCCTCTGCGCGCGCTCGGCATCAGCATCGCGCTGGCGCTGAACCTGATCCTGTACTTCCTCGCCATCCGCTACACGGGCGTCGCCGTGGCGATCTTCCTGAGCTACCTCGCCCCCGTCTACCTCGCCTTCGTCGCGCCGCGGATCCTCAAGGAACCGACGGACAAGATCGTCTACGTGGCCCTCGCAGTCGGCCTGGCCGGCATGGCGCTGATCCTGGTGCCCGGCCTCATCCTCGAGGGCGTCAAGCTCTCGGCGGCCGGCCTGCTCTGCGCCTGGGGGGCCGGCATCATGTACGCCGTCTACCTGCTGTTCGCGAAGAGCCTGCGCGGCCTCAACGTGCGCAGCACGGCGGTGGTGTTCACGCAGAGCGCGTTCACCGCCGCCGCGATGCTCGCGCCGGGCCTGGTCGCGGTGAGCGCCGCCCACTACCACTACACGGCGGTCGACCTGCTGATGGCGCTGCTGCTCGGCCTCGTGACGACCGCCTTCAGCTTCAGCCTCTTCATGGACGGCCTGCACTACATCCGCGTTCAGCACGCCGGCATCATCGCGTACGTCGAGCCGGTGAGCGCCCCGGTCTACGCGCTCGTCCTGCTCGGCCAGCAGCCGAGCAGGTGGACGATCGCCGGCGGGGCGCTGATCGTGGCCGCCGGCATCCTCGTCGTCCTCTACGGCCGCGAGGCGCCCGAGCTGGAGCCGCTCGGATGAGCGACCGCCCGAGCGGCGGCTCCGTCGCCGCCCCCGCGCAGCCGCGCGATCCGCTCGGCTACGGCCTCACCATTGGCTCATACCTGCTCTTCGGCATCTCCGCGACCCTGGTCACCTGGGCCGACGCCCCCGAGAGCGTCCTCCTCGTCATCCGTTTCGCGCTTGCGGCGGCCGTCCTCTTGCTCGTCTTCGCCCGCCGTCGCCCCCTTCGCGGCGTGCTGCGCGCGGGCATGTGGCAGCGGCTGCTCCTCATGGGCGCCCTCGACGCGTTCACGATGCTCGCGTACTTCTACGCCGTCCGCACCATCGGCGTCGCCGTCGCCACATTCTTCCTGTTCTTGCAGCCGGTCTGGGTGGCGTTCCTGGCGCGCCGGTTCCTGCACGTGGCTACGGAGCGAGTCGCATATGTCGCGCTGACCATCGCCGTGATCGGCATGGCGATCATCCTGTGGCCGTCGTTCACGGGCGGCGAGGTGGCGGTGTCCGCGCTCGGGCTCGCCGCGGGACTCGCTGCAGGCTGGACCTTCGCCTTCTTCCAGCTGATCGTGAAAGGCCTGACTCGCGAGGTCTCGAGCGTCACGCTGGTCACCGTCGAATGCGTCCTCGACGCCCTCTTCATCCTGCCGCTGGCCCTGTGGCAGTTCGCCGCGTCGGGTCAAGGGCTCACGGCTCGAGACTGGGTGGCGGGCGTGGTCATGGGCCTGGTCGCCACGGCACTCGCCTACACCATGTGGATGGACGGAGTGGCCCGCATCCGCGTGCAGCACAGCTCGATCCTGGGGCTGATCACGCCGGTCGCCGCGCCGGTCTATGCGCTCGTGCTTCTCGGCCAGGGCATCTCGGGGTGGACGATCGCCGGCGGCGCGCTCATCCTCGCCGCCGCCGCGCTCGTCGTGCTCTTCGGGAGCGGCGAGCCGCAACTGGAGCCGCCGCTGTGAGCAATGCCCGGGGGAGCAGCCGTGGGGTGACCGGCGGCGGAGCCGCCGCACCCACGCGCGCCGGCTCTCGCGGCGCGTCGGACGGCGGCCGGCCACGGCGCGACGCGCTCGGCTACGTCATCGTCCTCGTCTCGTATCTGCTGATGGCGGGTACGGCGCCGCTCGTCGCCTGGGCCAACGCGCCGGAGGCGATCATCCTGGTGCTGCGCATGGCCTTCGCCGCCGTGGCGCTCGGCGTGGTCTTTCTGCGGCGCCCGATGATCGCCGACTGGCGCCGTCCGGGCGCCGCCTGGCGCCTCATCCTGATGGCGGCGATGTCGTCCGTCACGCTGCTGCTGTATTTCTACGCAGTGCTGCAGACGAGCGTCGCGATCGCGATCTTCCTCCTCTTCCTGATGCCGGTCTGGGTCGCGCTCTTCGCGCCGCGCATCTTCCACTCGCCGCGCGAGCCCATCGTCTGGCCGGCGCTTGGCCTCGCCCTCGCCGGCCTGACCGTCATCCTCGTCCCCGACCTCCTGGGCGAGGGCGCCAAGCTCTCGCTCGCCGGCCTGCTCGCGGCGCTCTTCGCGGGGTTTGGGTACACCACCTACACGGTCTCGGTGAAGGGGCTCACGAAGATCGTCTCGTCGTCGACGATCTCCATGGCCGAGGCGGCCGGCGACGCGCTCATCGTGTTGCCGCTGGCCCTGTGGCAGTTCCACAGCACGAGCTACCGCCTCGACGGGCGCGCCTGGATCGCGGCGGCCGTCATGGGCGTCGTGTGCACCGCGATCGCCTACACGCTCTGGATCGAGGGCACGCGCCGCGTGCGCGTCGAGCAAGTCACCATCCTCGGGTACGTCGAGCCGCTGATGGCGCCGCTCTTCGCCATCTTCCTCGTCGGCCAGTTGCCCGGCATGTGGACGGTCGTCGGCGGCGCTCTGATCCTGGGCGCCGGGCTGCTCGTCGTGGTGTTCGGCCGCGGCGAAAGCGGCGCCTCCGTCGCCGCGGCCTCCACGCCGGAGCCGCTCTGATGCCGGCGCCGTCCGGCCGCGCCGGGGTCGCCGTGACGCCCGTCGTCTCGGGCACGAGGCGCATGCGATGAGCGACCGCTCCCTGCGCGGCTACCTGCTGGTCGCGGGCGCGTTCCTCATCATGGGCATGATCGGCGCCCTCGTGGAGTGGGCCACGGCGCCGGAGAGCGCCCTTCTGGTGATCCGCTTCGCCACCGCCGGCATCGTGCTCGGCGCCCTGTTCGCCCGGCGCCGCCCGCTCGCCGGCGTACGGCAGCGCTCGGTGTGGCCGCGGCTGCTGCTCATGGGCTTCGTCGACTCCGTCACGCTCCTGCTCTTCTTCGTCGCCATCCGCGGGACGAGCGTCGCCATCGGCTTGTTCCTGGAGTTCCTGGCGCCGGTGTGGGTCGCGATCCTGGCGCCGCGGATCTTCCGCACGAGCACCGAGAGGATCGTCTACCCGGCGCTCCTGCTCGCGCTCGTCGGGCTGGCCGTGATCCTGACGCCGTCGCTGCTCGGCGAGGGCATCAAGCTGTCGCCCTGGGGAGTGACGGCGGGCCTGCTGGCCGGCCTCGGCTACGCCGTCTTCCAGCTCGTGGTCAAGGACCTCACCAAGCGCGTCTCGGCCGTGACGATCGTGTTCACCGAGGCATGGCTCGACGCCCTCATCCTCCTGCCGATTGCCCTCTGGCAGACGATCGGCCTGGGCTATCACCTCACGACGCGCGACCTCGTCGCGGGGCTGATCCTCGGGGTCGTGTGCACCGCCCTCGCCTACACGATGTGGACCGCCGGGATGGGCATGATCAAGGTGCAGCACAGCTCGATCTTCGGCTACCTCGAGCCGGTCTCGGCGCCTCTCTACGCGCTGCTCCTGCTCGGCCAGGGCATCTCGGGATGGACGGTGGCCGGCGGCGCCCTAATCGTGGCTGCCGGCCTCCTCGTCGTCCTCTTCGGCGAGCACGAAGAGGAAGGCGCCACTTCGCTGGAGCCGGCGCCGTGAGCGCCGGCCGGCCGGCGCGCGCCAACGACTGCGCATGAGTCGCCGAACCCAGGCGAAGGGGTACCTCATGGTCGGCGGCGGCGCCCTGATGTTCGGCGCCACCGGCGTGTTCATCCGCCTGACCACGATGCCGGCCAGCATGGTGCTGGCGCTGCGCATGTCCGTGGCCGCGGCCATCGTCGCCCTCGTCTTCCTGGGCGGCAAGTGGTGGCGCGAGTGGGGCAAGCCCGGGGTGCCGCGCAAGCTGCTTGCGCTCGGCCTTCTCGATGCCATGCAGCTGTTCTCGTTCTTCCTGGCCGTGCGCTACCTCGACATCGCGCTCGCGGTCTTCCTCTCGTACATGTCGCCGATCTACATCGCCCTGGTGGCGCCGCGGCTGCTCAAGCAGCGCACGGAGCCCATCGTGGTCGCAGCGCTCGTGCTCTCGGTGGTCGGCATCGTCGTCATGCTGGCTCC
>Ga0073936_10010851_pt1 | contig 11121 bp, 8 predicted proteins | sample AliMusrvi5mmetaG_FD_87041 | JGI IMG/M metagenome (GOLD analysis project Ga0073936, IMG submission 87041) | Freshwater lake bacterial and archeal communities from Alinen Mustajarvi, Finland, to study Microbial Dark Matter (Phase II) - Alinen... | ecosystem: Environmental > Aquatic > Freshwater >... | reverse complement strand
CCTTTTATGCAAGATGCAGCAGGCCAAGTAACCGGTCGATGATCCAGATACCGGGGAAGGGCACGATCACTCCGCCCAGTCCGTAGATGAGTAAGTTGCGCCGCAGCAGCGCGCCGGCGGAAAGCGGCCGGTATTTCACGCCGCGCAGCGCCAGCGGCACCAGGCCGATGATGATCAGCGCATTGAAAATCACCGCCGCCAGGATCGCGCTCTCCGGCGTATGCAGCTGCATGATATTCAGCCGGTTGAGCGACGGATAAGTCACCGCGAACATCGCCGGAATGATGGCGAAGTATTTCGCCACGTCATTCGCGATGGAGAACGTGGTAAGTGCCCCCCGCGTGATGAGTAACTGCTTGCCGATCGCGACGACCTCGATCAGCTTGGTTGGATTACTGTCGAGATCCACCATGTTGCCGGCTTCTTTCGCGGCCATGGTGCCGGTGTTCATCGCGACACCGACATCGGCCTGGGCCAGGGCGGGCGCGTCGTTGGTGCCGTCGCCCGTCATCGCGACCAGTCTGCCGCCGGCCTGTTCCTTGCGGATCAGTTCCAGCTTGTCGGCGGGCGTCGCCTGGGCGAGAAAGTCGTCCACGCCGGCTTCCGCCGCGATGGCCGCCGCGGTCAGCGGATTGTCCCCCGTGATCATCACGGTGCGGATGCCCATCACCCGCATCTGCGCGAAGCGCTCTTTCATGCCGCCTTTCACGATGTCCTTCAGGTGAATGACGCCCAGCACGCGGGCGCCGTCGGAAACGGCCAGCGGCGTGCCGCCCTGGCGTGAAATCGCGTCCGCCAGTTCCGCCGCGCGTTCCGGAAAACGGCCGCCCAGATCGATGACGTGCTGTTTCACGCTGCCGGTGGCGCCTTTGCGGATCCGCCGTCCCTGGAAGTCGATTCCGCTCATGCGCGTCTGCGCCGTGAACTCGATGAACTCCGCTTCGCCCGCGCCGATGTCGCGGCCGCGCAGGCCGTATTTTTCTTTCGCGAGGACGACGATACTGCGTCCCTCCGGCGTCTCATCGGCCAGGCTCGAAAGCTGCGCCGCGTCCGCCAGATCGCTCTCCGTAACGCCGTCGACGGGCAGGAATTCCACGGCCTGCCGGTTGCCCAGCGTAATGGTGCCGGTCTTGTCGAGCAGCAGCGTATTCACGTCGCCGGCGGCCTCCACCGCCTTGCCGCTCATGGCGAGGACGTTATGCTGCATCACCCGGTCCATGCCGGCGATGCCGATGGCCGAAAGCAGTCCGCCGATGGTCGTGGGAATCAGACAGACCAGCAGCGACACCAGCACGATGATACTCGGCACCACGCCGGCCTTCGCCTGCGCCACGCTGTACTGCGCGAACGGCGCGAGCGTCATCACGGCGAACAGAAAAATCAGCGTCAGCCCCGCGATCATGATGTTGAGCGCGATTTCGTTCGGCGTCTTCTGCCTCTGCGCGCCTTCCACCAGCGCGATCATGCGATCGAGAAACGTCTCGCCCGGATTCGACGTGATCCGCACTTTGATGGCATCGGACAAGACCTTCGTGCCGCCGGTCACCGCGCTGCGATCGCCGCCGGATTCGCGGATCACCGGCGCGCTCTCCCCCGTAATGACGGATTCATCCACGCTGGCGATGCCTTCAATCACTTCGCCATCGCCGGGAATCACGTCGTTCGGCTCGCAGAGACAGACATCGCCCTTCCGCAACGACGCGGCCGACACCTGCTCCACGGCGCCGGACGGCCCGATTTTCCGCGCCTGCGCGTCCGTCTTTCCCTTCCGCAGACTGTCCGCCTGCGCTTTGCCGCGCCCCTCCGCCATGGCCTCCGCGAAGTTCGCGAAGTAAACGGTGAACCAGAGCCAGGCCGCGATCTGGAATTCGAAACCCAGCCCGCCGCCGCCCGTCACCAGCGTCTTCACCAGCAACCCCGTCGTCAGGGCCGCGCCGATTTCCACCACGAACATCACGGGATTCTTCGCCAGCGTGGCGGGATTGAGTTTCACCAGCGAATCCACCAGCGCGCGGCGCACAATCGGCGGATCGAACAACGGTCTGGAACGCTTGCCGCGGCCCGCGCTGACCGCCGAGGCGGGGTCGTAATCGCCTTGCGGCGGCGTCATCACTTCAGGTTCCTGCACTTGTGTCGACATTGGATTTTCCTCCCTTCACAGCATCAGGTGTTCAACAAGAGGGCCCAGCGAGATGGCCGGAAAGTAAGTGAGCGCCCCCACGATCACCACCACACCCACCAGCAGACTCACAAAAAGCGGACCGTGCGTGGGGAACGTGCCGGCCGAGACGGGAACCTGCTTTTTCGCCGCCAGCGATCCGGCGATGGCGAGCAGCGGCAGCAGCATCAGGAACCGCCCGACCAGCATGGCGAAACCGAGCGTCAGGTTGTACCAGGGCGTGTTCGCATTGATGCCGGCGAACGCGCTGCCGTTGTTGCCCGTCGCGCTGGTGAATGCGTACAGGATCTCCGACAGCCCGTGCGCGCCGGGGTTGTTGATATTCGCGGCCGCCGGGCCCGGCGCGTTCCAGTAGCTGTTCTTCGCGAACTCCATCACCGAACTGCCCGCCGCGAAGAAGAGGATGCTCGCCGCCAGCACTAACATCGCGAGCATCGCCATCTTAACTTCCTTCTGCTCGATCTTCTTGCCCAGATACTCGGGCGTGCGGCCGACCATTAATCCCGCGATAAAGACCGCCAGAATCGCGAACATCAGCATCCCGTAGAGCCCGGCGCCCACGCCTCCGAAAACCACCTCGCCCAGCTGGATATTGAACAGCGGCACCAGTCCGCCCAGCGGCGTAAAGCTGTCGTGCCAGCTATTCACCGCGCCGCAACTCGCGTCCGTGGTCACCGTGGCGAACAGCGCGGAATCGGCGATGCCGAAACGCGTTTCCTTGCCTTCCATGTTGCCGCCGGACTGCGTCGCCGTGGCGGTCATCTCAATGCCCGCCTTCTCCAGCATCGGCGTGCCGCGCTGCTCGAAGTGGTAGCAGGTCACCACGCCCGCGAACCACAGCACGGACATGGCGGCAAACAGCGCCCAGCCCTGCCGCGTGTCCCGCACCATTTTGCCGAACGTGTAAGTCAGCGCCCCCGGAATCAGAAAAATCAGGAACATCTGAAACATATTCGTGAACGGCGTGGGGTTTTCGAACGGATGCGCGGAGTTCGCATTGAAGAAACCGCCGCCATTGGTGCCCAGCATCTTAATCGCTTCCTGCGACGCCACTGGCCCCTGCGCGATGGTCTGCTTCGCGCCTTCCAGCGTGGTAACCGCCGTGTAAGGATGCAGGTTCTGGATCACGCCCTGCGAGCACAGCACCAGCGCCGCGAGTATCGAAATCGGCAGCAGGACATAGAGGGTCGCTCTCGTCAGATCGGCCCAGAAATTTCCGATAGTCTGCAGCGAGTGCCGCGCGAAACCGCGCACCAGAGCGATGGCGATAGCCAGTCCCGCGGCGGCGGAAAGGAAGTTATGCACCGTCAGCCCCGCCATCTGGACGAAGTAACTGATCGTGGTTTCCGGCACGTAACTCTGCCAGTTCGTGTTGGTCGTGAAACTTACCGCCGTATTAAACGCCAGATCCGGACTTACATTGTTCTGGCTGAATCCCTGCGGATTAAAAGGCAGCCAGACCTGCAGCCGCTGGATCGCGTACAACAGCACCGCGCTCGTCACGCTGAACGCAAGCAGCGCGCCGGCATAGCGGGTCCAGTGCTGCTCCTCCGGCTGGCCTTTGGCGTCCGTCCGCACGCCGCACAACCGGTAAATCAGTTTCTCCACCGGTCCAAAGACCGGACTCAGGAAATTGCGCCGCCCTTCCATTACGTTCGCGATCAACGTGCCGAGCGGTTTGGCGCAGGCCACAATCAGCGCGAAGAAAATCGCGATCTGTATCCATCCATTGACAGTCATTTCTCAGAACCTTTCCGGCCGCAGCAGCGCGTACAGCAGATACACGCAGAGCGCCAGCGAAATCACGCCTGCAATCACGTATTCCATTTCATTTCTCCTGTGTCGGGCTCAGAGCTTTTCGCACGCGCGTGTAAACATCCACGCGATCAGGAAAAAGCCCACAATCAGCAAGCTGTAGATCAGATCAGGCATGGTGCGGATCCTCTTTCTCCGAAACCGTCAGAACCTTGTAACCCGCGTTGCGAAGCCGCGCGGCCAGACGTTCCGTGTTGGTTCTCCACGGGCGCTTCCGGGTGGCGAGCAGGACCACGGAATCCGGGCTCAACGCGCCGGTAAGCCCCTGTTCGAAATCGCGCGCAAGGCGGATTTCAGCTCTTGCCGGCAGTTTCGACCGGAAATGTTCCAACTGCTTTTCGAGGAACCCGACAGGCACCGGCGGTTCCCGCAAATCGAGCGGGTAGGGCACCGGCTGGATCTTCAACAGCCGGATGGTTGCGTTGAGTCCGGCCCCCAGCCGATTCGCCGCATTCAGCGCGGCCTGGGTCAATGCAGGCGTGGTAAACGGAATCACCAGGTCCAGCCCGCCTGCCTGCAGTGCGGTCTCGGTCCTGCGATGTACTTCTTCCACTTGTCTCATGGGTCTCTTCCCAACTGCAGGGTAAGATCCGGCGCATAAGAAAGCCGTAAGAATTTCGTGAGGACTTTATCCGGCCGTCGTTTCTCCGGAGATCACCAGCCGGTAACCCACCCAGGGCTCCGTCAAAAGATACCGGGGCTTCGACGGCGCGGGTTCCATCTTCTTCCGCAGCTGGTTGACCACCACCCGCAGATACTCCACCTCATCGCCGTAATCGGGACCCCAGACCGTCTGCAGCAGCTTTCGATGAGGAATCGGTTTATTGGCGTGATCGGCCAGAAACTTGAGTAAATCGAACTCCTTGGGCGTCAGCCGCGCGGATCGCCCATTCAGAATCACCCTGCGCGCGTCGAAGTCGATTTCGAGTTCTTCGCTCACCACCAGCTTCGACGCGCTGTCCGCCGATTGGGGCAAACGACGCAGCGCGGCGCGAATGCGCGCCAGCAGTTCCTGAATTCCGAACGGCTTGGTCACGTAATCGTCCGCGCCCGCATCCAGCGCCTGCACTTTGTCGCGCTCGCTGTTGCGCACGGAAAGCACGATAATCGGCAGGTCAGACGTCTCCCGGATCGCCCGGCAGGTCTCCAGACCCCCGATACCCGGCATGTTCAGATCCAGCAGGATCAGATCCGGCGATTCGGCCCGCAACATCTGCAGAGCCTCTTCGCCGGTCTTCGCCTCGATCACCTGATAGCCCAGATCCGTCAGCGTCGCCTTCATGGCGCGGCGCAACTGCGGCTCATCGTCGACGACCAGGATGGTAGCCGTATTCATGGAATAAGTGGCAGAGTAACTACCACCGCCAGCCCGCCCCCGGCACGATTCTCCGCCATAATTCTGCCGCCATGTGCTTCGATAATACCCCGCGCGATTGCCAGACCCATGCCGGTGCCGTCCGTCCCGTCGCGACGGCGCTGACCCCGGTAGAACTTCTCGAAAATCCGGTCCAGTTCGTCGGGTGGAACGCCCTGCCCACTGTCCAGCACGGTAATTACGGCGCTTTCGTCTTCTTCGCGCACCTCGATACGAATCGGCGAATCGGGCGGCGAATACTTCCGCGCATTCTCCAGAATCTGCAGCAATGCCCGCCGCAGCAGTCCGCCATCCGCCATCACGTGGATGTCGGCCGCCGCTTCCACCGAATAACGCGCGCGATTCTCATCCCGCACTTCACCCAGAGCGAGTTCCACAATCTCGGCCACGCTCGTCGCCTGCAACTCCAGATGCAGCGCGCGCGATTCGATCCGCGCCAGTTCCACGGCTTCCGTAATCGTCTTCTGGAGCCGGATGCTCTCCTGATCGATGATGCTGAGCAGTTCCTGCCGCACCTCCTCGGTGCGCGGCGGCAGCTCGATCAGCCGCGTCACACAGGTGCGAATCGCCGTCAGAGGCGTCTTCAGATCGTGCGCCAGCCCGTCCAGCAGAGACGACTTGAACTCTTCGTTGCGTCGCGCCAGTTCCGCCGCGGCCGCGCGCCGCAACGCCCGCGCGCGTTCGTAGTTGATCGCCAGCAAACCGGCCACCGAGTCCCGCACCGCCGCGCTCAGCCGCCCCGTGTCCGTAGCCAGACTGCCGATGACGTTCGTCCCCATCTTCACCGGAACCACGCTGTTCCCGGCGCTGAGCAGAGGCTCACCCGTTTCCGCCACGCGCGCCATGTCCCCGGCGGAGACCTGCATGGCCGCTTCCAGGCCATACACCTCGTTCGAAGCCGCGTCGAAAAACGTAATCGCGCCGGACTGCAGCACCTGACCGGCGCGCAGGACGGAATGCCGCACCGAATCCGTGCCATCGTCCATCAGCAGCACCCGGCTCAGTTCGTACAGCTTCTCAATCTCCGCCTTCCGTCTCAGCGCGTCTTCCGCGCGCTGTCTGGCGTTCGCCGAAAGCTGGCTGGCGGTGGTCGCGGTTACCAGAAACGCGGAAAGCGCCACCCAGTTCTGCGGATCGGCAATCGTGAAGGTGCCGATCGGCGGCAGGAAGTAGAAATTGAAGATCAGCATGCCGGCCATCGAAGTGAAAATCGATTCGGCCAGCCCCCACTTCGTGGCTGCCGCCAGCACCAGCAGCAACATCGCCAGCGCCGCCGTGGTCGGGTTGATCGGCAACACCCACCAGTTCAGCGCGACGATGGCGAACAATGCGCCAAGGCACACCAGGCCGCGCAAAATGCTGGTCAGTACTCGCCTCACAATACGGCTGCCATCGGGCACCAGCTTAACGAATTTCGGCGGAACAAGGTAGCGAACTAGAATTAAGGAAGGAGGCGGTTTGCATTCCCATCACCATCCGGCCGCATCGGGAAAAGTCCTGATCTGGTCTCTGCTCGCCACCAGCGCGTTTGTTGTCTTCGAACTGGCGGCCGGCATCCGGGCCCACAGTCTTTCGCTGATCTCCGACGCCGGGCATAACGCCACCGACGCTCTGGCGCTGCTGCTCGCCTGGTTCGCCGTCTACCTGCAAAGCAAGCCAGCCGACGAATCGCGCACCTTCGGCTATCACCGCGCCGGCGTTCTCGCCGCGTTTCTGAACGCCCTCACGCTCATCGGCCTCTCGCTCTGGATCTTCTACGAAAGCTGGATGCGCCTGCTGCATCCCGCCGCGGTGGATGAGAACACCATGCTTTTCGTGGCCGTCGGCGCCATGGTGATGAACGGCGGCATCATGCTCGGTCTGCACCGCACCGGGGACAAAGACATCAACATCCGCGGCGCCTTCCTCCACATGCTGGGCGATCTTCTCGGCGCGGCGGCCATCGTGATCGGCGCGCTGGTGATCCGCTTCACGGGCTGGACCCGCATCGATCCGATTCTCTCGATCCTGATCGCTTTCCTGGTTGTCTGGACCGCCTGGGACATCACGCGCGAAAGCCTGAACATCCTGCTCGAAGGCATGCCCCGCGGCGTGGATCTGGGCGACGTGGCCAAAGCGATCCGCAACATCGAAGGCGTTCTGGACGTCCACGACCTGCACATCTGGTGCCTCGGTTCCAGTTCCAGCGCTCTGAGCTGTCACGTGCTGATCGAGGACATGCCGCCGTCACGCAGCGACCGCATTCTGCATGGCCTGAACCACATGCTCGGCGACAAGTTCCACGTGCACCACACGACCATCCAGTTCGAGCACATGAGTTGCGCGATTTCCGACACCGGCTGCGTGATTCCGGTGAGCGGCGCCCACCATCACCACGATCATCATCATCACGCTCACTGAGCGCTGGTTTTCGCCGCCGCCTTTTTCACTGCCGGCCGCCGTGCGGGACTCTGCTTCAGCCGGATCATGGCCGCCGCCGCGGAGTACTTCACCTCGTCGCGCTTGTCGTCGATCAGCGGGGCCGCATCCGGATAAAGCTCCGTCAGATCCCGCAGTGAAGCGGCCCGCAGCGCCGCCGACCGCACCGTCCAGTTCTTATCGCCGAGCGCGGTCTTCACGGCCGCTTTCGATTCTTCCGATTTGTCCGTCGCCAGCAGCAACGCCGCCACGGTCTTGCCCGACGCCTGTCCGTCTTTCAATAACTGCTCCGCCACCGGCACGCCCGCTCCCGCCGGACCCAGAAACGCGGCGGCCTGATTCACGCCGATTAACAGCAGCGCCTTCGGATCATGCAGCTTCAGCCGCGCATCCCGCAAAGACGTCGGCAGAAAGCCGGAAGCCCCCTTCTGCTCGCCCACGAGGATATCGGAAAGCACCTGGCGCCCCGCCGGATCGCCCATCGCATACAACGACTTGGCCGCCGCGAAAATCACTTCCGGCGCCTTATCGTCCAGCATCGTTTTCAGTTTCGGAATGGACGCGCGGGACTGGATGGACCCCAGCGTGTTGCACGCCGCCTGGCGCACGCCGAAATCCTTGTCGTCCAGCGTGCCTTCCACCATGGCGACCGGTTTCGGCTGCGGCCGAATCACGCTCATCGCCACAATCGCGGCGATGCGTTTTACCGGGTTGCCGTCTTTCAGGCCGTCCGTCAGCGTTTGCCACGCCATCTCCCCGGTCGGCTGCGCGAAAGCCGGTCCCGCCGCCAAAATTAACCACGCCAGCGATACCAGCTTTTTCATTTTCGTTAACTCTCGATTCCCATTTGCGTCAAACGATAGCGCAGCGCGTTCCGCGTCAACCCCAAAAGCCGCGCCGCCTGGCTCTTGTTGCCGTCCGCTTTCTTCAGTGCATTCCGGATCAGATCCTGTTCGAACTGGTCGAGGCTCATCCCCTCCGGCAGTCCCGGTTCGCCCGCCGCCTGCCGCGGACGGATGTTCATGTCGAGCCGGATATCCGCCGCGTCCAGCTTGTCCCGCAGCGCCATCACGATACTCCGCTCGATCACGTTTTCCAGTTCGCGCACATTTCCCGGCCAGGAATACTGCATCAGTTTTTCGATCGCGGCGTCAGTCACTCCATGCACGCGTCCGCCCATTTCCGGCGACAGTTTTTCCACGAAATGGTTCGCAAGATAAGGAATATCTTCCTTGCGCTCGCGCAACGGCGGAATTTCGATAGGCACCACGTTCAGCCGATAGTACAAATCTTCACGGAACGTGCCGTCTTCCAGCGCGGCCCGCAGATCGCGATTCGTCGCCGCCACCACCCTGACGTCGATATGCTGCGTCTTGTTGCTGCCCAGCCGCTCGAACTCGCGCTCCTGCAGCACGCGCAGCAGCTTCACCTGGATGTTGTTCGGCACGTCGCCGATTTCATCCAGCATCACGGTCCCCGTATCCGCCTGTTCAAACTTCCCCGGCTTCGAAACCGTGGCTCCGGTGAACGCGCCTTTTTCGTAGCCGAACAGTTCGCTTTCCATCAGATTTTCCGGCAACGCCGTGCAGTTGATCTTCACGAACGGCCGCTCTTTCCGGGGCGAATGGAAATGGATGCAGCGGGCGATCAGATCTTTACCCACGCCGCTTTCCCCCGCCAGCAGCACCGTGGCCCGCGTCGGCGCGACGCGCAGGATGGTCCCGAAGATCTGCTGCATCGCGGTGCTGCGCCCCACGATGTTGTCCCACTGGTACTTCCGGCCCAGCTCTTCCTTCAGGCGCCGGTTCTCATCGCGCAGATTGCGGATCTCGAGCGCCTTGTTCACCACCGTGGTCAGGTGATCCAGCGAGAACGGCTTCAGCAGGAAGTCCGCCGCGCCGGCCTTCATGGCGTCCACCGCGTTCTCCACCGTGCCGAACGCCGTCATCACGATCACCGGCACATGCGAATCCTGCCGCCTCACCAGCTGCAGCATCTCGATCCCGGTCATCCCCGGCAGCTTCAGATCCGTGAGAATCAGATCCGAGCGATCGATCAGCGGCAGCGCCTCTTCCGCCGTGGCGGCCTTCACGACATCGTACCCGGAATCGAGCAGCTGCAGCTCCAGAATGCGCCGCAGTTTGTCTTCGTCTTCCACCACCAGAATGCGTTTTTTCATGAGGGATTTTCGTTGTATCGCAGCGGCAGACAGATCCGGAAAATGCTGCCCTTACCCGGCGTGCTTTCGACCGACATTCTACCGCCGTGTCCGTCGATGATCTTGGCGACAATCGCCAGCCCCAGCCCGGTGCCGCCCTGTTTGTTCGTCACGAACGGATTAAAAATCGTCTCGATCTTGTCCGCCGGAATGCCGCAGCCGCGGTCGATCACGCTGATCTCGGCATCGGCCCCCACCGCGCGCGTCACCACCGTAATGGGCGCGTCGGGCGCGGACGCCTGCGCCGCGTTGGTCAGCAGATTGATGAAGACCTGCTCCATCAGCGCGGGGTCTACCGGCAGCCAGGTGGCGTCCGGCGAATAGTTGCGGATCAGCGAGACTTTCGAGTGCGTAGCCGCCCGGTCGATCACCTTCGTAATATCGGCATTCTCGCGGCGCGGCTCCAGCGGGCGCGCGAAATCGAGGAAGCGCGTCACCAGCGAGTTCGTCCGGTCCACCTCTTCGCTGATGATCTGCGCCAGTTCCTTCACCACCGGATTTTCATTGCGCGCGGCCCGGCCCAGCAGTTCCGCCGAGCCCCGTATGCTGCCCAGCGGATTTCGCAACTCATGCGCCAGACCCGCCGACAACTGCCCCAGCGCCGCCAGCCGCTCCGACCTTCGGATCGCCGCCTCCGCGTCCAGCAGGTGCCGGTTGGCGATGGCCAGTTGTTCCGCCGCGCCCTTGTAACGCGCCGATTCGAGTCGCTTCTCTTCGCCCAGCGTGTTCACCAGGAGCGCCCCCAGCGCCAGCAGCAGGCAGCGCACCTGCAGCGTGTGGATGGCTTCCGGCCCGATGGTCATCTCGTTCCAGTCGACGAACAGCAGGAACGAAAGATACGCCCCGATCACCGCCCCGGAAAACAGCACGGTGCTGCCGAAACCCATGTAAGTCGCCGTGGAGACGATGGGCAGCAGCAGCACGGGGAAGTACTCGCTGCTGAACGTGGACGTCCACCCGAGCAGGAAATAACAGACCAGCAACTGCAGAATGACCGAGGTCGCGCGGCCCAGCTTCGTGCTCAGCCACGCGATGCGCCCTTCGATCAGCTGCAGCGCCGCGAGCGCCCCCAGCGAGGACCGCTCCAGACCGTTGTGCGCCAGCAGAATCAGCGTG
>Ga0073936_10010850_pt1 | contig 11122 bp, 6 predicted proteins | sample AliMusrvi5mmetaG_FD_87041 | JGI IMG/M metagenome (GOLD analysis project Ga0073936, IMG submission 87041) | Freshwater lake bacterial and archeal communities from Alinen Mustajarvi, Finland, to study Microbial Dark Matter (Phase II) - Alinen... | ecosystem: Environmental > Aquatic > Freshwater >... | reverse complement strand
CACCAAGATCGTCCTCACCCGCCCAGTTTCCCTTCCCTCCCGCCGTCCCGCAATCCCCAATCCCTGCCCCGCGCCTGTCTCAGGCGGTGACGGCCGAGCGGTCGTCGGCCAGGCCGGACTTCTCGATGAAGTAGTCGTAGCCGCCGGCATAGCGGGTGACCGTGCCCTGGTTGATGTGCAGCGTCGTGGCGGCCAGGGAACGGATGAAATGCACGTCGTGGGAGATGAAGACGAGCGTGCCTTCGTAGGCCTTGAGCGCGTTGACGAGGGCTTCGAGCGACAACAGGTCGAGGTGGGTGGTGGGCTCGTCCATCAGGAGCAGGTTGGGCGGATCCACCAGGAACTTGACCAGGTTGAGGCGTGATTTTTCGCCGCCGGAGAGCACGCCGACGCGTTTGTCCACATCGGTGCGGCGGAACAGGAAGGAGCCGAGGATGGCGCGGGCGTCCTCGTCGCGGAGGCTGGGGCAGCAGCCGAGGACTTCCTCGAGCACGGTGTTTGCCTCGTGGAGGGAGTCGGCGCGGTGTTGCGAGTAGTAGCCCAGACGGGTGGCGTAGCCGGGGTCGCGCCGGCCGGCATTGATCGGCAGGATCCCGGCGAGGATCTTGATCAGGGTGGATTTGCCGGCGCCGTTGGGGCCGACCAGCACCATCTTGTCGCCGCGCTCGATCACCAGGTCGAGGTTCTGATAGACGGTATGGTCGCCGTAGGCCTGTTTGACCCCGGCGAGTTCGATGACCTTTTGGTTGGAGCGCGGCGGTTGCGGGAAATTGAAGCGCATCGCCTTGCGCGGGGCGCGGGGTTTCTCGAGCTTCTCCATCTTCTCGAGTTGTTTGACGCGGGATTGCACCTGGGCCGCCTTGGAGGCCACCTGGCGGAAGCGGTCGATGAACTCCTGGGTGTGCTCGATTTCCTTTTGCTGGTGGCGATAGGCTTGCAGGCGTTGCTCGTAGCGATCCTCCCGTTGCTCGAGGTAGCTGCTGTAGTTGCCGTAGTAGGTGACGAGCTGCATCGCGTCGGGGTCGATCTCGACCACCGTCTCCAACAGGCGGTCCATGAAATCGCGGTCGTGCGAGATCATGAGGATGGCGCCGGAGTAATTCAGCAGGTGGCGCTCGAGCCACAGCAGCGAGAGCAAGTCGAGGTGATTGGTGGGTTCGTCTAGCAGGAGCAAGTCGGGTTCGAGCACCAGCAGGCGGGCGAGGTGGGCGCGCATCACCCACCCGCCGGACATTTCGCGGGCGGTGCGGTGGAACTGGTCTTCCTTGAAGCCGAGGCCGGCGAGGATTTTCTTGGCCTTTGGCTCGAGTTGATAGCCGTTGAGGTGGTTGAACTGGTCCTGGGCGCGGGCGAAATCGGCGTGATCATGCGAGCCCGCCGCCTCGTGGAAGCCCATCGTGCGGAGGATGCCGATCATTTCCGGCGTCACGCCCATGGCGATTTCGAGGATCGACTCGTCGCCGGGGGTGCCGGCTTCCTGCGGCAGGTAGCCGGTCACCGCGTATTCGTCGCGTTCGATGGTGCCCTCGTCGGCGCTGTCTTCGCCGAGGATCATGCGGAAGAGGGTGGACTTGCCGGCGCCATTGGGGCCGACGAGGGCGACGCGCTCGCCCCAGTTGATGTTCATCGAGGCGTTGCGCAGCAGGGTGCGGCCGCCGAGGGTCTTGGACAGGTGGTGGATGGTAAGCATGGGGAAGGGAAGGGGAGCAGGTGCCGCAGGTCGTGGTCAGGGAGAATGGGGCGGCCCGAAGGATGGCACGATCCAGGCGTCGAAAGGTCGCAATTCGCCGCAGCCGGTACACCGGGTCATCTCGAAGCGCTCGCCGCAATGCGGACAGGTCGCCTCGCTGGCGAAGGGGTCGAAGGGTTTGCGGCAGCGGGCGCACAACCAAAGTTCCCCGACCGGCGGCGCGGCCCGGCACGCCGGGCAGGCACGTCCTTGGTGGCGCGGCAGCTTCTCGATGCGCACCAGCGCCAGCGCCAGCTTCAAGCCCCTCCAGCAGTTCAACAGGATGAACCCGCCCACGATCCCGAGCCACCAGCTCTGCCACAGCACCGCCAGCGCGGTCAGGGCCACCACGCCCGCGAAGCCAATCACGCTGGCCACCAGCAGGCTCTTCGCCCGCCCGATCACGAACCAGAGCAGCGAGCGGAGGATTTGCCCGCCGTCCAGCGGATAGACCGGCAACAGGTTGAAAACTAACAGGATCGTGTTGGTCAGCCAGACGGCTCGCAGGTATTCGTGCAGGTTGTGCCAGGTGACGGCCCAGCCGTGCGTTCTGCTCCACCAGATGCAGGCGCTCAACACCGGCAGCAGCGCCACGTTCACCAAGGGTCCGGCTGCAATGCTCCAGAGAGTGGCGCCGGGGCGGGGCGGCGGCGCCACGTAGGCGACCCCGCCCAGCGGCCAGAGGACGATTTGGTTCGCCTGCCCGCCGACCGAGCGGCAGGCGAGGGAATGGCCGAACTCATGCAACAGCACGATGAGGAACAAGGACAGGTACTCCATCGCGTTCCAAGCGAGTGACGAGTATCCCGACCGCCGGATGTTGATTTCGTAGAGAGCCACCAAAAACCACGACCAATGCAGGAAGACGTCGATTCCCGCGAAGCGGAAAAGGCGGAAAGATCCTTTGCGGGTTGGCATCATGGGGCGCGAGACTGCCCGCCCGAAGCGCAACAAGCAATCGGCAATTCGTGACCCGCCAGGGGGCGGCAGGGCCTTGGCGGCCAGGATCCCGAAGGCCGGTGCGCGACCCGGACGGCGGGCTTCAGCGGGCAATACTGCTCACTTAGCCCTCTGGAAGCGAAATTCGAATATCCAACAGCCAACATTGCCTTCGGCCATGCGAGTCAGGGCTTCGCCAGTTTTTCCATGCTCGCTAGCGCTCGCTCCGCGTTCAATATCCAATGATCAAATAAGTGAACAGTATTGGGCTTCAGCGGGTATCGGCCCCGCTTGCGGCGGCATACAGCCAGCGTTGGGTCATCACGTAAAGCACGCCGTTGGCGGCGATCGGCGAGGTGGAAATGGCGGAATCGAGGGTGGTTTTCCCCAGGATCTTGAGTTCCGGGGAAGCTGCGAAGGTCCACAGGTCGCCGGTGTCGGTGCCCACATACACCTTGCCGTCCGCCACCAGCGGCGAACTCCAAAGACGGCAGTTGGTCTCATGGCGCCAGTACTCACGCCCGGTGTCGGCGTTGAGGGCGAATATCCGGCCGGTGAAGTCCGCAGTGTAGAGAATGCCGTCCTTGATGGCCACCGTGGTCAGGCTGCGGTCGATGTCGGTGTTGACCCACACCATGCCTTTGGAGGTTAGATCGCCAGTCCCGGTGGCGTCGATGCACGCCAGCGCGCCGCGGCCTTGGCCGTGCCGCGGATCCTGGCCGACGCCCACATAGACCCGGTTGTGATCGAACACCGGCGTGGCGATGATCTCGCTGGGCCCGGCGGGGTCTTTCGGATAGACGCCCCGGCGCCCGGCGGCGGCGTTGACATCGAAGCGCCAGACACACTTCAGGATGCCCGGTTCTCCTTCGCCGGTAGGCGCCGCCGGCACGGGGTCGAAGGCGTAGCACACGCCGTCGCCGGCCCCGTAAAAAACCAAGGTCTTGCCGTTGACCTCTCCCAGCGCGGGCGAGGACCACTCGCCGTGAAACAGGCGGTGGCCGACCATTTCGAAGTCGCGGGCGATCAGGGCTCCCGTGTTCTTGTCCAACACGATGAGGCTCGGCGCGTCGGGATGCGGCACCACCTTGTGCGACCGGTTCACGCCGTTGCAAGGGCTCACGAACACCCGGTCGCCATGCACGATGACCGAACAATCCGCAGCGTCCTGCGGCCACGCCGCGACGTGCTTTTCGCTGATCATGTCGAAACGCCAGACGATGCCGACCGCATTCGAGTCGGTCGTCATCGGCGGCTGTTCGGAACCGGCGATGAGGCGGGGCAGGTCCGGCTCGGCGCCGTGCAAGCGACCGTCCGGATCGAGACAAAGCATCTCATCGCGATTCGTCACCACATACAAGCGCCGGTCCGCCACCGTCGGTGTGGAACAAATCCCCAGACTCATGTCGTCGTAATTGAAATCCTTCCACGTTGTGACCATGCGCGGAACCGTCAGCCGCCACAACTCGTGGCCGGTCGCCTCTTCCAGACCGACCACCGCGCCGCCTTCGCCGTGATCGTTGATGCCGATGAAGATTCTCCCGTTCGCCACGACCGGACCGCCGTAGGCATGGGTGTTGAGCCGTATCTTCCACTTGAGGTGAGTTGGCTCACCGGCGGCGCGGGCTGCATCGGTGGAATCCGAGCGCGGGGGGATGGGGATGAATTGGGCCGGCAGATTGGTTTCCGCCGACACCGCGTTGCGGGCGTCATTCCCGCACCATTCCGGCCAGTCGCCCGCCTGGCAGGGCAGCGCAAGCAAAATGCCAGCCAACGCCGACCAGCGGGCCGTTCGCCTCATGCCGAGATTCTTGTTCGCCATCATCGTTTGGTTCGCGCGCATCAGAACGTCCTGGCCGCGGCCAGGTCAAGGTTTCGTCCAAAATCATTTTGCTTCAGACCTACAGGTTCGCGCACCTGTTGTGTTTCGTTGTGCTCAGACATCGTCTCAGTTGTGTAGGTTGCGGATAGATCCATAGAAGTCATCCGAGGCAAAAACAATCACGCATCAGGGTTGCGGGACTGTCGCACCAGAACCGCGAGTCATCACCTTCAGCGCCACGGTCGCGGTGCCGGTTGTAGAGGCTTAGGCGAACCGATAAAGTCCAGTCGCCGTGCGTGAATCTCTGAGGCTTGTGGTCTTTCTCGAAGAGCCTCTTGTAGCCGGCCACCTTGTTGCGCCAGTCTTCATGCTGCATCCCTTTGGGATCGACAAAGAGAATCGTGTAGCTGTTGCCCTTCGCTCCCCAAAAGATGAAGTCGGGAATAAAGGAACGAATCTTGTTCTGCTTGGGATCGTAGTAGGGAATACAGGGCGTATCCAAATACTGGTCCAGTCTGCTGAACATCCACCAGTCGAGAGAACGCAGGGCGCAGGTAGATTTTGAGACAAACTTCTTGAGATCATCCAAGAAGTGAACCTCGCTTTCCGCTTCCATGATATGCCGGATGTAGTCAATCCGGTTTGCCGTCGAATAGATCACAGGTAGATAAAAATGGTGCGCCAGATATTCAATGCAAAGGTCGTCGTTGTAGGTCTGCTTTGAGGCCAGGCCACGCTCATCCATGACGCGGCTCAGTTCCTGCGCCTTTTCCGACAGATCGAGTTCGAGTTGCTCGACGTGTTTCCAGACGGCGGCGGCTTCCTTCTTGCCCTTGGCTGTTTGGGAATAAAGCACGCGGTCCACACGCCGCTGAATCTCTCCGGCATGTGCCTTGTCCACCGCCATTTGACGGAAGTGAACGATGTCCTTGTCAATAATGAGCGCACTGAAGGCATCCAGTTCCCTGGCCTTGAGGTTGAAATAGGTCATGATCCTGCCGACCATGACGTCCATGTTCCGATAGGTGCGGTTGCTGTGGCGGGTGTAATAAGTGTCAGACTTCTTGAGGCCATCCCGGAACCGCTTGACTTGATTGGCCGTCCCGCCGTGTGCCAACAGGAGAACCCGGTCGTCCTCGATGCGGCTGTCATAGCTGGATGTCAGGTCGAAGTCGGGTTCCGTAAGCTCGAATTTTGACGGGCTGCGGAGGTCAACCAGTGGCACGCCGTTTTCGAGATAGCGGGGAACCAAAAGCGGGTGCTTCGCGGTCGCAGGGTTAAGCTCCAGTTTGAGGAACTGTTGGAGATCGGGTTTCTCCTCCTTGAGCTTTCCGAGGACCACGTTCAACGCCTCCCGGTTGGTGCCAAGGACATAGAGCGTTTCCGGGAATACCGCCAACGGCCTCACCTTGCGGAAGAGACTCTTGTCATCGAAGCCCTCATAAAGTTCCTCGAACCGCCGTCGCGCGCCTTGCCATGACCGCACGCGGACACCCCGCCCCACCGCCTGCATGATGAATTTCTTTGCATCCTCCCCGGTGCCGATGTTCACGAAGTTGATCACGTTCGGGCGGTGGGAATCCCATCCCTCGTAAAAGGACCGTGAACCCATCAGGATGTTGATGGACGAATCGGCATCGTTCAGCCCCTTGAAAAAGCTCTCGGTGTCGAATGTTTCGATGTAGTCGAATCCGGTGAGGTGTTCTTTGAGCCAGCCCGTCACGTCACCAATCTTGATCAGAGCGAAGGGCCGCTCGGAGGCTTTCACCTTGAAGGCGATTTCCTTCTTGTTCCCAGGCCGAACCAGCACCTCGATTTCCCCGCCGCGATGGGACTCGAAGTTATACACATCGCGCCAGACGTCCTCCACGGAAAGAGACTCGATATCTTCCTTCGTGATTTCAACCTTGCGGCCATCCTCGTAGAGAAATGGCGGCTTGTCTTTCAGTTCATCCCAAAGTTCGCGCTTGGCTTCGTCCCACACCCGTCTTGGCACCTCACCCCGTCCAATCGCCAGGATTTGCTGGAAGTAAAGTTTCAGGTCGGCGTCATCGGTGTTCACCGAGTTGACCAGCGCCAACAGCATTGGGTGGTGATAGAGTGTGGCGTCTTTGGAAACCGTCCGCAGCTCCCGGACCTTCTTGGCGGTGAAAGCGAGCAGGAGTGTGCTCTTCGCCACGATCTTGCGCTTTTCCTCCTCGCTGTAGTCCCGCTGATCCTTGCGAAAAGCGGCCAATTCCTGCTTCAGGATGGTGACATGCTTCCCGTAGCCCCTCTCGATGAACTCCGAGAGGTTGAAGTTGTGAACGGTGGTCGCGAGATCGAGCGGGTCCGTGAACGTGGCCGAGAAATTGAAGAGGAATCCCGCCCGGCTCAGGATGTTGAAAATGTGCTTCCGTTTCGAGTCGGCCGCGTCGCCCTTGTGCGCTTCGTCCAGCAGAACATACCAGCGGCCGTCGTTGTCGTAGTTGTGGAAATCGACGATCAGTTCCTTGTGTTCGTCGCTCAGGTTATCGGATCGGTAGTAGAACACCCGCAAGGTGGAATCGCGCCCGAGCAAGCCGCCGGGGGCCTCGCGCTTCGCTTCGGGATAGTCCCGCAATTCCTTCAACTCGATGTGAACGGGGCTGTCCGGCGCATGGTTGAACTCGTAAATCGTTGCCTCGAACTGCTCGATGAGATCCTCCCGGAAGGTTAGAAAAAGCACGTCGCGCACCGGGATTTCTTCGCGGCGCATGAGGAAATGCAGCAGTTCCAACAGCTTCACCAGCACGATGGTCTTCCCGCTGCCCGTCGCCATCCAAAAGCCCATCCGGTTGCAGAGGTGGCGGAAGTCGATGACCGGTTCGTCATCGTCGAATGGGAAGAAGTCATTCACGAGGGCCCGGAGCCCCGATTTCATCTTCTTGAGGCTAAGGTTGAGCACATCCCGTTCCTTGTCGTTCAGGCTCATGCCCTCCCGATACCAATCGGCCATCTTTACCATCCGTGCCCCATCAGCGGCCGCATCCTCGCCCGGCTCGAAGTCGCTGAAGTCCTCGTAATACTTGAACAACACGCCCAACGCGAGTTGGAGCGACTTTTGTTGGTAGTCCCACAGCCGCTTGCCGGGGGAAAACCGCGCCAGATCAAACGTGTTCCAGTTTGCCGGAAGCGTTTCATAGGGCGTTCTGACCGCCAGATGTTCGAGGGTTCTGAGGGGCATGGCGGTTTAGACGATAGGACCCCAGAAGATCAGTGGCTTTAGCAGTTGCCAGTCCGGCTTGGCGAGGCTCTGCTTGCTGCCGTCGGCGAAGATGACTTCGTCGGCGGTTACACGTTTGATCCACTTGCCAGTGATACAAGACAAGGTTTCGGCAACGTCGATGTCGGGATAAAGGCGGTCGAGATGGAGGTTGACCTCGTCCTTCTTGTAATCCAGCTCCAACGCCCGTGACATTTTCTGGTCGCGAAAGAACACATACTGGCTGTAGGGATCGGTTTTGGTATTACGGAACAGATCATTGCCATCTTCGTTGTAATAAATCGCGGCGGCGGTGGCATCCTCGTATTGTTCGAGGGCGCAATACTTGAAGAACAGGCTGGCACCGTTCGCTTCCAGTGCCTTGCCCTTCTCCCATTTGTCCGACCACGCGAGTTTCTTGAAACGAGGCAGCACGATCGTCTCGACGTAATCAGCCGCCTCCACGAAGAGAAATCTCCTGCCACCGTTGCTGCGGATCAGCGAGATCACAGCCTCACCAGTGCTTCCGCTACCAAGAAAGAAATCGCCTACAAGCTCGCCGGGATCGGTAATGTACTTGATCAGCCGGGCGATCACTTCGGGGTCTTTCGGGTTCTTGAACACGTCGGAACCCATGAGATCCCGCAAGTTGAGAACAGCAGGTTGCTGGCTGCGATAAAATACCGAGGGCATCACCTGCATGCTCACTTCCTCTTCATCATCGCCGCTATTCACTGCGCGAAACTGGTCGGCGTCCGGGTCAAAATCGGTGGGAACGTAGTTCAGATAGCGCTTGAGCATTGGAGGTTCCGAGTCATCCTCTCGGAACTCAATGAAACCATGATTATGATACAACCAGAATTTCTCCGGGCTGGCGAATCGCCATCCTCCATCGGGAGCCTTGCATGGCTTCTTCGTTCGAGGATGATGAACATCGTAGTTTGGTCCATTGCCACCGGGCCAAGAGATATTGTCATCCCTCCATACTCCATTCCCATCCACCCGGCTGTAACGGCGATACTTCAGCGAGGGATGGCCTTTGGGGAGCTTGGAGTAGAACTCGCGAATGCCCGCCTGAATTCCGGCAGCACTGTTGCCATGAATCGCACTGAGGCGGCGAAACTCGACAAGGATCTCTCGAGCGCCAGGCTTTTCCTCGCGCCAGACGGTTTTCCGGCGTTTCAACTCCGCGAGGGACTTGGCGTAAACAACGATGTAGTCGTGGCCAACCGAAAAATACTTCGCGTCATTTTTGCGGCCTTTTTCCCAAACGAGTTCCGCAAGGCAATTGTCTTCGCCAAAGACGTGATTGGCTGCGATCTTGAGCGAAGCGAATTCCTCGCGCCCGATACTGGACAATAGAATCCCGTTTGGCTGAAGGGCGGAGCGTCCCAGTTCGAGACGGTCGGAAACCATGCTCAACCAACTTGATCGTTGAAATGAGTCCAAATAGGCAAACTCATCCTCGCCCGTGTTGTAGGGAGGATCGATATAGAACAGCTTGATCCGCCCCTTGAACTTGTCGCGCAGAGTGTTGAGCGCCTGATAGTTCTCACTCTTGATGAGCCGTCCGTCGATGGCTTCGTCGAGATTGCCGAATAGTCCCAACAACTGGAGTTCTAACGAGGGAAAATGGCGGGTATCCAGCGGCAGCGACCGCCATGCGGTAGCCAGCTTGCGATCTTTGCCGCGACCTTCCACGATTTCCTTGGGATCGAATCCCTTCTCCACGATTCCCAAATCCACCCATTCGGCGACCTGCGCCTTGATGCCCGCGTGCTTGAGGAAGTCGGCCAGCAGGTCGAGCCCACCCTCCTGTCCCGCAACGCGGTCGAGGGTGATGACATAATGCGAGCCACGCACGAACTTCGGCTTGTTCCAGATGCGGACCAACTCGTCTTCGAACTGCGCGATGAAGTCGATGAGCTTGAAGGCGATGTCCTTGAGCACTTGGAGCTGCTTGATGCGCACCATGCCCCAGGCGGTGCCGTCCTTGAACAAGTATTGATACATCCAGAGGTCAAACTGTTCCCGGAGGAATCCGCGGGCGTCCTTGTTGATGAAGTAGTCCACCTCGCTCTGCCGCTCGAAAACGCGCATCGCCTTCTCCAACACGGCTTCCTTGACCGGGTGCTCCGCTTTCTTGAGAGCCTTGAGGATCTCCTCGGTCTTGGTGATGCGCCCGCGCTCGGAATAACCCACCCCCATGCGGACGGTGCCGTCCCTCTCCACTTTCTGGAGATCGAAGACGAGCTGCCGCTTCTCGTTGTTCTTCTTGTGCTCGAGACCCGAGCAGTCGAAGAAGAATGTCTGCCCTTCGATCTCGACCTTCAGGTCGCGGAACATGCGGTCTGTCTTGACGTAATAGAGCATGTGGGTCTTCCAGAAGAGCACGACGTCTTGCTCGTCGGTATAGACCTTCTCGTAAACGCTCATGTGCCCCGGCGTGTAGGCGAAGCAGATCGAGCCGGCCTTGTTGAAATACCGGGAAAAGAAGGCGTGGAGCTTGTCGAACAGTTCCTCCCGGAAATCGGGAAACTCCTTCAACGCCTTCGCCACGTCATCCAACATTTGCGGCCCGACCCGATGCTGGTAGTAGGCGGCCTTGAGGCGCATGAGGTTGATGTAGCCGGACTGCCCGTCCACTTTGGCTCCGACAAAGATGTCACGGATCGCGTCGTGGAAACGACGTTCTTTTGGGCCGGGGCCGTCGCGGAGGGTCGAGGTCTTGCTCATGGCTGTTTCGAGTGGGTCTTGTAGGTCGCTGGCTCTTCGGCGGCGAGGGGAATGTTGGACGGCACGGCGATGGAGACGGCGATCCCCGGCAAACGGGGCTGCCGCCGTTCGTCGAGGTACTCGGAGACGCGGGCAAGCAGCCACTCCTTGAAATTGGTGCCATCCGCAGCCAAAGCCGCGTGCAGCTCCCGCTTGAGGGCGGGAGCAACGTCAGCGACGAGTCGTCCAGAGGGGCCATGTGCCATGTGACTTGAGTAACGTGACTTGTGGGCCGGGTCAAGTGCCAAGTTTGGATTCCCCGCGATTTCCCTGTTTGCCCAGAATTCGCCTAGCCAAGCAGGGTCAATGGACTTCCCTCCGCGTCCTGCACGAGAACACCAGCATCCGCATGCACCGAGGTCCGGTGGGCGGCGGCGAGCATCAGCGGGCGATCACTTTGTTTGCGGGAAAATCCCGCGCAGGTATTTCAGGTTGCGGCGGTGGGTTTCGTCAAAGCCGAGCGGTTTGTCGCCGGAGACTTCGGCCCATTGTTCGAGCTGGATCCAGCCGCGGTAGCCGATGGCGTCCATGCCGCGGCGGACCGCGCGAAAATCGGTTTTGCCGGCGCCTAACAGCGGGTTGGCGAGGTCCTTGGCGTGAAACTCGCAGATTTGCCCCTTGAGCAGGGTGATTT
>Ga0073936_10010848_pt1 | contig 11123 bp, 8 predicted proteins | sample AliMusrvi5mmetaG_FD_87041 | JGI IMG/M metagenome (GOLD analysis project Ga0073936, IMG submission 87041) | Freshwater lake bacterial and archeal communities from Alinen Mustajarvi, Finland, to study Microbial Dark Matter (Phase II) - Alinen... | ecosystem: Environmental > Aquatic > Freshwater >... | reverse complement strand
CCTCGATGTTCTGGCAGATATGGGTGACGATGGGGCGGGTGAAGGCGTATTGGGTGTCGGTGTCGATGTTCATTTTGACCACGCCGTAGTCGAGGGTTTCGCGGATGTCGGCGAGTTCCGAGCCGGAGCCGCCGTGGAACACGAGATCCATTTCAGCGGCGGCACCGTGTTTGTCGGTGACCGCCTTTTGGCCGTCGCGCAGGATGGTGGGCATGAGTTTGACGGCACCGGGCTTATAGGCACCGTGGACGTTGCCAAAAGTGGCGGCAAACAGGAAGCGGCCCAGCGGTTGCAGCGTTTCATAGACCGTGAGCATGTCGGCCGGGGTGGTGTAGAGCTTGTCGGCATGGACGCCGGACATGTCGTGGCCGTCTTCCTCGCCACCGACGACGCCGGCTTCGACTTCGAGGATGATGTCCAGTTCGGCGCACTCCTTGAGGAGTTTTTTGGACAGTTCCATGTTCTCTGCCAGCGGCAGCTCGGAGGCGTCCAGCATGTGGCTCTGGAACAACGGGCCCTTGCCCTCGGCGCGACGCTGGCGCGAGGCCTCAAGCAGCGGCCGCAGGAACGACTCGACCTTGCCGGGCTGGCAGTGGTCGGTGTGCAAGGCGACGAGCACGTTGTATTTCTCCGCCAGGCGGTGGGCGGCCTCGGCTAACACGATGGCGCCGAACGCCTCATCGCCCACGCTGGACCCCGAGGCGAACTTGCCGCCCCCGGTGGAAACCTGGATGATGCCGTCGGACTTGGCTTCCGCAAACGCGCGGAGAGCCCCGTTGATGGTGATGATGGACGTGACGTTGACCGCCGGATAGGCATAGCCGCCTTGTTGGGCGGCGTCCAGCATGGCGCGATATTGGGCAGGAGTGGCAATTGGCATAACGGCCCCTCCGTAACCAACCCGCGAGCAAGCTGCAAGCGGTATTCGACAAGAAATGCAGGAAAATTGTCGCGGCCGGGATGTTTGTGGCTTGCCAAGCACCAGGTTGCGGGGTTTCCCTTGCCGGAGCACGATGAGCGATCCCGACACAATTGTTTGCAAGCCGACCCGCTGGTTTCTTTTCCGCGCCTTGGTGATGTTGCTGATGTTCGGTGTGTTTGCCGCGCTGTTTTTCATGGACGGCTCGTGGGGTTACCGCAACAAGAACGAGGTTTTCTATCTGCACCGCGCGTTTCAAAAGGCCAACGAGAAGTTTGCCGAGATGAATCAAGCCGGCACTCTCACGCCGGAGGTTTGGAAAAAATACGCGTCCGCGCAGACGGTGGACTTCCCCCCGGACCGCTCGGTGCTGCCGTCGCGCTTGAAGGAGCCGATGCCATGGCCGGAGATTTTGCAGGACTACGAGCGCATGAAGCCGCTGCAGTGGAATCTGCTCTGGCGCGAATTCACCAAAAACCGCGGCATCAATGAATCCATTCCCGAGGAACCCTACGATGCCCGCAAAATCAAGGAACAATGGGTCGTGTTCTGGATTTGCTCCGCCCTAACCCTCACCATCGCCTACTTCCTCGCACGCACCCTGCGCCGCACCATTCGCGCCGACCCCGAGGCCGTCACCGATCAGCGGGGCCGCCCCGTCCCATACCCTGACATGAAATTCCTCGACCTGCGCAGGTGGGACACCAAGGGCCTGGCCTTCATCGCGTACGATGGGGCCAGCGGCAGCGGGCGCATCCGCATCGACGGGCTCACCTACGGCGGCTTCAAGAAAGAAGACGGCGACCCGGCGGAAAAACTCATGCGCCTCATCCGCTCGCGCTTTTCCGGCGAGGTGATCGAATACGCCGTGGTTGGCCCCGCCTCCGAAACCGCCACCGAAACCCCGACCGCAGCAGACTCCGAAACCCCAACCGACCCTTCCAAAGTCGCCTCTCAGACCGTTTCCGGGACCGTTTCCGGGACCGATTCGGGGTCGGAAATGGGATGATTTTTCCGATCTTTGAATTTTTTCGCGCCTCAGGCGTTTTTAGGAGTTGCCAAGTCCCGCCCCAACACGCTAATCCAGCCCCGACGCCAACCATAACCACCACAGTAGCCTATGTCTGATAAAAGTATCGAAGCCCGAGTGAAGGACATCATCGTCGACCAGCTCGGCGTCAGTGCCGATCAAGTGACCCCAGAAGCAAAGTTCGTCGAAGACCTCGGTGCCGACTCGCTCGACACCGTGGAACTCGTGATGGCTTTTGAAGAAGAGTTCGACATCGAAGTGCCCGACGAAGAAGCCGAAAAGCTTCAATCGGTCGGCGATGTCATTACCTACATCAACAACCAACAAGGCTGATTCCATCCGTCGGTTTGTTTTGAAAAGGGTGGACTCCCTGGAGGTGTCCGCCCTTTTCTTTGCAATTCGCTCAATCTGCTGGACATTGGGTTGACCATGCATTCGCCCGACGACATCCAATACGCCCTTGAAACGACCCGCGTGCTGCGCGAGCCGGATCGGCGCATTGAAACGTTTGGCGAGACGCGCTTTGAATTCCAGATCATCAGCGAGCTGATGGACCAGGTTGGCCAGGTGCGCATTCGTACCGGCGAGGTGGAGGCGATGCGCCCGCGCATCCTGCGGCCCGCGCCCTATCGGGAGATCGAGCTGGAGGGCTTTGACGCATCGGCGCGCGCGCGGATGGACGAGTTGATCGAGAAATTCCGCAGCGAGGGCAAGAATCTGGCCTTTCTGCAATACGGTTTCCAATTCCGTCGCGGGCAGGTTCATGAGGAAATCATTCACGATACGATGGATGCGGTGCGCGAGCGCGTGCTGGCAGACATTCGGCGCACGGGCAATCCGACGCGTGCGGTGATCGAGGGGGTGGACGACGCTTGGGAAGTGTCGATTCTGAAGTTTTCGTTTGATATGATCATGCGTTCCCACGAGATCAACGCGTTTGATTTCAAGCGGCGCGGTCTTCTCTGAGCCTTGAACCGCCGATGAGTCTCTGGACCTTTGTCAAGTTGCTGGCCGCTGCCGCCGTGATCGGTGCCATCATCTTCACGGCAATGATTGCCTACCACGTGTCGGTGCGTCCGATGGGTGGGGTGTTCGAGAAAATCGTGCCCAATCCCACCGTGGTGACCAACGCGCAGCCCGACGCGGAATTCGCCGAGAGCGTCAATTCCGCGGAGATGCCCGACGTGGATCCGGGCGAGAAGACATTTCAAAAGGCCCACGAACTCATCGCGGTTGGCAGGTTGTCCGAAGCGCGCGAAAAGCTCAATACCATCGTCAACATCTTTCCCACCTCATCCGCCGCGCCGGTGGCCCGCCACATCGTCGGCGAGATGAACCTCGATGACATCCTCTCCGCCACCCAGACGGCGGGAAAACAAACCCACATCGTCAAACGCGGCGATTCGTTTCTCGGCATCGCGGCCCATTACAAAACCACCTTGGATTTCATCGTGCACCTCAACGGTTTGCAGGAACTCAAGAACCTGGTGCCCGGCGAGGAACTCATCGTCATGCCCTTGGAATACCGCCTGCTCATCGAACCCCAGCGCAAGTCCCTGTCGCTGTGGGATGGCGGACGTTTCATCTGCGAATACCCCATCGTCCACCTCGAAGCCGCAGGCAAACTCACCAACCAGCGCACCACCATCCTGGCGAAAACCGGCCAAGTCGAAGCTCGGCGGTCCAAGCCCGACACCAAACCGCGCGCCAAGACCGAGGGCAGGACCGAGACGAAATCCAAGGTCAAGCCGAAAGCCAGGCCCGATGCCAAGGCAGACGCCAAGCCCGATGCCAAGGGGGACGGCAAAGCGGACGCCAAGGGCAGCCAGCCGGTTGGGAAAGCCATTCAACTCGCCAAAATGCCGTTGCAAATCCGTGCTTATTCGGCGGACGATGCCGGCGCGCGCGGGCTCTTCCTCAACCCGGCCGATGTTGAGGAACTCTTCCTGCTCACCCGCGTCGGCAATTCCGTCGAAATCCGCGTCACGACTCATTGATGGCGCTGCATCCCCATTACCAACCGACCTTGAATCTAAATACAATGCGCGGAAGGCTGTTAATGAATCTAACCACTGATTACACTGGGAACCACTGATGCCACTGAAAATCACCAAAAACTCAGTGCCCTCAGTGGGTTTCAGTGCCCTCAGTGGTTATCTTGGAATGTCCAACCCCTGGAAGCCCACCTCAGGACCCCATCGCCACTCAAAATCAATCTATCAACTTTCCCCTCATGCAAGTCCTCGAATTCGAAAAGCCCATCGCCGAACTCGAGCGCGAGTTGGAAAAACTCCGCGCCAAATCCGTCTCCCAAAACCTCGACCTCTCCGCCGACCTTGCCGCCCTCGAACACCAGCTCGCCGATACCCGCGCCTCCATCTATCAAAACCTCAGCCCCTGGCAGCGCGTCCAGATCGCACGCCACACCAGCCGGCCCTTCATGTTAGATTACGTGGCCAACGCCTTCACCGATTTTTGTGAACTCCATGGCGACCGCCACATCGGCGACGACCATGCCATGCCCGGCGGCTTCGCCCGCATCGGCGGCCAGCGCGTCGTCATCGTGGGTCACCAAAAAGGCCGCAATACCAAGGAAAACCTCCGCCGCAACTTCGGCAGCGCCCACCCCGAGGGTTACCGCAAGGCAATGCGCCTCATGAAGCTCGCCGAGAAATTCGGATTGCCCGTCATCACCCTGATTGACACTCCCGGAGCCTTTCCCGGCATCGGCGCCGAAGAACGCAACATTGCCGAAGCCATCGCCTTCAACCTGCGCGAAATGATGCTGCTGCGCGTGCCCACCCTTGCCGTGGTCCTCGGCGAAGGCGGCTCCGGCGGTGCCCTGGGTATCGGCGTGGCCGACCGCGTCATCATGATGGAAAACGCCTACTACTCGGTCATCAGCCCCGAAGGCTGTGCCGCGATCCTGTGGAAACACCGCAAGCACGCGCCCGAGGCCGCCGAGGCCATGAAGCTCGTCGCCCCCGATCTCAAGCAGCTCGGACTCATCGACGACGTCATCGACGAACCCCCCGGCGGCGCCCATCACGACCACCACGCCGCCGCCAGCGCTTTTCGCGACTGCGTCCTGCGCCATCTCGCCGAACTCTCCACTCTATCCATCGACTCGCTGCTCACCCAGCGCTACCAGAAATTCCGCAACTTCGGCGAGTGGACCGGCAAGTGAGCGCGCTCACCCCTGCTTGGCAATCCGGTCCAGCACGCCGTTGACAAAGCGGTGCGAGTCGCTGGTGCCGAAGCAGCGCGCCAACTCGATGGCCTCGTTGATCACCACGTTGTGCGGCGTGGCGGTGTGCAGCAACTCGTAGGTGCCCAGGCGCAGCACCGCCCGGTCCACCGGATCGATGCGCTCGGGCGCGAAATTGTCCACCACCGCGGCCAACGTGGCATCAATGGCGAGCTTGTGGCACAGCACCGCATCGACCAAGGCGTCGGTTTGCTGGCGCAACGAGTGGAGGGATGCGGCGGACTCGCGGAGTTTGGCCAGATCCGCCTGTTCGGGGAATTTGGCGGGCTCCTCGACCATGCGCAGGCGCTCTGAAATGCGTTGCAGCCGCCGCACGCTGGCCGCCACCGCCTCCAATGGCCCACGCAACGCCGGAAAATCCTCGATGCCTTCAAGAAACCGCTGACGGCTCGCCGCCAACTCCCGATCCATCAGGAAAAAACCGGCAAGCGCCGCGCTGAAACTGTCGGCCACCGCGGCATCGTGCGCATCGCGAGGCAGCCGCTCGAGCACCGCAAATGCCTCGCTCCAGGCCGCTTCCAGCTCGGCAATGCGGGCGAGGTCGCGTCGCAAGCCGTCGGCCTGCGGCCACGCGGAGAGGTGCGCCATGGCCGACTTCATGCGCCCGTGAAATTCTAACAAGCGCCCGTCGCGGCCGTGGGCCAGATGGTGGATGGTGCGAAACGTCGCCAGATGCAGGCTGCGCCTGTCGGCCTCGGTCACGAATTCCCAAAACGGCTCCCGCAGCGCCGCGGGGTCCGCGCCGCCCTCCAAATCCGCACAGTAAAGAAACTGCACGACCGCCTCGCGGATTTGGCGACGGCTAGCCATTACGGGGGAGCGAGCGGGTGGAGTTGCGCGGCATCGAGCGGTCGAGTTCCTGGAAAATGTCGATCATGGTGGCCGCCGCACGGGCGGCTTCCTTGCCGCGGTTGAGGTTGACCCCGATGCAGCGGGCATAGGCTTGCTTTTCGTCATCCACAATGAGCACCTCATGAATCACCGGGCGCTTCCATTCCAACGCGATTTGCATCAGCCCGTCGGTTACCGCACGGACCACCAGATCGCCATGCAGCGTCGCGCCGCGAATGATCAGGCCCAGCGCGATGACACAGGCCGGCGTGTCGCGCTCCATCACCGACGCCACGGCCACCGGAATCTCAAACGCCCCCGGCACCCGGATCAGGTCGATGCGCGCTTGGGGCACCAGCTCGTTGATTTCCTGGATGGCATTTTCCACCAACGCGTCGGTGTACTGCTCGTTGTATTTGGACGCGACGATGCAGATGCGGACCTTGGGTCCGATGATGCGAGGTTTCGGCGGCAGGGCAGACGACATGCACGCGGTATGGACGCGCGCCGGGCAAATGTCAACCCGCGGCCTGCGCCAGTTTTCGCCGGGCGCGGGCATGCGCGTCAAATAAGGGGAAGAGAGTCGGGAAAACCAGAGTTGTGGGAAACCGTGCCAAAGAAACCACTGAGGCACTGAGTACCGCTGAGGCTGAGAAGAGATTTGTGATTATTTCAGTGGTTTCAGTGGTCCTCAGTGCCCTCAGTGGTAAAAATCGTCCCGAAAATCGTAAAGCCGTCAATAACTTGACGCCCATGGGCGGCGGCGGGGGGGCATTTGGCGAAATTTGCGGATTTCCGTTGTTTCTGCGCTTGCCGGGGGCCGCCGCGGGGGGTACACGGCACTCCGTTATGGCAAAGAAACCAGTGGTGCTTATCATTCGCGACGGCTGGGGTGTGAATCCCGGAGGACAAAAAACGGCTGAGAAAGACGGCAATGCCGTGTTGCTCGCCCACACCCCGTTCCAAGACGTCATGCTCGAGAAGTACCCGAAAGGGTTCCTCAGCGCTTCCGGCCTGGATGTCGGTCTGCCCGCCGGCCAAATGGGCAACTCCGAGGTCGGCCACCTCAATCTGGGTGCCGGACGCATCGTCTATCAGGATCTCACCCGCATCAACAAGGCCATCGAGGATGGCTCGCTGGCCACCAATCCGGTGTTCACCACCGCCCTCGATCAGGCGAAAACCGGCCGACTGCATCTCATCGGCCTGGTTTCCGATGGCGGCGTCCACAGCCATCAGGACCAACTCATCGCCATCGTCAAACTGGCCCATCAAGCCGGCGTGAATGACATCTTCATCCACGCCCTCACCGATGGCCGCGACACCTCGCCCACCGGCGGCGAGGCGTTTCTGGCCAAGGTCGAGGACGAGGCCGCCAAGTGCGGCGCCTGCGTCGCCACGGTCATCGGCCGCTACTATGCGATGGATCGCGACAAGCGCTGGGATCGGGTCAAGCTCGCCTGGGACGCCATCGTGCTGGGCAAGGGCGAACAGCGCGACGTGTTAGCCAGCGAGGCGGTGGCCGATTGCTATCGGCTCGACAACAAGACCGACGAGTTCATGCCGCCGCTGATGTTCGCCGAGTCTAACAAACAGCGGGTGCGCGATGGCGACGTGGTGCTGTTCTTCAACTTCCGCTCCGACCGCGCCCGCGAGTTGTCCGACGCGTTCCTGCTGCCCGACTTCAAGGGCTTCGACCGCGGCGTGTGGCCACAGGTCCACTATGTCACGCTCACCGAGTATGACAAAACCTACAAGTGCCCGGTCATCTTCGCCCCGCAAACCCTTTCCATGGGACTCGGCGAAACCGTCGCCGCCGCCGGCCTCACCCAACTGCGCATCGCCGAAACCGAAAAATACCCTCACGTCACCTATTTCTTCAATGGCGGCATCGAGCAACCTAACAAGGGCGAGGACCGCGTCATCATTCCCTCGCCCAAGGATGTGCCCACCTATGACTTCAAGCCGGAAATGAGCGCCGCTGAAGTCACCGCCACCGTGGTGGCCAAACTCAAGGACTACGACCTGGTCATCCTCAACTTCGCCAACCCCGACATGGTCGGCCACACCGGCGTCGTGCCCGCCGCCATCAAGGCGGTGGAAACCATCGACGCCGACGTCAAGGCCGTCGTCGAGGAAACCCTGCGCCTCGGCGGCAAGCTCCTCGTCACCGCCGACCACGGCAACTGCGAGTACATGCGCAACCCCGACGGTTCGCCCAACACCGCTCACACCACCAATCTCGTCCACATCGTCTATGTCGCCGATGATGCCGACGGCTATCAGGTCAACAACGGCATCCTCGCCGATGTCGCCCCAACTCTGTTAGAAATGCTCGGCGTGCCCAAGCCCAAGCAAATGACCGGCACCAGCCTGCTATGCCACGGGCGGTGACGCGTCAGTGCATGCCAGGGCTGTCGTCCATCACCGATCGCAGGTCGGCGTCGGTAAGGCCCGGTGCCTCGCTCAGGCCGACCTCGTCGATGGCGGCGGCGAGGCTGCGCTTCTTGACCTGCAAGCGCAGGACTTTCTCCTCAACCGTGCCGCGGGTCAGCAGGCGGTACACCGTCACCGGGCGGGTCTGGCCGATGCGATGGGCGCGATCGCTCGCCTGGGCCTCGGCCGCCGGATTCCACCACGGGTCGAAGTGAATGACGGTGTCAGCCGCGGTTAGATTCAAGCCGTAACCGCCCGCCTTGAGGGAAATCAAGAACACCGGCGGCCCGTCGGGGGATTGGAAGCGCTCGACCATTTCCTGGCGCTTGCGGGTCTGCCCGTCGAGCCGCAAACTGCTCCAATCGCGCTCGATCAGGCAATTCTCGATTTCCCGTAATTGTGTCTGAAACTGACTGAATACCAGAACCTTGTGATTTCCTGCCATGGCTTCTTCCAGCAATTCCAAGAGGCGCTGGAGTTTGGCCGAGCGCTGTGCAACGAGCAACTGCTTGAAACGCACGTTTCCAAGCAGGGCCAGGTCGCAGCAGGTCTGTCGCAGACGCAGCAGGGCGGTGAGGAGTTGCATGCGGGCGGCCTCCGGATTGGCGCTATCCTGAATGGCCTCGACTCGTTTTCGGCCCTCGACGAGCAACTCGCGATAGACGCTTTGTTGCTCGGGGCTGAGGTCGCAGAATTCGTCGATGACGAGCTTGGAGGGAAGTTCGGGGGCGACCTGTTCCTTGGTGCGTCGCAGCAAGAAGGGCGCGGTCTTGAGGCGGAGGCGATCCAGCAGGGCGGGGGACGACTCGCCCGAAACGAGGGGCAGTTCATAGCGCTCGCGGAATTCCTGGCGGGTGCCCAGCCAGCCGGGGAGGATGAAGCGGAAGATCGACCACAAATCGCGCACGCCATTTTCCACCGGGGTGCCGGTCAGGGCAACACGCCGCGTGACCCGCAATTTGGCCAGGGCTTTGGCATGATCGGTGTCGGGATTGCGCATCAAACTCGCCTCGTCCACCACCACCAGAGCGTACTCGCGCCGCAGGTGCCAGGCCAGGTCGCGCGCCAGGGTGGCATAACTGGTCAGGATCACCTCGCCGCCGCTCACTTTTTCACGCTCGGCATCGCGACCCGCTCCATGCAGGATGCGCACCCGCCGGCCCGGAGCAAAGCGTGCCAACTCGGCCCGCCAGTTGCCCAGCAGCGACGTGGTGGCCACCACCAACACCACCGGCGCAGCGGCTACTGCGGTTCGGTTAGATAGGGCAAGAGGAGGCTCCGGGCAGGATGCCCGGTCCACGGTGGCGCGGGCATCCTGCCCGCCGCCATCTTCCCTTGGCTCTCCCGCGGCGGCAGCAGGGGCAAGGTGCTCAAACAGGCGCTCGATTAAAACGATCGCTTGAAGCGTCTTCCCGAGTCCCATGTCATCGGCGAGCAGGGCACCGCCGAAGCGTTCGACGCGGTCCCAGAGCCAGCCGGAGCCGAGGGATTGGTAGGGCCGCAGTTCGGCGTGGATGGCAGTCGGTTTCGGGCTATCGGAAAAATCGGAGAGTCGGTTGGGCGTGATGGACTTATCGAGTTTGTTACGGAGCTCATGAATCAACTCGCCGGCGCGGGCAGAGGCGGTGAAATAGCCGCCTTCCTGACGCACCTCCAACTCGGAGAAGAGCGGGTCGATGAGTTCCGCAACCTCGCTGGAAACAAGCAGCCGACGACCGTTAGGAGGGGTGCGCTGACTGCCACTGGAGCGCAACAAGTGGCGGACGTCGGCGGTCGAAATGACGTCACCAGCGGACGATTGAAACGAAAGATTGAAACTAAGCCAATCCTCGCCTGAGCCGAGGATTTCGATTTTGGGTTCGACGAGGACGACCTGGCGCTGGAGCTGGCGGAAGCGCTCGCCCCCAGTGACGTTCCACGAGCGGTGGAGATCGGGCAGGGTGTGGGCGAGGAAGTGGACGATGGCGGATTCACCGCGCAGGGTCCAAAGGCCGGTGGCGGGATCGGTGGCCTCGAATCCGGCCTGGGTGAGCTTTGTGGCGGCGCGATTTTCCAATTCCAGATCGCGGATTTCGCAGCGCAGGTCGTCGATGAGGCGGGGAAATCCGGGCAGGTTTGCTTGGCCGGGCGGGATTGGAGGAGCGCCTGGGTAGTGAATGGCGAGGCGCGCCTCGAGGTGCTGGAGCGAGCCGTCGAGGGCGAGTCCCACGGTGAAGGGCGCGGCTGCGAAGTGGAGGGTGTCGAGCCACGAATCCGCAGGGAAATTCAGCCATTCCTGCCAGGCTTCAAGGCGGAGGAGCAATTGTTCGGTGGGCAGTTCCACGCTGCGACCCGCGATGAGTTCGCCCAGCGGGCCGGCGAGACCGGTAGGGATGATGTTCTGTCCAATGCGGGTGAGGGAGGCGGGCGCGAGTTGCCAGCAGTAGCCTGCGAGGATGAGCGTGGGGTGGGCGTCCGGTTCCGGGACGAGCCGCAGGGTGGCCGGATGATGGGTCAGCTCGCGGAGTCGGAGTTTTCCGGCGCAGCGGATTTCCAAGGGCTTGCGGTCATTACCGATGGCGACGCGCGGGCAGCCGATGAGCGCGTCCAGGAATCCGGCGAGCGCGGACCCTTCGAGTTGCAGGTGCAGCGGGGATTTG
>Ga0073936_10010847_pt1 | contig 11123 bp, 8 predicted proteins | sample AliMusrvi5mmetaG_FD_87041 | JGI IMG/M metagenome (GOLD analysis project Ga0073936, IMG submission 87041) | Freshwater lake bacterial and archeal communities from Alinen Mustajarvi, Finland, to study Microbial Dark Matter (Phase II) - Alinen... | ecosystem: Environmental > Aquatic > Freshwater >... | reverse complement strand
GCTTCGTCGGCGGGAAGACAGGCGTCCCGCCTGTCAGGGAAGACAGGCGTCCCGCCTGTCATTCTTCCCACTTCACCGAACGTTACTTCACCTTCCTCATCGAGCACACCCCCGCGGCGGCGGATTCCATCCGCCAAGCCATCCCCAACCTCATCGAAATCGGCCACACCACCGCCGAACCCATCCTCAACATCAACGGTGAGATCTATCAACTAACAGACCTGCAAACCGCCTGGACCGCCACCCTCGAACCGGTCTATCCGACAGAGATCGGAGATCGGAGATCGGAGATCGGAGGTCGAAGATCGAAGAGTGCGGAGCGCGTATCATCCACGATCCACGATCCCCTATCTCCTATCCCTTATCCACGGTCGAAGGCCGTGAAGGCCGTGAAGGTCGTAATCCCGGCGTTTCCCGGCACCAACAGCGAATACGACTCCGCCAAGGCTTTCCGTCTGGCCGGGGTCGAGGCGGAGATCCTGGTCTTCCGCAATCTGACGACGCGCCACATCGAGGAATCCCTAACCGCCCTCGCGGATCGGATCCGCCGCGCGCAAATCCTGATGTTCCCCGGTGGATTCAGCGCGGGTGACGAACCGGACGGTTCCGCCAAATTCATCGCCACCATCATCCGCAGCCCGCGCGTGGCCGACGCCATCATGGACCTGCTCCGCCACCGCGACGGACTGATCCTCGGCGTCTGCAACGGTTTCCAAGCGCTGATCAAAACCGGACTGGTCCCCTACGGGGAGATCGGAGATCGGAGATCGGAGATCGAAGATGGAAGAAACGGCGATGCCATGACATCTCCTATCCTCGATCCTCGATCCACAATCCTCGATCCGGCGCTTGCGCCGACGCTTGTGCACAACGACATCGGCCGCCACGTTTCCTGTTACGCCAACACCCGCGTCGTCAGCACGCTTTCACCATGGTTATCTAACACCAAGGTCGGAGACATCCACACCATCCCGATTTCCCACGGCGAGGGCAAGTTCTTCGCCACACCGGAAATCATTGCCGAACTCGCCGCCAGCGGCCAGATCGCCACCCGCTACTGCGATGCCGACGGCGTCCCGTCGATGGACATCTCCATCAACCCGAACGGTTCGCTCGCCGCCATCGAGGGCATCACCAGCCCCTGCGGCCGCGTCTTCGGCAAGATGGCCCACTCCGAACGCGCCGGCCCGTTCGTCGCAAAAAACATCCCCGGCAACAAACACCAGCCGATCTTCGCGGCCGGGGTCGGTTATTTCGCGTGAAACCAACTGTCTGCCGCACCCCATGAGCCAAACCATCCCATCCCAAGGCTTCCAAGGATTCCTGGAAAAGTTCCTCTGTCTGCGCAGCGCGCCACGTGAGTTATGGATCATCTTCTCCGTCTATATCCTGGAGAATCTGGCATACAAGATGGGAGCCTCCAGCGTGCTGCCCCTGTGGTTGTCGTCCGACCTGGGATACAACGACATCACGGCGGGGGCGATGATCGCCATGTGGTCGGCGATCATGACCCTGATCACCCTGTTCATCGGGTCACTCACCGATGTTCTTGGCATCCGCAGGACATTCCTGTTAGGCTTCTCGATCTGCCTGCTCTCGCGGATCGTCATGACCGCCAGCGTGAACCGCTGGGTCGTGCTTCCCTGCGGTCTCTACCTGCAAGCCCTCGGTCTGGCACTGATGGTTCCGGTAATGGTTGCGGGCGTCAAACGCTATTCCAACGCCGCCCAACGCACGGTCGCCTTCTCACTCTACTATGCCTTGATGAATCTCGGCTATGCCTGCGGAGCTTGGGTTCTCGACCGTCTCCGCGCCGCTCCTCCGCTCGGTCTGGGTGAACACGGTTCATGGGTGTTGCCTTGGTTGGGCATGCACATGAGCACCTACCGGGTGTTGATCCTGCTGAGCGTGGTGTTCACCGTGCCGGGCCTGCTGATCGTCTGGGCGTTCCTGCGCGATGGCGTGGAAATGACCGAGGAAGGCGTGCAAATCACCCCCCGGACCGTGACCGCCAGCAGCGGCAACTGGCTCGCCACCATGGCGGAAAACACCCGCGGCACCGCGGTCCAGACCGCGCGGATCTTCGTGGGACTGTGGAAACAGCCGCAGTTCCGCCGCTTCATTTTGTTTATGTCGCTGGTGGTCGGCGTGAAAATGATATTTTTCCATCTCAGTTATACCTTTCCGAAATTTGCGATCCGCGAGTTGGGTGACGGCGCACCCTTCGCCCGGCTCACCGACATGCTCAACTCGGGCATGATCGTGGTGCTGGTGCCGATCTGTGGTGCCCTGACCCAACGGATCACGGCCTATCGCATGGTCATGGTCGGCAGTTTTGTTTCCGCGCTGTCGGTATTTTTCATCGCCGCGCCGCCGTCATGGTTCCAACCGCTGGCGGGTGGCTGGCTCGGCCACTTCATCGCCTGCTCATGGCTCGGCGTGCAAGGTCCGGTCAATCCGCTCTATGTTTCGATCTTCTTTTTCACCATCTTTCTTTCGCTCGGCGAGGCCTTGTGGTCGCCGCGCCTGTATGAGTACTCTGCGGCGATCGCGCCGCGCGGCCAGGAGGCGTCCTACATGGCCTTGTCGCTGCTGCCGTTTTTCGGCGCGAAACTGCTGGTGGGGGGGATTTCGGGGCCCTTGTTGGCGCGTTTTTGTCCGGAGGTTGGAGAGCGTCATTCCGGCATGATGTGGCTGATCATCGGTGGCATCGCGATGATCACGCCCATCGGTGCGCTGCTGTTCCGCAGGCACATCCAAGTGCACGAGGACGGCCGGGACAATTGATGGATCAATCAGCCTCAGTGTCCCTCATTGCGGGCTAACAATGCCTCCTCCTCCTCGTGCGAGTGGATCTGCAGCGATACCTGCACGCCTTCGCGCTCGGCGGCGGCTTTCAGCACGCTGCGAATCGCCGAAGCGGTGAATCCGTTGCGCCCAATCAGCATGGCCACGTCCGCCTGTGCCAGCACCAGCTTGAAACGCAACTTCTTCGGCGCGAGTTCGGCGACCTTCAACTGCGCCTGCGCGGGATCGTCGATGAGTTTTACGGCGACATACTGGAGGAAGTTCCTCAATCGTTCGGTGACCGGTTCCATGGGGAAAGCATGACGCGGAATGACGGTCCCGGCAAGCGTTTTGAAACCCTTTGGACTGCGGCGGGCCATCGCCGCTTTGAATCACCAATAGACCACAACCAAGCCCGTTACCAGCCCCGGCCGTTCCGGGCTCATGCTCATGTGAGATGGGTGCGGCTCTTGTCTTCCGGCGGACGGTTCTCCCAAAGCGGTGAAGCGGGCTTCACCGCAGTCCCAAAGAACCAACGACCGTCACCCGGATGAGTGCCGGTCACTGGCTCTCGACCCGCGCCAGGATCCACAACAGGTCCGCCAGACGGTTGAAAAACAGGCGCACGCATTCCGGCACCGGCTCGCCTGATTCGTGCAAGGCCAGCACCCCGCGCTCCGCCCGGCGGGCCACCGCCCTGGCAAAATCCAAGTGCGCCCGGGCCAAACACCCTTCCGCACCGGGGGTGGCCCAACCGCTGAAGCGCACCCCGCGGGCTTCATACCGCCGTGCCTCGGTGACGACCCACTCGACATCCGCCTCACCGAGTCCTGCAATCTGCTGTTTCTGATAGCGCGCGGCATCATCCGGCAGGGTGGCGAGCAGGCCCATCAGGCCAACCAGTCGATGCTGGAGCGAATCCACCAGGGCGATCCACTCTTGATTGGTGGCGGCTGCCCGCGCCACTCCGAGCGCCGCATTCAATTCGTCAACATGGCCCAATGCCTCGATCCGCAACGATGTTTTGGCAATCCGCCTGCCGAACAGCAGATCCGTTACCCCCAAGTCGCCGCGTCCGGTCATGATGCTCATGGGCGGTATCCTAAGCGCATCCGCACACCTTGTCCACCTATCCATATCGTGCCAGATGCTTCCTGGCGGGCGCCGGTCGCAGACCGCCGTTTGATCGGTGACAGGGGCGGTGAAAATGCGTAGTGGCGGAGCGCGGGAATTGGATTAATGTTTTTCCAGCCATGAATACCATCCGTATTTCAATCGTCCTGTGCGGGGTGTTCTTCCTTGCTGCCTGCTCTGCGGGCGATGAAAAAAAATCCGCCATGCAAACGAGTTCCGAAATGCCCGCCGAGCCGAGCGGCAAGGTTGTCAAGACCGACGCCGAATGGAAACAACTGCTACCCTCCGAGCAATATCATATTTTGCGCGAGGCCGCGACCGAGCGCCCCCACGGCGAGGTGTACAAGGAATTCAAACACCAGGGGAAGGGGACTTATCACTGCGCCGCCTGTGGAGCCTTGTTGTTTTCATCTGACGAAAAATTCGATTCCGCTTGCGGCTGGCCGTCGTTCTATGATCCGGCCAAGGCCCAGAACGTGGAGACCCGCATCGATACCAGCATGGGCTATCCCCGCACGGAAGTCCGCTGCGCGAAATGCGGCGGCCATCTCGGCCACGTCTTCGTGGGCGAGGGGTTCAAAACCCCGACCGACAAGCGCTACTGCATCAACGGTGGCGGACTCAAATTCGTGCCCGCCAAGGAGAATAAGAAATCCACGACCAAAACGGATGCAGGAAGATGACAAATCCGCTTTACAGTCAGGTGATTTCCATGTGACAAGGCTCGCGACGCCATGGGATTGATTGCAAGTCTGTTTGTTCGGGAGGATCGTTTCGCGACCCTGCTTGAGTCCGCGTCCCTGGAGGTCCTGGCCACGGTGAAAGCGCTGGATCAGCTCCTCACCAGCCCGAACCCGGCCATTTCGCTCGCCTCATTCGTTCAGGCGCGTGCCAAGGAACAGGAAATCAAGGGCCAAATCGATGTTTTGCTCTGCCAGCGCGCCGCCAGCCGCTTGGACCACGGCGATATTGTGGCATTGGCCCTGGGCCTCAACCGGATCAGCAAGGCCGTCCGCCGCTTCGCCGAACGCCACATGCTCTGCGCGTCCCAAGTCCCGAGCGGGATTTTCGCCGTGCAAATCCCCATGCTCGATGAGGCGGCCCTCACGCTCCAGCGCATGGTCGTCGGTCTCCGCGGCGGAATCTCTATCGCCGTCGCCAAGCGGGACAACGATCAACTGCAACGCATCAAGGGCGAAGCTGACAAACTTTTCACCGCTGCGGTGGTGCGCCTGTACCAGGGCCACCATGAACCGATGGTTTCAATCATGCTGCGGGATCTTTACGAGATCCTGGACCGGATTTTCGACCGTGCCCGCAATACCGGCAACCACATCCTGCAAATCATGCTGAAACTTTCATGATGGAAATGTCCGTAACCCGCCAAACCGGTTTCATCACGCACCGCCAATTTACCCATGTTCTCCCTGCAACGATTGCTTAGCCGCGACGATGTCTTTTTCGATCTCATGGAAGGCAGCGCGCAAGAAGCGCGCGCGGCCATCCAAAGCCTGGTGGCGCTGTTGCGCGATGGCGATGAAAAACCGAAACTCGAAGCGTTCACCGCCGCGCGCCGCAAGGAAAAACGCCTCGCCCAGGAACTATCCGAAAAACTCTGCAAAACCTTCGTCACCCCGCTCGACCGCGAAGACATCGAGGCCATCTCCCACGCGCTCTACAAAATCCCCAAAACCGCCGAGAAATTCGGCGAACGCTACCTGCTCTCCGGCATCGAATTGCACGGTGTGGATCTATCCCGTCACGTCGAACTGCTCGACAGCGCGGCCGAGGTGATCGTGCTCATTGTGCGGGAACTGCGCAAGGGCCTGGAATTGAAACGTGTCAAGGCCCACAACGATGAACTCCAACGCATCGAAGGCGAGGGCGACAAGCTGATGCTCGAATCCCTCTATCAACTCTATGCCAGCCGCTGTGATCCGTTCCAAGCCATGCTCATGAAGGATTTGTTGGAAATGCTGGAGAAAATATTCGACCGCTGCCGGGACGTCGGCAACATCATCTTCCACATCGTGCTCAAACACGCCTAGCGAGGCTGCGCCTCAGAAACCAGAGACCAGAGACCAGACTGGGAACCTGACCTAACTATAACATGTTTGCCCTTTCAAGATTCTAGAACCGCATGACCTTCATCATCCTGCTGATCGTCGTTGCGTTGGTGTTCGAGTATGTGAACGGTTTCCACGACGCCGCCAACGCCATCGCCACCAGCGTCGCTACCCGGGTGCTCACTGCCAAACAGGCGGTCACCATCGCCGCGATATTCAATTTGTTAGGAGCGATGGCGGGCACCGCGGTCGCCACCACCATCGCTTCGGGACTGGTGGACGGCAACTTTGTCACGCTCACCACGATTTTTTGTGCCTTGGTGTCGGCGATTGCGTGGAACCTGATCACCTGGTGGTTCGGTCTGCCGTCGAGTTCCAGTCATGCGCTGATCGGCGGGTTGTGCGGATCCGCGCTGGCCACCGCGGCGGGTAACTGGCATGTCATCAAGTGGGCGCTGACCGATCCGATCACCCACAAGACAGCAGGTCTGCTCTACAAGGTGGTCCTGCCGATGCTGGTGTCGCCCGCTTGTGGCTGCGTGGGTGGTTTCCTGGTCATGGGCCTGATGATCGTGCTGTTCCGGCGGGTGCATCCGGCCACGCTCAACAAGGTGTTCGGCAAGGCGCAGATCGGCAGCGCGGCCTGGATGAGTTTCAGCCACGGCCTCAACGACGCGCAAAAAACCATGGGCATCATCGCGCTCACCTTGTTTACCGGATCCAAGTCCGGCGCTCTCGACCACCTTCCCGGTTGGCTGGCGTTTCTCCATACGCCCAAGTTTGAAATCGACTTCTGGGTTAAGGCCAGCTGCGCGCTGGTCATGGGCGCGGGCAGCGCCTCCGGCGGCTGGCGCATCATCAAAACCATGGGATCCAAGTTGGTCCGGCTCCAAACCACCCACGGTTTCGCCGCCCAGGCGACCGCCGCCGCAGTGATCAACATCGCCAGCTTGTGGGGCATGCCGCTGTCAACCACCCATGTGATTTCCTCTTCCATCATGGGTGTGGGCGCCACCAAACGCCTCAGCGCGGTCCGCTGGAAAATGATGGGACGTATCGTCATCGCCTGGGTCTTCACCCTGCCGCTCACCATGGTGGTCGGCTTTTGCCTGATGTGGTTGTGCATGCGCCTCGGCTGGGCCACGAGATAACGGTAAGGAGCCGCAAATGAATAGACATCGCGCTCCGGTTTTGAAATAATCCGGCATGATGCCAAGCGCCAATCCAAGGACGAACCAAACCGTTTTCACTGCGAGTGTCTTGCTGTTAGGCCTGGTTGCCGCCCGTGGGGGTGATTTGGCCTTCAGCGATCCGGCCAAGATCGCGCCACCGCCGGCGGGTGCCATCGGGTTCCCGAGCCGGGCGGTGGATCTGGACGTGCTGCCGGGATTCCGGCAACCGCCGCAGGGCTACGGCGAGGTGGCGTTTTACTGGTGGTTGGGCGATCCGCTGACCAAGGAGCGGCTCAGTTGGCAGATCGAGCAACTCGACAAGGTGAAAGGCGTGATGGGCCTGCAAATCAACTATGCGCACAGCGACCGCGGCGGGCACAGCTGGGGGCTGACGTTTCCGAGCGAGCCGCCGTTGTTCTCGGATGAGTGGTGGAAACTCACCGGTTGGTTCATCCAGGAGGCAAAAAAACACCACATGGCTGTCAGCCTCAGCGATTACACGCTGGGCTTCGGCCAAGGGTGGGTGGCCGATGACATCCTCAGGGAATACCCGGATCTAACAGGATCGACCCTGCAACCGCAGGTTCGCGACGTGAATGCGGGCGAGATCGAGATGAAGTTGCCGGAGGGTGCCGTTGCGGCGACCGCCTGGTTGTTAGACCACGACAAGATCGTGGCGGGGTCGGCGGTGGATTTGCGGGACCGCATTGTCAACGGGGTATTGAAATGGCGGGCACCGGGACCGCGGCACCGGATTGTGACCGTGGTGGCACAAGCAGCGCGACCGTCGATCGATCCGATGAATCCGGCGTCCGGACCAATCTATGCGAAGAAGTTTTTCGGTCAGTTCGAGGGCCACAATCCCGGCGAGTGTGGCAAGGGACTCAACTTCTTTTTTTCCGATGAATTGAACTTCGGAGTCGGCGGAAATCTGTGGACCGCGCGATTCGCCGATGAGTTCAAGAAGCGCAAGGGCTACGATTTGTTGCCGGAATTGGCGGCGTTGTTCCAGGACATCGGCCCGCGCACGCCCAAAGTGCGGCTGGATTACCGTGACGTGATGGTGTCCCTGACAGAAGAGGGGTTTTTCAAACCGTGTTTTGATTGGCACCAGCAGCGGGGCATGATTTTCGGCTGCGATCATGGCGGACGCGGCAGGGATGTGACGGAGTTTGGCGATTATTTCCGCACGCAACGCTGGAACCAGGGACCCGGCAGCGACGAACCCGGATTGGCGCGCGACCTCGTCAAAGGCAAGGTCGCCAGTTCCATCGCCCACCTCTATCAGCGGCCGCGGGCGTGGATCGAGGGTTATCACAGCAGCGGTTGGGGCACCAACACCGAACAGTTGACCGACGCGACCTTCGCCAACTTCGCGCACGGTTACAATCTGCTGACGCTGCATGGTCTTTATTATTCAACGCATGGTGGGTTTTGGGAATGGGCACCGCCCTGCAATCATTTCCGCATGCCGTACTGGGAACACATGCGACATTTCATGGCTGCCGTGCAGCGGCTGAGTTATCTATTGTGCCAGGGCGATCACCGGTGTGATGTGGCGGTGATGTATCCGGTGGCCCCGATGGAGGCCGGCCTCGGCGGACAGGAATCGGTGAATGCGGCGTTCGGCGCGGGTGAAAAACTCTACGCCCAGGGAATCGATTTCGATTTCATGGATTTCGAATCGTTGGCCCGGGCGCAAGTTGCGGACAAGGAATTGCGGGTGAGCGGCGAGCGCTACCGGGTGTTGGTGTTGCCGGCGATGCGGGCGGTGCGTTGGAGCACGGTGCAAAAGGCGGTGGAATTCCAACGCGCCGGCGGATTGGTTGTTTTGTTAGGTGCGGTGCCGGAAGCCAGTGATCGTGCAGGCCGTGAGGACGCGGAACTCAACACGTTGGTGGCGCAACTCACCACACGCGTGGAAAAACCCGAAGATGTGCCGGCAGTCGTAAGCAAGGCGTTCGCGCGTGATTTCGCGGTGCTGGGACATGCCGCTCAAGGCAAAATCACCCCTGACATCATGCACCGGCGGATCGGTCCGCGCGATGTGTTCATGGTATATCACGCTCCGGTGGACACCGAGTGTTGGTTCCGTGCCACCGGCAAGGTCGAGTTATGGGATCCTTGGACAGGCACGACCAAAGACCTGCCCGTGCTCGCCCAGACGATTGACGGCACGCGCCTGCGGCTGCCGCTCACCGCCAGCGAGGCCCAGCTCATCGTTTTCAGCCCCGGGGTGCCGCGGTTGGATGATGGATCTAACAAAGCTGCGGGGCTGGCGACAAAGTTACCGCTGGATGGCGATTGGGAATTCGAGTTGCAGCCGACGATGGACAACTGTTTCGGCGATTTCCGCTGGCCGCCAAGCAAATCCATGATCGGTGCCGAGGCGCGGCTTTTCCGCTATGCCGACGAATCCGCTGCCGATCCCGGATGGCAGGCACCGGAGTTCGATGATTCGAAGTGGCTGCGGGTGACCCAATCGTTCGGCCCGAAGTTGTGGAAACTCGGCCCGCTGCCGGCAGATGCCGACCTCGACGCCAAGCTTGCGGCGCTCGATGCGGTGGATCCCTCGGTGCCGGTGGAGGTTGGCGGCAGGAAGTATGGCTGGCAGCCATACAATTTCTCGTGGCGGTGGGGCGTGGAAGGGGATCCGGGCCATCAGGGGTATCACGGACTCAAGGAATATGTCAGTGACTCGTTCATCTGTCTCGGAACCCGTAACAGCGGCCACAACGAAACCGTCTATGGCCCGGAACCCGCAGGCACCCGCTACTACCTCTGGAGTACGGTGAACGCCGTAGCTGATGGCAGGGCGCACGCCCTGACCGGCGGTAATCCGCCCGCCGCCGTCTGGCTGAACCACCAGCGAACCGACATGGGCGAACTGGCGGTGAACCGCGGGGCGAATCCCTTGTTGTTGCGTTACGACAAGCCGGGCCGCGGGTATTTTGTGGTGAGCGCCAAGCCCGGGCGCGAGGCCGCTGAACGGACCGCCGCCCAGCCTGCGCCGCTGGCGATGAAATGGTTTGATGATCCCTCGGTGCTGCCATTCGATCCGCGACCGCAAATCGCGCGCCCGGCCGGTTGGTATCGCTTCACCGCACCGCCAGGATTGCGGGCGATGACCGTGCAGGCCCTCGGCAAGGCGCGGGTGTGGGTCGATGGCAAGGAAATTCCGGGTGCCGCACACCGGTCTAACAAGAGATTCGGGTTACCCATTCCGGCACCGGGCCTGTCCAAGGTGGCGGTGCGCATCGAGCAGGAACGCGGCAGCTACGGTGGCGCGGCCTTGACCGAACCGGTGGCGCTCGAGTGTGGCGCGGGGCGGATGCCGCCAGGCGATTGGTCGAAGGCCGGTGCGCTGGAATGTTATTCCGGCGGGGCATGGTACCGCAAGACACTGGCTCTAACAACCGGACAGGCCGGCGGCTCGGTCATGCTGGATTTGGGCAAGGTGGTCGCCAGCGCCGAAGTCCGGGTGAACGGCAAACTGGCGGGCATCCGCGTCGCTCCACCATGGAGGGTGGACATTTCCGCACAGGTGAAACCCGGCGACAACCGGATCGAGGTGCTGGTTTACAACACGCTCGCCAATCACTATCTGACGATTCCCACCAACTACCGCGGTGACCCGGCTTCGGGTCTGTTAGGGCCGGTGACGCTGGAAGTATCGGCGGGAGACAAGTGATGACACCCGCATGGGTGCGAAAGGGAACTGCTGCGAAGTTTTAGGTGAAGGTCGTTGAAAGAGCCGGTGACCGGACCGGTGGGCGTAAAAAAAAGCGGGTTGGTTCATTTACCCTAACCCTAGAAAGAGAAATGAAACCGCAGATGGACGCAGATGAACATTGATTTTAGGAGGTTTGCACGTAATTCGGGCCTAACCCGGTGGGTTAGTCTGGCTATCGACACAACTCTTTTATTATCTGCGTAAATCCGCGTTCATCTACCGGTTCTATTT